>SXGS01102651.1_pt1 | contig 20278 bp, 22 predicted proteins | sample 3174681 | NCBI WGS metagenome assembly SXGS01 (sample SAMN11356861, study PRJNA531348) | freshwater metagenome | isolation source: freshwater sample F1-80 | place: China: Fuxian Lake, Yuxi | collected 2017-12-25 | reverse complement strand
CATTTGTTCATCAAGAAATTTTGCAGTGATTTCAATATTTTCAAGATACCTATTTTTGATTGATTCGGAATTATCCTTAAGTTGTTTTAGCAATGTTTGATCTATGTTTAGTTTGTCAAAAAACTCTTTTTCATGAATATAGCAAGTGCCAAAAAGATCATCAAATACATGAAGATATGCAGTATACAAATTTGAGTAGTTTTGAATCAGGATGGGAATCTGAGATTCAAATTTCCGAATTATTTCTGATGTGTTTCCTTTCATTACATCGCATACAGAAACATGATTATTTTGAACAGATATTTCAGCATTGTTCATAATATGCAATAATATCACTAGAATTTAACTGAATTCCTAAATCCTCCAAATGAAAATAAGTCAGAAAATTAGATCTATAAATTACATAATTGAAATATCTAGAAAAATAACAGTGTCGTATATCATAGTTCAAAAAACATATCAGATTTATGTAAAATATCAGAGATCGAAATGCTCGATAATAAAGATAATTTCAAGGTGGAACCATTGGATAAGATTCAAAAATTAATGGCGCGGGGAGAGGGATTTGAACCCACGGGTCATTGCTGACATGGGATTAGCAATCCCACGCCCTACCAAGCTAGGCGATCCCCGCACAGATTGCCTTGAATTAATCTGTAAATAAATTCATTCGTCGCCAAACTGATGATAATTAGTCACAATATCATCAAGGGTTATTCTTTTTCCACCTACAATTTTCAGATCCACATGGACAGATTTGTTGGAAATGGTAATGATATTGTATGTATTTTCAAACAATCCTCTAACTCTTTCAGATGTTGCAGTTCCAGCATTTACTACCATTAATTTTCCAAAATTCCATTCCCATGGTCGATGTTTGTGGCCACATAAAACAAGATCAACGCCTGTATCCAATATTGTTCTTAAAACATCACCTGCATCAACTACAGTTAACTGATCAGAGCCAGTATCCGGAATTGCTATTAGGTGATGATGCATTGCCAAGATCTTTACTTTATCTTTGTATTTTTTCATGGTTCTCTCCAACCATAGATTTTGACGATATCCTACCTCACCTTCATTTCTATCAGGACGGGCAGTACCAAGCGTCACTAGAACTACGTCGTCACTTAATTCATTAATTGCTTCAAATGGAAAAAATTTTTTAAATAATAAATAGCCAGTGTTTCGATAATCATGATTTCCACTTATGGCGATAATTTTTTTTGTGTTAAATTTTGTCAACAGTGTTTTACATTCTTCATATTCTGACATTAGTCCCTCGTTTGTCAAGTCGCCAGTGACAACTATCACGTCAGGATGAAGCTGGTTTACTTCCTCTACAAGTTGATCAAATTTATCTTGAAGAAATTGAGAACCGACATGAAGATCAGAGATCTGTACAATTAGCATTTTTATTATTTCAGTCAAATCATCTAATAAACTATCACTATAGTAAACATGTACGATGAGTCCGATAATCAAGGTAGAATTAAATAATAAGCACTTCAAAATCTCGCAGTTTTGAGCAAAAAAGCTGCAGTAATGAAAGGGGATGGAATAGGCCCGGAAGTTGTAGATTCCATGCTGAGAGTTTTAAAAGAATGTAATTCACAATTAGAAGTAATTCTATGTGATGCAGGCTCGGAGCAATGGGATAGAAATGGAAGAAAAGACAAAACGTACATTCCTGATGCAACAATGAAAATTCTAGAAGAATCTGATGCCTGTTTTAAAGGACCTACCACAACAATACCAATGCCAGATGCTCCAAGAAGTGTAGCTGTAACATTACGTCAAAAATTTGAATTGTATTCCAACATCAGACCAACTAAAACATATGACAGACTTACACCAAATAAAAAATTAGATTGTGTTTGTTTCAGAGAAGCCACTGAAGGTCTTTACACAGGAATAGAAGTAAAGATTACAGATGGTGCAGCAATTGCAATTAGAAAGATCACTAGACAAGGATGCAGAAGATTTATGAATTCTGCAGTAAATTGGGCAAACAAATACAATACAAAAAAAATGGTTGCAATAACTAAAAGAAATATTCTAAAGCAAACAGACGGCATATTTTGGGAAGAAGCACAAAATGCTGTCAAAGGTACAAACATAGCATTATCAGAAATTTACATTGACAACATGGCCCAACAAATGGTAGTTGCGCCAGAGCAATTCAATGGAGCAGTTCTGGTAAGCACAAATTTGTTTATGGATATCATATCAGAATTAGCATCTGGACTAGTAGGATCAATTGGGTTGATTTATTCTGCAAACATGGGAGACGATTTTGCAATGTTTGAAGCAGCACATGGAAGTGCACCACAATTTGCAGGGCAAAACAAAGTAAATCCAACAGCAACAGTTCTTTCAGGAGCTTGGATGGCAGAATATCTAGGAGAGACAGATATCAGAAATGCGATTTTTGCTGCCACTGAGCAAGTAATCAATGAAGGAAAAACAGTAACATGGGATATTGGAGGCAATGCAAGTACAACTCAGATGACTGATGCAATAATCAAGTATGCAAAAGAGAAACTACGAAAATAGAATCAATTTTTACTTTTCTCGTATAGCCTCAACTAGTATTAATTCTTCAAAGAACATCTTCTTTTTTGCAAGAATTCTAGGACTAAGACCTAATTTTTGTGCGTAATCCATCAATTTTTGATAATCAGAAAGAGACGAAGTCACAAAGAGGAATTTTCCTCCTACTTTGATATTCTTGTAAAGGGAGTCAAATATTTTTTTAGGAATTTCAAATCCATCTTTTCCTCCATCAGTAGTTGCATCCAAAACTTCATCGGTAGCAAGGTATGGAAGATTACATATTACAAGATCGAATTCCAAGTTTAAAGCATCAGAACCATTACAGCAGACTAAATTTTTTGTACTATATGTCTGATTTTTCAATACGACAAAATTAATGTCAGTTCCAACAACAAAGGTAAAATTTTCAGATAGTAATTTTGTAAGATACCCAGAACCGCTTCCAACATCTAGAGCAGAGATTCCTTTCTCTTTTTCGATATAATCAGCAATAAAGAAGGTATCTTCAGCTGGAGAATATTCCTCATCTCTTAAGAATTTCTTTTGCAAGATCAATTATTTCATCTCCTGAAAGGTCATCTAGTCGTTTCTCTATTATGGTTTCTTTTCCAAACTGCTTAAAGATATTTTGAATTGTTTTTCGTCTATATGAGAACATTTTATTTATCACATGAATGAGATCTTTTTGAAGCGTATTTTTTTTAATAATTTTAAGGACTACAGAGTCAACCTTTGGGGCGGGAGAAAAATTTTTCTTTCCCACATCTAGAAATTTTTCAATCTCAAAAGCATGATTTGCAATAATGCTGATTGATCTTCTATTTTTTGGGGATTTTGCAAGTAGTTTTTCTGCAAATTCTTTTTGCACCATAATAACTCCATGAGAGAAGGGAGTATTTGCTAGCCATTCTATTGCTTCCTTGCTTTTTGAGTAAGGAAGATTAGATACAAAAATTGAAAATACGCCTTGTTTTTTGAATCCATCGCCAAGCTCTATGGATAGATTATCAATTTTAGAAAAATGCGATTTTGCCTTTTCATACAATTCCTTGTCGGTATCTATTGAAATCACTTTTTTTGCATTTTCACATAATAACGGAGTCAAAATACCTAATCCCGTACCTAATTCAAAGACCACATCGTTTTTGCCAATTTTAGCCTCAGAAACAATTGATTTTGCTATTGAATTTGAGGTTAGAAAATGTTGGCCCAGTCTTTTCCGTTTAATCATTTTTTGACAAAAAGATTCATCCTGCTTTCACCAGTAATTTCATCCATGATTCTCTCTGAGATATGCTTGACTGGCTCTTTGAATCCTACTCTTTCCTGTAAATCAGCATAACTTTGAAATTTTTTCTTTTCTCTTTCTTCCAACATTATTTTCATGTATGTTTTTCCAATTCCTGGAATTAATTCAAGTGCATGTATTCTAGGTGTTAACGGTCTTGCATTGTTGAGATATTCTACAAACCTTACTTCATTGTGTGTTACAATGTTTTCAACAACTCCACGTAATTCACTTTGGGCAGAAGACGAGATTTGTTCATACTCTAATTTTCCTAAAACAGAAAGGACTTTGGTTCTTCCTTCTTTTCCAATGTAGATTCTTTCTCCAACATCAAATGATGAATTTGGAATTCCAAGAACTTCCAAAAGTGTGAGTCTATCTTCTCCAATTGCAGTAATAATAATTCCATCACGTCCACGTACTGTAGAAGACTTTCCACGTGGATTGAAATCTAAAACATATGCATATTCCTCATACTTTCTAGGTGGGGATTGAGCCCTGTGCAAGATAAATTTCTCCTTGAAACTTAAGAATGCCCCTTAATGATCTTGAGCATTTTTTCTAAAGTTTCAGCAAGAATAAGTTTTTTCCAACCAAATGTGAATGAACGTAGTTCAGCTAGACTCGTTGGTCTGATATTTACAATTTCAACAGCCTCTTCTTCTGTTAATTCACAATCTTTCATTAGTTGTTTTTTCATTTCTTTAGCATCTTTAGGATCAATTTTTACAAATTTAGAAACATAATCATATGTCCAACGCTGAATTTGATCCATTTCCTCAACATCTACTTTACCTAAAATCTCTTTAACTTCTGAAAGAGAGATGCTTTGTTTCTTTTTTACCTCTTCCATGATTATACACCGAATGGTTTGATATGATCTAATCTAGTGATTAAGGTTTTTGTTTTATTTCCTAATTCTACATCAAGTGTAATTGCACGTCTACCAACATTTGTTATTCTACCTACTTTACCATGGTATCGTCTGTGTGGCAATCCTTTATGCTGTCTAGGATCGATAATGACAAGTGCTTGTTCGCCCTCATGATATTCTCTTAGTAGGAAAGATACACCTCTAGGAGCAGTTTTAGTCATTACAGATCTTGCTTTGTGCTTAAATCCGTGTGAACGACCATGAGATTTCTTAGTTGCCATATCTGAGTAGATTCCTTAATGACCCTATTTTAACACTTTCTAGTTTGATTAGACGATGATGTCTGTTCGAAGTTGCCCGCATGCAGCAGAAATCTCAGATCCCTTCTCAACTCGTACTGTACAATTGACACCAGACTTGAGTAATATTTTTTCAAAATCAAGAACGCTTTTTTTGGATGGTCGATGAAAATTTCCTGCCGTGGGATTTATTGGAATTAAATTAACATGTGACCCATTACCTTCTAAAAGTAAAGCGAGTTCTTTTGCGATTTCTGGGGAATCATTAACACCTTCAATTAATGCATACTCAAATGTAACACGTCTACCGGTTCTCATAAAATAGCGTTTTCCTGCAGAAATTAATTCTTCTACAGAGTGAGGCCCTGCAGTTGGCACCAATTTTTTTCGCAGTGTGTCATTTGGCGCATGTAGTGATATTGCAAGTCCAATTTGAAGATCTTCTTCTGCCAGTTTGTCAATCCCAGAAATTATTCCAATTGTAGATATTGTGATGTTTCTTTGTCCAATTCCAAAACCTCTTGGATGTGTTAGTAATCTAACTGCACGTATTGTTTCATCATAGTTTGCAAGTGGCTCACCCATTCCCATAAAGACCAAGTTTGTTATGTGTTGACCTCTTTGCTCCAATAGTTTGGCAAAGTGAATTACCTGGGCAACAATCTCTTCTGCCTTTAGATTTCGCTCAAAGCCCATCTGTCCAGTGGCACAAAAGACACATCCCATTGCACAGCCAACTTGGGTGGAAACACATATGGTAGATCTTGGATGACCGCCAATCTTTGTCGGCTCGTATTGTATGAGAACAGTTTCAACTGGCGTACCATCAGTTAGTGTCAGTAGTAACTTTGTAGTATCTCCATCAACACTTACAATTCTATGAACTTCGGTTGCAGAACCAATTGTGTATCCGTCTGCAATTAGTTTGTCTCGCATTGCAGTTGGTAGTTGTTTTATCTCAGAGATGTTTTTTGGAAACTTGTAATATAGTGGATACAGTATCTGATCTGCTCGATATCTTGGTTGACCCATATCAATTACCATCGTTTCCATTTCTTCGGGTAGTAAACGGTAAAGATCAGTCATTGTATTTTCACAATACCTCTCATATCCAACAATAATTGTACTGCTATAATATTATAATTTAACCAGATATCAGATCATAATTTGGAATCCAAAATAAAATAACATGTAGATTATAAAAATAAAGGAAAAAGAAGAGTTACTCTTCCATAGATTCCAAGTCATCAGAATCAGTATCTTCTGTTGCTTGAATGGTCTCTAGTTCAGCAGATTCTGCTATAGTTTCTGGCTCAGACTCTTTGTCCTTTTTAGTTGTTTTTTTGGTCGTCTTTTTAGTGGTCTTTTTTTCTGCATCTTCTATGTCCATTACTCCTGCTTCGCCTAAAGCAAAGAGTACTTCTTCTTCAGGATGATGAGGGCTGTCGACCATTCGTGCAATTCGCTTCTTACCAGATTTCTTAAAGTATATTCTATACGTAGAAGTGTGTGCAACTACGTTTCCTCCTATTGGGCGAGTTGGGTCACCAAAGAAAACATCAGGTGATGCCATGACTTGGTTTGTTGCAACTGCAGCACAGTTGTAAGTTTCTGCAATTCTAGACAACATGTGAACAAAGTGATTTAATTTTTGTTGTCTGTTGGAGAGAGTTCCTCTACCCAGATACTCTGCGCGGAACAATCCAACTGCAGAATCTGCAACAATTAGTTTTATGTTGTTTTCTTCAATGACAGGACCTGCTTCCTCAAGAATTAATGTTTGATGTGCGCTGTTGTATGCACGTGCTACAATTATTCTATCAAGAACTTTTTCAGGATCCATCTCATGTGCTTGCGCAATGGATACAATTCTTTCAGGTCTGAAAGTATTTTCTGTATCGATATACAAAACACCGCCATCTAATCCACCTTCTGTTTTTGGTTTTTGAACCATTACAGCCAGTGTATGTGCAAATTGAGTTTTACCTGAACCAAATTCGCCATAAACTTCTGTAAGAGCTTGTGTTTCAACACCGCCATCAAATAACGTATCAAGGCAATTAGTACCAGTTGTAATTTTACCAATGTCTTGTCTGCGTTTGTAGACTTCTGTTGCTGTAACAAAATCTCTAGAAATCAATCCAGTTTCAACGAGATGTTGTCTTGCTTTATTTACAATTTTTTCTGCGGTATCTTTTTCCATTCCGGTTATTTCGGCAATTTCCACAGGACCTCTTACGATAAGATCCATAACATTGTGTACTCCTGCATCGGATAATTTTCTAGTAGTCACAGGACCTACGCCCTCCAAACTATCTAATCTTAAATCTTCTACCATACCGTATGGTACGGTACTAGTACTTTATAATGTTATTGTTTTAAAAAATGATCGCAAAAAGCCAACTTGTTATAATAATTTAGGGTTAACGTCTCTTTCTTCTTTGTCCTGGTTTATTTTGTCCCGGAAATCTTCCCAAGGCAAATCGTTTTTTGAAGTTACTTTTATTTCTGAGACTGGAGTTTGTACCAACTATCTTTCTTCCTTCAACTTTTGGAGTCTGTCCTCTTACTTTACCTGCTTTGGTAAGTGAACCGTGAGTTGCCATAATTTAGTTACTCAAAATAGTAAATTTATGTATTTGTATGATTACCAGTATTTTGTCTTTATAGTTTCAATTACTCTTTCGTGTTCTTTACTCTTATGACGTGCATATCTTTCCATTGCACCTAAAGGAATACCACCAAGAGATCTTGCAATTGCATTAAAGAAATATCGTTGTGGTCCTTTTGCACCAGTTTTGGTCATGAATTTTTGAATTCCATACTTGAAGTTATGTTGCCAAGTTTTATAGAGCACACCAAGTTGTGCAGGAGTCATTTCATTTCCAATGTTAAAGAAATCAGATTTTTCTAACAATCCAATTGGAACAAATGTGAGTGCTGTAGCAGTGAACATTGAATCTGGTTGTTCATGTTCTAATTCAGTGATTAGACGAATTGTGTCCCAAGAATCTTCTGGTTGTTCGTCATTATCAAGACCCATAATCAAAGTAAATGCAGGAATCCAATAATCCTCATTCAAAGTTTTGACTCCTTCTTTGACTACCCAGTGCCATTCGCTTGGAGAGTATGGAGCTAGTTTTCTATCTGCATATTTTCCAATTAATCTCAAACTTCCTGTTTCAAAGCCAGCTTGAATTCCAATCATATTGTCAGGGCTGGATTTTATAATTCTTGAAAGGTTTGGAATAAGTTTCTCATCAGCTATTGCGCCTGCCAAAGTTCCATGTGTTGGATTTGTGTGTCCCACTCCGGTAGACATGATGGCAGTAAATAGTTCTTCAAGTGCTTCTCTGTTAGGCTCCATTCCTTTTGCGGTTCTAGGATCCATGCCATATACGAAAATATCATCACTGTGAATCCAAGCGGATTTTGCACCTCCCTTTTTGATGTTAACTTCAATTTCACGTTTGACTTTTTCTGGAGAATAGTATCTTAATGATCTTAATGTAACATCGCAGAATTTACAACCTCTTCCACAACCACGCATTACTTCAACCATTCCATGCATACTTGGTTCTACAATTTCTGGAATTTCATCCAGATCTGGTCTATCCCAAAAGTTTACAAATCTTCCATGAATCTTTTTTCCGTTTCTCTCAAATTCTTTTATGTTTACTTTAAAGTCACTACGTTTTCTGAATGGATCCATGTTTTCAAAATCACCATTAATCAAATAATTGAAGAATCTACCTGCATGTCCATCAATTTCAGGTGCAATGCCTCCAAGCTCTCCTTCTAAGATAGCATAGATACCAAATTCTTCAATTTTTTCTGGATCATAGTTGTACTGCCAAGTTCCAGAAGCACCAGAAATAACTTTGGCCTTACTGCCTGTTTTTTGTTTTGCAGCTTTTATTCTGTAGTGTAGTTCTGTATTGTAAAATTCATCATACGAAGTTTGTTTTCTACCATAAGTGAAAGTCATTGTAACAGGTCCCATTCCCAATGGGTCCATTTCATATGTGCCAATAACTTGAGTGTCAGGACCAATAAATTGTTCAATGTGATCTGGGTGTGCAACGACTACATCTTCACGTCTAAAACCATCTCGGAGTAAACCTGCTTCTACTTTTCGCAGTCCGTATGGAGCATAATTTGCTACACCATTAGTGTGAGGAATGTAATTGCAAATAAAATCAAATAGAATCTTTGGAGTTACTTGATTTCCGAGAATTTTATACAAAAAGCTGTTTTTATCACGATTAGGGTCAACTGCAGGTGCACATCCAAAAAATGTAGCTAATGACAAACCACGATATGGTGACATCAAAGTACGATCAGCAGTTAAAACAATTTTTGGATTACCCATGCTCTTCAAGGCAATAATTTCGTGATTTATTTTAAACCTTGCTAGTTAAATCTAATAATTTTCTAAAATTCCAGCCTTATTTCTATGAAAATGACCAAATTCTTTATTGGACAGTAAATGATCACCGTCAAACACAGTGCCATCTCTGCAAACTAAATCTTCACCAATGCAACAACTTCCACATATTCCAACACCACATTTCATCATACGTTCAAGACTTGCCTGAACAAACAATCCTTTAGAATGCGCTAGTTGTACAGTTTTGTACATCATTATTTCAGGTCCACATGTATACACTCCATCATAATGGTTTTCACGTACCAGTTTTTCAACCATGTCTGTAACAAATCCTTTTTCACCATAAGTTCCATCGTCAGTAGTAACAATTACACGATGAGAATTATTTTTCAATATGTTATTTGCCAAGTCTTCAAAGAAAACCTCATTTTTGGATTTTGCACCAATTAGAACAGTAACATCGTCATCAGGTTTAACAAAAGTCAACAATCTCATCATTGGAACAAGACCAGTTCCACCACCAACAAGCAAAATTTTTCCTTGTTTTAAATCAAAAGAATTTCCATAGGGTCCCCTTACACCTATTTGTTGACCCACTTTAACATTGAATAGTCCAGTAGATGCAGAACCATGTCTCCTTACTGTAAAAGCAGCCTTACCAGATTCTTGAGAAATCATTACACTCATTGGTAGTTCATTAATTCCAGGAATCCAAACCATTGCAAATTGACCTGGAAGAACAGTGGACATTATATCGTCGGAGAAGATCAAAGTTCTAACAGTAGGGGTTTCATCGATCACTTTTTCAATTATACAAATTTTGGTATGATTATGATTTCTTTGCAATACCTACCATCTCATCTATTTTTGAATATCCTTTTCTTTTCATGTATTGAAGTATTCCTTGATTAATATCATTAAAAACATGTATCCAATTATCACCAATTGCACTTCCTAATTGAATTGCAGAAGATCCCGCCAAAATAAATTCGACTGCATCTTCCCATGTAGATATTCCACCACATCCAATTATAGGAACATCGAATTTTGAAGAAATTTCATAAACACATCGTAATGCAATAGGTTTGATAGGAGTACCAGATAATCCGCCGAATTTATTACTCAAAATAGGTCTTTGAATTTCAACATCAATTGCCATCGCCCTAACTGTATTAATTGCAGTAATTGCATCAATTCCAGAATCAATTGCAGCGTTAACAGTATTAAGATAATGAGTTGTTCCTAAACCCACTTTAGCTATAACTGGTACAGTCGTAGAATTTTTCACGGTACTTACAATTTTTTTGACTAGCTCAGGATCATCTCCCACTTCTAGTCCAACTTTAGCAACATGTGGACATGATAAATTTAGCTCATATGCAGTGACTTTACAATTTTTAAATTGTTTAACCATCATTTCAAAGTCTTCAGGAATAGAGCCCACTAAACTAACTATTATCGGAACATCTTTGTTGGATTCTATCATTTTTGCAAAATTTGGAGCACCTGGATTTGACAATCCAACTGCATTAATCCATCCACCTCCATTTACACTAAAAATAGTAGGGTTTGGATATCCATCCCAAGGTTCTGTACTAAGGGATTTGCTGACAACAGCTCCTGCGCCTGAACGATAAAGTCGATTAAAGACATCTAGTGAAATACCCAAGATTCCAGAGGCCAGCATTACAGGTCTTTCTAGTTGAATTTTTCCTATAGAAGTAACCAGGCTGGGTTCCACTTTGAATCATGTACGTAGTTTCGAATATAATAGTTGATTCACAAGGTTTCTAGTACCTTTTTAAAAGGAACATAAAATTAGCTAGTCATGTATTCTGTAATCTTAACAGAATTAGGAATAGTAGTTTTCAAAGACGAAAAGCTGGAAAAAGCATTTCCTTTCAAAGATTCAGTTAGAGATTATCTTTCTGTCAAAAAAAAGGAGTCTAGATTAAATGATCTTGTAGATTATCTCAGTCCACTTCAAAGGGGAGTAGCAGTCAGTGATGAATCATTAATGACATTGTTGAAAAAAAGTTCAATTGATGCACAAATGATGGAAGAAATAGAATTAGAAAAGATCCAAGCAACAAAGCCTCAAATAATTGTTGATTCTGGATTTGCAGAAAGTCTACCAGTTGCATTATCAAAATTGAGAGAATTTGCAATGGGATTATCATCATCAAAAGTAACAGAAGTTTCAGAGAGTCCAGATCTTCACATCATTCAAGCAATAAATTCGTTGGATGAAATCGATAAAATTGCCAACGGACTTAGCTCACGATTACGAGAGTGGTATGGATTACATTTCCCAGAATTAGATAACATCATAGACAGCATTAATGGTTATGCACAAATTGTTTTGGCAGGTAAACGAGAGTCATTAACAAAAAAAGTGTACGAAGAAGCTGGATTTCCTGAATCAAAAGCAGAAATGATTTCATTATTAGCATCAAAAAGTAGAGGGGGAGATATTTCAGATGTTAATTTATCAATTGTGCAATCTATTGCAAAACAAATTTTGGATTTCCATGATTTGCGAAAAAAATTAGAAGATCATGTTGAATCAGAAATGGAAACTATTGCACCAAATCTTTCAGCTATTCTCGGAGCTGCTGTAGGTGCAAGAATATTAGGAAGAGCTGGAAGTCTAAAAAAATTAGCATCAATGCCTGCAAGCACCATTCAAGTAATAGGTGCAGAAAAAGCACTATTTAGATCATTGAAGACAGGGGCACAACCACCAAAGCACGGGTTATTGTTCCAACATGCAATGGTTCATGCAGCACCTAGATGGCAGAGAGGAAAAATAGCAAGAGCAATTGCTGCAAAAGCAGTCATAGCTGCAAGAGTTGATGTGTATGGAGAAGGCATCAACAAAACTTTACTAGAAAAACTTAACGTTAGAGTAAACGAAATTAGCAAAAAATACGAAAATCCTACTGAAAGAGAAACCAGAAAGCCAGAATTATTCAGGCGTGAAGGTGGAGAATCTAGAAGATCATCAGGTGGAGATTTCAGAAGAAGAGAAGATAGAGAACCTAGACGTGAAGGTGGAGAATCTAGAAGACGTGAAAGTACGGATTCTAGAAGAGAGAATAAAAACTATAGAGAAAGAACAGATTCTAAAGCAAACAAAAACAAAAAGAGAACGAAGTTTGAAAGAAGATAATTATGAATTTTTTTGGATAAACTCAGACGGTGAAAAAAAGCTAGCCACTGAAAATTTTGTTGTTGGAAATCAAGTATACGGTGAAAAATTAATTACAAAAAAAGGAATCGAATACAGGTTATGGGATCCATTTAGAAGTAAATTAGCTGCAGCGATAATGAATGGATTAAAAATATTTCCGTTTAAAAATAAATCAACAGTATTGTATCTAGGAGTATCAACAGGTACAACTGTGAGCCATATTTCAGATATTGTAGGACCTTCAGGAATAGTTTTTGGTGTAGAACATGCAAGTAGAGTAGCCAGAGATTTTTTAGACAGAGTTGCATCACATAGAGCAAACATAATTCCAATTTTACAAGATGCAAGAAAACCAAAAGAATATTTTTCAGTATTTGGCAAAGTTGATGTAGTCTATGTAGACATAGCACAACCTGATCAAACAAATATCGCAATAGAAAATTGTAAAATGTATCTCAAAAAAGACGGTTATTTCTTTTTAGTAATAAAAACAAGAAGTATAGATGTTACAAAATCTCCAAAAAGAATAGTAGAAGAAGAAATAGAAAAGATGGAAGTTCATTTTGAAATTTTACAGGTAATAGATCTTCATCCATATGATAAAGATCATGCAATGGTGATTGCAAAATTCCTAAAGTGATTTTTTATTCAATATTTTTAGGGTAGGTTTCCAACTTTTACGCACAAAAACTGGAAGAGTGTGATTAGTCTCATAATAGGATTTAACAAAATCAATGGTTTTAGAATCAGACGGATATCCACTTCCCAAATCATGATTTTTTCTTAGTTTGTTTATCATTCTGTCCCTAGTAACTTTGGCAATAATAGATGCAGCTGAAACTACAACAAATCTACTATCTGCGTGATGGTATGATTTAATTTTTTTATTATTTGATAATTTTGCGATTTCTTTTCCGAATCTTTGAGGATTAACATCACATGAATCAACATATGATGTGTCAGGATTTAATTTCGAGATGACTTTTGCCATGTATTTGGCTTCTAGATGATTAAGATCATGTTTTTTGACACTGGCATCTATTGATTTTGGAGAAATTTTTTCAACATGATAATCATCAACTAACGCAATTATTTTTTTATAAAGATCTTCTCGTGATTTTGGAGTTAACTGTTTTGAATCTTTTACACCCAATAACGACAGTTTATGAATATTATTTTTGTTCAAAGATATGCCGGCAATTACAAGAGGACCTAACATGGAACCGCGTCCAGCATCGTCCACTCCACAAATTTGCATTTATTCTGTCTTAGAACACACGTATTAAACCATTATAGGTCAAGTAAATACAGAATAACAATTGCAAATTCCAGATGAAACATTGCAGGAAATAATAGAAGGAAAAACAAAAGTATTGGTTCCAAAAAAATCAATCACAGATAAAGTTCCACCAAAAGAACCAGCATTTTTTAATCCAAAAGCGAGATTGAATAGAGATTATTCAATTATTGCATATGGAGCTTTCCTGAAAAATTTTGCAGGACCAAAAATATTTTTGGAGGGATTGTCAGGTGTTGGTATCAGAGGATTACGGGTTGCAACTGAATTACAAATAGACAAGGTAATAATCAATGATCTAAATCCATCCGCATTAAAATTAGCAGAGTATTCAGCACGATTAAACAATTTAAAAAATATAGAATATTCTGAAATGGAGGTTTGCAGATTTCTTAGCAAGTATTCCACAAAGGGAGAAAGAGGCTCAATTATTGATATAGATCCATTTGGTTCATCATCACAGTTTTTTGATTGTGGCATTAGGGCAACCATGCATGGTGGAATTTTATCCACAACTGCTACAGACCTTCAGGTGTTAAATGGACTTTATCAAAATGCATGTAAAAGAAAGTATGGTGGCATTCCAGTAAGAGTCGAATATGGTAATGAGATGGCAATTCGATTAATTTTAGGATGTCTCAGAATGGTTGCAGGAAGAATAGGTGTAGAGATTGTTCCATTGTTTGCAGAAAGCAATATGCATTATTACAGAATATATGTACGAGTTCTTATTCGACAAGATCAAAAAGAAAATATTGGATACATATTACATTGTAAAAATTGTGGTCATAGAAAATTAGTATTTGAGCAAAGTGACGAATGTGAATTATGTAAATCAAAAATAAGTGTTGGTGGACCGTTATGGGTAGATAAAATATTTGACAAAGAATTTGTAGAAAATATGATTTTAAAAATACCAGATTTATCAGTAGACAAAGTTTGTGAAAAAACATTGCAAAAATGCCTTGCAGAGTCAGAAATGCCTGGAACATATTTTACACTAGATGAAATTGCATCAAAAATGAAATCATCCCCACCAAAATTAGAAGACGCAATAAAAAATTTACAGATAGAGGGTTATTTAGCTAGTCCCACATCATTTTGTCCTACAGGCTTTAGAACAAATGCCAATATTGATGAAATAATCAGTGTTTTCAGATCAGCCAGTAAATCCCAAACAGACATAGTATAACTCACTGCTTTGTTTTCTACTTGCTTCAGGTTTAGTAAGATTTATTCTTGAAAATTTTTTCTTGATATAGTCTTTAAATTCCATTGAATATTCCCCATCAAAAATTTTAAAAATTGCATTTCCTTTATGCATTAAAACTTTGTCCATTATTTTTGTACATTCATAGTTTAATGAAATTTGTATTGCATGATCAACAGACCAATTTCCGGTAACTTGTGGGGATAAATCACATATTACAGCATTTACTTTTCTTTCAAAATACGATAAAATTTCATCAATTACAAATTCATTTTCAATATTTTCTCGAATAATATGAGCGCCAGGGATTTCTTCGACGTATGATGTATCAATGCCCATTACCTTGCCTTTGTTACCAACTAACTTGACTGCCATTTGAGTCCAACCTCCTGGAGCACATCCTAAATCAAGAACATAAAATCCAGGTCCGATAATACGATAAGATTCATTTAATTGCTTTAGTTTGTATGCAGCCCTACTACGAAATCCCTGCTCATGAGCTAATTTTCTATATTGATCTCGTCGTGCGTCTATAAGCTTCATTTGACTTTCGCAGGTTTTTTCATGTCAGCAAGTACCCAGTCTTCAATAAATTGACAATTACGAGGACTGATTTCTCCTTCAAGTGAACATTTTTGTTCTACAGGACAAACAAGGCAAGGTGCATTCTCAATTGACAGAGTGCTAATAGGTGTCTTCTTTAGAATTAATTTATAGGTCCAACGACCTTTATCTAGAATTTTTTCTCTGTAAATAGTTCCCATTCTTTCTAATTTTAATGCGAGTCGAGAACCATCTCTACTTGTAAGTTTAAGTTTTTTCCAAAGTTCACTTTGAAACATTCCATCAGATTCACGTTCAGCTAAAACATCACATATTTTGTTTGTGAGTCTTTCCATGTCGACTTTTTCAATTTGGAAATTTTCAATCTCTTCATCTGTTAGTTGTTCTTCTAACTCTTCTTCTAATGTTTTTTCAGCTTCTTTTTTAATTTCTTCTAGCTCTTTCTTAGTTAGCTTTTTCTCTTTAGGCAAAATTTCTTTTTTTGCTGGTTTCTTTTCTTTAGAAGGTACTTCTTTTTTTGCTGGTTTCTTTTCTTTAGAAGGTACTTCTTTTTTTGCTGGTTTCTTTTCTTTAGAAGGTATTTCTTTTTTTGCTGGTTTCTTTTCTTTAGAAGTTACTTCTTTTTTTGCTGGTTTCTTTTCTTTAGAAGGTACTTCTTTTTTTGCTGGTTTCTTTTCTTTAGAAGGTACTTCTTTTACAGTATTTTCAGATAGTTTATCTTTTTTCTTTGCCATCAAATCACCTTAATTTTTAATATAACTCCTATCCATACATTATTTCATTCCTATTTAATAGTAAATTTTCCACTTGCTGATATACTACTCTTTTGATTCTGATCGTTCATTTTCACGACTAATTCGTATTGACCAGGAGCATCAATTATTTCAGAAAATTCATCATCTACTGGCAAAATGGCATTATTTTCATCAAAACATTGTTTAAAAAATCCACTTTGAGTAATTACAGTGTTTTGTCCAGAGTAAATTGTAACATAAAGATCACCGCAATCAAAAAAAGAGTCATCAATCTTCACTTGTATTTCAATTGGGGTAGATACGAGATATTGTTTTTCCAATCCAATAATCTTAATTGATTTATCATGAGTCAATGTGCTTGTTGGGCCTATACGCCACATGTTTAATTCTCTATCAGGTGATTGAAGAACATCTGCCATAACTGCAGAACCAAAAGCAATTGAAAGAAAGATAGGCAAAATAAATACAACATATGCCAATCTAGTTGCCATTTCGTTTTCTCACCTGTAATTCCCTTATATCTATTTAGCAAAATTCCATTGCTTGCGATAAATTTGACGAATGAGTTAAATCGGAGCCGACTAAATATTGCTAGATGCGACTAAGAAAATTTAGAGTTAGAGCATATCGTTGCATTCATGATTCCGGTGAAATTACAGTTGGAGATTTAGCAGCATTTGTTGGAAGAAATGAGAGCGGTAAAACAACAATTCTTCAAGCATTGACCTTATTGAACAGAGATGAAAAAGTTTCAGAATTAGATCTTTGTGATGAATTATCAGAAGAGCTAAAAGGAGAGATCAGACTAGCAGAAGGTGAATTTGAATTAAGTACAAATGAAATCAGATTGCTCAAACAAGCATTTCCAGGTTTGCCTGAAATGAAAAAAATAAAATTATTTAGAACTAATAAAAAATCAAAAGTACAATATGAATTTGAAGACATTCATATTAGTGAAGAAAAAAACTCGGGGTTAAATTCGTGGGAGAATTTTTCAAAGCAAATATTAGATTTTTTGGACACAATACCAAATCATCTCAGAATTCAAATTGATACTAAATTATTTGAAGGTCCTCCTCCAAAAAATCAAGAAGTATTTGATAGTGGAATGGCTGAATTCAGTAATCAATTTCATGTCATCGCTGTACAAGAGCCAAAAGTCATAGAAGAGTGGGAAAAAATCTACGAAAGCCCTGAAAATCAGTTCTCTAAACTTCTTAGTGGAGAGAGTGAAAAATCAGCTTTGGAGAATTTTATTGCAGGAGAACTACATCCTCGTTTTGTATATTTTTCAGATTACAAGAAAATTTATGGAAACATAAATCTAAATGAATATCTTCGAGAGGAAAAAGGAGAAAGAGCAGGTTCCATAGAATTCGTTGAGGAATTTGACAAGGCTGAAACGGTAAGAAATCTTTTCTATTTAGCAGAATTAGACATTAGAGCACTAGATGAAGTTAAAGGAACTCCGTCAAAATGTATCAAACTTCTCAATACTGCAAGTAATAGATTAACTAAGAAATTAAATCCGGCGTGGAAAGGAGACCCAATCCATGTTGATTTGAGATATAATCCAGGAAATATTATGAGTGTTGTAATTTCCGATATACATCGTGATGGCACTGTAACTAATACAGGCTTGCTAAATAGAAGAGCAGAGGGTTTCAAATGGACATTTTCTTTTATCGTAAACTTTGCTGCAGAGACACAGAGGGCCGAATTAAAAGAAGCCATATTGCTTCTTGACGAACCGGCAAGAAATCTTCACCCAACACAGCAAAGAGGAATTTCAGATCTGCTAAAGAATTTGGCGGGTTCAAATCAGGTTTTGTATGCTACTCATTCACCATTCATGATTTTTGATTACACACCTGGAAATCTACTAGTAGTGGAATTGGACAAAAGAAAACATCTCAGTAAAATTTTTTATGATTACTGGAATGCTGATGATAAAACACTCACTCCTATACTATATGGTCTATCACGAGGTTTAGTTGAATCTATTGTAGATAGAGAAATTGGAACCAATTCTAGACCAGTTATTATTGTAGAAACTATGTCAGATGCAATGTATCTAAATGCTTTTGATAAATTTTTACAGGATCCAAACATTTCCATGAATCCGTTAAACGTAGTAGCTGCATACAATAAAAATTCTGTTTTGCCTTTAGCAATTTTTTACAGAAATCATGGTTACAGGACATTTATTTTATTGGATAATTCAGAAGAATCCAAACAAATTTCAGCTCAACTAGTATCAAACGAATTTTCACCAATTCAGACAATATTTTTTGAAAGAGATGGAAAGAATTTGGAATCAATAGAAGATTATATCGTTCTAGACGATTATCTTCACGCAGTTAATCAAACATATGAAATAAGATTAAGGAAAGAAGGATATTCAAATCTCACGTCTAGAGAGGTGACACTGAAGGAGAAGAAAGGAGTTTTGGATAATTTGAAAAAAATTTGGGAAGATCATAGAGATGAGGATTGGGGTCAATTTGATAACGAAGAAATTACTCGGTATATTTGTGAAAAAATTACGCTAGAAGAGACAGATTTTCTATCAGATAAAACCAAAGACCAATTTAGATCATTATATAGATTGATTGCTGAAAGAATACGACAATATCAAAATGTCACCACAAAGTCAGATTTGGCAAAATTTCAAAGGACCAGAGCTTAAGATTAAAGAAGTTTGCTAATGAAAAACACTCGAATAACAAATACCAATGGAGTAAAACATCCTTTAAGGTTTAATTGAGAGATGAAGCAACTTGACCATATGAGCAAGTCCTCTATGAGAGGAGTTTTCCTTTCCCTGGCCCTATTATGTTTAACAGTGGCAATAATTATTCCAATTAACGTATATGCAGCAGAAACAATTAACGCAAAAAGTTTTTCGTTTGAAGAGACAACCATTATTGAATTTACAAATAGTGGAAATGATGATGTAAACTCATTTAGAATTTGGCTAGGTGAAGGTATTAATTTTAAATCATTTAAAACAGAAAATGGGTGGACTGGTGAAAAAACACCTCAAGGAGTGATAATTTTCACATCCTCAGAACTTATCAAACCGGGAGAATATGTAAAAATTGGAATCAAGACAGACAAATCAAATCCAGGAATAAATTGGAAAGCACTTGGTGAAAATGAAAAACAGATTGAAACTGGCAAAACTATTCCAAAAGAATTACCAAAGCCAATAATTAACGAAAAAATTACAGGAAAAAAATCTGATGAAGGCATCTTATCTGATTCCATATTCAGAATAATTCCAGACAAACCAAATGCTGGATCAACAATTAGAGTAACTGGAGAGAATTTTGGAGCATTACAACAATTTGATTTTTACATAAATACAGACAAAATTGGAACTTTTGAGACTGATGAAAACGGTTATTTTATCAGCACCATAACAATTCCAAAAAATCAAAATGCTGACAGAGTAGATTTTTCTGTCAAAGATAAAGCAGGAAATGAAAAGAAAATAAGTCTAAGAATAGGAGAAGCAGAAAATAGAATACCAGAGACTGAAATTGTAAAACTCACTATCAAAGGAATCCCAGAAATATTGCACCGAGGAGACTTTATAGAAATTTCAGGAACAGGACAACCCAACAGTGGCATTACAGCATCAGTCAAAGATATGAATGAAAATATCATCAACACAAGAACTTCAACAGTAGATTCAAAAGGAGATTGGAAACTAGAAGAACCAATCATAGTACCTATAGATGCACCATTTGGAAGATATAGTGCAACAATTTCAGACGGTAGAGAAGAAATTTCAACGTCGTGGATCTTAGAATCAGGTAAACTAATAATCATAACACCGACAACTTT
>SXGS01263617.1_pt1 | contig 20279 bp, 18 predicted proteins | sample 3174681 | NCBI WGS metagenome assembly SXGS01 (sample SAMN11356861, study PRJNA531348) | freshwater metagenome | isolation source: freshwater sample F1-80 | place: China: Fuxian Lake, Yuxi | collected 2017-12-25 | reverse complement strand
GGGGAGCTCCAACGCCAAAAAAGGAAAACCAGCGGAAAGCGCTACGCTATCTCCGCTGGTCGCTGACGGTACGGGAGCGGGTCGATTCGCGCAGCCCGCGATCGTCAGGATCCCAAGAAGTATCCTCGGACTCACGCCGTGCGGCGGCGCCGGACAGAAATCAACGCTACCACCGATGCGATGGCGCCGAGTGCTGCGCCGGTGGTGTTGCAGCCGCTCGCGCCGCTGACGTTGATCAACAGCTCAGCCGCACCGGTGCCGGCAGGTCCGCCGACATTGAGAACCACTCGGTACTCACCGGACGATGGGAACGTGTATTGAGGCTCCCATGCCTTCAGCGAGGCCAGCTTTTCGCCGGATTCATCGAAGATGTCCCATTGAACATCGAAGATGCAGCCGTACACCGACAGATCCGTCTCGTTGAGAAGATCGTAGGTGAAACCGGATTTGGCTTCGTAAGTGAATTGGGGCTCGGGTACATCGCAGGCGCGGACATAGCCGATACGTCGGGCGGTACGAGTCCAATCACCGCACGTGTCATCGTGACCTTCGATGGTTGCAGCTAAGGTGTAGTTTCCGCCTTCGGTATACTCATGTGTCGTCTGAAGTCCCGTGGACTCGTCGCCGTCGCCCCAGTGCCAAGTCGCATCGACGAGCTGGTCGGGATCGTCGGCACTAGCGATGCAATTCAGATCGAATGGGACAACACCGAACGCGATGGTGTTGGGGTCGTCCGGCTCCAGCTCGTTGCTGCACTGGATCGACGCATAAGGGCCGTACAAAGACTCGATGCCTTCGATGTCGTCGGAGTTGATCGTGGACTGATCCGGTTCGCAGGCGCCGGCCGTCCAGTACATCGTCGCTTCGAGTTTGATGGGGTCAAAGCAGGGTCCGCCGCCTTTCCCCGGATCTTCGCAAGAGTGGTCCATGCCCCACAAATGTCCAATTTCGTGGGTAGCAACCGCCTGCATACTGGTTTCACCGTTGCAGTCGCCGTCGGCGATCAGCTCATCGCTCGTGAAATCAACGTTGTCGTTGAATACGATATCGCAGCCACGAACGCGGTTAATTGTCAATCCGTCCAACACGCGGTACACGGTGCCTGTGCTGCGGCACACGGTGACCCCGAGTACGCCTGCGTCATGGTTGTCCCCTGGATCGTCAAACAGGAACTGGGTGGCGCCATCGTTGGCATTTTCCTGTTCATCGCCGGTTTCGACGAATCCATCAAAATTCGTGGTTAAGAAGCTGCAGGGAGCCTCATCGATCCACTGCTGGAAACCCGCGTGAATGGCTACTGGTGGGTAGTCCTCCGCGACCGAGTCTTCCGGGTTTGTGGAAATTTCGTAGTGGAGGGGTTGTTGGTCGGCTTCCCATGCCCAGCCGGTCAACTCCCATCCGAATGCAACCTGTGGGACCGCCAGGAGGGTGGCGAGAGTAAGACTGCGACGCATCAGCGGATCCTCCGAGCGGGGACGTTGATTTCCTTCAATTTTTCGGGAGCGAGACCGGGGATAGGTTTGCCGTCCCACCCTTGTTCCAGTCGTCCTTCCACCGTTGGCAGCAATTCATCGAGGTACATCCTATGATCCGCAGGAGGATGGGGGAGGAACCGTGCATCGTAGTGCTCTCGCGGATCCAGCGTGACCCGGGCCGCGTATTTGCGGGTCTCTCCGGGGGCCCGGCGGATCGTGAACTTTCCAAGATTCATTCCAACGGGGCTCAGGCGACCGTTGCGCGCCTGATCCAGGAACACAAGCACGTCTTCGGTCTCGGAAAACCGGGCCGATCCGGAAACATATGCGGCTTCTGAGCCATCGACGCCACCGAAAGTATCGACCACTACCTCAGATGGAGTGTCAGGACCTTTTAGAACTTCGGCGACCGAAATGCGTGCGTGCGTCCAGAGGTTTCCCTGACGATCCTGGTCCGTCCACACGTCGAGGACGGTGCCCCGAACAATGTAGGTGGAAGCGTCAGTAATCTGCTCGATGGTCAGTGGTGCAAGCGAGGTCGCTTGCGCCGGCGCTGGGGCCATCGACGTGACGGTGGCTGTCAGCACAACTAGTAGGATCGAGCGAGCGAATGTCTTTAGCATCGTTTCCCCTCGATGGGCCGACGTAGACGTCGGCCCAGAGCCGTCAGCATGTAGCACGGCAGAATGGATCGGGCAGGTCAAGATCTTTTATCCGCTTCGATGGATCGTCAAGCGGTGCGAATTGGGTGGGGATTCGACGATCGTGTGTTAACGGGTCCGAACTGAGTCGCACCTTCTCCGTTGACGCTCCGCCGTCAGCATTTTAACCGTACGCTGCTCTGCACTCGACTTTCGTCGAGACAGCACACAAAACGGAAGTCGGCGGTAGATGTCGACTTCTGCGCACTGAGGACATTGCCGCATGCTCCGGATCCTCCTAAACATTCGTATACTTCCCTGGTTGGCCGCAGTATTTGTGCTGCTTTCCGCCGTTCCGGCGTTCGCCGACACCACGGGGGCCATTGCGGGTACCGTCAGTGATGCCGATGGTTTGCCGATTCCAGGCGCTACGGTGGTCCTGTCCTCGCCCAGCGGCACCATCGGTGGCGACCAGAAGTCGGTCACCGGAGACGACGGCGACTACAGCTTCCGGTCGCTTCTTCCGGGTACGTACTCAATCACGGGTAGCGCGGATGGCTTCCAGGCGGTCACGATAAGTGGCGTGCAAGTTTTGATTGGCCGCACCGAGACGGTTTCGGTTGTCCTGCAAGCGGGTGGATCCGCGGAAGTGATCGAAATCGAAAGCAAGCGCAAGACGGTAGACGTGGAAGACGTGACGCGCGGCGAAGTCCTCACCAAGGAGTTCTTGCAGAGCATCCCCACGGGCCGTACCTACCAGAGTGCGGTGAGCATGGCGGCAGGCGTGACCGGCGGAGCCGGCGGCAACCCCAACATGGGTGGCGGCGCCTACAACGAAAACACCTACATGTTGGACGGCGTCAACATCACCGACCCGGTCACCGGTACCTTCTCGCTGAACTTTAACTACGACGCCATTCAGCAGATTGAAGTTTTGTTGGGTGGGTACGAGCCCGAGTACGGAATCTCCTTGGGTGGTGTGGTCAACGTCGTCACCGATTCTGGCACCAACAATCTGGAGTTCGATACCGCCGTCTACTACGAAAACGGAAACTGGGGTGCCAAGCGCGATGCCCGCTACGGCGCGGACGGCCTTCAGATCGCACCGACCGGTTTCGATTCCAACTCCCAGACCTTCAGCGTATCGGCGAAGATCGCGGGTCCGGTCATTCGCGATCGCGCATGGTTCATCTTCAGCTACCAGATGGCCCGCTCGCTGATCAACAACATTGGTGTGGCCCAGCCCCGCGACTTTGAAGGGCACTACATTCTGGGCAAGCTGACCGTTCAGCCGAACGCGGATCACCGCTTCACCGTGTTCATGCAGCTCGATCCGACGTCGATCGACAACACCGAGCAGGACCCCAACTCCCGCATCCTTCCTCAGGCCCAGGCCCGCCAGGCCCAGGGGGGCTACGTTGGCAGCGCGCGGTGGCAGTGGTTCTTGTCGCCCGACGTGAACCTCGACACCCAGTTTGTCACGCAGAAGTCGTACATTGAAGTGGGCGCTGTGCCCTGTACCCACGACACCAAGCTGGGGTACCACCCGTGTGAGCCCGACGAGCAAGAAGGCAACATCGACTGGGAAACCCCGGGTCGTGTCGGCATTAACGGCGCCTTCGATTCAGTAAACTACGGTTACTATTATTTCGACGATCGCTACCGGTACACGGCCTCGTCGAAGTTGTCCGTGCTGGGTATCACCGATCCGTTTGGTGGCAGCCATGACTTCAAGTTTGGTGCTGAAGCCACCCAGAATGTGTGGGATCAGCTGCAAGGCTACAGCGGCAACACTTGGTACTTCGACCTGAATGCCACCCTCTACGATCCGCAGACCTTTGTGAACTACTATTGGTTGGAGATCACCGGACCGATCAAGTTCCGCACCTCGTCTTCCCAGTGGAATCTGTTTGCGCAGGATTCGTACAAACCGATCCGAAACCTCACCATCAAATATGGTCTGCGCTACGACAACACCGTGATGCGTAATGACATCGGTGAGACCGTCATCAACGCGAGCCTGGTGTCGCCTCGTTTGTACGCAGCGTGGGATCCCTTCGGTGATCAAAAGACGAAGATTGCAGGTGGTTACGGCCGTTTCAATGACACTGGCCGCTTGGGTGTGGCGAGCTTCACCCGGGCCTCTGGGTACGGCTCTAAGCTGTTCCTTGGCGAGTACTTCGCTGCCAGCGAGCAAGGGTTCGTCAATACGTCAGCTTTGATGTATGACATTGCTCCTCGCGAAAATACGAACGTGGCCCACGACAAGCTGCGCACGCCGCGCGTGGACGAGTTCCTGGTCCTTCTGCAGCGGGAAATTATCGAAGACGTGTCGGTCGGCGGTAACTTCTCCTACAAGATGACCCGGTTCCTGTACGAGCCCGACGAAGTCAACGTCATTTACGACGAGGATGGTTCGGCCATCATCGGTTCGCGGTACGGCGATGTGTTGAATCCTGTCGCCCGCCTTCGCACCCCCCAGATCGCCAAGCGCGACTACATGCAAGCGGACGTCTACGTCGACAAGGTGATGTCACATCGCTGGTTCGCGCGTCTGACGTACTCTTACGTGAACTCGGTAGGCTCGTCGGAAGGCGCACTGTCCGGTTCGTTCCTGAACGATCCGCAGACCCAGTACAACTATGGGCCGATGTTCTCCACGGACGTCAATCATCAGGTGAAGGCATACGCCAGCTGGGAACTCCCCACCGATCCGTGGTCGCAAACGGTCGGTGCTCGCGTCGAATACTACAGTGGCCAGCCATACGATCGCGGGTATTGGAGCGATGTGAGTACCGGAAGCTACGACCTCCGCATTCGTCCACGCGGCGAGTATGGTCGCATTCCTGGCACCTGGATCACCGCGATCAAGTTCCAGCAGCAGTTTGATGTCCGCAAAGGCAAGGTGATCGCCGATGTCGAGGTCACCAATCCATTCAACTTTGCGGGCCCTGCCTCCTACCTCATTTACCCGAGCGAGAATCGCCTCGTGATCTACGAGCGCCAGGCTCCGTTTCAACTCCAACTTGGTCTGCGGTACCAGTTTTGATCGCCCGAGGGACACCGATGTCGAACAAATTGAATGCGGCTCTCAGTCTTGTTGGTGCACTCGCTTTGTCGGGATGCGGCTTCAAGGAAGGGCTTGAGATCTCGGACATGAAAGGCACGGTGGTGCTTCCAGAGGAAGCCCTGACGCGGACCTTCTTCCATTCCGACGGTTCCTCCGAAACCCTCACCGATCCTCGCTTGATCGGCCCGGTGTACTTGGGGCTATACCCGAGCGTAGAAGAGGGCGTTCAGGAGTATCCGTACCCCGAAGTAGGACCGGTCTTCGAAGAAGGTACTCCAGGGGACACTTTCCCTTATGGGGGCACCAGCATCGGTGACATCCGTTTCCCGTGCATGGAATCCCTGCAGTGCCGGGTTGTCTCGGGCAGGTATGTGGACTTCGATGCTATGCAATCGTGGTTCTCCGACGTGTTGGAAGATCCGATCTCGGACGCACAAGGCGAAGAGGTAACCAACGGTGACTACATCGCTGAAACCTGCTTTGAAATCCTCCACTATACTAGCGAAGAGGAGATTCGGCTGACGGCGACCGATCGGAATGAAGACGACGTCATCAACCTCAAAGACCTCGATTTCGTCGATCAAGGAGATGGCACCTGGGCCGCGGAGTTTACTCTGTGGCAACAGGAGTATTTCCAGGATGAGGAAACGGGGAAGGGATTTACGCTGTGGGGTTGGATGGATGCGCCGTCTGAATCCGCGTACAAATTCAATACTTGTGATCCGACGAAGGGTTACAAGGACGACACCTATAACAGCGACTTTTTTGCTGGTCGGCCGTACGAAGATCTGCTGAACTTCCCGTCGAAGTACATTACTTCGGGCGATTGGGTTTCGGGCACGCCGTACGTCTACCAGTCAGCGGACGACGAGAATGTCACCATCACTCTTGATTTTCCTGCGCAGGTGAACTGATGCGTACCTCTGGTCTTTGTGTGCTGGCGGGATTGTTTGGGTCTTTGGTGGCCTGCGACTATACGGGCGATTGGCTGTTTGCTCCTCCGACCGACGCTCCTGGCGTGGTTCATTTGGGCGAGTTGGTGCCGACGGTGATCGACGGTGAGACCTCCATCGACGAGGCGGTCATCTACGGCGAGATCGGTGCGACGGGTACCGCCGAACCAGGCGGTGTAACCTTCTCTTTTGAAGGGACGGGCGGCCCCGTGTGCGTGTGGGTGGATCCCGAATTGGTGTTTTGGAACCAATCAGTGGCGCCCCAAGCCGGCTCGGACGACGCGCGTTGGGCCTACCCCGACAATGTGTTCGACGACGGAGATCTAGACTTGTACGCGGGGTATGCCGTGTATTACAGCGGTTCACCCGGCGAGAAAATGGGCGACTTTGAGATCCGGTACGAAGACAGCCTCGGGAACCAGATTCCATTGACGCTGAATGAATGCACCATCTCAGGTTTGAACGGAACCGGAGCGCATTCGGGCCGTGGCGCCCCAGAATCCTGCACGTTGGCAGCCACGCTCCCGGGGGTCAGCTACATGGTTGCTATCGAAGCGTGGAGCACCCCGCTCGACGACGATCGACTGTCCTATGGGTTGATCCTCGCCGAAGGCGATTGCGACGACATCCGCAACGGCATCACGGAAGAATGCGTGATCCTTGGCGAAGCGCGCGATGCAGATGGGGAGATGATCCCGGATTCCTCGACCTTCGAGGTTACCTATTGCGCGAACGTCGAGGGCGCTGACGCCCTGGTCGACTATTGCGAAACCGAGGCCGAAACCTACGATTGTTCGGTCGACCACTGCTTCTGCGGTGATCCGGACAATACGCCCACCCTGCTCGAGTAGTCGGAGAGGGCGGCTGGTCTACCCCGCTGCCTCTTGCAATAGGCGCTGTGCCGCGGTCTGAGCTTCCGCAGGGCTGGCCACGGCTCCCTCCAATTGCATCGCGTATACGAGTCCCAGGAGCTGCCCCATGGCCTTTCCTGGAGGAACCCCCCAGCCGGTCAGATCTCGCCCCTTTAGGAGCGGTTCTGGCGCGGCCCATTCGACGCCCAGTTCGGCGGCTCGCTGGGCGGGTGCGGCGTTCTGTCCTAGAATTTGCTTGGCTCGAAGCAGGAGCCCGAGCTCGGCGTCGACGGACGCACGCCGTAGGTCGGTATCGGTGTTCAGCGGGATATTCCAGGCTTTTAGCGCGGTGAGCACTTTGTCTCGGCAAGGAAAGCCTGCCCACCGGTGAATGCCCAATCGCGTTAACGCCCGCTCAATGGAAAATTGGCTTTGTCCGTGCATGAGGACGACCAGCGCCAACGCCAACTGCCGGCCTTCGGGGGACACTTCCTTGCGAACCTCCGTGGCGAAACGATCGAGGGGATCGCACAATGCACGTGGGTCCGCCTCCCAGTCGGGAAAGAGAGTACGCCAGATCCCGGTTTCGACGGCAAGTTGAATTCCGCGTGATGGTCGCACGCCCAGCAACAGGAGCTTTGACCATTCACCCAAAATGCGCTCTGCGGGTAGCTCATGCAAGGCTGCCTCCGCACAGAGCGCCGACAGCGAAGGATGAACATCGAAATCCAGCCGCGCGGTGAACTGGATCACTCGAAGCGCCCGGAGGGGGTCCTCCAAAAATGTCTTTGAATCGACGGCTTTGAGGATTTTGCGTTCGATGTCGACCTTACCATTCCAAGGGTCGACGTATTCGCTGGTCAGTGGGTCCCAAAGAATGGCGTTGATCGTCAGATCGCGGCGCCGGGTAGCTTCTTTCGGCTCCATGAATGGATCCCCGGCCACGCCGATGCCGCGATGTCCGGGTCCGACCTTGCTGTCGCGTCGGGGCAGCGACACGTCGAGCTCAGTCGTTCCTTTTCGGATTTTGTAGACGCCAAAACTGCGACCCACGGCGTTAACCGGGCCGATTTTCGCCAACAAACGCTCCAAGGCCGGCTCGGGGATCCCGTACACTTCCAGATCCCAATCGTGAACTTCGCGGCCGAGAAGGTGATCTCTCACCCCACCACCGACCAACCATGCCCGGCCGCCGGCGGAACGGCATCGGTGCGCAACCTCGGTTACCAGCGAGGGAAAGGGGGACATCGGTGCTCCCGGGGGGATCGATGGGCGTGTGGGGTTGGTGGATCTGTACCCTGGCGTGGGGCGAGCCGGTTCGCGCGCACATTGGCCTGTTGATCGAAAGCGAGGATGATCCTCGAGATGTTTTGTTTGTTCAGGATTGGACCGAGGCGCTGGAGGCGTCGGGGCGGTACCACGTGGTGGACGGAGCCTGGGTGAAGTCGAGGAAACCGGGCATTCAAAGAGAGTGTGGCGTGGATGTAGCGTGCTGGCAGGCGGCCACCCACGAACTCGGCCTGGATCGGTTGGCCTTGGTAGAACGCATCGACGGAAATGTGCTTGGAATTCGCGTGATGGATGAGTCTGGTGTGTTTCGTCGGGCAACCGCTATGGGTCCAGCCAGCTCCAAAGAAGCGCTCAATTCCTTGTGTCTCGGGAACGGTATGCTGCAAGTCCGAGGTGGCCGCCATGTTCGGGTGGACGACCGTCGGGTGGGGCGGCGAGCGAAACCCTGGCCCGCGGGAAAAGTCAGTATCGAGACGCCATCAGGTTTTGTGGTGGCGCTGGTTCGCCCAAACGAGACCACCATTATTAACCTTGACGGCCGATAAGTTCAGTGTTCTCCGAACTTCTTGCCCTTGGTTTCGATGGAGGTGCTGTCGCCCGTGTTCAGTTTGTCGGGTTTACCGATGCCGGCGGTCAGCTCATAGGAGCCGTTTAACCAAGAGAGTAACAGACCCTCAAGCGCAGGTGCGCGGTTGAGCATCTTCACCCCTGAGCCGGCGTCTTCCAGAAGTTCAAACTTCTTTTCACCGAGGATCTTCTCCTCGAGGTAGGTGCCCGAACGAAGGGCGTAGGTGTCCTCCTGGCTGGCTACAACCAGCAAAGGTCGGGCTCCATAGCCGGCAACCGCGGACGAGAGTGTGACCCCCTGGAGGTTCAAACCGGGTGACAGCAACACGGCCGTGGCAATGCCCGGGTCGGCAGCAGCCGCCTGCAATGCAAGATTTGCGCCGAATCCAGCGCCGACGACGTCCACGCGAGTGGCGCCTTTGGAACGCAGCCAGGCCACCGCTGCGGCAACATCCGCCACCATCTTTGGATAATCCTCGGCGGCCGGTGCGGAAGCGGCGGCGCCGTGACCCCTCAGGTTGATTGCAACGACGTTTAGTGGAGCTTGTGCGAGTTTTTCTGCGAAAAATGTCCAGTCTTCTTGCGAGCGGCCCTTGTCATGAACGAGCACCACTCCGTGTTTTCCAGATCCGAATTGCGTGCCTTGGAGCGCCACTCCATCGGAGGTCATCAAAGAAACCGTGCCGGCGTAGGCGTCGGAAAACCACAACAGGGCACCGAGCGTACACAGGATCCGAAGGTGATGATGCATGGTGCCCCCAAAATGGATCCTAGAACCAGCCGTTCGCATCCACAAGGGTTGACGCACAGCGGGGCAGCGCATACAGGATAAATTGTGTGCGGGAGTCCCCTCCCGGCGATCTTTGACGGGGTGGCAATTGGCTCCGGTACCACCCGGATGCCATGAGCGACGTCACCCGAGACCCATTCATGCTGCGAGCATTGGAACTCGCGGATCAAGCTGCTGCTTTGGGCGAAGTGCCCGTAGGTGCAGTGATTGTCCGCGAAGGAAAGATCCTCGCCGAAGCTCACAATCTTCGGGAAACAGCGCAGGATCCTACGGCTCATGCCGAGGTGATCGCGATCCGCCGAGCAGCGGAACTCCTGGGGGCGTGGCGACTCGAAGGTTGTACGATCTACGTCACCTTAGAGCCGTGCGCGATGTGCGCCGGGGCGATGGTGCTGGCTCGCGTTGAGCGGTGCGTTTTCGGGTGCAGCGATCCTAAAGGAGGATTTGTCGGATCTCTTGGAGATCTTTCGGCTTGGCCAGGGCTGAACCACCGCTTTGCGGTGTCTGGCGGAGTAGAGGAAGAGGCTTGTAGAGAGGTTCTAAGGACATTCTTCCGATCGCTGCGAGCGTCCAAAAGTTAACGGAGAGATGGCCGAGTGGTTGAAGGCGCCAGATTCGAAATCTGGTTTAGGGGCAACCCTAACGTGGGTTCGAATCCCACTTTCTCCGCCATATGTCCGGAGAGGTGACCGAGTGGTTTATGGTGCATGCCTGGAACGCATGTTTAGGCGAAAGCTTAACGGGGGTTCGAATCCCCCCTTCTCCGCCATTTTTTAGTTCAGATGCCGCCTCGAGCGGTGAGAGTCGGGTCCCAAGGACTGTAGCCTGTGAACCCCGCCAGGTCCGAAAGGAAGCAACGGTAGCGGTAACTTCAGGGCTTTGGGGTGCCCGGCTCTCTCCCCTCGGGGCAGGCGCTGATTCAAGTCGATAAAATCACCATCGCAACGGCCGAATTGGACGCGATGCGGGTGTTCTACCAAGTGCTGATCGGCGCGGATTTCCGGCCGATGGACATGGGCGGCATCGAGTTCTTTATTGCGCATGCCGGCGTGGAAATCTGGTTGATCCCCCGCTCTGCAGCGGGCGTGATCGCCCGAGACAATGTGGTGCAGCTGCGCTTGGTAGTAAAGTCAGTTTACGAACTGTTGCCTCGACTGGAGGCGGCCGGCGGAGTGATTTTAGGCGAGCCACAGTCCTTTCAGGGGATCTGCTTGGGCGCCATTCGGGATCCAGACGGCAATGTGATCGAGCTCAAATCGTCAATCGGTTGACGATCCACCGGCGCGGTTCCACAGCTCGATCAAATCAGCGGGAATAGGAGCCTCCAAAGCGATCTGAGCGCCGGTCATCGGATGCTTGAACGCCAATTGGCATGCATGGAGCGCCAATCTCGGCCAACGGCGCCCCATTTCTCCGCCGTACTTTCGATCCCCGAGCAATGGAGTGCCCGCAAAAGCGGCATGTTGCCGAATTTGGTGCGTTCGCCCGGTATCCAGCGTCAATCGGGCGGCGCACAATCCGGAGGCCTTGCCGATGACTTCCACGTGCGTTTTGGCAGGTTTTCCCTCGATCGGTCGGTCCCAGACCTTTGCCGCGGGTACACCACTCAACACCGCCGCATACACGCGGTCGAGATCGTGCTCGCGAAAAGCCTCGGTCAACGCCTCATTGACGGAAGGATCGACAGCGAACAGTACCAATCCTGACGCCGGCTGATCGAGCCGATGGTGCAACGCTACGTACGGTTCCTGGCGCTGTAACCTGGTGAAAACGCTGTCGTCGCCGTCGCGGGTGGGCTGTGTGGGCAGGCCGTGCGGCTTGTCGATAACCAACAACCACCGGTCTCGAAAAATAACGTTCAACCGCCACCTACCGCGCGGAGCACTTCCACGTCGGCCCCGGTGGTAAGGCGAACAAAGGCATGTTCCGTGCGCGGAACCACCCTTCGATCGAGCGCAACCGCCACCCCCTCGGGCTTCAAGGCGAGCTCGGCCAGCAGGTCGCCCACCGTGCAGCCCTCGGGGACGTCACGATCCACGCCATTGAGTCGGATTTTCACTTGAAGTCTCGCCGATTTTGGAGCGCGCGTGCCAAGCTCATCGCGTCCGCATATTCGATCTCGGTGCCGACCGACATCCCCTGCGCGAGCCGGGTCACCCTCACCGGAATGTCGTGGAGTAACCGGGATAAATACAGTGCGGTCGTGTCGCCTTCGACGTCCGGATCCGTCGCCAACACGAGCTCTTGCACTCGCCCATCGCGAAGGCGCTCCAACAACGGCCGAATCCGGAGTTTATCGGGGGTAATTCCGTCCTGCGGTGAGATCGCTCCGTGCAGTACATGGTAGGTCCCCCGGAACTCCCCCGACCGCTCAAAAGCGAGGACGTCCTGGGGTTGTTCGACCACGCAAATCAGCTTTTCGTCCCGGTGGTGCGCGGCGCAGATCGCGCAGGGCTCCAAAGCGGTGAGATTGCAGCAAATGGAGCATTCGCGCACACCTTCCGCGACGGCGAGCAACGCCTCGGCCAAGTTCTTGACTGTGCCTTCCGGAGACCGGAGCAGCCAATACACAAGGCGTGTCGCACTCTTTTCGCCGATTCCCGGCAACCGCGACAACTGCTGAACGGCCCTTCGAATAGGGTCTGCCGGAGGTGGCGTAGACAGCTTAGAATCCCAGGCCGGGGGGGAGCGGCAGTCCGCCGGTCAGGTCCTTGAAGTTCCGCGAAAGCTCATCGCGAACCTTGTCTGTAGCGTCCCCGGCGGCCACCTTGAACAAATCTTCGAGCATCTCCCGGTCGCCCATGGCGGCCTCGGCGATCGACACGCTGACCACCACAAAATTCCCGTTCATGCGGACTTTAACCGCACCACCGCCGGCAGTGCCTTCTACAACCGTGGCTTCGGCCTTGGCGCGCATGTTCTCCATCCGCTCTTGGAATCCGCCAAGAAGTGCTCCCAAACCGCCCATTCCGCTCAGATCAAAAGGGTTCGACATCAGCCCTCCGGTTCATTCAACAAGGTAAGTTTTTGGACGCTGGCACCGAGACGGTCCAGCACCCGCTTAAAAGCGGGATCATTTTCGATGGCCTCGCGTCGCTCGCGCTCGCGAAAGACCTTGGCTTCGGCCGGCGGAACGATCTCGATGGACGCCAGCGTCGGGTAGCATCTGGATAGAATGCCCGAAATTTCGCTTCCGAGGGCCTGCCGTCGGGCTTCCGCGGCGCCATGGCTGGTGTTCATTAGCAGCATCAAGCGAACATCCCGGATTCGAGGCTCCGCTTCGGCCAGTGCCCCCGATCCGATGGCGCGCACCTGATCTTGAAAACTCACCCAAGGGTCGGGTGGTGGCGCATTGTCGGTGGGCTGTGCGCTGGCCGTCGGACCTTGAAAGTGCGCATGCGGAGTGGTCGCCACCGAGCTTCCTGGAGGGGGCTCCATAAACGACGAAGGGCGCGGTGCTCGCGGGGTCTTCAACCCACCAACCCCCGCTGAGCCGCCGCTTTGACGAAGCCGGCGCTCCAAATCTTCAAGGCGATTCACCAACGTGGCGACCGGTTGCACGGGCCGGGTGCTCGCCAACCGCGCCACGGCCATTTCGAGGACGACGCGCGGCCGACTGGCGCGCGAAACTTGGTCGTGAACCTCTAACATGGCCGAAAACAGCCGGGACAACACTTCCGAGTCGACATCGCGGGTGATTGCGTCCAACCGCTCCATTTCGTCGGGGGCGGCATCGATGAACTTGCGGGCCCCCGGGGACAGCCGAACAAAGGCCGCGTTTCGAAGGAGCTCAAGCATCTCGGCGGTGAATTCGGACAATTCAAACCCGAATTCGTACACGCGCTCGATCGCGGCTAAGCAGCGATCCGGCGCCCCGGAAACGAGGCCTTCCAACATCTCAAACAGCACATTGCGATCAAGCAAACCTAGGGCATCGACGACGGCCTTGTCGGAAATAACCCTTTCTTCTTTGGTTTCGGAGAGGCCGTAGCTGATCGCTTGGTCGAGCAATGACTGTGAATCGCGCATCGAGCCGTCGCCCGCGCGCGCGATCATCCGGAGTGCGGTTTCTGTGAGGGATACCCCCTCGCTCTCGGTGATCTTACGCAATTGAGCGGCCACTTGGCCAATCGGAATGCGCTTGAAGTCAAAACGCTGAACCCGAGACAGGATGGTTTCGGGGATCTTGTTGGCTTCGGTGGTTGCAAAAATGAACACCACATGTGGAGGAGGCTCCTCCAACGTCTTCAAGAGCGCGTTGAACGCCCCTTTGGACAACATGTGAACTTCATCGATCAGATAGATCTTCCACTTTCCGCGCTGCGGCGCATACCGAACGGTGTCCCGTAACTCTCGGATGTCGTCTACGGAGTTGTTGGAGGCACCGTCAATTTCGATGAGGTCGGGGCTGTTTCCGAGTCCGACCTCCAAACACGAGGGGCAAGCGCCACAGGGATTGGCGGTGGGACCTTTTTCGCAGTTGAGCGCCCGGGCGAGCGCGCGTGCGGCGGTGGTTTTCCCGACCCCGCGCGCCCCGGAGAACAGGAACGCATGATGAATGCGGTTCTTTTCGAGCGCATTGCGCAGCGTGCGGGTGACGTGGTCCTGGCCTACGATTTCATCGAAGGTCGCAGGGCGATATTTACGGGCGATCGCCAAATAGGACACGTCAGACACCCCAACCCGTGGATCATAACGCGCCGCGCTCAGGTGTGAATTCCAAACCGCGCCATCCAGGCATCGAGTAGGAACAACGCCCACACCCGTGAACCTGCGCCGGGAGTGACGGCAATGCTGCGGCGAAGTGCTGCGAGGGCACCTTCATTCCACAGATGATGAGGATCACGTTGCAAATGGGAGAACCGCTCATCGAAGAACAAGCGTCCAGGTCCGGCCAGCCATGGCTCCAATGGCGCTGGCAAGCCGCGTTTTGGGCGATGAACCAGGGATGTAGGCAATACGCCTGCTAGAAGCGCCCGCAACGGCCAACGGGTATGCAGGGATCCGCCGGCGCGCCGAAGTTTGGACTCCCCTGGAAGTGCGGCCGCCATGGCGAATACTTCCGCATCCAGAAGGGGAAACCGGATCTCCAGGCCAGCTGCGGCCGCGGTCCGATCCGCCCGAGTCAGGCTTTCTTCCTGAAGTCCCGAGCGTACGTAGGCGTTGAGTACGGCATTGACAGGATCGGTGTGCACGGTCGCATAGAGCGGTCCAAGCACCTCTTTTCGCACTCGAGGGCGGACCAAACCGGAGTCGGCGAACAGCGATCGACGCTCCGCCGCGGAGAACAGGTCGAAACCGCCAAGTTCAAGTTCAAAGCCGTACCGTTCGACGGGGGTTGCGATCGCCCGCCCGGCCTGGGAGCGTTTGAGAAGTGGCGTGATCCAGCGCCGGGTGGGCCCCGGGAGTTTTTGATACCACCGAGCGGCGTTCAGGCGCCGTGCGAGCGGATCGAGCATTCGACCGCCGAAAAGTTCCTCGCCGCCATCCCCCGACAACACGACTCGGTAGTGGGCGCCGACCGCGCGCGCCATCAACAATTGCAGGACTACCGTGGGATTTCCGACGGGGTGCCCCAGCGCGGAGACGGCGTCATCGAACGCCGAGGCAAGCTCGGTTGAACCAACGAGCACATCGTGGTGCTCCAACCCAAGCAGTTGGGCGACGCGCCCGGCAAAGGGGGACTCCGGATTGGGGTCGTCGGCAAAACCGATCGTGAAAGTGGTCAGAGAACGGTTGGTTCGTCGGGCTGCTGCAGCGATCGCGGTCGATCCCAATCCGCCTGAGAGGTATAGTGCCGTCGGTACACCGGAAATTAGCCGCCGTTTTACGGAGCGCTCGACGGCCTCTTGGAGGGAGGTGATCACCTCGCCATCGTCGGGACGCGGCGTTCCTAGAGGAGCATAGTCGGGCGACCAATACGGACGAGTCTCCAACTCCCGCGAACTCACCCGCAGCTGGTGTGCGGGCTCGAGCTGGAAGACGTCGCGAACCAAGGTTCTTGGGGCATGCACCACCCGAAACGAGAGATACTCGGACAGGTGCTCCATGGCCAATTGCCGCGAGACCCAGGGCACCTCCAGCAGTGCTGGGAGCTCCGATGCAAACGCAAATCGGGTGCCGGAACGAGCCCAAAACAGGGGCCGACTCCCCATACGGTCGCGGACGATATGCAGCGTTTGAGTCTGACGATTCCAGATCACGATCACGAAATGACCGTCCACCCGCCGCGGCAGGTCCTCGCCAAACCGACGCCACGCTTCCAGAAGGACGTCCGGCGAATCAATGTTTGGGTCAAACCATCCAAACTCGCGGGCGAGGGCTGAATGATCGGTGATGTTGCCGTCGATCAACAGCACCAAGTCATCGCTCACCATCGGAAGTTTACGGCCTCCTGGGCTCAGCTGGCGTCGACGATGAGCCAGGGCGACCGGTCCATCTGCAAAAGTGCCGTCTGCATCCGGCCCGCGGTGAACCAAGGTCGCCGACATGCGATCAACGACCGTAAGGTCGGGGGGTTCGCCGCTAAAATGCACCAACCCAGCTACGCCTCCCATCAGCGTTTCCCTCGGCCCTTGCCCGTGGGCCACGTTTTTGCGGCTTTCACGGTGGGCGCCCGTTGAATTTGACCGGTTCGAGGGCCCGCTTTGGTCGGCACGCGCTCGCGCGGTTGAATGTCGATGGGTGACCCCGAAACGTACATGTTTCGAAGCGCAATTCCCGCTAGGAACGACAAAATGGCGAACGCAAAGGCCCCGGGTGAGGTTGTGGGCACTGAGCGGGCGGTTCCGGCGACGTCCACCGAAAAACTCAAAGTGAACCGACTCTTCTTCGTCTTCGGAGCGACCTCCGGGGTCACCAGGGGCGGGGCAACCGGACTTTCGGTGATAACGTCAAGTACCTTTACTAGATCGGCTGGCCATCGACGAGTCGTCCACTCTCCATTTTCTAGTTGAATCCCTACGAGTTGAACGTTTCCTTGGGGGTTTGGCGCGCGTGAAGTGACCGATCCTTCCCAGGCATCGAGCCATTGGCTACCGAGCAGAAAGAAAATGACCGAAATCACGGCATTGAAAGGAAGAAACCATAGCAATTTTCGGACCGGTTCGGTCATCCCGTCCCCCACGGGTTGGCGTAACCACGGGGCCCCAAGGTGTCGATTGAGGTAGACTGAACGCCCCAGCTCGGAGAGCGTGTTGAGCGGAACCCGGCCCACCCTGCTGCTGTTCGCCGTCCTGATGACGGTGTTGTCGGGCTGCAGTTGGCTGGGACTCACGTCGTCCCGCAAGCGATTGGACGGCTACATCGTCCGCGATGTTAAGTTTGACGGAAATGGCAACCTGATCACGGGCACGCTCGCCGGTCAGAGCGACTACATTCTTCGAAAGCAGGTTGCATCAAAAGCCAGTCCATCCCTAATTTTGACGTGGCCCTTCAGCCTGTTTCGAATTCCAGAACCCTACCGCCCGGAATTGCTCGAGTCGGACGCCTATCGGTTGGAAGTCTGGTATGCGCACAACGGCTGGTTTGACGCGAAGTTTCAGGGTTGGCGAATTCGTGAGGTTCGTCCGCAGACCAAACGGAAGGCCGGAGTCGTGGACATCCTAGGCCGGGTTGAGCCTGGACTTCGGAGTAACGTCCGGAGTTTTGACATTGACGGGCTTGGCACCTCGACGAAGCTCCTCGGAGATGTGGTACGTCGCACCGGTGATCTGCGAGTCGGAGAACCATACGTACTCGATTATGCCTATTCAACCCGCGATTTGCTGTTGCGGCAGCTTCAAGAACACGGCCACGCCTACGCCGCGGTGGAGATGACCGCGGACGCCTATCCGGTAGAACGGGCAGTAGATGTTCACTTTAAGGCGACGCCGGGTATTCGTACCAAGTTTGGTCCCATTGAGGTCGTTGGGAACAGCAAGGTTTCGAAGGAGGTGATCCTCGACGAGATCCTGATTGAGAGCGGGGATCTCTACAAGATCTCGAAGTTGGAGCAGGGACAACGCCGCTTGTTTGCTCTGGGGACCTTCTCCGTCGTGGGTGTCAAGCCGATTTTGACGGATCCAACGGTCGTTGACGTTCCTATACGGGTCCAGGTCCAGGAATCGAAGTTTCAAACCGTCCGATTTGGTACCGGTGTCGACTATGATGGCCTGTCGGTCACGCCACGCCTCACGACCGCCTACCGTCACGTTCATCTGTTCAACCAATTGGTCCGGTTGGACGCTAAGGCTGAGCTCGGTTGGTCGGTCGGTCTGAGCGGCGAGGGTTTTTCCGGCGGTATTCCGGTGTTCAATACGGAACTCGGCGTTTCTACGCCTCGGATGTTCGGAAACCGGCGGTTTGGATTGGGATTGACCGGGAGTTTTGAGCGCGAGCTCCTGGACTCTCAGTTTCCCGTTTGGAAGCCGAGAGTGGAGCTGACCATCAACTGGCGCCCGATCAATGAAGTGGTGGTCAGTTTCGGCCCGCGTTGGCAGATGACCTCCTTCGACAATTTGGAAGGAACGGCGCTGCTTTTGGCGCAGGCGGCCTACGGCGAAGGATTTGTAAATCCCTACCGACTCTGGACGTTTGGGGCGGGGGTCACCGTCGATCGGCTGAACGATCCGCGCTCGCCAACGCGAGGGTACAATGCCACCTTTGGAATCAAGCAAGCGATTCCGGTGACGCCAACCGACTTTTTCTATACAGAATTTTCGGTGAACTATCGAATTTTTTCGCCGGTTCGCCTGTCTAAGGCGCTCGAACGACCTGATGGAAAAGCGAGGTTTTTCCGAAGCGCGGTGCGGGCCTTGGCGCCGGAGGGGGTGGCAGCTCGAATGTACGCCAAAGTGCTCCAACCCTGGGATCAACGTCCGATTCCGTACAATGAGCGCGGATTCCTTGGCGGATCGGATGCTTTGCGCGGGTTCTTTTCGAACCGTGTCGGGGACTACGATTGCCTGTGCCTCTATACGCCCTCCAGCAAGGGCGATCCCTTCACCGGAAAGCCAGGGCAAGGCTACGATGTGGAGCGCACCTACCTCCCGCGCGGTGGGGCGATTTCCGCCCTCGTGTCCGGTGAAATGAAGTACGAGGTGTACGAGAAAGTGGCCGCGGTGTTGTTCTTTGATGGCGGCTTACTTGCCGAAAGTTGGGACACGCTGAGCGCCAAATCGTTGAGGTTTGGCGCCGGGGTTGGCGCTCGCTACAGCACCGGGCTTGGGCCATTTCGCGTGGATTTGGCGTTCCGACCGCTGTACCCGGAGGATGCGGGTCCGGTGAACTACGTCAACTGCGACTCGGAGGACCGACTGCCGCGTTCGTACGATGCTTTCTCGTACTCTCGAGGGGCGAGGGACATCACCGAGCGAAAGGTCCCGTTTGCGATGAATTTCTACATCGCCATCGGAGAGGCGATTTGACCGAGCGCAAACGCCGACGCCGATGGCCCTGGTTGGTCGCCTTGGCCATTCCGCCCATGGGAGCGGCGGGTTTTGCGTTCTGGGTGTCTACGGATGGCGGCAACGCCTGGTTGAAAACGGTGTTGGAGGCCGAAGTCGATCGGCGGTTGAGTTCTGGGGACTTCGAGATTGGCGGTTTGGAGACCAATCTGATTCACCGGTGGGCGCTAACGGACGTTCGTTTGACGGATTCCAGTGGAGCGGACGTCATTGCCATTCAACGCTTAGATGCTAATGTTTCGCTTTGGGGATTGTTGTCGACGAGCCCGAAAGTGTCCGCGTCGTCGGTGGTGATCCACGGTGGCCGGACGTCTTTGGTTCGCGACGCCATCGGAGTGACGAACATCGAACGGATGTTTGGGAAAACCCAGCCGTCGCCCCCGTCCACCGAGCCCTGGAAGGGCCTGCCGCTGGAAATCGAGGTGGAAGACGTGCAATGGAACGGGGGAATGTTCCGCTGGGCGACTCCCACTTCGGCTTGGGGTCTTCAAGGGATCAGCCTTCGAGGCGGATTTCACGGCCAGGGCACCGATCTGGCGCTGCAGGAGGTGTCGCTAGCAGCCCATCTTCAGGAACCGACGGTTCTTCCTTTTATTGCAACCGGATCGGTGGACATTCATTCGAAAGGTGTAGATACACGCAATTTCCAATTGAGCGCTGGGAGCTCTCTCGTGCAGGCGGACGGTCGCATTGGAAGCGGATCGGAGCCGTGGTCGCTGGAATTGGTTGTAGCACCTTTGCAATTGGCCGTCATTCAAAAGTTTGCTCCGAAAGCTGCGATACGTGAATCTGTCTCCGGAACGTTGAAGCTGACCGGCCCTTCTTCGGCATTGTCGATTCAAGGCGACCTTGTGCCCGAGAGCGGCGGCCACATTCACCCCGATCTGCGGATCGATCTCAAAGATCCGCTCAAGGCTTGGTCGGGAGCGATCGGTGTGGACACCGTCCAACTCGACCGGGTGTATGATACAAAAGGCACGCCAATCCTTCTGAATGGTACGCTGACGGCGAGCGGACACGGCACCAAGTGGCCGATGGACGTGGAGGCTACCGGCCGCTACGAAGGGAAAAACCATCAGATCCGCGAGATTGCGCTTGATGCCCTGAGCGGGGATCTGAAGTTGTCCAAGGGAATCTTGGCGTTTTCGGAGATTCGCGCAGCGGGGCCACTCGCCGCTCTGAGCGGAGCTGGAAGC
>SXGS01776600.1_pt1 | contig 20281 bp, 15 predicted proteins | sample 3174681 | NCBI WGS metagenome assembly SXGS01 (sample SAMN11356861, study PRJNA531348) | freshwater metagenome | isolation source: freshwater sample F1-80 | place: China: Fuxian Lake, Yuxi | collected 2017-12-25 | reverse complement strand
GCTTGCACCCGGAGAACGTGGCGGCGCTGGCTCTCGGTGCGCGCGGCCTCGTGCCGTGCACGCCCGCGGGCTGCATCGAGTTGTGCGACCAGCTGGGCTTTTCGCTGTCGGGCAAGCGCGCAGTTGTGATCGGACGTTCGATGCTCGTCGGCAAGCCCTTCGCGTTCCTCGCGCTCGCGCGCGACGCGACGGTGACGATCTGCCACAGCCGCACGAGCGACTTGCCTGCGATGTGCCGCGAGGCCGACGTGCTCGTCGCCGCCGTCGGTCGGCCGGAGATGGTGAAGGCTGATTGGATCAAGCCCGGGGCGGTCGTGCTCGACGTCGGGATCAATCGGCTTGCCGATGGCAGGTTGGTCGGGGATGTGGACTTCGCCGCGGCGAGCGCCGTGGCGGGAGCGATCACTCCAGTCCCCGGCGGCGTCGGTCCGATGACCATCGCCATGTTGATGGCCAACACCCTGTCGGCGGCGGCGCAGCAGTGCGGCCACGCCGACCTCGCCTTCGGTCGCTAGGGAAGCGCGGCGCGGCGATGGCCTACAGCGATCCTGCGGACACGGCCGGGCAGTTCGCGCTGCCGCGCATGACGCCGGCGGTGAAGGCGCTCTTGATCGCGAACCTCGCGCTCGCCCTCCCGTTCCTGTTCCTGTACGACGCGCTTCCGTTCCTGCAAACAGTCCACACGGCGCTCGCGCTCGACGTGACGGCGTGGCGCGAGCACGCGCCGTGGCTTCCGCTGTGGCAGCTCCTTACGTACGGATTCCTCCACAGCACCAACGAGCCGATGCACCTGCTCGGCAATCTGATCGGCCTGTACTTCTTCGGAACGTGGCTCGAGAGCCTGCTCGGAACGCGGCGCTTTCTGCTCGTCTACGGGCTCGGAATCGTGGTGCCCGGTCTCGTGCAGCTGCTCGTCGCGCTTGCCTTCGGGCAGTCGCTTTTGGTTGTCGGAGCCTCGGGAGCGGTGCTGCTGCTCGTTGTCGCGATGGCGACTCTGCGCCCGCAGGCCATGGTGATCGTGCTGTTCGTTCCGGTGCGGCTGTGGCTGGTTGCAACGGTTTACGTGCTGCTCGACCTGTTCGGTCTGGTGCGCGGCGGTGGCGGGGCAGCGCATGTGGTCCACCTCGGCGGCGCCGCGCTCGGCTTCGCGCTCGCCAAGACCGAAGCGCTGTGGTGGGACCCGTGGGACGCGTACGCGGCCCGCAAGGTGGCCCGTGAGCGCCAGTCGGCGGTCGACGACGAGGCCCGGCTCGACGCGCTCCTCGACCGCATCCACAAGCAGGGCATCGCAGCGCTGTCAGAGAGCGAGAAGGCCTTCCTGAAGCGCATGAGCGCGCGGCGCGGCGGCGGATTGTGACCCTCGCGCGGGCGAGGCTAGACTCCTCGTCCCATTGCCCCGTTCACGGAGCGTGTCCGCCGCTGGCGCGTGCCGCGGGCGGACGGTTCCGGGCTGCGGCCTCACTCCAGCGAATGCGCGCCCCATGAAGCTCTCGATCCTCCTCGCGTGCCTCGGGTCTCTGTCCGCGTCCTCTCTCACGGCCGTGCCGGCGACGGCGAGCGCGGCTCCGGTCCAGGAACGGGCCGCCGAGTTCAAGGGCAAGCTGCGTCCGGCGATCGCGATCCGCAACTACGACGAAGTCACCAAGCTACTCAAGTCCTATCAGGACGAGGCCGTCAACTACGTCGACGAGTTGGCGGCGCAGATGGCCTCGGCGAACTCCGACGAGATCGAGAAGGAGTTCGAGATGCTGACCAAGTGCTGGAGGGACGCCTACAAGGGCGACTTCGTCAGCAAGATCTACGTCTACCACTCGAACCTCGCCACGGATCCGCCCAAGCGCAAGCAGCGCTACGCGCTGATCGAACAGTTCCGGACCTCGATGCAGAAGTTCGAGGCCAACCGCAACGGCGCCAAGGAAGGCCCGACGTTCGAGCTCTGCTCGGCAGAATTCGTGGCCATCACCGACGGCTTCGAATCGATCGGAGACTTCTTCATGGCCGCGCGCACCGCGAGTGCGGTGGCCATTTGCCAAGACATCACCTACCGCACAAAAGGCGAGGAAGATCTCAAGAAGACCTGCGAGTACTACGGCAAGGCGACGGTGAACTTCGAGAAGGTCGACCTCAAGCACAACTTCTACCAGCAGTGCAAGCAGCGCTGGGAGTGGCTGGTGCGCGAGGGCTTCGGCGCTCCGGCGCCGGCCGATCCGAACGCTCCGCAGCCGCCCGCGCAGCCCAAGGCTGAGCCCGCGGCCGCGCCGGTCACCGTCGCGACCGCGTTCGAGGCACTCAAGTCGCTCGACGAGATACAGCGCCCGAATTTCAATGCCGACGACCTGTACGCGATCTGGCCGATCGTCCCGCTCGGTGCGAAGGGCAGCTCAGGCGTCTTTCAGTCCCTCGAGAAGGGTCCGCTGGTCATGCGCCCGGACGCCTCGAAGGTGGCTCTGGACTTCGATCGCGATGGAAGTCCGGACAAGCTGATTCCGATCACGGGCAACGCCGCCGTGGTGGATTTCGAGATCGGCGACGGGGCAGAGAAGCGTCGCTGGGCGTTTCTTTTCCGCACCGGGATCCAGCAGGACGTGTTCCAGGGACTGCAGACCAACCTGCAGCCGGATGACCTGCAGATGCGCTTCTACGTGCTCAACGCCGGAAGCGTGACCACCAGCGTCAATGCCACGCCCTTGCGAGTGCTCGACGACAACATGGACGGGACTTACGGCAGCATGCCGAAGCCTTTCTCGTACGGCGGCCTGTCGGAGGGCGTTTACCAGCCCGAGTTCGACTGCATGGTGGTGGGCGCGGGCAAGCGCGCTCGGCCGTGGAGCAAGTACGCGGAGATTGGCGGCGGCTGGTACCAGCTCGAGACGCAAATGGGTGGCCTGCAGATCACGGCCACGCCGATGACGATCGACACGGGCACGCTCAAGCTCGACTTCAAGGGCCCGGCGCCGACGTGGCTCATCCTGAAGGGCACGGACAAGCTCGACGGCTGCTACTTCGACTTGGTCGACCCAGCCAAGAAGCCGATCGCCGTGCCGGTCGGCACCTACGAGTTGTTCGCCGGCGAGCTGCGTCAGGGCAAGAAGGCGCAGACGTTGAAGTGCCTGATCCTGCCGGGCAGCGACACCCGCAAGTGGAGCGTGAAGGTCGGGCAGGAAACCGTGGTCTCGCTCGGCGGGCCCTTCAAGTTCGATTTCACCTTCGAGGCAGCCGACGAGGCCGTGACGGTGAAGGGCAAGAGCGTGGCGGTCGTCGGTTCGGCCCGCGAACGCTACGAGCGGCTCTGGAACTGCGTCCCTCGTCCGGAGGTGTCGATCCGCAAGGCGGGCACCAAGAAGGGCGGCAAGCCCGAGCGCATGGGTATCGTGATGGACCTCCTCGAGCGCAACGAGGACGGCTCCTACAAGTACTCCGAGATGGACACATGGCGCCCGGTGGACAGCACCTTCAAGATCACCAAGGGCGAGTCCGTCGAAGTCCAGATCGTCGAGAAGAAGAACAAGCTGCTGGGCGAAATCGAGAGCGACTGGAAGTAGCTTTCCCCGGCCACCGCACCCGCACCTCACCGACGCCTCCTCCTCCGATGCTCGACCTCAAGTTCATTCGCCAGAATCCTGCCCTCGTGATCGAAGGGGCGCGCAAGAAGCGCATCGTAGTCGACGTCGAGGGACTGCTCGCCGCCGACTCCGCGGCGCGTGCCCTGCAGACGGAGGTGGATGCGTTGCGCGCGCGCCAGAACGCGCTATCGAAGGAAGTGGGCAAGGCCTCGCCCGCCGATCGTCCGCGGCTGATCGCCGAGGTCAACACGTTCAAGGCCCAGCTCGCCGAGCTCGAGGGCAAGTATCGCGATGCGCAGGCGGACGTCGACGCGCGGCTGTTGCGCATTCCCAATGTGCCGACGGACGAGGTGCCCGAGGGCAAGGACGACAGCGAGAATGTCGAGATCAAGCGCTGGGGCGAGCCGCGCAAGTTTGGCTTCACGCCGCGCGACCACGTCGCGCTCGCCGAAGCTCAGGGTTGGCTCGAGATCGAGCGCGCGGCTCGTATCTCGGGCTCGCGCAACTACGTGCTCAAGGGCGAGCTCTCGCTGCTCGAGGGCGCTGTCATGCGCTACGCGCTCGACGTCATGGTCACCCGCGGCTTCACGCCCCTCTCGGTGCCGACGCTCGTGCGCAGCGCGGTGATGGTCGGCACGGGGTATTTCCCGGGTGGTGAGGAGCAGGCCTATCGCACGGACAGCCGCGACGACCTGTGCCTCGTCGGCACGGCGGAGGTGCCGATCACGGCGCTGCACCAAGACGAGGTGCTTGCGCTCGCGGACCTGCCCGTGCGTTATGTGGCGCTCTCGTCCTGCTACCGTCGCGAGGCTGGCGCAGCGGGGCGTGATACGCGCGGCCTGTACCGTGTGCACCAGTTCCAGAAGGTCGAGCAGGTCGTGCTCGATGTCGCGGACGCGCAGCGCTCGATCGAGCACCATCGCTCGATCGTCGACAACGCGGAGTTCGTGCTGCAGTCGCTGGAGATCCCGTACCGCATCGTGAACGTGTGCGGGGGCGACCTCGGCGCACCACAGATCCAGAAGTACGACATCGAGAGCTGGATGCCCTCGCGCGGCGGCTACGGGGAGACGCACTCCGCCAGTCGCTTCCACGAGTACCAGTCGCGGCGCCTGAACCTGCGCTACCGCGACGCGGAGGGCAAGGTGCGCTTCTGTCACACGCTCAACAACACCGTGGCCGCGAGCTCGCGCATGCTGATCTGCATCCTCGAGAACCACCAGAACGCGGACGGCACTGTGCGCGTGCCCAAGCCGCTGATTCCCTATCTCGCGGGTCGCGAGACGCTCGGGCGACCGATCGCCTGAGCAACGCGCGGGCGCCGTGCAGGGGTGGAGTTGCAAAGGCCCACGGCCCTGCGGCAGAACAAGGCTCCCGTAGAGGGTCGACGCTACCCGCCGCGCGTGCCGCCGAAGCCGCCGCCACCGGGCGCGCGGCCGCCCATGGCAGGCCCGTCGCCGCCATTTCCGCCTCCGCCCAGCCCGCCGCCGCCTCCAACCCCGTTTCCGCCGGTGTTGGGCGGAGCTCCGGCGCCGGCTGCGGAGTTGTCCTGCGCAGCGGCCATGATCGGGACGATCGGCACGGGCTGGATCTCCATCTGCGTCAGCAGGTCCTCGCTGAAGCGCACGATGCGCGTGTAGGTGATGATGCGCTTGTCGACAGGCGCGATGCGCAGTTGCTCGTGCGAGAGGCGCGGGGCGAGCTCGAGGGTCAAGCGGATCTCGACCCGGCGGGGGAGACCAACGTTCTCATCGTTGTCACCCCAGTCGTCGATGCCCTCCACATCCTGTCCGTCTTCCTCGAAGATCTGGATCTCGAGGTTCTTCACGTGGTCGTGGAGGAACGTGTACGTGCCCCCGTCGAAGGGCTCCTCGTCGATGCCAAAGTCCTCGCGGCGGTACAGCTCGAGGAAGTCGTCCTCCACGGGCGAAAGACGCAGCGCGTATCCCACCTCGTTCACGTCCGCGCGCAGGAGCCGCCTGTCGGCTTCGTTGAGGACCAGGCTGTCGGTTGTGGTGACGAAGTCGATGCGATCGGCATCGCGGCCGAGCAGCACGCGGTTCTTCACGCGCAGCGCATGATCCGACTCGCGGTCGTAGACCATGATGCCACGCAGATCGCGCTCGATGAGGTCCATGATCGCGGGTCCGGCGAGCTGCGTCTCTTGGATGTTGTGGATCGTGTCGCGGCTGATGCGCGTGGCCTCCAGCAACTGCGTCAGCGCGAGCATGATGCCGCTGACGATCATCAGGGCGACGAGCACCTCGACGAGGCTGAAGCCCGAGCGCGATGCTGCGGAGTGTGCGGTAGGGGCGATGGGACTCACTTGCTCGTGCCTCCTCGACTGTTCGGGCTGTCTCCCGAGCGACCGCTCGCGCCAGTTTTGGAGCCCGTGCCGTTGGCACCGTTGCCATCGGCAGATTCGTCGGCCCCAGCCTCATCGCTCTCCGCATCCTCCGGGTGCAGTTGACGCCACGGCAGCCAGCGCTCGAGGATGTAGTCATTGCGCATGTCCTGCACCTTCGGGAATGTCACCTTCACCAAGATCTTCTCGTAGGCTGGATTCTCTTCTTCGCCTTCCGAGTCTTCGCTCTCTTCGACGCGCTCCTCGCGCTCCCGACGCCGGCGCTCGACCTCCCAGTTGTCGAAGGCGCGCTGGTCCGTGGGATCGGGGCGGAAATTCTCGTCTCCGAGCACGACCTCGAAGGAGAAGTCCGGGTAACCCTCCTCGGCGTAGGTACCCTCGAAGCGCTCGTCGTCGAGGTCATCCGAGAACTGCCCGGACTCGATCTGCCCCAGAGTCAGCAGGGCGAGCTCGCGCGAGAGCTTGAGGTTCCGCGAGTACGCCGCAGTGAGCTTGGACGCGTTCAGCACTTGCAGCATCCACGCGAGCGCTAGGCCGATCAGCGCGATCGTGACCGCGACCTCGGCGAGCGTGAAGCCCTCGCGCACGCGACGGGGGATCATTGGAAGTCCCGATCCTCGGGCGCTTGTCGCTGGAACTCGCCATCGTGGAACTGGATCAGGCCCGTGAGCGCTTGCACCTCGATGGTGTAGACGTACTGGAACGGCTGCTGCAGCAGGACGATGGTGTGGTCGCTGGCACTGCCGCGCGGGTCGAAGCGCACCTCGCAGCGGCCGCGATTCATGACTTGCCCGGCAATCGTGATCGACTGGAACTCGACGCCCTCCGGCAGCTCATGCCAGTCGAGCCCCATGCGCTCCTCGTCATTGACGGCGAGTCCGCCGACCCCTCCGGCGCGGAAGGGAGTGATCACGCGATAGCCGCGCGGATGACCGTCTTCCGCCTCGAAGTAGTACTCGACGCGAAACTCACCGCCGCGCGAGACCGCGTCCGAGCGCGTCTCCTGCAGGGTCGAGGCGAGCTCGCGCACCGCGGAGTTCAGGCGCGTCCGAGGCAGGAGCGCTTCCCAAGTGACGTAGACCAGCGTCGAGAGCAGCGCGAGCACGAGGATCGCCAGCATCAGCTCGATGAGGCTGAAGCCGGCCCTCCTCGCCCGGGCGCGCTGCTCGTCGGACACGGCCTACTTCTCCTTGTTGCGCATGCTGAAGTTGTCGATGTCCGCGTCGTCACCTTCGCCGCCGGGCTGCCCGTCCTTGCCGAAGCTGATGATCTTCGGGGTGCTGCTGCCGGAAGCGGCCTCGAAAACGTAGGGGTTGCTCCACGGGTCGTTGGGGACCGACGTGAAGCCCTTGAGGAACGTGCGTCCGTTGTCGTCCGGCGTCACGAGGATCTGCAAATCGTCTGGATAGCGACCGCCATTCTCGATGGCGTAGGTGTCGATTGCCTGCTCGAGCGCGGCGATGTCCATTTCGGCCTTTTTCTTCTGGGCGAAGGTCAGGCGGTCGAGCAGGTTGGGCACGACGAAGGTCGCGATCAGGCCGAGGATCACGATCACGACCATCAGTTCGGCGAGCGAGAAGCCCGCGCGGGAGCGACGAGCACGGCGGTGGCGGTGGAGGGTCATGGTGGCAAGGCTGCGCGGGGCGCGGGGAGTGGTAGCTTGAACGGTCGAGATCACTGGATCTGCCCGACCTTCAGGATCGGCAGCACGATGGAGATGACGATGTAGCCCACGATCAGGGCGAGGATCACGATCAGGATCGGTTCGAGCACGCTGGTGAGGCGCGCCGTGGTGATCTCGATCTCCTCGTCGTAGGCGGCACCGATGCGGTCGAGCATCTGCTCGACCTCGCCGGACTGCTCGCCGACCTGAACCATGTAGCACACGACCGCGGGGAACGCGCCCGAGGCGCGCATGGGCGTGCCGATGTCGGTGCCCTCGACGATGCGCGAGCGGATCAGCTCCGTGGCGTCGGCGATGACGCGATTGCCGACGACGTTGCGCGTGATCTCGAGGCTCTGCACGACCGGCACGCCGCTCTGCAGCAGCGTGGAGAACGTGTGCGTGAAGCGCGCGACCGCCTGCTTGCGCAGCAGGTCGCCGAGCACGGGGAGCCGCAGCAGGGTGCGATCGATCCACAGGCGACCCGCGCCGTTCTTGCGATGGATGCGCTCGAACGTGAAGGAGATCGCGCCGATCAGCAGCGCGCCTGCCCACCAGTAGTTCTTGAACAGGTCGCTGATGATGATCAGCACGCGCGTCGGCCCGGGCAGGGTCTGGCCCGTATCCGTGAGCATGCCGGTGATTCTGGGCACGACCAGCGTCATCAGGATGCTGACCACGATCACGCCGATGCCGACCATCATGGCGGGGTATGTGAGCGCGCTCACCACCTTGCGGCGCAGCGCTCGCTGGGCCTGCATGTAGTCGGCGAGGCGCGAGAACACCACGTCGAGGTTGCCCGTGGCCTGTCCGGCGCGAACCATGTTCACGTACAGGTCGTTGAACCAGCCCGGATGCTCGGCGAGCGCATCGGCGAGCGACGCACCTTGACTCACGCGCTCGCGGATCTCGCGGAACATGGTCTGCGCCCCGCGGTGCTCGGTCTGCTCGATCAGTGCCTTGAGCGCCTCGATCAGCGGAATGCCCGCGCCGAGCAGCGTGCCGAGCTGGCGCGTCGCGGCCGCCACGATCTCGAGATTCGCAGAGCTCGGGCCCGAGCTCGCGGCACGGATGGCGCTGATGCGAGCGAGCAGGCCCGGGCCGCGGTGCTTCGCCGAGCCCGTTTGGACGCTCACGCGCTGGCCACCGCGCAGCTCGCTGATCTCGCTGACCAGAACATTGTCCCTGCGCAGCTTGGCGCGCGCGTCGCGCGGCGTGTCGGCATCGATGATACCGCTCTTGGTGCCGCCTCCCTGGACGTAGGCCTTGTACTGGTAGATCGGCACGGCGCGCCTAGCCCATGTCCAGCTGCGTCACGCGCAGCACCTCGTCGGGTGTCGTCTGGCGCGCGCGGATCTTGTCGACCCCATCGGCGCGCAGCGAGATCATGCCGCCCTCGACAGCCTTCTTCTTGAGCTGCGTCGCGTTGGCGCCGTTCATGACGAGCGTGCGCAGATCCTCGCTCATTTCCATGAACTCGTAGATCGCCGTACGGCCCGCATAGCCCGAGTTGAAGCACTCCTGGCAGCCGGTGCCGTGCGCGATCACACCGCCGAGATCTTCCGAGGTCAGGCCGAGCTTCTTGCACTTGGCGGCCCACTCGTCGTTGATCGGGACTACGACCTTGCAGTGCTTGCAAACCGTGCGCACGAGGCGCTGGGCGATCACGAGTACGATCGAGCTTGAGACGAGGTACGGCTCGACGCCCTGATCCACGAGGCGCGTGACCGTGCTGGGCGCGTCGTTGGTGTGGACGGTGGAGAACACGAGGTGGCCGGTCAGGGCCGCGCGGATCGCGACCTCGGCCGTCTCGAGGTCGCGGATCTCGCCGACCATCATCACGTCCGGGTCCTGACGCAGGAAGCTGCGCAGGCCTGCGGCGAAGGTCAGTCCCTTCTTGGTGTTGACCTGCACCTGGCTGACGCCGGGCAGCGAGTATTCGACCGGATCCTCGATCGTCAGCACGTTCTTCTGCGTCGTGTCGACCTCGCTCATCGCAGCGTACAGCGTGGTCGTCTTGCCCGAACCGGTCGGACCCGTGACCAGGATGATGCCGTGACTGAAGTTGAGATACTCCCGGATGATCTCGAGGTTCTTCGGCGCCAGACCGATCTCGTCAAGCGAGTAGACCTTGGCGGTCTTGTCCAGAAGACGCAGCACGATGCGTTCGCCGGTCGTGGTGGGGACCGAGCTGACACGCACGTCAACCTCGCCATCGCCCAGACGGATCGTCGCGCGACCGTCCTGAGGCAGGCGGCGTTCGGCGATGTCCATCTTGCCCATCACCTTGATGCGGCTGACGATGGCCTCCTGCACCTTCCGCGGGATCGGATCCATGTCATACAGGATGCCGTCGATGCGGAAGCGGACCTGCATGCGGTCCGGGTAGGGATGGAAGTGCACGTCCGAGGCGCGCAGCTTGAGTGCCTGGAACAGGATCGTGTTGACGAGCTTGATGATCGGCGCCTTGTTGGCGACGTCGAGCACGTCCTCCGACTCGTCGATCTGCTCGGCGAGCCCTGCGATGTTCCCGTCTTCGGCGACTTCATCCAGTGCCTCGTCAACGCCATCGGCCTTGTGGCGATAGGCGCGGGCGAGCAGCGTCGTGATCTCCACGCGCGGAGCCAGCACAGGATCGATCTCCATGCCGAGCATGCCGGCAAGGTCGTCCATCGGGTGCGGAGCCAGCGGTGCACAGGTCGCCACGCGCATCACCTTGTCCGCGGTCTCCTCGAGTGCGACCAGGTTGTAGTTGCGCGCGAACTGCACCGGCACCTTGTTGATGAAGGCGCCGGGGACCTTGGTCCCATCCAGCGACTTCCTGAACTCGTAGCCGAGGTGCTTGGCGTAGACCTGCAGAAGGGTCACCTCGTCGAGGTAGTCCTTCTGCACGATCATGCGGTCCAGCGAGTCACCGCTGGCCACCGCGGCCCGGCGGCATTCTTCCAGTTTCTCGCGCGACAGCCCGGCGTCGACGAGCATCTCCGAGATGCTGCTCACGGTGTGGGATCCTTCAGTGCTTGGGTTCAGCGGCGGGTGCCTGCGGGTCTTGGGCCTTGGGTTCCTGCTTGGGCTGGTCTGCGGGCTTTTCGGGCTGAGCAGGCGCCGGCGGGTTCTTGGCTTCCTTGAGCACTTCGTTCATGCGTGCCGGATCCAGCCCGACGCTTTCCTGATCGACCTCGCCCTTGGCGGGGCTGCGGTAGAGCGGAACTTCGAAGGACTGCAGATCGAGCTGCTCGCCTTCGCGTCCGAACCGCGGATCGACCACGCGCAGGCGGTCGGCGCCGATCGTGTCGGCGGCCTCGAGCTTGCGGCGGTAGCTGATCTCGGCGAGATCGGCGAAGTCCTGATCGCGCATGATGTGCGGTGTCACGAAGAAGTACAGCGTGGTGCGGTTCTGGCTGTCCGAGTCATTGCGGAACAGCGCACCGATCACGGGAACATCACCGAGGAAGGGCAGTGACTCGCGCGTCTTGCCCGTGTTGTCCGTGATGATGCCGCCGACCACCATCGTCGCCCCGTCCGGCACATTGACCGTGGTGTCGATCGTGCGGGTGGTCTTCGGCGGGGGAATCGCGCCCTGCACGGCACCCTGGAAGTTCGAGACCTCCAGCTTGATCTTGAGGCGCAGGTAGCGGCTGGCGCTGATGGTGGGCGAGATCGACAGCGTGATGCCGGCATCCACGTAGTCCTTGAAGTTCTCCTGCGTCTGGCCGTTGAGGCCGCCCGAGGCCGTGATCGTCGTGGTCGGCTGCTCGTCCTTGCTGACGACGGTCGCGCCGCCGTTGTTGTTGACCAGCACCGAGGGCACGTTGAGCACGTTGGTGTCGCGGCGCGTCTTCAGCGCCTTGAGCAGCACGGGCAGGGAGAAGTCACCCGCATCGATGATGCCGGCGGTGATGCCCTTGGAGATGTTGGGAACCTTGAGGTCGGCGATGCCGTCGGAGTCCGTGTCCTCGTACGAGGCGAAGCCGAAGTCCGTGATGCCGAAGCTGCCGGTGGAGGAGCCGATGTCCGCGACACCGACTTCCACGCCCAGATCCAGCTGATCCGTGTTGGAGAGCTCCACGAGCGCGGTCTCGATCAGCACCTGCGGCTGGCGGCGGTCGAGACTCTGGATCAGCTCCAGCACCTCGTCGTAGCGCGTGCGATTGGCCGCGATCAGCAGGGCATTGGTGACCTTGTCCGCCACCACGACCACGTCGTTGCGGCCCGCCGAGCCCGTGGCTGCGGCGGCCGGCTGGCCCTGGCGGGCGGCGCCCGCTCCGGCCTGTCCGGTCGTCACGCGCGCACTGTCCTTGATAAACGTGTCGAGCGTCTTGGCGAGCTCCTCGGCGTCGACGTTCTCCAGCTTGTAGATGTGGTAGGTGCGCTCGCGCTCCACGACATCGACATCCAGACGCGCCACCAGTTCCTTGATGCGCGGCAGATCCTCCGGCATCGCCATCACGATCAGCGCGTTGGCGCTGGGATCAACCATGATCTTCGACTCGGCGTTGCCGCTCTGGAGCGGGGCCGTGACGCCCTGCGCCGCCTGCACCTGACCGCGCGCCTGCACGGCGCGGCGGCTGGCTTCGAGCAGTTCCTCGAGCACGTCGGCGATCTCCTCGGCCGAGCGGTACTCCAGCGTGATCGTCTCGAAAACCGGCAGCTGGCCAGCAAGATTCTTCGATGCGTCATCGACGAAGCGCAGCATGCGCACGATGCCGGCCACATCGCTTCCGAAGCCGGTGATCAGCAGGCTGTTGGAGTTGCCGATCGCCATGATTTGCTGCGTCTGCGCATCGGTGAACATCTGGCGCAGCGAGTTCTGGAGCTGCCGCACATCGGTGTGCGGCAGGTCGATCACCGTGGTGATCAGCGTCGCGGGCTGGTCGGCGTACTTGTCGATCTCGCTGGGCGCGACGTAGACCGCATCCTTGCGCAGATTGCTCTTGTTGGGTGCCTGCAAGTTCGAGATCAGCACGACCGACAGGTTCTCCGGACCGATCTCCGAGCAGACGAACTCGTTGATCACCATCATGATCTGGAAGAAGGAATAGAAATCCTTCTTCGGCACGCGCTTGGGACCGTACATCTTCAGCTTCAGCTGCGACAGCGCCTGACCGGTGTCGCGCGAGTAGGTGAAGTTCCGGCCGGTGAACTCCTGGCACAGCTTGACGAAGTACTCCAGCGACAGCGCACTCTCGCCGCCGGTCTCGTCGAAGGTGAGGATGTAGTCATCCCCGGAAATCTGGATCGGCGGAACTTTTTGCCCGCTCTGCCCGCCTTGGGAAGCGGCGGGGGCAGGGGTCGGTGCGGCATTGCGACCGGGGCCCTGCATGGGTTCCGCCAACAGCGTGGAGAGTGTCCATGCGGCGAGAAGGGGATGCATCTGGATGCGCCTGTGCTGGTCCTATCTTGTTGATCGGTACGGGTTTAGCCCCGGAGTCCCGGGTGCCTTCGGGGGCACTGTAGGAGCCGCGGAGAGGCATGTCAAACCGCCTTGCGGAGCCCGACATGTCGTTTGCGGTGGACGCCCGAGGATCCGGGTTCTTCCCTGCATCCCGAATCGGCCGACAAGCCCGGGAACTTGCGCGACTCTCAAGAGCAGTTTTTTGACGGCTGGCGCGGCTGGGCTATGCTTTCCGCTCTCATGCGGCTCTCCGAGCTTTTCAGCGCCGAGGATGTGTTGGTCGGCTTCCAGTCCAAGGACAAGTGGGAGGCCATCCACAAGCTGGTGGAGCATCTGGTTGGTCGCGGGCGGCTTCCGGCGACAAGCGCGCCGCAGATCCGCGAGCTTGTGATCGCGCGCGAAAAGTCCATGTCGACCGGCATGGAGCACGGCATCGCGATTCCGCACGCGGCCGTTGACGGTGTCGAGGGCGTGGTGGCCTGCATGGGAATCGTGCGGGAGGAGGGCGGTCTGCCCTTCGATTCCATCGACGGCAAGCCTGCACGCATCGTCGTCCTACTGGTGATTCCGCGCGCGCAGAAGCTGCTGCACATCCGCACGCTGGCCGACATCGCGCGCGTGCTCGGTCGCGATGCGGTGCGCGGAGCGCTGCTGCAGGCGGGCTCGGCGAAGGATGCCTGGGCTGCGCTGGCCGAGGGCGACGCAGCGCGACGCTGAGCGCCTGCACGCAGCTTGCTCATGCGCCACTGGAGTCCCTCGCTGGCGGCGGCCGTGGCCGGAGCGGGCGGCCTGATGCTCGAGAGCCTCCTGATCCAGAGCATCGGTCTGGTGCTGGGTCACGGCACGGCCGGTGCGCTGGGCTTGTCGGTGTATGTCGCCGGCTGGGCAGCGGGAGCGTGGCTTTCCGGCCGCTCGCGCCTCGCTGCGGGGCGGCGTCTGCTGCTGGGTGCGCTGCTGGCCGGCGGCGGCGGTGCCGCGGCCCTCGAGCTGTGTTTCGATCCCTCGATACAGACCCTCAGCGCCCCGCTGCATCTGCTGGCGGGCATTCTGCTGCTGTTCGTGCCCGCGCTGGGCTCCGGTCTCTTCCTGCCGGCGCTGCTGGCGGGCCGGAGTCCGGACGGGCCGGTTGCGCAGCGCGCCTCCACGCTGATCGCCGCAAGTCTGATGGGTGCGCTGGGCGGTGCCGCGCTGCTCGACAGCGCGCTGCAGAAGAGCGGTGATCGGGGCGCCGCCGCGGGCCTGTTCGTGCTGGCATTCCTGCTGGCGGCGTTGTTGGGGCGGGGATCGCTGCGCTTCGGCAACGACGGCGACGCCGTCAGCGGCTCCGCCCGCAGCCGTGCGCACGGGCCGGTCTGGACTCGCGCGGGGCTCGCGCTGGGACTCGCGACCGCGGCCCTGCTGGGGCTTCAGTGGGTCGGCCTGCGGCTGGCGACGCTGGCGATCGGGGGCATGCAGCCTGCGCTCGATGCCGCGCTTGGCGCCAGCCTGCTGGCGCTGTGCATCGGCGCCTGGATCTTCCCGGCGCTCCTGTGGAGGCGGTCGCAGGCCTGCGGCTGGCTGCTGAGCATCGCTGCGCTCGGCGTATGCTGGCCGCATCTGGCGGTGCGTTGGCTGTCGGAGTCCTGGGCCGCCATGCCCAAGCTACTGTTCCTCGTGGGACCCGGCCTTGCGGCGCTCGGCGCGCTGCCGGGGTTGCTGCACCGCGACCAGCGCGGCGACGGAGGCGAGCGCCTCGGTTCGCTGTACCTGCACGAGCTGTGGGGCGCACTGCTGTTCCTTCCGCTGGCCCATGCCTGGCTGGTGCCGAGCTTTGGCACGCACGGCCTGCTGGCGGCCTGCGCGCTGCTCGTGTGCGCGGCCGCATTCACGCTCGGCATGGGCCGGCTCGGCACACTGCTCGGGAGCGCTCTGGCGCTGACGGCCGCCTTCAAGCTCGGCTCGCCGGCTCTGCAGACTGCGCCGCTCTCCAATCCCGCCTTCACGCTGCACTCGTTCACCGAAGATCGCGAGTTCGCCGTGAGCGTCGTCGATGACGGCGTGCTCGGCGAGCGCACGCTGCTGACCGACGGCTTTCGCGCGGCGGGCACCGGCTCGGCCTACCGCTACATGCAGGCGCTGGGGCACCTGCCCGTGCTGCTGCATCCGGCGCCGCGCGAGGCCGCAGTGCTGGCGCTGGGCACGGGCACGACGCTGGGCGCGCTCGCGCAGCATCCGGAGCTGACGCGCATCGATGTTCTGGAGATCTCACCGGCTGTGGTGGCGGCGGCGCCGCTGTTCGAGGCCAACCATCGCGGCGCGCTGACGCGCGATCCGCGCGTGCACGTGCGCTTGGGGGATGGTCGGCGCACGCTGGCGGACTCGGCCGGGAAATACGACCTCGTCACGATGGAGCCGCTGCTGCCCGACTCGCCCTTCGGCGTGTATCTCTACACCGAGGAGTTCTACGCGCTCGCGCGCGCCAGCCTCCGTCCCGGCGGCCTGGTGTGTCAGTGGATTCCTCCGCACGCTTTGGAACCGGCCTCCTTCGAGGCCGTGCTGCGCTCCTTCCAGCGCGCCTTTCCATGGTCGGGTGTGTGGCTGTTCGGCACGCAGCTGGTGCTGATCGGAAGCGAGCAGCGCATCGTGCCGCAGGCGCCGCGCTTTGTCCGCGATGGTGCGCTCGGTGCGCAGCTGCGCTCACTGGGGTTGGATGGCGCCGAGCGCGTGGAGTGCGCGCTGGTGCTGGAAAACAGCCGCCCGCCCGCAGAGCCCGGCCTGCGCGACGAGCAACCCTGGATCATCTACGCGCCGCGCCGCAGCGGCTCGCAGCTGCTGCTCGATCTGCCGCGCAATTTAAACGCGCTGCTGAAGCTGCGCGCCGAGCCGGCCTCGGGCGCGGCAGGCCACCGCTGGCGCGCGCGCATTGCGTTTGCGCACGAGGAGGCGCGCCTGCGGGGAGTGAGCGATCCGGCATTGGATGCCTACGAGCTCGAAGCGGAGCTCGATGCCGCACGCAGTCTGGAGCCGGACAGCGCGGAGCTGGCTGCGCTCGAACGCGAGATCGGTTTCGTGACGCGCCTGCGCGCCGCCGTGGCGCTGCTGGAGACCGATCCCCGCAGCGCGTTGGAACTGCTGTTGGATGCCGAGCGCTTCGAAGCGCAGCGCGCGGATGTGCATCTGTACATCGCCGTCGCGCTGCACAAGCTCGGGAGCAAGGCGGCACCCAAGGCGCTGGCGCGTGCACGGGAGCTGTGTCCGCGCATTGCGCAAACGCGCGAGGGCCAGCGCGCGCGGGCACTCGGTCTGACGGATCTCTGAGGGGCTTGTACAAGTTGGGTTGCGCGCTTGTTGCCTGCGCAGCAGCAGCGGAACATGACTGACATGCTTTCCGCGCTGTTCGCCACGCTGCTGCTCCTCACCCCGGCTCCCGATGCCTACCATGAGCGCGCCGCCAAGGAGTTCCAGGCCCAGGCCGGACTCAGCGGCAAATCGGCGGCTGAACTCGACTACGGACAGATCGTCGAGGCGCAGTTTCGCGCGCTGCCGCTGGGCGTCTTCGAGCTGCGCTTTCCGCATGCGGATCTGGAGAAGCGCTCCGCCGAGCTCCTGAAATGCGCGGCGGCGCTGCTCGATGCGCAGCAGCTCCTGCTGGACTGGACCCGGGATCTGGGCCAGGACCAGAAGCCCGTGCGCGAGGATCTCAAGCTGCTGAGAAAGTGGATCGGGGGACTCAAGGAGGGCCAGCTGGCGCGGCTCGCGCCGGAGGACAAGCTGCCGCTTGCCGCGGGTGTCGCCGAGTCGCAGGCGCGCCTCGCCGATGCATTCGGCAAGGGGGCGCTGCTCGGGACCACGCGCGCCCAGGCCGAACGCGTGCGCCTGATCGTGACTCCCTCGCGCAAGCGCTTCGTCGAGTTCGTTTCGTTCGCAGGCTGGCTGGATGAGACCAACCGCGGCCTGTTCTGGGTCACGGGGCTGTGGCAATGGACATCCTGCTTTGTACGCAGCGACTGCGTGATCGCCCTCGAATACTCGGCTGCCGGAGGCACGCCCGAGGGTTACGAGCTGGGCTCGCTGATGAATGAGCAGAGTCCCACCACGATGGAGCAGCAATTGGTGCAACTCTCGCTCAATGCTTTGCTCGAGCGCTTTCTCGGCCAGCGGGTCCCGCAGGCGCTGATCCAAGGGCTCTCGATGAACCTCGTGATCGAGCAGTTCGGGATCGTCAACACGCGCGTCGACGGCGACACGCGCGCGCGGCAGACTCAGGACCGCGAGGTGTTCGTGCGCGGCGGCAATTCCGAGGGCGGCGAGCTGGGCAAGAACTTCGCGGACTCGCGCTGGCGCGAGCTGTACGGCGCGGATCACTTCCTCAAGATCCTGAAGCAGACGCAGAAGGAAGGCGCGGATCTGGTCAAGCTGCCGGCGCAGAAGACGCTCTCCTTCGCGCTGCGCGATGACAAGGGCGCCGCGCCCAAGTCCTTCCTCGCCCCGTTCTATTGCCCCGAGAAGCCGCCCGAGCTGCCGGCCGGCTACGCAGGCGATTTCGATGAATTCCAGCGCTCATACAAGAGCGCCTTTCTGCACTATCTGCAGACGGCTGCTGGCGGTCCGGGCAAGAAGAGCAGCGAGGGCTTTGCGCGCTGGGTATCCCAGCTGGCGGCGGAAGGCGGCGACAAGGATCTGCTGTCGATCACGCAGGCGGTCTACGGAGTGCCGCTCTCGGATGCGCAGGCCAGCAAGGACTCGCTGGAGGGCCGCTTCCTGCAGTGGCTGCCCAAGGCCCGCGAGAAATAGTGTTCGCGGAAACTCGCGGCCTGAAGCCGGGCCGCCAGCGTCCGAGGGCTAAAGCCACTCTTCCAGACGCTTCTTGAGCGCGCGCTCGATCGCCACCGCCGTGTGCCGGTAGTCATCGAGGCTGCCGCCGATCGGATCGGGCACATCGCGTCCCTCCGGATCGAGCAGTTCCACGGACAGCTGCCGCTGAGGCGGCAACGTCGAGAGCAGTGCGGCGCGGTGACTGCGCGTCATGCAGTAGATGCGCTCAAAGCGCGCCAGATTCTCCGACTGCACCGCGCGCGCCCGATGGCCGGAGAACTCGATGCCTGCCTCGCGCAGCACGCTTACGGCATGGCGGCTCGCGGAGTCGCCGACGCTCGCCGCGACGCCCATCGAGCGCACCTCGAAGCCGAACTCGGCGATGTCATCGGTCTGCAGTGCCTTTTCCAGCAGCGCGCGCGCCAGACCCTCCGCCATCGGGCTGCGGCAGGTATTGCCCGTGCAGACCAGCGCGATACGCAGGCCGGCGACCTTGCGCAGCTGTTCGATGGTGAAGAGTCCCGGCCGCAGCAGTTCGAAGCGGCCCTTGCCGAGGCGCAGCACGCTGGCTTCCTCGGGCAGGCGCGCGGGGCCGCCGTCGAAGACCAGCTCCAGCGGACCGCGCACCCCTTCCAGCACAGCCTCGGCCGAGACGAAGCTCGCGGAGCCTTTGGAAGTGGTGCTGGCGAGCACCAGCGGGAACTCCTGCGCGGCGAGGATGCCGCGCGTGCCCTGATGCGCGGGCAATCGCACGCGCGTCCAGCCATCGCTCTGGATGGCTTCGAGCCCCTTCGGCACGCCGGGCAGTTCCAGTGTCAGGGGACCGGGCCAGTACTTGGCGACCACGCGCTCGACCATGCGCGATACCTGCGGGAACCGTTGCAGATCCGAGGGCTTGCCGATCACCCACGTGAAGGGCAGGTCCGCCGGTCGGTCGGTCAGCGCGATGACGCGCGCCAGGCCGGCGGGCAGATCGGCGCGCGTGCACAGACCGTAGACCGACTCCGTCGGAAGCGCGAGCACGCCGCCCAGGCGGAGCACGGAGGACGCGAGTTCGATGGCCTGCGCACTGGGGGGGGCGTCGGGGAGCTTTTCGATGCGGGGCGCGCTCATGCTTGTTAGCCTAGCCTGCCATTCGCGTGAGTCCACGACCATGGAAGCCGGCAGCGCCAAGACCACGCCTGAGATCAAGCCCGCCGGCAGCAGCCGCGCCGGCGATGGCGACGAGCCGCTCTCGCTGGTGCGCCTGGCGGCGGGACTGGCTCACGAGATCAAGAATCCGCTCTCCACGATGGCGATCAACCTGACGCTGATGGAGGAGGAACTGGCGGGCGGCCGCAAGAGCCCCGGCGCGCCGGAGCCCAGCCCGCGCGACAAGCGCCTCGAAAAGCGCGTCGTGCAGCTGCAGCGCGAGGTGCACCGGCTGGAGGCCATCGTCGACGACTTTCTGCGCTTTGCCCGCGGCGGCTCGATCAATCGCGCGCCGGCCGACCTGATGGCACTGGTGCGCGACGCGCTTGATTTCGTCGAGCCGGAGGATCGCGAGCAGCATGTACGCCACCATGTCGAGCTGCCGCTGGCCCTGCCGCTGGTGATGCTCGACACCGGAGCGTTCCGTCAGGCGCTGCTCAACCTGTTCGTCAACGCCCGTCAGGCCATGCCGGAGGGCGGCGAACTGATCGTGCGCCTCAAGCGCGTGGGCAACTACGCCGAGCTTTCGATCACCGACACGGGCGTGGGCATGTCGGCGGAGGAACTGGAGCGCTGCTTCGAGGTGTACTTCTCCACCAAGAAGCACGGCACGGGCCTGGGCCTTTCGACCACGCGGCGCATCATCGAGCAGCACGAAGGCACGATCACCGTGGTCAGTGAAAAGGGCCGCGGCACGAGCTTTTCGATCGTGCTGCCGCTGATCGTTGAGATTCACGCCGCCGCCGGCGAGGAGCACAAGCACGCATGAGGCCTGAGGAAGTCAAGCCGTACCGCGCCCTGATCGTCGATGACAACGAGGCGCATGCCGAGGTGCTCGGCGATGCCCTGTCGATGGAGGGGCATGTCTGCACGCTGGCGCACTCGGGGCAGGAGGCGCTCGCGCGCCTCGCGGAGCAGGGCTTCGACGCCGTGCTGACCGATCTGGTGATGCCGGACATGTCGGGCATCGAACTGTTGAAGAAGGTGCGCGCGGAGCAGCCCGATGCGGTCGTGATCCTGATCACCGGGCGCGGCTCGGAGAAGATCGCCGTCGAGGCCTTCCGCGACGGCGCCACGGACTACCTCACCAAGCCGGTCGATCTCAGCGAGCTGCGCGCGCGCCTCAACCGCGCGGTCGAGAACGCGCGCCTGCGCCGTGAGTACGTCGAGCTCAAGCGCCAGATCGACAAGCGCGCCGGTTTCGAAGGCATCATCGGCAATTCCGCGCCGATGCTGCGCCTGTTCGAGGTGCTGAGGCAGGTCGCGCCGACCAGTGTCACGGTGCTGATCCTCGGCGAGAGCGGCACGGG
>SXGS01104772.1_pt1 | contig 20287 bp, 16 predicted proteins | sample 3174681 | NCBI WGS metagenome assembly SXGS01 (sample SAMN11356861, study PRJNA531348) | freshwater metagenome | isolation source: freshwater sample F1-80 | place: China: Fuxian Lake, Yuxi | collected 2017-12-25 | reverse complement strand
GTGAAACGTGTGGCTGTGGTCCTGTCCGGATTGGCAGCGACATGAACGGGCGCCTTCATTCGAGCATGCAACTCCGGCATCGATATCGAGCTTGCTTCAGCGTGGTGCGGCAAACCTTCTGATGCGGCGAGTTTCGGATCTCATGCGCACTGCGCAGGATGCGCGATTGCCTTCATTGGCCTGACGATCATGTGCCTTTCGGCCGCCGGGCTTGTTGGTCGCACCGATCTTGGGAACACAGCTTCCATGGTGGTTCCCTGATGGCCTTCCGCTCTCGATCCGAAAGCGAGGTGTGGGACTACCTCCCCGACTTCGCATCCCAGCAATTGCCGCGCTACACGAGCTATCCGCCGGCCAATCGGTTCTCGGGCGATGTCGATGGCGAAGCGGCGAGGACAGCGAGGACGCGCCTTGCACCGGGCGCCGCGATCTCGCTATATGTCCACATCCCTTTCTGCAAGAAGCTCTGCTGGTATTGCGGCTGCAACACCAGCGTTCCCACGGTTGCGGACCCGGTCGACACTTACATTGACGCATTGCGAGCCGAAATCGGGCTTGTGGCTCAGGACCTGCCGGCAGGCGCGCGCGTGACACGCATCCATTTCGGCGGAGGGTCGCCGGATATCCTGCTGCCTGCTCAGGTTGAACGGCTTTTCGGCACGATCCGATCGAACTTCGAACTATCGCCGGTGGCGGATATTGCGGTGGAGCTCGACCCGCGCGGCGTTTCACCCGAGCTGGTGCAGGCGTTTGCGGATGCAGGCCTCTCGCGGGCGAGCCTCGGCGTGCAGGTGCTGGATCCCGAGGTCCAGGCTCGCATCAACCGGATCCAACCCAGGATGGTGATTGAAAGCGCGATCCGCATGCTTCGCGATGCAGGCGTCGAAGGCGTCAATATCGACATGATGTACGGCTTGCCCGGCCAGACGCTGGAGCATGTCGTCGAAACCGCCACGTTCGCCTCGACCCAGGACGCCGACAGGGTGGCCGTGTTTGGCTATGCGCATGTTCCGTGGATGAAGAAGCACCAGAAGGGCATCCGGCGGGACGATCTCCCATCCGGAGAGGCGCGGTTCCAACAGGCTGAGGCGGCGGCGCGAACGCTGACCCGGGCCGGATACATGCCCATCGGCTTCGATCACTTCGCAGCCCCCGGGGATTCACTCGCGACGGCAGAACAGCACGGACAGCTGCATCGCAACTTCCAAGGCTACACGGATGACGCGTGCGATGCACTCATCGGCCTTGGCGCGTCGGCGATCTCCTCCCTGCCCGGTCTGTTCTACCAGAACACAGCCGACACCAGCGCCTACCGGTCCATGCTGTCACAGGCCCAGTCTCCCGTCGTTCGCGGCCTCAAGCCATCGCAGAGCGACAGGCGGGTCGGCGGCGTCATCGAGCGAATCCTGTGCGACTTCGAGGCGACCCTCGATGCAGACCTGCGGATAGCCGCATGTTCGAGCCTTGCGCCATTCCTTCATGCCGGCCTTGTCAGGCTTCAGGGCAATCACCTGTCGATCACCGCCCGCGGCAGGCCGTATGTCCGCAATGTGGCCGCCTGCTTCGATCCGGATTTCGTGCAGAAGCCCACAACCCATAGCCTCGCGATCTGAGCCGCCGGGAACGATGGCGCGCAACATCTGCATCATCCAGGGCCATCCGCACGGGCAAGTCCCTCATCTTTGTCATGCGATTGCTGACGCCTATGCCGAGGGCGCCGCCTCAGCGGACGCAAGTGTCAGCCAGATCGACATCGGGACGCTGAACCTGTGGTTGCTGCGCGACCCCGCCGACTTCGACTCCTCGCCCGATGCGCCCATACTCAAGGCGCAATCGCAGATCATGGCGGCGGACCATCTGGTCGTCATTTTCCCGCTCTGGCTGGGCACGATGCCGGCGGTGGTGAAGGCGTTCTTCGAACAGACTTTCCGCCACAGTTTCGCGATTGCCCAGGATCAGCACGGCGGCTTCCCGAAGCAGAATCTCAGGGGCAAGACCGCCAGGATTGTCGTCACGATGGGAATGCCCGGCTTCGCCTATCGCTGGATGTTCGGCGCGCATGGCGTGCGATGTCTCGAGCGATCCATACTTGGCATGTCGGGAGTCCGCCCCGTCAGGCGGACCCTTGTCGGCGGCCTTGGCGCCATGACCCCGCAGAAGGCCGAGGAACTGCTGCGACAAATACGCTCCCTGGGGCACCGAATGGCCTGAGACCCCGCCTTGCAGGGGAAATGTCACGTTTCGTCACGGAGCCCGACACACTTCGGCAAACCAGCGCAAGGCTGCGCGATCATCGTCGACGCATTGAGACCGGACAGGGAGTTTCTCGATGTGCATCGCAGGCGGACGAATCGACTCATTCACAACCCAGCCGGTTCGCCGGCCCGACGACCGGCGGAGCGCGAATGTCCGGCATGTCGGCACGCATGAGCATCTCTTCTACGAGGGCGATGATCGCACATGCATCTTCGTGGTCGAGAGCGGTTGGGTGAAGCTCTACCGCACGCTCATCGACGGCCAGCGCCAAATCGTGGGTTTCGCGAACGCTGGCTCCATCCTCGGTCTTGAGTCCGAGGATATCCACGTCAATGGCTGCGAGGCGATCACGCCCGTCACGGTACGCACCATCATGGCCAAATCACTGGCCGACATCTGCATGGTCGACACGAAGCTCGCACAACAACTCCTGCGCCAGGTCGGCCGCCAACTCGGGGCCGCTCAGGCGCAGCTGGCAGCGATCGGGGCGCAGTCTGCCGAACAGAAGCTGGCGACCTTCCTCCTGTCGGTCGCGGACCTCTGCGATGCGACGCATGGAGGCGCCTTCGACCTGCCGATGCGGCGGGGCGACATGGCGGAGTTTCTCGGCCTTCGCCTGGAGACCGTCTCGCGCAAGATGACGGAGTTCCAGCGCCGCGGCTGGATTGAAATGACGTCGCTGTACCATTGCCGCATCGTTCGGCGGAGCCTGCTGCAGGAACTGGCTCAAGGCGGCGCAAGCGAGGACGGACTTTCCGTCCCGGCTTCCGTGATCTGTCGGAGCGACGCAGGACCCCTCGCGGCCTGAAGCACGATCACGGGTCGAGGGATTTGATGTAGGCGACGAGTGCGTCGGTCGTCCGGATGTCCAGGTCAAAGACAGGCATCTGGTCGTGACCGACGCGAATGCCTTCGATCAGGTGCTCGGCGAGCCGATCCGGGTCGTAGAGCCTTCGCAAGTCCTGGAAGTGCGGCGCACTGGAAAGCGGGCTGGTCGCGCCCGCATCGACAGCATGGCAGCCCGCGCAGTTCGTCAACGCGATCTGCCGTCCTCCAGCGACGAGGCCCGCTGCGTCGTCGGCCACCCTGTCCCCTCCACCGTTGGGCGCGCAAGCCGTCAGCACCGCAAGCAACGGGAAGAACAACAACCGCCCAAGGACCATGTCGCACCCTTCAGTGTGAGAGAAGAAGCGGCATCTTCGTATTGTCGATCAGGGTCTTCGTGACGCCGCCCAGAACAAACTCCTGAAGGCGGGACCTGCCGTAAAGGCCAAGCACCACCATATCCGCCCCGACGAGATCGATCCTTTGCCGGATGATCTCTCCGGTTGAAACATCATCGTCGCGGTCGACGAACAGTTTTGGCTCACGGCAGCCGTGGATGGCCAGATGGCGGCGCAGCCATGCATCAAGCTCGCCCGGAGCCTCGCGTGATGCAATGATGAAATGGACTTCTTCGGCCTGCGCGAGAAATGGCATGGCGTCGCGAAGAGCGCGCGCCGCCTCGCGTGAATCGGTCCACGCGACGAGGACGCGCCGCCCGAACGATTCCGGGTAGCCAAGCGGCGGTAACACCAGCATGGGACCGCCCGCCGCCATTCCGATACTGGCGGCGGAGATGACGTGGTCGCCGCGGGTCGCGCTCATTTGGCGGGGCAGAATCGAAAGGTCATGACGACGCGCGCACGCCGCCAGGGTGAGGTCGTCATCGGCGTTCAGTTCGATCCAGTGTGTCGGGATGGGCGCCTCGCCAACCGCGGCCTCAAGGCTTTTGCGGGCCTTGGCCGATTCCGTGGCGATCTCCTGTTCACGCTCCTTGAAATAGTCCTCGACGTTCACCGTCGGCACGACCAGCCCATCGCCGACGAGATAGTACGGAACCCGCTCCGACTTGAGGAATACGCCCGTGAGCTCGGCCCCGAACCTTGCAGCTATGCTCACCGCGGCCCTGGCGCGCGCATTACCGGATACAGAGTTCTCCAGTTGAACCAGAACGCTCCTGTAAGTCATGGCGGCTCTCCATTGCAGGGGGCAACACTAGCGGGTCGGTTCTTCTCCGGTTTGACAGGTGTCAAGTATCAGCGTCGCTGTGCGAAAACGCGGGTTGCGCGGTGGAGATGCCGAGAACCGGCTGCGCGCACTTTCCATATCTGGCTCAACGACAGCTCACAAGCGCGGCTGCCCTCCGGCCTCAACCGGATGGAACGTGGCGCAACCCGCCAGCGCGCTCAGTTCGGGCTGAGAGACGCGCTGGACGGGTATGCCGGATAGACCGGCCGCTTCGGTTCAACGGGCTTGCTTGACGCCAGGAGATCAAGGGCGATCCTCACGGCCTCCTCAAGTTGCGGGTCGCGGCCGGCGGCGACAGCCTTGGGATCCTGGTCGACCTCCACGTCGGGAGCGACGCCATAGTTCTCGACTTCCCACTCTCCGCCCGGCGTGAAGAACCCGACATTGGGCGAGGTAACCTGCGCGCCGTCCATCAGCTGCGGCGTACCGCCAATGCCGACCAGACCGCCCCAGGTGCGCTTGCCGACGAGCGGCCCGAGCTTGTTGGTCTTGAACATCCAGGGCAACGCATCTCCGCCGGAGCCGGAGACTTCGTTGGCGATCATCACCTTGGGCCCGAGGATGGCCGCCGCCGGCGTCCGTTCGATCGCACCGTAGCGCGCAGACCAGAAGCTCTGCAGCCCGCGCCCCAGCACCTCGATGATGTAGTCGGCCATCTGGCCGCCGCCATTGAAGCGTTCGTCAATCACGACGCCCTGCTTGTCGGTCTGGGCGAAGTAGTAGCGGTTGAACGCGGTGAATCCGCCATTGCCGGTGTCAGGCAGGTAGACATAGGCGAGCTTGCCGCCCGACATTTCGTCGACCTTCTTCCGGTTCGTCTCGATCCACTCGAGGTTGCGCAGGCGCTGCTCGCTGTTGACCGGAACGACGGAGATGTCGCGGCTGGAATTGCCACTGGCGAGTTTCAGAGTGATGAGCTTGCCCGCAGTACCTTCCAACGGCTGCTGGATGTCTGTCGATGCGTCCAGCGGCTTGCCGTTGATGGCGGTGATGCAGTCTCCCGGCTTCACATTGAGTCCCGGTTGGGAGAGAGGCGCTTTCACGTCCGGCGACCACGATCCCGGTGTGTAGACCTTCGCGATGCACCAGCGGTTGTTGCGAATGACATAGTCCGCGCCGAGCAACCCGCCTTCAACTCGCGGCGCCGAGGGGATCGCTCCGCCCGACCCGCGCAGGTGGCCGACCGAGAAGCCGGTCAGCATTTCCTGGAATACGTAGTTGAGGTCCGATCGCGACTGCACGGCTGCCGCATAGGGCGCGAGCTGCTTCTCGGCGGCGACAGTGTCGAGGCCGTGGAAGCCGGGATCATAGAAATAGGCGCGCTGGATTCGCCAGACTTCCCTGTACATCTGCGCCCATTCGGCCGCTGGATCGACGCGGACTTCGAGGTTGTCGAGCAAGAGGCTGGTGTCCTCTGGCTTGGGCGGGGCTGCGCCCATCGCCTTGGCCGGAACGATGCTGTAGCGCGTTCGCGCCGGCGGGCCGCCCGGGGCAGCATCCGGCGCGCGCGGCGTGCGCGAGCTGAGAAGGAGCTTCTCCCCGTCCGCCGTCACTTCGTAATCGACGACATTCTCGGCGACTTTCTCGAGCTTGCGGTCTTCGAGCGTGAAGGTGTGGAGGGTGCCGTTCGGTCCCTGAGCATTGGGATCGTTGGCCGACATGTCCGCGAGCCAGAAGATCACGCCGGGCTTTCCGGTGTTGAGCTCGCTGTAGGGACCGGGAGGAACCGGCAGCGCGACGGTGCGCGCGGTGATCGCCGCCATGTCCAGGCCGGCAAGGTCGATCGCCACGGGCTTGGGCGCAGGGGGAGTCGAGGCCGTGCCTGGCTTATCGTTCGCGTCGGCCTTGGCCTTGCTTGCCTTGCCCGCGGGCGTCGCGTCAGCTTTGTCCCTGGCGTCCTGCTGGGCCTCAGCGACGGACTTTTCTTCATCGCTTTCCGGCTCGATCGGGGACGGCGTGGCCGCCGTGAGCGCCAGCGCGTAGATCGAGCGTGTGGGACGGTAGAGATTGCTGGACATATCGAGGCCGTGCATCACCGGCCCGGCATTGTTGCTCGCGAGGAAGTAGAGATACTTCCCATTGCGGTCGAAGGCGGGATAGCGGGCGTCGCCCATGCTGTCCGTCACCTGCATCGCCGTGTTGCGCTCGGCCGAATAGAGCACGATGCCGTGCATGTGGTTCTTGAGCGAGCGCGTCCACGCCAGCCATTTCGAATCCGGCGACCACGCCATCGCATAGGTCTGGTCGGTGAAGCCGCCCCAGACGTTCGGCTCGCCCGCTTCGTTCACTTTTCCGGAAGCAAGGTCCAGCACATAGGTATTCAGGCGGTTGTCACGGAAAGCGATGCGCTTCGAATCCGGCGACCACAGCGGATCGAAATAGTAGGCGGTCTGATTGCCCAGTGAGAACTTCTTCGCGGCCCCTCCCGTCTGCGGCGCAACATGCAAAGCGTATGATCCGCTCTCATCCGAGAAATAGGCGACCGACTCGCCATCCGGGCTCCAGGCCGGCGTCCGCTCCATCACGCCGGGGGTGTTGGTGAGGTTGCGGACCGGGCCCTTCTTCAGCGGCGCGGTCAGGATTTCACCGTGCGCCTCCACAACTGCGCGGACGCCCGTGGGCGATACGCTGACCGCGCGGACCTGGTCGGAGACGTTCAGCATGCGCGGCCTGACATCCGGCATGTCACCCACGACCGTGACCGGTACGCGGGTTGGCTGCCCGCCGGGGGTCAGCGTGTAGATTTCGCCCAGCTTGTCGAACACCAGCGTCTGGCCGTCGCTGGAGAGCGAACGAATGTCGGCGCCTGTGTTGCGATGGACCTCCGACACGGCCTTGGTCGCGGGATCGTAGCTGAAGATCGAGATCGGACCGGCGCGCGCCGAGAGGAAGTAGAGCTTGCCGCCTGCCCAGGCCGGCGAGATGTCGGCCGTGATGTCGTGCGGCACTTCGACGGAATCGAGGCCCGGCAGGCTGGTGATGCGGATCGTGCTGGCGAGACCGCCGCGGTAGTTTCCCCACGACACATAGTTCGTGAAGTTGAACAGGAAGGCGGGCGCAAGGGGGTTGTACGCGAAGTGCTTGCCATCGGGCGACATCACGCCCGCATGGGCCATGGGCAGGGGCAGCGCTGTTGCGAGGCCACCTGAGGTGGAGGTGCGGAAGACCTGGGTGTAGCGGCTGGCTGCCGTGCGGTTGGAGCGGAACAGCACCTCGCGCCCATCGCTCGACCAGCCGGTCGCAACATCGACGCCCGGATGGAAGGTGATCCGCGCCGGCACCCCGCCCGTGGCTGGGACGGTGAACACATCGGTGTTGCCATCGTACTCGCCGGTGAACGCGATGCTCTGCCCGTCCGGCGAAAACACAGGACCGCTTTCCGGCCCGAGGCCGGTGGTGACGCGCGTTGCTGTTCCGCCAGCGCGCGGCACTGTCCAGAGATCGCCGGCATATCCGAACGCGATCAGGTCGCGGCTGATGGCGGGCGATTGCAGGATGCGGGGTTGGGCGAGCGCTGCGGGCGCGGTTGCGAGGCTGGCCGCGATCAGCCCGATGGAAACCACAAGACGCATGAGAAGACTCCGCCGTTGACGGCCAAAGCCTCGCCCGATCCTGCAGGTTTCGCAAATGCTTCGTGAGTGTTTCGTGTGGTCTTGAGAGAAACGCCAATGCGATGGCGCCTGCGCGAAACTCGCGTCATTGGCGTATGCAGGCCTAGACGCAGATCCTCGCTGGGAGCGCGCAGGCGCCCCGCTTCAACGTCAGCTTGCGTGACAGCCCATCATTCCTGACGCTGTGATTTTGTGCGGACGACAACTGTCGTGGGGATAATCGCGGCGCGCCCGAGGACATCGCGAGGCGACGCGTGTAAGTTCTCGGCGAGAGGCCGTCCCTGCGGGGGCTGGCGAAGGGGAGACCCGATGCGTCAGATCGTGACCACGCTGATATCCGCTGTCGCTCTGGCGGCGTGCGCCAGCCTTGAAGCTTCGACCCCGTCTCCACGCGGATCAGACCTGGTTGAAGAGAGGTCAATCTCGGATCTCCAGGCAGACCTGTCCGCCGGGCGCACGACATCAGAGGCTTTGGTTGCCGCCTATCTTGCGCGGATATCGGCGATGGATCGCGCTGGCCCTACCCTGCAGGCTGTCATCTCGCTCAGTCCGAACGCTGCCGCCGACGCACGCGCGCTTGACGCTGAACGCCGCGCGGGACGCGTGCGTGGCCCGCTGCATGGCATCCCTGTTCTGCTCAAGGACAATATCGAGACGCGGGATCTGCCGACCACTGCGGGTTCGCTTGCGCTGAGCGACAACCTGACCGGCCGCGATGCGCCGATGGCGGCGCGCCTGCGCGAGGCGGGTGCCATCCTGATCGGCAAGGCCAATCTTTCGGAGTGGGCGAACTATCGATCGACGCGTTCAATCAGCGGCTGGAGCGCAATGGGTGGCCTGGTTCGCAACCCTTACGCGCTGGATCGCAATGCGTGCGGATCCAGTTCCGGGTCGGGCGCTGCCGGGGCCGCGAGCTATGCGGCGGCGACCATCGGCACGGAAACCTCGGGCTCGATCGTCTGCCCCTCCAGCATGAACGGTCTCGTCGGTCTGAAGCCGACCGTGGGTCTCGTCTCGCGGACAGGCGTCGTTCCGATCTCGCATACAATGGACACGCCGGGGCCGATGACGCGCAGCGTGATGGATGCAGCCCTGGTGCTGACCGCCATCGTCGGCGCAGATCCCGCAGACAAGGCGACGGCGGACGCCGATCGGCGCAAGACGGACTACACAGCAGCGCTCAAGCCGGAAGCATTGAAAGGCCGACGTCTCGGCGTCCTGCGCATCGGACTTGGCGGCCACCCTGGAACCGACAAGTTGTTCGAACAGGCGCTTGTCGACCTGCGCGCCGCCGGCGCGGAGCTGGTGGACATCAAGCAACCGCCGGACCAGCAGGCGATCGGCGCGCATACTGGAATCATCATGCAGACCGAGTTCAAGGCCGGGATTGCAAGCTATCTCGCGACAGCGGCGCCTGCCGTGAAGGTCCGCACGCTCGCAGACCTGATCGCGTTCAACAAGGAGAGCGCTGCGCTAGAGATGCCGCTGTTCGGTCAGGAGATCTTCGAGCTGGCGGAGGCCAGGACCGGACTCGACGATCCGAAATACATCGAAGCGCTCGCCGCCGGAAAACGCCTTGCCAGCGAAGGCATCGACGGCGCGCTGGCGGCCGACAAGCTCGACGCCATCATCGCCATAACCGGCGGACCCTCAGCGTTCAGCGATCCGGCCGGCGTCGCGCGCGGCGCCGCCATCAATGTGGCGACCATCCTGCCGGCGCTGTCGGGCTATCCGCACCTCACCGTCCCGATGGGTCTCGCCAATGGCTTGCCCGTTGGCATCTCCTTCATCGGCCCGGCCTGGAGCGATGCGGAGCTGCTGGCCATGGGCTATGCCTATGAGCAGGCGACGATGCGCCGCGTGCCGCCGACCTATGTGCGGTCGCTGAGCCTGACGCCGGAAACTGCGCGGGCCCTGGCACCGGCACAGTGACGCGCCGCCGGCCGTGTCACTTCACGATCGGCAGCACGATGTAGGAAGGCTCGGACCGCGAGTGCTTCACCTGGTTGTTGGCGATCACGCCGTCCTTCTCGAAGGCGTTGCGGCCGCCCGTGTTGAGGTTGCGGGAATACTTCGGGAATGATGACGACGTCACCTCGACCCGGATGCGGTGACCCGGCAGGAATGTGTTGGCCGTCGTCATCGGGGTGAAGTCCAGCTTGTAGGTCTTCCCCTTCTCCATGAAGACTTCGCGGTCATAGCCTTCGCGGAAGCGGGCGCGCAGGATGGTGTCGTCGAGAATGTACGCCGTGCCGTCTGGGGCGACATCGACGAGCTTCACGGCGAAATCGGTGTCTTTCGCGTCGGACGAAACACTGAGGATGGCGTCGACGAAGCCTGCAATGGTGACCGGCGTCGTCAGCGGATCCGATGTGTAGACCAGAACATCATGGCGCGCCGCCACGGGCCGCTGGTCGAACGCGCCCGGCACGACGACGCCCCCATTGCAGCAGTCACCGCCGCCGATGGTCTGCACCGGGTTCTTCGGATCATAGGCGAAGCTGTCGGCGGGTTCGTTGCCTGGCGCGGTGAAGGACAGTTTCCCATCGCCGAACATGGAGTTCGCACGCCCGCCCGAGCGCAGATAGAGCTTCGTCTCCGCGACACCTTTCGGCGGCCATTGCGTCGCCGTCTTCCACTGATTGTCGCCCATCGAGAAGTAGCGGATTTTCGGCGTTGTCGCGGGGAAGGCTTCGGGTTGGGTCTTGAGGAAACGGTCGAAGAATTTCCAGACCTCGCCATTCACATCCATGGTCGCATCGCCGAGCTGGCGATCGCCCGACTTGAAGTTGGGGCCGAGGGCCGCAAAGGCGCAGTGCACGCTGGGGCCGACGATGGCGTACTGGTTGTCACGCGTTTCGGCGTCTATGCCGGTCTTGGTGGCGTGATCGTACAACGCGAGGTTCGGCCCGATCGAGACATCGTACCAGGAATTGTACCACAGCGCAGGCACGCCCCACTTTTCATTGTCGTGGTAGAGGCCGCCCTTGTACCAGTCCGGATCATCGGGCTTGTCGCGCGCGATGAGTTGTTCGTTCGTACCGGCGGGTTCGCCAAGCGCAGTGAGCATCTCGGCATAAGGCAGATGCCAGACCTGCTTCGCCCATGTCACATCCGGCTTCTTCGGATTGAGATCGGAGTATTGCGAGAGGTACTGACGCGTCTTGGGGTCCAGATCCTCGGGGACCTGGGCGCGCAGCGGATTGTCGACGCCATAGAGCCAGATCGAGAAGAGCGTGCGCGGGACACCGCCGCGATACCAGTTGCCCTGCTCGTGGAACTCGCCAACGCGGCCGATACCGGCGCCCGACGCCATGGGGACCATTGCAGCATGAGCCGGATGGTTGGTCGCCGCGAGCTGCAGCTGCCACTCGGCCGTGGAGGAACAGCCGTAGGTGCCGACCTTCTTGTTCGACCAGCTCTGGTCTGCGATCCAGGTCAGCGCGTCATAGCCATCCGTGCGCGGGTAGCCGAGGATCTCGAACTTGCCTTCAGAGAAATAGCGGCCACGTTCGTTCTGGCCGATATAGGCATAACCCCGGTCAATCGCCTCGACGACCTGGCGCAGCGTCCCGCCCTGCAGCGTGTTCATGTTGTAGGGCGTGCGGACAAAGATGGTGGGCACAGGCCCGGTCGCGTCCTTCGGCCGGTAGACGTCCGTCGAAAGGCCAACACCGTCGCGCATCGGCATCAGCACCTTGCGCTCGATGATCGCGCGCCGGGCGAGTTCCGCCTCCAGCGCCGGCTGGGACCATTTCGAATAGTCCGTCAGGCCCGCGTCGCTGGCATAGGGCAGCGCGGGGGCCGGCCCAGTCTGCGGCCGGGCCGGCAGGCTGATCGCAGTGGCGGCGAGGGCCGCGACGCTAAGGCAGGCAAGCAGTGTCCTTTTCATAGGATCAGGCCGCGGCGTGGAGCTGGCTAGAGGCAAACCCCTGCACTGCAGGGCAGTTCGCATGGCGGGCGTCAACGTTGTTGCAGTTCAAGAGCTTGGACAGGGTTGTCCTCCAATCGATCGTTTCGATTGGATGGTGCACCGGACAACAAGGTTCGCAAAGCGGTTTCAAACGGACGGAATGGCGAGATCCGGTCCGCGATATGCCGCAAACTTCGTTGTCGCAATCCGAGGTGCTTGCGCGTTCTAGCGGCCAAAACAACACAGTCCGTATCCGGACGTCAGGCCAACCGCAGCGGCATGAGTGCACGTCGACGGATAAAGCGTGTCCGATGCCTAGCGTGCGCTACCTTGAGTTTTCGTAATGGCAGTAATTGAGGGAGCCGCGGGTGGGCTCTGAAGTGCGGGCGGGCCAAGGGCGCCCTGCGCGCCAGCCACGAACCACCCGCCGGTCAGGGACATGAGCACGCGAAGCCAGGTTTCGGTGACATCGTTGCATGTGGCGGCGGCCGCGCGCGACGCGCAAGCTGATGCAAATGCATCAACCGGAACGCGCCTCAGCGTGATCGTGCCCACCTACAATGAGAAGGCCAACATCGCCCCCATGGTCGCCTCGCTCGACCGGGCGCTCGGGTCGCTGGAATGGGAAGTCGTTTTTGTCGATGACGGATCGCCCGACGGCACTGCGGAAGAAGTCCGCGCGATCGCCCGCGTCGACCGGCGCGTGCGCCTGATTTCGCGACATAACCGTCGCGGACTGGCTTCGGCAGTCGTCGAAGGCGGGCTCGCCGCCGTGGGCGAGATCGTTGCGGTGATGGATGGCGATCTCCAGCACGATGAATCCGTTCTGCCGGAACTCTACCGCCGTGTGGCGTCGGGTGAGGCGGATATTGCTTCCGCCAGCAGGTTTCTTGAGGACCATGCACGCGAGGGGCTGAGCAGCGACCAGCGGCTTGCACTCAGCAACCGCGGCATCAGCATGGCCAACCGGTTCTTCGGTCTCCAACTGACAGATCCGCTCACCGGCTTCTTTGCCCTGCGGCGCGACAAGCTGGAAGCGGCTGTCCCGCGTCTGTCCGGGCTGGGCTTCAAGATCCTGCTCGACCTGATCACCTCGATGGACAAGCCGCGCGTCAGCGAAGTTCCGTTCCGCTTCCGCCAGCGCGTGGCGGGCGAGTCCAAGCTCGACCGGCGCGTGATGTACGACTTCTTCCTGTTCTTCATGGAGAAGTGGATCGGGCGGTTTGCCCCGATCCCGGGCACCTGGCTCTCGACCGCACTGATCGCAAGCCTCGGCATCCTGGCGCATCTTGCGCTTGTCATTCCGGCGGTGAGCCTGTTCAACCTGCCCTTCGTGCCGGCGCAGATCGCTGCTGCGGTCCTTTCCGTCCTCGTCGTCTTCAGCGCCAACAACTGGGTCAGCCGAAGCGACGCGATGCTCAAGGGCGCACGGTTCTGGCAGGGGCTTGCGGTGTTCTGCCTGATGAGCGCGATCGGCGTCGCGGCGAATGTGGGCGTCGCCGCCCTGATACACCGCGACTTCCCGGAGATGGTCTATGTCCTGCCTGCGACGGCGGGGGCGCTGGTTTCGGTGGTGTGGAATTTCATTGCTGGCAAGGCGTTCGGTTTCTGGAACCGGCGCACGCGGCAGAGTGCGGCTGCGCGGAGCAGCCAGCGTGCAGGGAGACTGAGCGTGGTTGAGGGCAAGGAGGCGCACGCCGCCGAGACGACCTGGATGGGCGACAGCCCGCTGGGCAAGCATCGCCACCTGATCAAGTATCTGGCCATCGGCGCCACCGCATCGGCGATCGACGTCATCCTGTTCATGGTGATCTACAACCTGATGAATCAACCTGCGCTGGTGGCGCATTCGATCTCGGTGCCAGTCTCGGTGATCTTCAGCTTCGTCGTGAATGCCCGCCACAACTTCAAGACAGCGGACCACATGGTCCTGCGGCTCCTGTCCTTCGTGGTGGTGTGCACGATCGGGTACATGTCCGGCTTCGGCGTGATTGAGCTTGCTCGGCAGCAAGGGCTCGATTCCAACATCGGCAAGATCATCTCGCTGCCGGTCGTGTTCGCGATCCAGTACGTGCTGAACTCCCGGATCACCTTCTACAAGGCCAGCCGCGCGCCAGCCTGAGCCTCTCCAAGTTCGCCTCCCCAGTACAGCGAGACCTGCAATGACGGCAGCAAGCATCGGCATCATCGGGGGCGGCCTGACCGGGCTCGTCGCCGCCTACCGCCTTAGCAGCGCAGGGCATCGCGTCACCGTTCTCGAAGCGGGGCCGCAGGTTGGCGGGCTGGCCGCTGGCTTCGACCTCGCAGGCTATCCGGTCGAGCAGGCGTATCACTTTCTCTACAAGACGGACGAATACATCCTGTCGCTGGTCGATGAACTCGGCCTTCGCGAGAAGCTCGATTTCTACCCGTCGTCCGTGTCGACCTATTACGGCGACACGCTCTATCCGATGATGGGGCCGATGGACCTCATCAAGTTCAAGCCGCTATCTTTCATCAACCGCATCCGCGCTGGCGTGACCGTGCTGTGGCTGCAGCGGGTCAAGGACTGGAAGAAGCTGGAGGGCATCACAGCGCTCGACTGGCTCCGCAAATATGCCGGCCGGCAGGTCACCGACGTGATCTGGGAGCCGTTGCTGCGCGGCAAGTTCGATCGCTACTTCGACAAGGTGACGATGTCCTGGCTGTGGGGCCGCGTGAAGCAGCGCGTCGACAGCCGCGATGCGAAAGTCGGCGGAGAAGCGCTCGGCTATTTCGACGGCGGCTTCCGCGTCATCATCGACGAACTGATGAAGCGGCTGCGCGCCAACAATGTGGAGATCCGCACGGGCACGCCCGTCTCCGGCGTTCGCCATGATGGCGATGGCGTCGTCATCACCAGCACGAGCGGTCAGGACAGATTCGATCGCGTTCTCGCCACCGTTCCGGGGCACATCTTCGCAAAGATGATCGGCGAGTACGAGTCCCACGACGCGGACTATTTCCGCCGCCTGCGCTCGATCGAGTATCTCGACGCCTGCGTGCAGGTGTTCGCGACGCCGCAGACGCTGTCGCCCTATTACTGGCACAACATCAACACGCCGAACGCGCCGTTCGTGGTGTTCCTGAACCTGTCGAGCCTGGTGGGGACGAAGCGCTTCAACGGGCTGAACATCTACTATATCGGCGCATACGTGCCGGCCGAGCATGCCTACATGTCGGCGCCGAAGGATCAGGTCCGCAATCGCTGGTACGACGAGATCAAGAAGATCTTTCCCGCGTTCGACCGCACGAAGGTCGTCGAGGACGATGTCTTCCGCCTGCGCAACGCGCAGCACATCGTCGACATCGGCTTTGCGCAGAACAAGCTGGTGCCGCACAAGTCGCCCTGCCCTGGCGTGTTGCTGTGCAACTTCTCGCAGATCTATCCGATGGACCGCGGCACCAACTATGCGGTGCGGGACGGCAACGCGATGGCCAAGGCGATCATGGCTGATCTGCAGGGAGCGCCCGCTGCGCAGGCCACTACTGCCGCACAGCCCGCAGTGTTCGCTCCGGCCTGATCGGCGTTATTCCGGCTTCCAGACGCTGAGCGTGACGCGGTCATCGTAGGCCTTGCCGAGCACGTTGGGCTGATCGAGCCGTGCATGGCCGTTGATCGCCGAGGTCGGATCCTCGCGGCGGCGACGGACGACAAAGACGCGATCGAAGGCTTCGATGTAGCCGCCCATCGCCTCGCGGGGCACACGGTCTCCTCGAAAGTATTCCGGAAGCACTGTGTTGAAGGTCGGCTCATCAAGCGCGATCCACTTCGCCGCACCACATCCGTCTAGCCTGCAGTAGTGATCGAGGTTCACGCCTGCATCCGCGGTGTAGAGCAGCACGACATCGCGCTGGGTCGCCTGCTCGCGTAGGACGCGGGCGATATCGCGCCAGGGTTCGCGATAGGCCGTCAGTTCCCAGGTCAGCATGTCCGCCGCCAGCACGACGACGGCGGCCGCCATTGCCGGCAGGCGCCAGCGTTTCCAGGGCAAGGACAGCAGGCCGACGGCGATGCAGCCGAGATAGATGAACTGCAGCCAGAACACGGTGCGTTCGAGGAAGACAGGCTGCGCCAGGCTGACGAGCACCAGCAACAAGGGCGCCCCAATGCCGATCACGCCCACGACAATGCGGCGCTCCGGCGTGAGACGCCACGCGCCCCAGAGCATCAGCGCCCCGAACAGCAGGCCGAAGACGATGTTGCCGAACTCGAAGCTGCGCGTGGCGACGATATGGGACATGATCGCAACCACGTCTTTCAGCGTCGGCTCAGGGATCCAGTTGACCGGCCCCGCGCCGTCGCGAAGCCGCTGGACGGTCATCATGACCCACCACAGGCACAGCAACAGGAGCACAGCGTTGGCGGCGATCCAGCCCAGCGCGACGGCCAGCGCGCGCGGGGTGCGCCAGAAGAAGATCGCCGCCATCGCCACATTGGCAAGGACAGGCAGGATCGCGAACGTCGTGTGCGTGTGGAACGCGGCCGCGGCGCCCAGAGCATAAAGCGCCAGCCACGGAAGCTGGCGGCGAAGGCTGGTGTCGTCCGATTTCCAGACATCGACCAGCTTCACGAGCGCCAGAAGGGTCAGCGAGGCGAACAGGGCGCCGAAGATATAGCCCCTGATCTCGAGGCTGTAGGCAACCTGCAGCGAAGAGACCGCCGCCAGCGCGACCGCCAGCAGGGCGGCCTGTGTGGAGTGCAGCGCCCGGACGAACAGGAAGATTCCGCCAATCGCGGCCAGTCCGACGATGATGGTCAGGACGCGCAGCGCGGTGTCCTGCTCGCCGAACAGGGCGATCCAGCCTTTCAGGATGGAGTAGAACAGCGGCGGGTTCGTCTCGCGAACCATCCAGTCGCCCCACAGCATGTCCATCGGAATGCGCGAGAATGAGACTGAATAGAGTTCGTCGCCCCACAGCGACGGCACGCCGATATTGGCTAGCCGGACGATGGCGGCGAATGCAACAAGGCCGGCCAGTAACAGCCATGTCTTCCGCGCGGACGGTGGAGTATCTGCGTGCATCTGCGACGGGCCGGGTTGTGAACTATGCAGCACTGTCTTGCATCAGCTGGTTCGGCACTTCCAGCACGTTCGCCTGCTGTCCGAAAATGAGTCACACCGGAGCAGCTTGCAGGGAACCGCTGGTCATTCGCGCCACCGGGGTTGATTTCCGCCCGGGCAGTGCGACCTATCCTTTATGGACAGTTCAGCCTGGATTTCCCTCGGCGCCTTCGTCGCCCTGAACTTCGCTGCAGCCTCCAGCGGCGGGGCGTTCCGGCCCGGCGCCTGGTATGCCGCGTTGCAGAAGCCCGCCTGGACGCCGCCGAACTGGGCGTTTCCGGTTGTCTGGCTGGCGATCTTCACCTTCAACATCTTCGCGGGCTGGCTCGTCTGGCAGGCGGCTGGCTCAGCTGCCCTTCCCGCGCTTGGGGTCTATGCCGCGTCGCTTGTCGTGAACGCCGCCTGGTCGTGGCTGTTCTTCGGGCGCAGGCGGATGGACCTGGCGCTGATCGATGTCGTCGCGCTGTGGCTGTCGATTGCAGCAGTGATGGCGATGTTCGCGCCGTTCAGCCTGCTGTCGACGGCGCTTCTTTCGCCTTATCTGCTCTGGGTGACGATCGCGGGCTTCCTCAACTTCCGCATGATCCAGCTGAACCGCGCGACGGCCTAGCGGCCAGTCACGCAAATACGCGCTTTGGTACATGCGTGATCCGGCAAGCGAGATCGGCTTCGCCCGAGGCGACGATGAAGGCGTCGCCGTGGTCGGCAATGCCGGTCGTAAAGACGATGTCGCGCAGGTACATCTGGTGTTCCAGCGGCGAGGTAAGGCCAGCGTTGGCCTCCAGCAGCGGGGCGTGGCTGGTTGCGATGACGCGGCTCGGATCGTCGCGGTCGAGCAGCGACCAGTAGGTACGGTAGGCGCCGACGCTGTCGTTGGGCGCAACGCCGTGCCAGAGCGTGAGCCAGCCGCGGTCGGGGAGGATGGGCGGGGCGCCGCCACCCATGCGGGCTGTGGCCGTGGTGTTGGCGTGCGGCCGGATCCCAGGCTTGCGGTGCGGCTTCCAGTGCAGCGCATCGGGCGAGGTGGCGAGGTTGATTGAGGGACCGGCGCGCCACTCACTACCCGGCGGGTAAGCGAAGTAGAGATCGCCGAGCGGCCTTGTCTGCGCCCAGTACTGGCCATTGATACGGCCTTCGAAGATCAGCATGTCCTTGTTCTGGTGATCGAGGATGATGTTCTCGAACGTCCAGTCGAGGCCGTTGGCCGATGAATAGAGCGTCGTCGAATGGCGTTCCGGGCTGACCGAGCATGTCGTCATCAGCCAGCGATTATCGACCCGGCTGATGCGCGCGTCCTCGATGCCGTAGCACTGGAAGCTGTGCTGGGGGGCGATAGCGCGGTCGTAGTGGATGGCGACAACGGTGAGGCCGTCGGGACTCACTTCAACCGGCAGGAGCCAGGACAGGGACGTCAGCGCCATGACTTTCCAGTTCTCACCGCGGATCATGAACTTGCGGGGATCGGAGGTATCCGCGGCATCCAAGGGCCAGGCGTCCAGGACATAGCGGCCATTGTCCCAGCGGATGGCATGGACGTGGCCATCCCCGACCGGATGGCGCAGCGCCTCGGCAATACGGACCATCAAGAGGAGATTGCCGTTCGGCAGGCGCGTGAGCCCGGGGTTGAAGGCCCCCAGCACATAGGTTTCCGCATCCAGATGGCCGGCGAGCGGGGACCGGGACAGGTCGATGTCGTCAGGGACCAGCACCAGCCTGTCGATCTCGAACGTCATGAAGGGTGTCTCGGGTGTTGTGGGGCGCCCGTTGATATAGATCGGCGGCGGATGGGCGGGCCCGAGAATCCGGCCAATTCCCGCGCTTGGCGTTTGACAGCGGGGGTCCCTCCCGTCTATATGCCCGCTTCCCGCCGCAGGCCCCCCTGTGGCGATACGCTATTTGGCCGCAAGGCACCCTGAAAACAAACGAGAATTCCGATGTTCGCAGTCATCAAGACCGGCGGAAAACAGTACCGGGTCGCTGGCGGCCAGGAAATCACGGTCGAGAAGCTGGCCGGCGATGTGGGCGCGAAGCTCGAATTCGCCGAAGTGCTGATGATCGGCGACGGCGACAACATCAACATCGGCGCGCCGATGATCAAGGGCGCCAAAGTGATGTGCGAAGTGGTTGAGCACAACCGCGCCGCCAAGGTCACCGCATACAAGAAGAAGCCGCGCAACACCTACCGCCGGAAGCTTGGCCACCGCCAGCACCAGACGGTCGTGCGCATCACCGACATCGTTGCGAAGTAATTCGCTAACCTGAGACGAGAAGGAGCCTCCTTTGGCCCACAAGAAAGCTGGCGGCTCTACGCGTAACGGCCGCGATTCGAACTCCAAGCGCCTCGGCGTGAAACGTTTCGGCGGCGAGCAGGTGCTTGCCGGAAACATCATCGTCCGCCAGCGCGGCACGCAGTTCCACCCGGGCAAGAATGTCGGCCTCGGCCGCGATCACACCATCTTCGCCACTGAAACCGGCAAGGTTGAATTCCGTGAAGGCGCCAAGGGCCGGATGTTCATCTCGATCGTCCCGTCGGACGCCGAATAAGCGATCTCGTTTTGCAGCCGGATCGCTCCTCACAAGGCAGCGGTCTGAACCTGAAACATGATCAGGGGAGGCGGATCGCCTCCCCTTCTTCATTTCTTCTCCCCTGATCCTGTGGCCGCCCAGAACTGGGAGTGCGGGACGGCCGGATGGGGACGAGGATGAAAGCGATAAAGACAGCAAGGCTGCTGTTGCGGCCGTTTGAAGAAGCGGATGCGCGCCGGATCGCGTATCTCGCCGGAGCGTATGACGTGGCGAAGATGTGCGGGCGCGTGCCCCACCCCTACACGATGGCGTCAGCGTGCGATTTCATCGACATGACGCGCGCGGGCCGGGACAGCGGCGCCGAGCATGCGTTTGCCGTGACCGCGCCGATCGACGGGCTGGTCGGCTCGTGCGGCGTGATGCGCGTGGGCGGCGAAGAGAGCGCGACCTACGAGATCGGCTACTGGTTCGGCATGCCGTACTGGGGGCTGGGCTATGCCTCGGAGTCGGCGCGGGCGCTGATGGACTGGGCGCGCGACGAGTTGGGCGCGAAAGCTTTCGGGGCCGGGCATTTCGTTGACAACCCGGCGTCGGGCAATGTGCTGCGCAAGCTCGGCTTTGCGCCGAGCGGTGGGCAGGACCTGTTCAGCCTGGCGCGACAGGGGTCCTCCCCCGCGGCGCGTTACGTATGGTCGGAAGGCGCAACGCCGGTTAGTTTGGCAGACCACCCCGGCGCGCACGCGCGCCATTAGGCAATCACGATGAAATTCCTCGATCAGTGCAAAGTCTATGTGAAATCCGGCGGGGGCGGCGATGGCTGCGTCTCG
>SXGS01621983.1_pt1 | contig 20303 bp, 12 predicted proteins | sample 3174681 | NCBI WGS metagenome assembly SXGS01 (sample SAMN11356861, study PRJNA531348) | freshwater metagenome | isolation source: freshwater sample F1-80 | place: China: Fuxian Lake, Yuxi | collected 2017-12-25 | reverse complement strand
TCGTGCCAGGTGTCGAGTGTTGCCAGACCGTTGGCGTTGGCGAGGCTGCCGGGCAGCACCGGCTCGATCTGTTGTCGGAACTGCTGGGCGCGAACGAGGGCGTTGGCGCCGCCGAACGACGTCGCCACCGTGCCGCCGGTGTAGTTGACGAGAATGCCCTGGGTGCCCGGTTGGCCCCGCGTCACTTCCCAGGTCGCCTGGTAGCCGAGGTCCGAGAACGTCTCGCCGTTGCTGCCGATCGGCCGCCAGTGCCGCGTGGCGAACTGCACGTTGAGTTTGCTGTTGGCGCCGCGGCCGAGTGCCTGGATGGCGAGCAGCTTGCGCGCACTCCAGCCACTCGCGGTGAGGTCCACCGCGGAACGCAACACGGCAAACGGCAACGCGAACACCACGTGGTCGAAGTCCTGTACCGAAGTGCCGCCGGGCGTTGCGAACGTCAGGCGGATGCGACCCGTCGGCAACTTCGCGACGGCGAGCAGACGATGCGAGGGTTCGAGTTGGTTGGCGACCTGCGCCGCGAGCAGCGTCGGCAGCTGGTCGTTGCCGCCGACGATGGTGTACTTCTCGTTGCTCGGGCCGAACAAGCGCAGGTGGCCGGGGCCGCTGTAGCCGAGCAGGTAGAGCAGGTTCAACGCGCTCTGCTCGTGGGCGTCGGCGCCGTACTCGATCACGTACGCCGTCGCCAGCAAGCTGCCGAGTGGCGAACCGAGCCCGCCGGGCACGGTGTTGGTGATCCACTGCGCGATCGACATCTGGTCGAGCTGGCGACCGCGCGCCGTCGAGTTCGTGTAGGTGGTCGGGTAGCCGGCATCGATCAGGTCGCGATGCATCTGCTTCCAGACATCGCGCAGATCCTTGGCGGCGATTTGCCGCGGGTAATTGCTGCCGAAGAAGTGGTAGCGGGTTTCGGTGCCGTTGGCCTGCGCTGCCAGCACATTGGCGGTTTGCAGGTTGAACTCCTGGGCGAGGCTGCGGATCGCGTGGTGCGATTGGTCGATCAGTTCGCCACCGTGTTCGGCGATCTGGCCGGCGGCGAAGTCGCCGCGCCGCGTCCAGCAGCGGCCACCAAAGCGGGTGTTGGCTTCGAACACCGTCGCGTGCAGGCCACGCTGGTGTAGTCGATAGGCGCAGGTCAGTCCCGCGAGGCCGCCGCCAACGACGGCAATCGTGCCGGTCTGGTGGCGACCACGCTGCATTTGGCCTGGCCAGGCGATTGCCATCGCCGCCGCCGGCATGGCACCGAGGAAGCTGCGTCGATCCACCGTCGCTGCTGCTTCGTTGGGCGTGCGCGCCGCCGCGGTACGGAACCAGGAAGCGAGCTGCTGCAGCAAGGGCGTGTGTGGCATGGTGCGGCGACGTCTAGCTTCGCTGCGCCAACCGCGCCGATCGCGGTACCGTCGCGGGAGTCTTTCGCCTCAGGGGATGCGCACCATCAGCGCGTTCGAAGTCGACATGCCGCCGGCGACCGGCTCCAGGCAGGCGTGCTGCGCGAAGAACGTGTGGCCGGCAAACGCCGGTGGGATCGCCACGGGGATCACCAGTTCCGCCGGTCCGCTCGCCGAAGTGACGCCGGACAGGAGCACGTCGGGACTGATCAGCAGCGAACAGTTCGCCGTGCCGAACAATGCATCGAGCGACAGCGGCAGCGGCACGCCGAGCCAGTTCGTGCGCGACAGGCCAACGGCCAGTACCCCGGCGGAGTTGGCGGCATGGTTGATCGAGCGGGTGGTCACCGTGGCGCCGACCAGGAACGGTCCGCTGGCGCGCAGATCCATCGGCCCGAAGCTCGCGGCGCACGGATTGCCGAAGGGCAACGCAAAGCCGCCAGCACCGGCGACGGCGAGACCGTTGACGGCGTTCGGCGGGCTCGTGTTGCTGGTGAGAAACACCGGCGCCCCACCCGTGCGCGGAATGCGATAGACCTGCCCGGTGCCACCGCCGGCGATCAGGTCGCCGTTCTGGTCGATGTCCAACGCGTTCGGGCCGGGCACCGAGAACGGCGGTGCCACGTTGCTGACGACGCCCGCCGCATCGATGCGGATCACGCGATTCACGGTCAACACCGTGGCGAGCACCTCACCGGTGACCGGGTCGAAGGCGATGCCCGAGACGAATCCGCCGAGGCCCGTGACGATCGGCACTCCCGTGGTGGCTCCCGCGGGCAGGCGCCAGATGCCGCCATTGCCGCCGACCACGATGTCGCCGGTGGTTGGTTCGTACGCGCCGGCACTCAAGGAGCCACCCCAGGGTTGGGTTCCGGTCGACAGATCGACGACGAACCCGGTGGCGGGATCGAGCCGGCGCACCTGGGCTGCCGTCGAATCGACGAACACGATCTGGCCGGCGTGGTCCCACGACATCTGCGACACGATGCCGGTGTTGGTCGCGAGCAACGCATAGCTGGCGGCCGTGGCGCCCGTGATCGTGGCGCGGCCGATGAAGTCGAAACCGCCGACCAGGAACGCATTCGGGTTCTGGCGATCCCACAGGATCGCCTGCGAACTGCCGGTGCCCAGGAAGCCACCCGTGTTGAATCCGCTCACCAGGTTGCCGGCGCGGATCAGCCCGAACGAGGTCGTGGAAAAGCCGGTGACGGCGATGTCGCCGACGGCGACTTGGGCCGGCACCAGCGAGAGAGTGGCGAACGCGACGAGCCAGGAGGTGCGATGCATGTCTGGTGGCGCACATGCTACCGCCGCGCGGCAACCGCGGCGGGGGGCCTGGGCCGCGTTCCTGGCCGGGATCCGCATGCTGCTGGCTGTTCGGCCCCGGATGCACTAGCGTGCGGCGTTCCCGGCCGTGGTTCGCCGATGGCGCGTCGCCATGGTGTCTGCTCGCGGGGAAGGCACGTACGGCGCGTTCGCCCGGTGCCGGTGGCCGAAACGCACGTGTCGGTCGCTCGCCGTGGGCGTGCAGACGTCCCAATCCGCGCCGTCACTTCCCGTGGCGGCGTTACCAGGCCGGTGCGTGGCCATTTCTCGCCAGCGTTCTCATGAGTCGATTGCACATTGGAAATCTCTGTCCCACCACCACGGCCGCCACGCTCACCGCAGCCTTGCAGCAAGACGGCCGCAAGTTCGCGCGGGTCCAGTTGGTGATGACCCGTGACGAAGGCCGCTCGCGCGGTTTCGCCTTCGTCGATGTCGAACCCGGCGAGGATTGCACGGTCGCCCTCGGTGCGCTGCAGGGTCGCGAAGTGGACGGTCGACCGATCACGGTCGCGATCGCGCACGGACCGAAGTCGCGCTTTGGCCTCGAAGGCAACTCGTCGCGTACGTCTTCGATCCGCCCGCTGAAGTGAGGCGAGGCGCTCAGCGCCCGCGCGGTGAGTCCAAGTCGGTGCCCACCGCGAACTGCCACACGACTTCGTAGAAGTTGCGCGCGCCGGTGGCCGTCGGTTCGTCGCCGAGCAGGAATGGCGGCGCCCCGGTCAGCGACGCGATGCCGAAGAACGGGCGCAGCCAGAACGCGAGTTGTCCGCCAACGAGCAAGGACACCGCGAGCCAAATCGCGGCGAGCAGCCAGGCGCGCGCGCGGCCGATCCCGATCCCGATGCCGAGCCGGTGCACCTGGGCGTGCAGCGCCAAGGCGCCGGCGCCGGCCACGAACACCATGTTGGTGGTGACGAACTCCGGATAGCCGCCGAGATCCGTGCCAACCGGTCGGATCATCGTGCGGCCGAGGAACAGGCTGACGGGCGCGAGGCTGGCGAGCAGCACCGCGAGGTCGGCGGCGAATTGCAGCGACGCGGTGACGACGGCGCGCAAGGTCAGCGGCACCGCCAGAAAGCGCGCCAGCATGAAGTGGGCGAGCGCGCAGATCGCTGCGGTGCCGAGCAGCAGCAGCGGGAACTTGATCGCGCTGCGGTAGGCGTAGAGCAGGTTCTTGCCCGCGCCCAAGGCGAATCCGTAGACGGCGCCGCCGGCCACGATGGTGGCGATGCGCGCCGCCAGCGCGTGCCGGCCGTGGCCCGCGTTCATGGCCACAGGTGCAGCGCGCGCCCCATGCGCATCGCGACCAGCACGACGACGATCTGCCACGCGACCAGCAAGGGCAACGCGCGCCCCGGGTCGTGGCTCTTGTCATGCGCGACACAGCGGAGCAGCTGCAGCAAGCCTGCGGCCATCGCCGCCACCAGCATCAGGAGGGCCAGGATGCTGTGGTCGATGCGGTCGCCGGCGGTCATGGTGGCGCCGAGGAACCACAGGATCGGGGTGAAGCCGAGCGAGAACAGGGCCGCGGTGCTCGACACGACGAGCGTGAGGGCCAGGGTCTGGGCCGGGTGCAGCGTGCGACCGCAGAAGGAGCCGAACACCTGCAAGGCGGGCCAGCACAGCAGCACGGGGCCGGCGAACAACACGGCGACCTTCCAGAACCCGGTCGGGTCGTGCACGAAGCCGAACGGCAGGGAGGCGACCGCGGTGGCGATCGCGAGGACGCGCAGCAAGGCGGCGACGCGGTCGCGCACCGGCAGCGTTGCGGCGATGCGGCCAGGGTGGGCGAGTACGAGTTCGCACGCGTTCGCGGCCAGGCGCGCCGCTTTGTGCAGTTCCTCCATAGCGTAGGGATGCTGCGGCGGTGGGGTGGGAGCGGGGGCGGGAGCGGGGTCGCGGGTCTCGGGCGTGGTCACGGCATCTCCAGTTGGCGATGACGAAGACTTTGCCAGACAAAGTAACGGTCGTCAACCGGGCCGCGTTCCCCGTTCGGCAGGTCGAAGCGAAGTTCGACGCGGACCCTCTCCCGTTCTGTCGTTCTAGAGGTGCAGGCGCCGTGATCCGGACGGTCTGGTCCGGCGCTGCCAACGACTCGCGGGAACCATGGCCAAGCACGCACTCAAGAACGCCGGCGGCGTTCCGTTCCTCGTCCTCAAGGGCATCTTCGTCGTGCGCGCGCAGCAGCAGCCCGACGGCGACACCGTGGCCTTCGCCGCGACTGCGAACTACTCGCCCGGGCCGGTGCAGACCAACGTCCCGGTGAACCAGAATGGCAGCAGGACGGTCAACATCCGGCTGCAGTCGATCGATGCCCCGGAGAAGGCGCAGCCGCTCGGTGCGAAGTCTCGCGACGTGTTGCTGACCTCACTCGGGTTCAACCCGTCGTCGCTGGGGTTGGGCGACACGGACTTCACGGCGGATGGCCCGACGCAAACGCGCGTGGGCTGGCTCGCGACGCATGGCATGGACGCCAACCGGCGCCCGCTGGGCTACGTGTTCGCGGCGAACCCAGGGTTCAGGCATGGCGCGATCGTCTCGGCGAAGGAGATCCTCGCGGTGATCAAGACGAGCGCGAACTACCGCCAGGCAAACACTGGGTGGGCGTTCCCCGCGTTCTACGAGAACACCGATGCGACGCACGCGGCCGTGTTCCAGCAGGCAGCGGCGAAAGCGCGCGACGGCAAGAAGGGCATCTGGCCGAAGGACCTGACCACGGTCGGCTTCGTGCCCACGGCGACATCGCTGGGCAGCAACGGCTCACTCGTCTACCCGAAGTTCTTCCGCCGGGTCGAGAAGTGGAAGGCCGCGAAGCCCAACGCGCAGTCCTTCATCCAATGGCTCAAGGCGCAGGTTGATGGCAAGAAGCTGGTCCGCGGTGCGAAGCCGAAGCCGGTCCCGTTGTGGACCTTGTTCGAGAAGGTCAGCGCGCAGAAGGTCGCGGTGCCGTACGACGTGAGCCGGCTCTGGTTCAGCGAGTAGTCGCAGTACAAAGAAGTTGCGGTCCCGCTCACCCGGACCGGCTGCCACCGCACAACCGCATCCTCGCGCCCGGTCCGGCCGATCGCTCCAGAGCGAGCGTGCTCACTGGCTCTCGACGCCGCGCGCGAAGAGGGCCACGTCATTGTCGCAAGACTGCAGGCCACGCTTTGGTGCGGGCTGCGCAGGTTGACGAGGTTGTCGGGATTGAGGAAGGTGCGGCGGTGGGTCCCGGGTGTTCCGGCCGCAGCCTGGTCTTCCGAACCGCCTCTCTCATGCGTCACCTCACCGTCCGCCCCGCGTTCCTTCCCTTGGCTCTCTCGCTCTGCCTTGCCGGCCCCTCGCTGCGCGGGCAGGAAGGCAAGGTGGAGGCCAATTGGGCCCTGGCCGAGAAGTTCGGCGGGCAGGACCTGCGCAAGTTCGTCTACAGCACGAGCGTGACCCCGAACTGGATCGGCAAGACCGAGAAGTTCTGGTACTCCTACCGCACGAGTTCCGGCACGCGGTTCTGGCTCGTGGACGCCGAGCGTCAAGTGAAGCAACCGCTGTTCGACCACGCTGCGTTGGCCACGGCGTTGTCCGTGGCGACGACGAAGGCGCAGCTCGGTCTGCAACTCGAACTCTCCGGGCTGCGAATCGACGACAAGGGCGAGAAGCTGCTGTTCACCAACGACGGCCACCGCTTCGAGTACGAGCTCGCGAAGGGCACGCTCGTCGACAAGGGGCCGGCACCGGCAACCGGCCCCGGTGGCAGTGGCGCCGCGGGGCGCAGCGACGAGGGGCGGCAGGATCGCGGCGAACGCAACGAGCAGCAGCAGGAGCAGCAGCAGCAACAACAGGGGGAGCAGGAGCAACGGCAGGGACAGCAGACGGAACAGCAAGGCCAACGCGGCGAGGGTGCGAGCGCACCCGCAGCGGCGCGGCGCGAGCGACCCGACGTTGCGCTGACGAGCCCCGATGGTCTGGCCTTCGTCGTTGCGCGCGACCACGAGCTCTACTTCGGCGAAGGCACGGAGGAGACGGCCGTGGCCGAAGCTGCGGCCAAGCCCGTGACGGAGCCTGCCGCTGGCGCCAGCGCCGTCGACGAGAAGCTCGCCGACGCGAAGGCGGAGCAGGTGGCGAAGGTGGCCGACGCCAAGGTGGAGCAGGTGGCGAAGCTCGCCGACGCCAAGGTGGAGTTGGTGGAGAAGCTCGCCGACGCGAAGGCCGAGCAGGTGGCGAAGGTTGCCGACGCCAAGGTGGAGTCGGTGGAGAAGGTCGAGAAGGTCGCCGACGCCAAGGGGAGCGCCACAACTGCTGCCGCGGTCCCTGCCGAGGCGGGCAAGCCGGCCCCGGCCGTGGCGCCGAAGAAGCCGCGCGTGCGCTTCGACGAAGCGACGGCGCTGAAACTGAGCAAGGACAGCGTCGAGGGGTACACGTTCGCCAGCAGTGGCGGGTCCGAACGCGGGCAACAGCGCGGCACGGGGCAGCGCGGCGAGGCCGCGGGGGCGACCGCAACCGCTCCAGCCGCGCCGGCTCCGGTACGGGCGCGTCCCAATGCCACCTGGTCGAAGGACAGCAAGGCGTTCTTCGCGACGCGCCGCGACACCCGCGGCGTGCAACAGCTGTCGCTCGTCAACTCCCTCGCCGAGCCGCGGCCTGCGGTGCAGACCTACTCCTACTCGATGCCCGGAGAGACGACGGTGTCGCATTCCGAGCTGTGGTTGTTCCAGCGCGACGCGAAGGCGTTGCACCGGATCGAGCGCAAGTGGACGCACGAAAGCTACCAGAACGTGCACTTCTTCGGCGACGGCCATGAGCTGCGCTTCGTGCGCCGCGACCGGCTGCAGCAGAATGCCGAGTTCTGCGCCGTCGATCCCGTGACCAGGGTCGTGCGCGTGCTGATCAGCGAGAGCGTCGAGAACGCGACGCTGTCGCAGCAGAGCTCGCGCTACCTCGAGAAGCGCAAGCAGGTGGTGTGGTGGTCGGAGCGCAGCGGCTGGGGCCACTACTACCTGCACGATGCGATCACCGGCGCCCTGATCAACCCGATCACCAGCGGTACCTTCCGCGCCAGCCGTCTCATCGACATCGACGAAGAAGCCGGCGTGCTGTGGTTCCGCGGCAACGGCCGCGAGCCCGACGAGAACCTCAACTACGACCACCTCTACCGCGTCAATCTCGACGGCACGGAACTCGTGTGCCTCGATGCGGGTGATGGCACGCACAACTCGGTGCTGTCGCTGTCCCGCCGCCACGTCGTCGACACCTACTCGCGCGTCGACCTGGAACCGCGCTCGGTGCTGCGCAGCGGGCGCGATGGCCAGGTGCTGCTGGCGCTGGAGACGACCGACCTCACCAAACTCACCGAGATGGGTTGGAAGATGCCGGAGCGCTTCACGGTGAAGGCGGCGGACGGCGTCACCGACCTCTTCGGCAACATGTGGAAGCCGTTCGATTTCGACCCCGCGCGGCGCTACCCGCTGATCGTCAACGTCTATCCGGGCCCGCAGCAGGAAGGCGTGACGCACACGTTCTCGGCGACTGCTGGCACGCAGCAACTGGCGCAGCTCGGCTTCCTGGTCATCCAGGTCGGCCACCGCGGCGGCACGCCGACGCGCGACAAGGCCTACGCCGCGTTCGGCTACGGCAACCTGCGCGACTACGGCCTCGAGGACAAGAAGACGGCGATCGAGCAGCTCGCGAACCGGCATCCGTACGTCGACCTCACGCGCATCGGCCTCTACGGCCACTCGGGCGGCGGCTTCATGACGGCGGCGGCCATGATGAAGCCGCCCTACAACCGCTTCTTCAAAGTGGGCGTCGCCTCGTCGGGCAACCACGACAACAACATCTACAACGCCGACTGGGCCGAGCGCTGGCACGGCCTGCGCCAAATGGAGCAGGACACGGCGACCGCGACGAAAGAGGGCAAGGAGGGCAAGGCCGACGCGGCGACCACGGGTGCAGCAGGCACCGCATCGGTGGGCATCGGGGACAAGGGCGAACAGCAGAAGGGCGCAGCGACGGCGACGGCGGCAGCGACGGCGAAGCCGGCGAAGAATCCGTTCGAGATCAAGGTGCCGACCAACGCCGAACTGGCCGCCAACCTCGAAGGCAAGCTGCTGCTCGTGCACGGCGAGATCGACAACAACGTGCACCCCGCCAACACCATGCGCCTCGTCGACGCGCTGATCAAAGCCAACAAGCGGTTCGACATGCTGATCGTGCCGGGCGCGCGGCACAGCTTCGGCGCGGCCCAGGACTACTTCCGCCAGCGCATGTTCGAGTACTTCGCCGAGCACCTGCTGGGCGACCGTGAGCTCGGCGCCGACATCACCCGCAAGGACGCCAGCAAGTAGGCCGCGCGATCGACCCGGTTCGCGGATTGCCGCCGTCACCCGGGTAGCGCCGCGACAGCGGCTCCAGCTACAGCGAGCCGAACGTCAGCGCGAGGGCGTTCGAACTGGTCATCGTCGTGATGTTGACGAAGGCATCGAGTTCGACCGGCAGCACCTGTCCGCGCACGACGGCCCCGGCCAGCGACATCGAGTTCGGGATCACCAGCGACGGCGCCACGACGCCCGCGACCGGGATGTGGAGCTCGAGCAGTTCGGTGCTGACCAGCAGCGAGCAGCCCGGAACGCTCTGCGGCAGGATGAACGTCAGCGGGATCGCCAGGCTGGAGAGTCCCCACACGCCGAGCACGACCGAGTTCGCGGGGATGCCCGTCGCCGACGAACGGAACGTCGAGCCGATCCACGGCAACGACGTCGCGGCCAGCACGACGGGGCCGCCCGAACTGGTGCAGCCGGCGCCATCCGCCATCACCGAGGCAGGACACGTCGACGCCAGGCGCGCAACGTGGGTCGACATCTGGCCGGCGGCGGTCACGAAGTTGCCGCCGACGAGCAGCACGCCGTTGGCGTCGATCCCGACGGCTTCGACGGGGCCGCTCACGCCACCGCCGACCTGCGACCAGCTCGAGCCGTTCCAGCGCGCGAGGTTGAGCGCGGTGACGCCGCCTGCGGCGGAGAACATGCCGCCGGCGAGCAGGTCGCCGTTCGGCATCGCCATCAGCGTGTAGACCTCGTTGTTCATGCCGCTGCCGTAGACGACCCAGGTCGTGCCGGTCCAGCGCGCGACCTTGCCGGGGAACGAGCCGCCCGCGACGACATCGCCGTTCGGCAGCGTCGTGAGACCCCAGACGTCGTTGGTGAGCCCGGATCCCATCGGCGACCAGGCGGCACCGTTCCAGCGGGCGACGCGGCTCGCGTTGATGCCGCCCGCGGTTGCGAAGTGGCCGCCGGCGACGAGGTCGCCATTCGCCATGACCGTGAGCGCGCTGACCCAGCTGCCGACGCCAGCACCCATCGGGTGCCAGTTGGTGCTGTCCCAGCGTGCGATGAAGGAAGCGGGCGCGCCGCCGGCTGCCGAGAAGAAGCCGCCCGCGACCAGGTCGCCGTTGGGCAGGTTGGCCAGTGCGGCGACGTAGTAATTGACGCCTGCGCCGAGCGGAGCCCAGGTGGTGCCATCCCACCGGGCGATCCCGAAGTGTCCGCCCGCGACGATTTCGCCGTTCGGCCGTACGACCACCGCGAGCACGGCGCCGCCGGTGAAGAACGGCGGGGCGCCGAGGCCCGCGCCCATGGGCGCCCATGACGAGCCGTTCCAGCGCGCGATCCGCGACGCCGGCACTCCCTGGATCACGGTGAAGGAGCCGCCGGCGACGAGGTCGCCATTCGGCAGCGTCGCGATCGACATGATCGCACCGTTGGTGCCCGGCGTGATCGCCGCCCAGCCGGAGCCGTTCCAGCGGGCGAGCCGATGCGCCGCGACACCGCAGAAGGACGTGAAGCCGCCCGCGACGACGAGATCGCCGTTCGACAAACGAGCCAGGTCGTAGGAATTGTCGCCGGATTGGCCCGTGCCGACAGCCGACCAGCTCGTGCCGTTCCATAGGGCGACGGCGCTGTTGCCGATCAGGTTCCAACCACCCGCGACCAGATGCCCGTTCGGCAGCGCGACCAGGGAGTTGACGCCCGTCGTGAAGCCGGCGCCAAAGCCCGACCACGCGGTGCCGTTCCACCGCGCAATGCGCGCGATCGGCGCGCCGCCCGCGTTCTGGAAGCTGCCGGCAGCGACGAGGTCGCCGTTGGCGAGCGTCGTGAGTGCGTACACCGTGTTGTCGATGCCGGCGCCGATCGCTGACCAGTTCGTGCCGTTCCAGCGCGCGACGCCGAGAGCGTTGACGCCGCCGATCGTGCCGAACGAGCCACCTGCCACCACGTCGCCGTTCGCCAGCGTCGTCAGCGCATACACGTAGCCCTGCAAGCCGACGCCGGAGCCCATCGGCGACCAGGCCGTGCCATCCCAACGCGCGATCCTGTTCATGACGACGCCGCCGGCGGTGTAGAAGTAGCCGCCTGCGATCACGTTGCCGTTCGGCGTCACCGTGAGTGCCGCGACGGTGCTGTCGAGACCGCTGCCGAGCGGGGCCCAGTTGGTGCCGTTCCAACGCGCGATCCTGCTGCACGGCACGCCGCCGGCCACAGTGAAGCTGCCAGCGGCCAGCAGGTCGCCGTTCGGCATCGGGGCGAGCGCCGCGATGCTGAAGTCCATGCCCGAGCCGAACGCGGACCACGTACCGGTGGCCGGATCCAGGCTCGCGATCTTGTTGGCGGCGATGGTGCCGGCAAGGCTGAACGAGCCGGCGACGACGATCCGTTCGGTCAGCGGGCCTGGTCCATCCGGATCCCACCGCTCGACGCACACAGCTTCGCCGTTCACACCCGGACCACCGAGGCCCGGCAACCACTGGTTCGTGCATTGCGCCAACGCGGGCGCCACGACGAAGGGGAGCGCGGCGAGCAGTCGGAGCGAGGCGAACATGGAACCCGAACGATACCCGGATCCTTGTTGGCGGGTGCGCGCCGACCCTGCATGCGCCGACCACGGCTTGGCGGGCGCCGGTCTTCGCCGAGCAGCATCGCGAACACCGCGCGGACGGCGCCAGCGGCCAGCGAAACCCGGCCCTGATTGCCACGGACGCTGCCAGTCCCGACTGGCAGCGAGTCGTGGACGTGGCATGCTGATGGCATGTCGTCTCGCCTTGGCAACGTCGCCACGTTCCTGCTCCTGGCCACTGCGATGGCCACCGCCCAGGAACTGACGGCGCCGTCGGCGACCCGCATCGACTACGCGAAGGAGGTCCAACCCCTGCTCGCGCAGTTCTGCTTTGGCTGCCATGGGGAGACCAAGCAGAAGGGCAGCATGCGCCTCGACAGTCTCGATCCGGCGATCGCCACGCGCGCCGCGGCCAAGGGGTGGCGCGCAGCCCTCGACAAGTTGAACGAAGGCGAGATGCCGCCCGAAGACGAGCCGCAGCTGAGCGACTCGCAACGCCGCCTCGTGGTGCAGTGGCTCACCGAATCGCTGCACGACGCCGCCGACCGCTTGAAGGGGCAACAGGGCGTCGTGATGCGCCGCCTGACCCGCGACCAGTACACGAATGCCCTGCAGGAGCTGCTGTCGCTGCCGATCGAGTTCGGCCAGGTGCTGCCCGCCGACGCCCGCTCCGAACTGGGCTTCACCAACAACGGCGAAGTGCTGAACGCATCGCCCCTGCTGCTCGACTACTACCAGGAGGTCGCGCGCAGCGCCTTGGCCGAGGCGATCGTGGTCGGACCACGGCCGACGCCGACCCGTTACCGCATCACGTTCGGTCGCGGCATCGGCAAGGGCCACCTCGCCGGGAGCACTGGCGGCTACCAGGCGGTGCCGCTCGAGACCGAGGGCTTCCGACTCGACCTGCTCGATGCCTCCGGCAACGACCGGATTCCGGCCGACGACGCCGAGAAGCAGGCCATGGACCGCATTCGCCGACGCATCAGCATCGGCTTGCGCGGTTCGGCGCAGGATCGGTTCCGCGTCGTCGACGAAGGCATGATGCTGCTGTCGGCGCTGCCGCATCGCGAGAAGCCCGCGGAGTCGTGGCAGGGCCCCTCGCCCAACCTGGCGCTGGAGATGCAGCGCTGCTGGCCCCAGCGCGGCAGTTTCGTGATGCGCGTCACGGCCTCGCGCGGCTACGTGCCGCCGCTGCGCCGCGACCTGCTGATCGCGCTCGATGAACGGGTGGCAGTGGCAAAGTGCGCCGACAACGGCGAACTGCAGTTGCCGGCCGGCGCGATCGTGCGCACTGCGGCCAGCGGCGACCAATTGGAGAACGTCCGGCTCGACGAAGCGAGCGGGTTGCTGGTCTCTGCCGAAGCCCCCAAACGCAGCAAGGTCCGTCTCGAGATCGATCTACCGCACGATGGCTTCTACCAGGTCGATCTCGTGCACCGGCCCGCTGCCGTCGAGACGATGCCGACGGTGCGGCTGACCGTTGCCGGAACCCACCTCGACCATCGGCTGGCGGCGAGCCCCGCCGATCTGGAGCGCACCCGGGTCGTCACCGCGCTCGGTGCCGTCGGCATGCGCGCCGGCCGCCATCATCTGCAGCTCGGCGGCCCGTTCTTCGTCGGCTTCTCGCACCTCGTGGTGACGCCGATGTCGGCCGAGCACCCGTTGGTGCAGCGGCTGCAGAATCGCGAGGCCGAGCAGAACCAGGCGCTCGCGAGCCTGGCGCCGGTGATCCGCGTCTACGCCGGCACGCGCACCGACGACGGCATGGACTACCGGACCTTCGGCGAGCCGCAGGAGGTGCATGCGCCGCTCGGCGAACCGCGCAGCTACGAGTTTCACGGCCGGCTCGAGAACCTGCCGATCCCCGAGCCCGAGTCCGGCGACACCGAGGAACTGTCCGGCTTCCTGCTGCTCGGCCTGTGGAACGACCACCTGGTCAAGGCCGCGAAGCAGACGGGCCCGCCGCTGTTGGTCCGCTCGATCGAGTTCGAAGCGCCGTGGTACGAAAGCTGGCCGCCGCGCTCGCACACCGCGATCTTCCCACCGGCGGGTGCGCTCGACCTGACGCAGCCGAGCGAAGCGCGCGACGCCTACACGGCGCAGTTGCTGCAGCGCTTCCTCGAACGCGCATTCCGTCGCGCGGCCGAGCCGGGCGAGGTCGATCGCTACCTGCAGTTCTGGCGCTCGATCCAGGCCCAGCATCCGGTCTACGAACACAGCGTGCGCGAAGTGCTGGTCGCGATCTTGTGCTCGCCGAACTTCCTGTTCCAGGTCGAGACCGAACCCAAGGACGGCAAACTCGGCGACACGGCTTTGGCGGTTCGCCTCGCGTTCTTCCTGTGGAACTCGCCGCCCGACGCCGAACTGCGCGAGCTCGCTGCCGCCGGCAAGCTCACGGCGCAGCTGCCCGCGCAGATCGATCGCCTGATCAAGGACCCACGCGCGCAACGCTTCGTGCGCACGTTCACCAGCGAGTGGCTGCGGCTGGATCGCCACGCGGCGATGACGATCGACCCCGACCGGCACCCGGACTACACGCGCTTCGTCAAGCGCGACATGGCCGAGGAGACCTACCACTTCGTGCAGCACGTGCTGCAGCAGGATCTCAGCGTGCTCACGCTGGTCGATTCGGACTTTGCGATGCTGAACCAGAACCTCGCCGAGTTCTATGGCCTCGACGGGGTGGTCGGTCCGCACTTCCGGCCCGTGCCGGTGACCAAGGAGCAGCAGCGCGGCGGCCTGCTCGCGCAGGGTTCGTTCCTGGCCGGGCATTCGGACGGCATCGAACCGCACACCATCAAGCGCGCCGTCTGGCTGAAGGAGCGCATCCTCGGCTCCGCGCCGCCGCCGCCGCCGCCCAACGTGCCCGAGCTCGATCCGACCACGCCCGGCTTCGACAAGATGACGTTGCTGCAGAAGCTCGCGGCGCATCGCGATCGCGCCGCGTGCCGCGACTGCCATGCATCGATCGATCCGTTCGGCGTCGTGTTCGAACGCTTCAGCGCGGTCGGCCGCTACGAGCCCCGCCGCAAGAACCAGGACATCGATGCCCGGACCACGCTGCCCGATGGCAGCGAGATCGATGGCATGGCCGGCATCGTCGCCTGGCTGGTCGGGCACAAGAGCGACGCGGTGACGCGCGCGCTGATCGAGCACCTGTTCGCCTATGCCCTGGGCCGCGACGTGTCCTTCGCGGACGCCCCGGAGATCGACGCGATCCTGCGCGGCGTCAAGGCCGACGGGTATCGTGCCCGGGCCGTGCTGCACCGCATCATCGGCAGCCGCGCCTTCACCCATCGCTGAGCGGACCGTGAAGAAGCAACACCTCCAACTCGATCGTCGCACGTTCCTGCGCGGCACCGGCGTTGCCGTGGCGCTGCCGTTCCTCGACGCCATGCGATTTGGCCCGCGGCGCGAACCGGCGCGGCGGCTGGCCTGCGTCTACTTCCCCAACGGCGCTTCGATGCCCGAGGAGACCGACGAGAAGTGGAACAAGTGGCGCTGGTTCCCGAACCGAGCTGGCGCTGACTACCAGTTCACCGAGGTGCTCGCCTGCCTCGAGCCGTTCCGCGCCAAGCTGTCGTTGCTCGGCGGCCTCAGCCATCCGCTCAGCCGCGAGTTGCTCGGCCATCTGGCGGGGGACACCTGGCTGACCGGCGGCGACGTCCGCGGCGACGTCTACCAGAACCGGGTGTCGGTGGATCAGGTGGCCGCCGAGGTACTGAAGCGGCATACGCGCTATCCCTCGCTGGTGTTTTCGACCGACGGCGGCGTCGGCTACAAGTCGCGCGTCTCGACGCTGTCGTTCGATCACAGCGCGCGGCCGATCCCGTCCGAACACCTGCCGCGGCGCATCTTCGAGCGCTACTTCGCGCCAGGCGGTGGCGCTTCGACCGAGCAGCGGCGGCAGAGCCTGCGCCAAGGCAAGCAAGTCGTCGATCTGGTGCTTGAGGACAGCAAGCGCCTCAGCCAGCGTCTTGGCAAAGCCGACCAGGAGAAGCTCGACCAGTACCTCGCGTCGTTGCAGGCGGTCGAAGAGCAGGGGCGCCGCTACGAGCAGTGGCTGGATCGGCCGAGGCGCACGGTCGACAGCAGCCACGTCCAGCTCGATGCCGCGGCCGACGTCGACCCGGCGCGTTACCTGCGCACGATGTACGACCTGATGGCGCTCGGTTTCGAGACCGACATCTCGCGCGTGGCGACCTTCATGACGGGGCGCGAGGACGGCATGGGCTTCGCCGACCACTTCCCTTCGCGCGCGCTCGGCATCAAGCGCGGCCACCACACGATCAGCCACGACACCCACGAGGGCCACTGGGAGGAGTGGGGCCGCTACGACCAGTGGCACGCGCAGCAGTTCGCCCACTTCCTGCAGCGGCTGGCCAAGGTCGAGGACGAACACGGCAGCCTGCTCGACAGCACGGTGGTGCTGTACGGCAGCTGCTGCAGCACGACGCACAACGCGCGCAACTACCCGGTGGCGATCGTCGGCGGCAGCAAACTCGGCTTGCGCCACGGCAGCTACACGAAGTACGACGAAACGACGCCGTTCAGCAACGTGCTGCTCGGTCTGCTGCGCACTGTCGGCGTGCCCGCCGAGACGTTCGCGGACAGCACCGGCTGGTTGCCGGAGATCTTCGGCGGCTGAGCCGACGTCGCGAGCGCGCAGGTCTTCCTGCCGACGGCGTCACGAACTCGTACGTCGGGGCTGGGCTTTCCGGTGTTCGCGCAGGGCCTCGTACTCGAGGCCAGCCCTGCTGGTTTGCCAGGCCGCTACCATTGCTGTCCCATGCGCATGCTCACGATGGCCTGTTTGCTCGTTCTCAGCCCGTTGGCGTTGGCGGATGCGCTGCGGCCGCAGGGCCCCGGTTGTGCTGTCGCCAGCGCCACCACGTTGGGTGCACCCTGCGGCAGTGCGTCGCTGACGTCGACGCTGCCAGTGCTTGGCAGCAACGCGACGCTGACGGTCGGGGGCCTCGCGGCGTCGATACCAGGCGTCCTGTTCCACAGTCCGGTCGTCGCCAGCGTGCCGATCTCGTACTTCGGCTGCGCGATCTACCTCAGCGAACTCAACGTCGTGGCGACCTACACGACCGGGGTCAGCGGAGCTGCCAACATCCTGATCGGCGTTCCATCCACTCCGTCCCTCTGTGGTGCGGAGCTGATGATGCAGGGCGTCGCCTTCTCCGGGGTGGGGCCGGTCGGCCCCTTGGCGCTCGAAGTCAGCAACGCGATCCGGTTGCGCGTGGGTGCTTCGCCACCGACGGGCGGCACGTTTCCCTCCGCTTGGATCCATGGTTCGGCGAACTGCAGCAACCAGACCGATCCGCCCATCCAGGTGCACGCCTATGGGCCCCGCACGTGGATCCTGCGCCAGAACAAGTGCCTGAACTTCGAGGCGCCCTTCATGTACCTGATGGCGGGCAACACGCGCGCGCTGCTGATCGACACCGGGGCCACGGCGTCGGCGACGCTGTTCCCGCTGCGGGCGACGGTGCAGGGCCTGCTCGATGCCTACGAACTCGCGAACAACCTGCCCGACCTGCTGCTCACCGTGGCGCACACGCACTCCCATGGCGATCACGTCCAGGGCGACGTGCAGTTCGTCGGCCAGCCGCTGACGACCGTCGTCGGCACCAGCACCAGCGCGGTGCAGACGTTCTTCGGCATCACCTCGTGGCCGACGCAGATCGTCAGCTACGAGCTCGGTGGGCGCACCATCGACATCGTGCCGACGCCAGGGCATCACTCCGCGCACATCACGTTCTACGACCACGAGACGGGGGCGCTGTGTACGGGCGACACGCTCTATCCCGGCTTCCTGTTCATCAGCGCTCTGACGACCTACAAGGCTTCGATCGCTCGCCTGGTCACCTTCGCCAGCAGCCACCCGATCACCGACATCCTCGGTGGCCACATCGAGATGACCGCGACGCCCTTCACCGCGTATCCGTACGGGACCGTCTACCAGCCGAACGAACACGTGCTGCAACTGAACGTGGCGCACTTGTTCGAACTCGACACGGCGCTGGCGAGCATCTTCGGCCCGATCACGCAGCCGCACGCCGACTTCGTCATCCGGGCTTTCTGAGCGATCGCGGTGAGGTCGCGCTGGCCGACAGCCAGCAGCAGCGCGTCGAGCTTCACGCCGGCGACCCCGACCAGCCTGGCGCCGCTCGGTATGCCCGGCTGCGACCTGCTGGTCACGCCGGACGCGCTCGAGTTCCGCAGCGCGAACGCCGGTGCCGCCGAGTGGACGCTGTCGATCCCGAACAACACCGCACTGGTGGGCGTGTTCATACATCAGCAAGCGCTGCCGTTCGACCCGACCGCGAACGCGCTCGGCCTCGCCGCCAGCAATGGCCTGTTGATGGTGCCCGGCATTCGCTGAGTGTCGGCCGCCGCATGAAATGGGCCGGCGGGGCGGGTCTGGAATTCGCCAGCCAAGGAGTTCAGCGGGGCGTGGCCCTCGATGACGGAGGAGCTTCCTGGTTGGTCATGCGGCCACCCTAGCCGAGGGTGCGTCGGGGTCCCGTCCCAACAGTGCAAGATGCGCGTTTGAGCCGAGGCGCATGACCAGCGGCATCGGACGCAAGTTGACCTACTGTTGCGGATGCTCGGTGGCCGTGTCCATCTTGGCTTGCTTCCGCTTTGCTGGTGACCGTTGTCCCAGGAATCGCCTGAATTCCTGTGGATCGCCCAAAGCCTTGCGAAGGGCCTCGTCTTTTTCTTTTCTCGCAATAGCGAGATGCAAAGACAGAGAAGAGTACCATGATGACAATGCCAACCGCACCAGCTCCCCATCCGAACAGGACCGACCTACTTGATCGATCGAAGATTGTGATCAGCGCGTATGTCAGCGACGTGCATCCGACACAGAACAGGAATATGTCAGCGAGCGCCTTCTGACTGCGGTGGAGAAGCCAGGTTGCCTTGTTTTCATGCTTCCTGCATATCGAGGCAAAGTGACGGGTGGCGGTGGGTGCTGTAGGTATGCCAATGCAATTCAGGTATGCTGACAGGATCCACATCTCGTGCGTGAACCGCATCTTGATGGACCGTCCGGGCCGCTGCTTTACTTCTGATCCCCCTCCCCCTGGTCGCTACGGCCGCAACTAGCCTAAACTGCGCGGATGCTTCGCCTCCACCTAGCGCCAGTGATCCTCCTGCTGGCCCCCTTGGCAGCACAGCAAGCCCTGAGCACCACCTACGGTCTGTTTGCGAACGGCCGCACCGGAGCCGCCCTCGCCGGTGGCGGCGATCTCGACGGCGACCAAACCCCGGATCTGTTGATCAGCAGCCCGACGTGGACACCCGGACGGGTGCAGGTGGTCTCGGGCATGACGTGGACGACGCGCACGATCCTCAACACAGGGACAAACAACTTCGGCTTGCGCGTGCTCACAGGCACGCCGGACATGAACCTCGACGGCGTTCGCGACATCCTCGTCGAGAGTGGCAACGACCTCGTGGCGTACTCCGGCGCGACCCTGGCCGTGTTGTGGCAAACGCAAGCGCCGTCGAACCAGATTTACTTGCTCGCGGTGCCTGTCGGCGATCTCGACACCGACGGCCGATGCGACCTCGCCGCAGCGATGATTCTCGGCGGAACCCACTACGTGTGGACGCTGAGCGGCGCGAACGGCTCGATGCTGCAGACCAGCACACCCCTGCCGGCACAGACCAATTGCCTTGCCCTGCTCGGCGACGTGAACGGCGACAGCCGCCCTGAAATCGTGCTCGGCACCACGTCGAGCACGGTGCACGTTCGTCAGGTCCTGCCATCGTCGACGCTGTCGACCTTCCAGATCCCCGGCCAGACGGTGTTGTCCGTCGCTGCGGGCAATCTCGCGGGCGATGCCCGCAACGAGGTCCTCGTGTCGAACGGGCTCGCGTTGCGCGTCCATTCTGCGACCACGGGCAGCCTGATCCGGACCATTCCAGGCACCGGCGAGTTCGCGGTGCTCGGCGACCTGACCGCCGACGGCGTGGCCGACCTCGCCGTGCGCACCACGACGCTGGCCGTCGGCGACGGCGTCGACTTCCGTTCGGGGGCGAACGGCGGCCTGCTCGCACAGTGGTTCGGCACCGCGAGTTTCCGCTGCGCGATCGTCGCTGCTGCCGGCGACGTCAACGGCGACGGGTTCGGCGACCTGCTGCTCGGCGACCCCGACGCCACCCTGCTGCCGTCAGGTACGCCATGGACCGGAGCTTGGCAGCTGCTCTCGGCCAAACTGCTGGCGACGATGCAGTCGATGCCGGCGACCTGCGCCCAGGGACCGTTCTTCCCGCAACTTGGCGTCACGCGGCCGCGCCTCGGCTTCGTCGCCACGGTCGAAGGGCGCGACGCGCCGGCCGGCGCCGTCGGTTTCCTCGCGTTCAGCCCGCAACCGGGCGCACCGACCAACCTCGGGGTGATGGGTTGCGATGCCTGGTTCGATCTATCGAACGGACTGCTGCTGCACCAACCGACCGGGGTGAACTGGACGTTCCAGTTCCCGGTGCCGGCGGCACCCCAACTCGCCGGCTGCGGCTTCGCACTGCAGGCGTTCTACGCGCCGACGTTCTCGGCGATCGGCATGGACCTCAGCAACGGCGTCTGGGCTCGGCTGGGGTACTGACTCCGACGTCGGTTGCGCAAGCAGTAGCGTCGGCGCGATGCCACGACCGGTCGCCGCCACGTTCGTTCCCATCTTGCTCACCGATGCGCTGACGGCGCAGCGGCCG
>SXGS01005026.1_pt1 | contig 20310 bp, 14 predicted proteins | sample 3174681 | NCBI WGS metagenome assembly SXGS01 (sample SAMN11356861, study PRJNA531348) | freshwater metagenome | isolation source: freshwater sample F1-80 | place: China: Fuxian Lake, Yuxi | collected 2017-12-25 | reverse complement strand
CGTTGAGCAAGGCCGTGTCGTGAAGCGGCAGCCGGGCATCTGTCGAGGAAGTGCGTCCCAGCACCGTGACGGGTAGCCCGACCCACCTCACGGTAGAACCTGCCCGGCGTGAGATCTGGATTCCCGCTCTTGCGGGAATGACGACGGCCGTGCGGCGGTGGTGGCAGAAGACTGAGGTGCTCGCGCTCTTGCCCGGATGCCGGGCCTGTGGGTAGGAGCGACACTCGTCAGTCTCTCCACAAGAAAGAGGAGTACGTCACTCCCGTGAACACGGGAGTCCAGATCTCTCGTTGAGCAAGGCCGTTTCGTGAAGCGGCAGCCGGGCGTCTGTCGAGGAAGTGTGCCCCGGCGCCGGGACGGGTAGCCCGACGCACCTCACGGTAGAAACGGCCCGGCGTGAGATCTGGAGTCCCGCGGTCGCGGGAATGACGACGGTCGCGGGGCAGGGGTGGGAAACAGGGACGACGTGGTCGCCCGGAAGCCGGGCCGATGCGTAGGCGCAATCCTGGCAGCCTCTCCAGCAGACGGATCCCCAGGTCAAGGTTTGGGACGGGGGTGATCGAGGGGTGGGCTGTTTGATGCCGCCTTCGAGCCTCACACGGCGCAAACTCACGGAGATTGAGTGCGGAAAGGGGGAATAGGGCCTGAGGGGAAACTTTTTGGGTGGAGCGGCTTCAACATGGGGTGGGGCGAGTGATCCTGGGATCGTCGCTTCGAAGTGCGGAGGCGATGGATGCTGCGGTTCGATGCGGAAAAGTCGGTTCGATTTTGCGATGGGGTGTCTCGTCGCGATTTCCTGCATGCGGGGTCGGCCTCGCTGGCGGGGCTATCGCTTCCCGCGTATGCGGATTTGAAGGCTCAGGGCGCCGTTCGGAAGGATCGGGACGTCAACTGCATCATGATCTTCATGCTGGGTGGACCGAGCCAGCTCGACACGTGGGACATGAAGCCCGACGCGCCCGCCGAGATCCGGGGGCCTTACAAGCCGATCGAGACCAATGTCTCCGGCATCCGCATCTCGGAGATCTTTCCGCGGATGGCGCGACATGCCGACAAGTACGCGCTCGTTCGCTCGGTCTACCACACCGCGGCGGCGGTGCATGACACGGGCCATCAGATGATGCAGACGGGCCGGCTCTTCCAGGGCGGCATCGAGCATCCGCATCCCGGCTGCGTGCTGGCGCGGATGAAGGGCCCTCGCGGCGCGGCGCCTCCGCATGTGGTCTTGCCTACCCCGATGGGACCCACCGGCGGCAATCTTCCCCACGGGCAGAGCGCGGGCTATCTCGGGAAACAGTTCGACCCGCTGACGCTGAACGCGGACCCCAGCCGCCCGGACTTCAAGGTCGCGGATCTACTCCCGCCGGATTACATCTCGCGGATCCGGGCGGATCGGCGGCAGTCTCTGCGGGACGCCGTCGACTCCGGGGTGAAGGAGTTCGAGTCCAGCGCCAACGCGAAGCTGCTCGACTCGAACTTTCAGCAGGCCTACACGCTGATGTCTTCTCCCGAAGCGCGAGAGTCGTTCAATGTGTCTGCAGAGCCGGAGGCGGTTCGCAAGAAGTACGGGATGAACAAGTTCGGGCAGAGCTGTCTGATGGCTCGCCGGATGGTGGAGCGGGGCGTGCGCTTCGTCACCATCAACATGTTCGAGACCGTCTTCAATGAGATCACGTGGGACATTCATGGCTCGCGGCCTTTCACGCCCATCCAGGCGTATCGCGACATCGTGGGTCCGTGGTTCGACAACGGCTACAGCAGCCTGTTGGAAGAGCTCTCGCAGCGCGGGATGCTGGAGAACACGCTCGTGGTCTGCATGGGTGAGTTCGGTCGAACGCCCAAGGTGAACCCGGCGGGCGGGCGGGACCATTGGCCGCAGTGCTGGTCGATCTTCTTTGCTGGGGGCGGCGTTCGCGGTGGGCAGGTGGTTGGCGCGAGCGATGAGATCGGCGGCTATCCCAAGGATCGGCCCGTCACGCCGCCGGAGGTCGCTGCAAGCGTCTATCGGTCGCTGGGAATCAGCATTCACCACGAGCTTTCGGGTCCCCAGGGGCGCCCCATTATGCTGGTGGACAATGGCGTGCAGCCGATCAACGAGCTGTTTTCTTGATCGGGTTGGAGGTTCCGGGCGTGTGGAGCATGGGGATGGATCGCCGGACGGCGCGGCTCCGGGCGTTCGTCTTCGGCGCCGTGATGTTGGGTGGGACGCTGGGTGGGCCGGCGAGCGCGGCGCCGCCTCCGCCGAAGCGCGGCGAGCCGCTGCGGGTCTATCCGCCCCAGGTCCGGCTGGATGGCCCGGATGCCCGCCAGCGCCTGGTGATTGAAGGCGGCGCCGGCGCGACGAGTCGGGTGGCGGATCCACGCATCGCGACCCTGGATGCGGATGGCCGTGTTCGTGGGCTTCGCGACGGCGACACGCTTTTGATCACGACTCGGGGCGGAGAGGCAGTGCGAACGCCGCTTCGGGTTCGAGGCAGCGCGGCGCCCCGACGGTGGAGCTTTGTGCGCCATGTGCTGCCCGTCCTCACGCGCTATGGCTGCAATTCCGGCGCCTGCCACGGGGCCGCGGCAGGGAAGGGCGGGCTGAAACTCTCGCTCCGGGGATACGATCCCACTTCGGATCAGGCAGCGCTGACCCGACAGGCGGGCGCCCGACGCGTCAATCCGGTGCAGCCGGAGAAAAGCCTGCTGCTCGGCAAGGCGACCATGTCCATCCCGCACGGCGGCGGACGGCGATTTGAGCTGGGGTCGGAGCCCTACCGGTGGCTGGTGGGTTGGATCCGGGCCGGCGGGCCGGCGCCCCGGGCGGGCGAACCGCTCGTGGAGGCGCTCGAGGTCTTTCCGCCCCGAGCGCGGCTGGGCGTGGGCAACAACCGTCAGTTTGTGGTGCGTGCCCGATACGCCGATGGGACCACGGCCGATGTCACGGATTGGGTCCGCTTCGGCAGCAGTGATGAGACGGTGGCTTCGGTGGATGAACGCGGTCGGGTTCGCGTCGCGGGATCTGGAGAGACGGCGATCACCGCCGGGTTTGCTACGAAGGTGGCCTTTGCCCGCGTGACCAGCCCGTTCAAGACGGGATCGGTTTCAGCGGCTGTCCTTCGCCCCGCGCCCGAACGCCGTAATCTGGTAGACGATCAGGTACTGGCTAAGCTGAGCGATCTCGGCTTGAAGCCCGCGTCGATCGCGTCGGATGAGGGGTTTATTCGTCGGGCGTATCTCGCGGCAGCCGGCATCCTGCCGACCGAGGCCGAGGTGAAGGCGCTCCAGGACGCCGCGCGACAGGAAGCTCCCAATGGCGTCGGGTGGGCCGCTCGGGAGGCGGTTGTCGACCGCTTGCTCGCCCGTCCGGAGTTTGTGGATTACTGGACCTATCGCTGGTCCGATCTCCTGCTGATCTCCTCCCGCAAGCTCCCGACCCGCTCGATGCGTGCCTTCTACGGTTGGGTACGAGATCAGGTGGGCCGCAACACGCCGTGGGACCGGATGGTTCGCGAAATCATCACCGCGAGCGGGAGCACCCTCCAGAACGGGGCCGCGAATTACTACGTGCTCCACAAAGACCCGATCGATCTAACCGAGACGACCTCTCAGGCGTTCCTCGGGATGTCGTTGACGTGCGCCCGCTGCCACAACCACCCGCTGGAGAAGTGGACGCAGACCGACTACTACGGCATGGTGAACCTCTTCTCGCGGGTGCGCATGAAGAACGGTGAGGTCAACGGGGAGACGCTGGTGCACGCCGTCGACACCGGCGACATCAGCCATCCGCGCACCGGCCTCACCGTGCCGCCCAGACCGCTGGACGGCTCCGCGTTAGAACCTGCCGCCACGGCGGACCGGCGCGCCCATCTCGCCGATTGGCTGACGTCTCCGAACAACCCGTACTTCGCCCGCGCCCTGGTCAATCGAGTGTGGCGCACGCTGATGGGTCGGGGCATCGTTGAACCGGAAGACGATCTACGCCTCACCAACCCGCCGACTAACGAGGGATTAATGGCCGCGCTCGAAGCGGATTTTGTGAAGAGCGGCTATGACGTACGACGGCTCATCCGCACGATCCTGACTTCGGCCACGTTCCAACGGTCCGCCGAGCCGGCGAAGGGGAGCCTTGCAGACAGCCGTTTCTTCTCACACTACATTCCCACCCGCCTGCCCGCCGAGGTGCTCCTCGACGCGCTCTCCGGTGTGACCGCCGTTCCGACCGAGTTCGTCGGCTACCCGATTGGAACTCGAGCGCTCCAGTTGCCCGACTCGCTGGTGGCCTCGAACTTCCTCACGGCTTTCGGTCGCCCACTCCGCGCCCAGACCTGCTCGTGTGAGCGGCAAGAGGAGCCGAACGTGGCTCAGGCGCTCCACCTGGCCAATGGCGACACGGTGAACGAGAAGCTGCGGGCCCCGAACGGCGCCGTCGCAAGGCTGTTGACGGAGGAGACCGCCGCCGAGGCTCTGGTGAAGCGGACCTATCGCCTGGTTCTCGGCCGGGATCCGGTGGCCCGGGAGCAGGCTCGCATGCTCGCGGCAGCGCCGCCGGCGGGCGCCCCCGATCGCGAGCGCCGAGAGTGGCTGGAAGATCTGTTTGCCGCCTTGCTGACCAGCAAGGAGTTCCTTTTCCTGCATTAGCAGGCGTGAGACCCCACCGAGCGGATGCGAGAGACCGTCCCAACCATGCACTCATCCGAGAACGACGGCGTGAGATCCCGACGCTGGTTTTGCGCCGCGTTGACCTTTGGCGCGACCGGTGGGGCGAACGCGTGGGCCGCGCCGCCACCGAGCCGGCGTCGGGCGCCATCGCAAGTCCCCGCAGCCTCCAGCGCTGCCCCGGCAGTTCCCCGAGGCGCCCTGGGGTTCTCGCCCGCCGGCGAGCGATTAGCCGTGGGGGGCTATCGGGAAGTTGAAATCGTCGACCTCAACGGAGGACCGGGCCGAGCCCTCACCGCCGAGGGGGAACTGGTGACTTCCCTCGCCTACTCTCGCGACGGCGCCAGGCTCGCGGTGGCCTCCGGTCTGCCGGGCCGCTCAGGTGAGTTGTTGGTTTTCGATCTGAGTTCGGGTCGCCCGAGTCGGTTGAGCGGGGTTCATTCGGATCGCATCCAATCGGTCGCCTTCAGCGCCGACGGGAACTTCGTCGCGGCCTGCTCGTACGATCGGCTCGCGTCCATCTGGGATCCGAAGAGCGGCCGGGGTCGCGCGTTGAAGGATCACACCGACGCGGTGTACGGCATTGCGGTCAGCCCGGATTCCCGCCGAATCGCCACGGTGTCGGGAGATCGCACGCTCAAGATCTGGGATGCCGCGGCGGGCCGCCGGCTCTATACGCTGAGCGATTCCACCGCGGAGCTCTATTCCGTGGCGTTCAGTCCCGACGGATCTCTGGTGGCCGCCGGCGGCGCCGACAAGATGCTCCGACTCTGGAAGTCGGGAGCGTCCGATGGAGCGCTGTTCGACTCTACCTTTGCGCACGAGGGACCTATCACCCAGGTCGTGTTTTCGCCGGATGGTCGCCACGTGGCATCCGCGTCAGAGGATCGAACCGTGAAGCTGTGGGATGCCCGGACGCTCACCGAGGAGAAGACGTTTCCTCGTCAGAATGACGTTCCCCTCTCGCTTGCGATGAGCGGCTCCGGTCAACTGGCTGTCGGCCGATACGATGGCACGGTCGGCATGTACACGATCGAGAGTGGCCAGTACCGATCGCTGCTCCCTCGCGGACAGCGCGCCGGTTCGAGCCGGAGGCAGCCATGAGAGATTCAACCTTCCCCATCGCGGCCCCAACACTGACGCTCGTGTTCGGCCTGCTGACGGCGGTGGCTCCCGCAGGATCGGCGAGGGCGCAGGGAGTGAAGGTGGCGCCCGCGCTGTTGACCTCGGTCACACCGCCGGGAATTGCTCGGGGAGCTTCCGTTACCCTGACTCTCGACGGCGCCCGAATCGGCGACGCGACCGAAGCCGTCTTCAGCGATCCGTCGATTCGGGGCTCCGTCGCGAGGGGCGCCTCGGTGAACCAGGCCCGCATCACCCTACGGGCTACTCCGGCCACACCGCCGGGTATCCATCGAGTCTTCCTCCGAACTCCGCTCGGCGCAACGGGGAGCGTGAGTTTCGCCGTCGGCGCCTGGCCCGAGATCAGCCAGAAGGAGGCGGCGGGGAGCGACGCGGCTCAACCGGTGGAGCTTCCGGGCACGCTGATCGGGCGCATGGATCGCGTCGGGGATGAAGATTCGTTCGACTTTGCTGCTCGGAAGGGCGATCAGCTTGTTTTTGAAGTGGTGGCGGCCCCCATCCGCTCGCGCTTCAGTTCCAGCCTCGCCGTGCTGGACGCGGCCGGCGCTGTCGTAGTGGAAGCGGTGGGATCGGACACGACTCCGGACAGCCTGCTGATCTTCGAGGCTCCCAACAACGGGCGCTACCGACTCCGGGTCCGGGATTTTGAGAACGCCGCCGGGGGAGATGTCTACTACCGGATCAACGCGGGACCCCTGGCCTACGCTCGGGCTGCGTTTCCGCTCGGACTTCCCGCCACCGGGGGAGAAGTCACCCTGAGTGGAGTGAACTTGGCCAACGGCGGCAGGGTGCGCGTCTCGGGCCGGTCCGGCGAAACCGTTAACCTGCGAGAGGTCGGGGGAGTGCCGCTGCTTCGTCCGGTGTCGGTGGCGCTGGCGGCAGAGGGTGATGGGATCGAGCATCTCGAAGCCGCGGCCTCTCAGGCGGGCCTTCCGGTTCCCGGCGTTGTGAATGGCACACTCGGGAGTCCGGGAGAGGCCGACAGCTTCCGGTTCCGTGCTCGAAAGGGGGAGACGGTCCTCTTCGAGGTGCAGGCGCGTCGCCTGGGCTCCCGCCTGGACTCGCTCATCGAGGTGGTGGAGTTGGACGGAAGCCGCATCGACCGCGCCACCCTGCGGTGCATCGCCGAAACGGTGACGGTGCTGAATGATCGAGACTCCGTGACCACCGGGCTCCGCTTCCTCGCCTGGAACGACTTCCGTGTGAATGACTTTGTGTTCGTGCGCGGCGAGGTGCTCAAGATCTCAGCCCTCCCGCGCGGCCCGGACGACGACGTGCGGCTGCGCGCCATCCGCGGACAGCGTGTCGGTTACCTGGAGACGACGCCCAGCGGTCATGCCATCAACACGCCGATCTACAAGGTGCAGATTCACCCGCCGGGCGCCCAGTTCCCGCCCAACGGCATGCCGATCATTCGCCTGCCTTATCAGAACGACGACGGCGGCCCGGCGCTCGGCAAAGACTCGATGCTCACGTTTGTTGCTCCGCGCGACGGCGAGTATCGGGTCCGCTTGCGAGATGTTCGGGGCGGCGGCGGATCCGACCACACGTACCGACTGCTGGCGCGCGCTCCACAGCCAGACTTCAAGCTGGCCCTCGCTACGGAGCAGCCGAATGTCCCAGCGAGCAGCCGCATTCCGGTCGATGTGACGGTAGACCGACTGGACGGCTGGAACGGCCCCATCGATGTGTGGCTGGAGGGCCTCCCCCAGGGGATCACGGCCCCGCGCACGACGATCGAAGAGGGCGAGATGACCGCCACGCTTCTGATCTCGGACGATCGTCCGGCAGGCTCTCCTGGATTGCTCCGCGCGGCCCGGCTCGCGCTGGAGGGCGCCTCGATGATCGGCGGCCGTCGTGTCGAGCGGACGTTTCCTGTCGCCGGGGGAATGGCGGCCGTCACCGTTTTGCCGGTCCCCGACCTTTCGGTGGTTTCCGCTCCTGCCGGGGTGAAGATCCGGCCCGGCGCGGAGGAGTGGGTCGATGTGGCCATTCGCCGCAACGGCGGTTATGACGCCCGCGTGCCGCTCGATATCCGCAATTTGCCGTTCGGCGTGCGCATTCTGGATGTGGGCCTGAACGGTGTTCTCGTCACGGAGACTGAGACCTCGCGCCGCTTCCAGATCTACTGTGAGCCATGGGTGAAACCCATGAAGCGGATGGTGTATTGCACGGCCAAGACGGAATCGACTCCCGCCGTGGAAGTCGCGGCGGCCCCTGTCGTCCTGGAAGTTCTGCCGTCGACCGCCGGCGGGCTCAAGTGATCTCTCAGGTTGCCCGAAGTCCCGCGGGGAGGGCAATGCCCCTGTTGGTTCTGGCGATCGTTGTGTCCGCCTGCGCCGCAGATCCTGGCCACCGCCCCGGGGATGACATCGAGTCGGCGGCCCTCCAGTCCGTGAAGGGCCGTATTCGCCCGTTCGGCGCCGGCCTCGCCCCGGACGGCTTCGAGCCGGATGATGAGCCCGAGGCATTCTCCGGCGCGCTCCTGGCGCTGCCCGTGCAACAAGAACGAACGCTTCATCCCGAGAACGACCTCGACCTGATCCGTTTGAAGTTGCCTTCGCTCCCCTCGGGAGAGCCGCACCAGCTGGTGCTTCGGACGCTCCCGGCGGTGGGAGACTTCGTGCTCCGGGCCGATACCGTGATGAGTCTCCATCGAGAAGTCGACGGCAAGCTCGGGCCCTCCATCGGGGAAGACGACGACAGCGGTCCCGGCTTCACATCGCGGATTTCGCTTCCGGTGGGCGGCTCGCCCGCGAAGGACGAGGCGGCAATCTTCCCCGGCGAGACCCTCCTGATCGCGATCCGGGCGTTCGATCCGGAGATTCAGACCTTCCGCTATCGCTTCACGGCGGAGTTCCGCGAGGGCGACCGCTACGAGCCGAACGAGTTCTCCCTGCCGGGCGAGGTCGCGGTGATCCCCACCCCGGTGCGACTCACCGGGCGAACTGTCGCCGACCCGTCCGGCCTATCGCTCAGCCCGGCTGGGGATCGCGACGCTTTTGAGTTCCTGCTGCAGGGTTCATCCAGCACCCTCTCGATCAGCACGTTTCCGGCGGGTGGCGGCGACACGCTGATGACCCTGCAGAAGGGGCAGATCGGCGTGTTGGGCACCTTCGCGTTCAAAAATGTCGCGCTGAACGACGATCGCTCTCCCGGGCGGGATCGAGGCTCTCGGATCTCCCGACGCCTTCAGCCGGGACGATACCGGATCCTGGTGACCGGTCGCGGGCCCGCGTTTCCTTACGATCTGGAGCTGAAATGAAGCGGCGGATTTCGGGGAGCAACCGGGGAGTTCGAGGGCGCCTTTCCGCGCTGCTTGTGGCGGCGTTGCTGACCGTCACGTTCGCGGTCAGCCCAGGCCGCGAGGCGATCGCCGGGCTGTCCGGCTCCCGGGGGCTCGTCTACTACGAGGGCGTCGCCCAGGCCGAGTCCGCCGAGGTGTCGGCTGTCGCTGCCGAGCTGGACGGCAAAGTCCGTTTGGGGATCTATGTCGGCGAGGGGACTGAGACTGTAACTCTGCTCCGAGGCGCTTTCACCGCGCGCGGCAAGACGGTCTCCGGCAATCTCACCGCCGCAGACGGTCCGAAGCGGACCGGCAAATTCAGCGGCTCCCGAAGCACCGCCGCGCCTCGTGCGATTACCGGAACGCTGTCTCTGGGTCGCTCCGGCTCCGGACCGGTGGCGCTCACCGAGGTCCCGTCCAACGCGGACGCCGTCAAGCTGTTCTCCGGCGCCTGGAGCGGCAAGAACCCCGACTCCCTCGCTTCGTCCGTTCAGCTCAGCTTGAACCCCGGCAAATCCAGCTTCGCGCTCACCGGTTCTACCCCTCGCGGCTCCCGCTTCTCGCTCGAGGGACGCTACACCTACGTCGGAGCGGGGGACATCCTGCAACTCGCTCTCCTGCCGGAAAAGCGCACGTTCCCCGCCGAGCTCTTCCCCGCGTTTGTGACGGGCGTACCGTTCCCCCAACCGCTCGCCGTCAGTCACCCATCCGGCCCCCGCCTCTTCCTCACCGTGGGATATGACCCCGTCACCGGCGCCGTCGCCCGCGCCGAGCTCACGCGCCCCTGACGATCTTGGGCGGTTGGCTGGCGGCTTCGGCACTGAGGCACGGAGTTCGTGGCGTGGCGGCTCCCCCTTCCTCGGGGCGTACGTACCGATCACATCCTCCAGCCCACCCCGCGATCATCGTCGTCTCTGGGCTTTGACCCGAGGGTCCAGCGTCGTGGATGCTGCAAGCAGTTTGGGTGAAGAGCCCCCAGTCGTCCGGCCAGATCCGCACGATGACCCTGAAGTACCTGGGGCGAGGCGCGATGCCGTTGAGAATGGATTCCTGCTCTGTGGAGTAGGAGTACGCCCAGCGCGACTTCTGCGGGGATGACGGAGTGGGGACGTTCGTTCGGATGAGACCAGGGCGTGCTCTCAGGTCCTTGGGACGCCTTCTAGATCGCTCAGATCTCGTAGATTGCCGCGTCGTTCGGCGAGTCCCGTCCCGGCGCCTGGGAGCTTCGACCCGTTGACGAGGCTCCCAGCAGGTCGCCTTCCGTCAAGAGCCACTCCTCATAATGACATGCTCGTTTGGCTGGATGGTGGGAAACCCATGAGTGTGCCGCCACAGGGCAACGTGGGCGTGACCTGGGTGTAATCACAGCTCAAGGGCTGAATTCTGCATGGCCTGGATCTCGTAGATTGCCGCGTCGTTCGGTGACACCCTTCCCGGCGCGCGTGTGCTTCGAGCCGGAGACAAGGCTCGCGATGTTGCGCTTGTCGTTGCCAACCACTCCTCGCAATGACGTGTTCGTCTGGCTGGGTGGTGGGAACGAGAGGTGTGTTTCGCATCTTCGCAATGACCTGCTCATTGGCTGGGTGGTGGGAATGGAGGTGTGTTTCGCATCTTCGCAATGACGTGCTCATTGGCGGGGTGGTGGGAGCGAGACGTGTGTTTTGCATGCTCGCAGTGGCGTGCTCTCTGCCCCGACGTTGGGAACGGGCCCCCTGGGAGAACCGGAATCTTGCCGGCTTCGTGTGCCTCGCGCAGAATGTCCGTGTCAGCCCTCCGAGAAGTGGGATCACCCTCAACGGTTTACCGCAATCCGTCTGCCGGTGAAGGGGCGGGGCGTAGCGGGATCGAAGGTTGATGCAGGAAGCCTGGTCCAGGCCGCACGCCACAGGTTGGCGCCGCGGCCCCTGGGATCTGGATGCGGGAGGACTGCGATCATGCGACGGTTCAGCGGTTCCTGGTTGGCTCCGGTTGTCGTGATGCTGATGGGATGTTCCGGCGCGGGGGCACAGTTGCCGCCGGAGAAGTCCCCCGGAACTCAGAACCCAACAGCGATCGAGTTGATCGAGGACCTGAGAGTTCTCTCGATCCTGAATGGGCTGAGCCCGACTCGGGAACAGTCGAGCAAACTCGCACAGGTGGCGACTGCGGGTCGCGAGGGGCTCATCGCAATCGACGCGGAGGTGAAGGAGAAGTTCTCCACCCATCGCGAGCGATTGCTGGCGGCACGAGAACGACTGCTGCGGGGTGGGGCTGCGCCTGCGGCGACCGATCAACTCCTGCTGAACACCGGTGGCGTCGCCCAGAAGCTTCGCGCTCAGAAGACGGATGCGCTCATTCGTGAGTTGTCGCTCCGCCTTCGCACCATTCTTACGGCCGAGCAGGCGGTGCGCATTGAAGAGGAGTTGGCTCCGACTGCCGACCAGCCGTGGCGCGGTTACGGCCAGTTGATCAGCGGCGCCCTCGGCGAGCGCAAGAGCGGCGGCGCCTCCCGAATGCCGAGCGATCCGGGCAAGTGGCTGAAGGAGCTGCGTGATCTGCGGATCGACTCGGCAAGCGGCGACCCTCAGGAAGAGATTCGAGACTTCGAGAAGAAGCTGTCGAAGGGACTTCCGACCGGTTCTCCCCTGCAGCAGCAGGTGGCGGCGCAGGCGCGGGCCTTTGCAGTTCAGGTTCTGGCAATGCCGCCGGATGTTTTCGCCCGGCGCGAGTGGGAACTGGCGCGGATGTCGTCCAGACAAGAGTTGTCTGCGCGCAACCAGCAGCATGCTCTTGATGGCAAAACCGCTGAGGTGTTCGATCCCTATCGATGGCTGGTGGAAGAGGTGTTGCTCAGCCCACGCGCGGCACTGGACCTCCGGGATCGCGCCGCAGCGCGATAGGTTCGTGCGGAGGGGCGGGCGGATCGGTGTGCCAGGGAAGCAGCTTCGGACGGAGCCGGCGTCCCGCCGATCGTCGAGGGTTGGAGATCCAGGCATCAGGCGTTGCTGCGGTGAGTGCGGGCCAGGGCCCGCGACCGAGGCCGGAGCTTGCTCGGCCATACCGTGACCGACCGGGAAAGGGCGCCGGGACCGCCGGCCCTGTGCACCAGAGCGGTCTGATCACTTCCGAGAGGGATGAGGCCAGGGGATCATGCCGTTCACGCCGTTCCACTTCGGTTTGGGGTTGCTCTTCAAGGCGGTCTCGCCGCGAAACCTCTCGCTGACGGCGTTTACGGCGACCCAGGTTGCGATCGACGTGGAGACGCTTCACTTCATCGTTCGGAATGAGTACCCGCTGCATCGCGTGTGCCATACCCTTCTGGGAGCATCGCTGGTCGGGCTCGTGACGGCGGGTGTGGTGTTCGGATGCGCCGCGATGTTTCGTCGCCGGCTCCAGGCCGCTGCAGGCCCTGAGAGGGAGTCCGGGTTCACTGGAGCGTTCCGGGCAGAAGTGTCGGCCGTCGGGACCGTGACCGGGGGACTGGTGGGTGGGATCACCCACAGTTTGTTCGACGCCGTGATGCACTCGGACGTGCGGCCGTTGGAGCCGTGGATCGACGGCAATCCGCTGTTGGGCCTTCTGGAGCCCGTTCCCGTGGCGGTCGCGTGTGTCGGGGCGGGCGTGTTGGGGTTTGCCATTGTTGGGGTGCGCCTTCTCCTGGGGGCGGGAAAAGCAACGCGCTGACCGGAGAGCCCGGCGCTGCGGGCGCCCAGCGGCGTCAGGGTTCAGGGCCGGCGGATAGGCGCGGCGGCATCGAGGTCGAGAACGGGCACGAACCGCTTGCCGTGCTCCGACTCGAGCAGCCCACCCGTGCCCGCGAGGCCGAGCCAGAGGCGGCGCGGGCGGCCCCAATCCGAGGCGGGGACGTACAGCTCGAAGCGTTCGGAGAACTCCTTCGGCAGCGTACGCTCGCCCACGGCGAACGCGTTTCCGAGGGCATGGATGTTGTTGAACTCGGAAACGCCGCTCTCGCCGGCCTCCACGTTGCCCTCGGCATCGGCGAAGAGCGCCCGCACAAGGACGCGAGATGCGGCTTCCGGATTGTGGGCGCGCCAGCGGTAGGTGAGCCGAACCCAGGGCAGCCTGGAGCGAATGAAGGGTTCTGATGTCACGCCGAGCAGGTCGGCGACGGGGGCTCCTTCGGAGGATCGGAAGCGGACAACCGGGGCACCGACGCCCGGTGGGGGAGCGACGGCCGGATCGGGCACTGCGGGACTGCGTACCACTTCGAGCGCCGGGACATTGGACACGACTCGCGTGTCGAATCCGGCGAGGGCGGACCGCATGGCGCTGCCGCGGATGAGGCGCACCGGCTCTCCGAGCAAGAAGACCGGTCGGCGGCCGACCTCTTGTTGCAGCACCTGGCGAAGGAGATCCATCTTCCAGGTGCGCCCGGGTGGGAGTTGGTGGTAGTCCGGCGGAACGGTGACCGGGATCCCACGAGCGGTTAGCCGGTCCAGCCGTCGAACGCGGGCCGGTGTGATCAGATCGTAGTAGCCGAGCAGCGTTACATCGGGGCGGTGGCCCTCCACCGCCTGTGCGTAGACGAGGGGCGAGAACGCATTGTCGCCCCCGCCGATCAGCAGGCTATCCCGCGGGAGCAGGTCGAGTGCCGCCAGCGAGTAGGTGTGGGTGGTCCATGGATTCGCCGTTTGAAGGGTGGCGAAGTTCTCGGATGCCGTCAAAAGCGCCAGCGCCAGCCCGGCCACCGGGATGCCGAGTCGTCGCACCGTGCGGGAGCGGCGGCTGAGTCGCACGGAGGCCTCGCGGAGCCCGGCGCCGACCCAGATCGCGAGCATGGCGTGCGCCATCAGGTAGTAGGCGTCGATGTCGGGGATGCGGTAGCACGAGGCCCAGGCGACGGTCGCGATCCAGAGCGCTGCGGTCACCCATGCCCAGAGGGGCCGCCGGCGGCGCCAGAGCAGCCATCCGGCGAAGGCGATCAGGGGCGCCGCCACCGTCGCCTGGATCCACAGGTGGCCGGGCCCCGACTCTCCCGGGGGCAGAGTGAAGGCCAGCCACTGACGCCAGACTCCCTCGGGGCCGTCCTCCAGCATGCGAACGCGGTACTGTCGTCCGGTCACATGTGCCAGGAAGTTGGCCGGGTTGATGGGGTCGCCCCAGTTCGCCGCCGGGTTTCGCAGTGCCGCGAGGGGCAGGTACGCGTAGAGCTGCAGCGGCGCACCGAAGGCGGCGGCACACCTCGGGAGAGCGCGGATGAGCTCGCGGCGGCGGCTCCCAAACCCGCCCAGCAGTAGTAGTGCAGGCGTGAGGAGCACGCTGGAGAGATGGTGGGCGAAGGCGAGGCCCCAACGGAAAGCGGTCCGCTTCCAGTCTCCCCGTCCCTCCGAGGCCCGAAAGGCGCTCTCGAGGGTGAGGAGCGCGAGGAGCACGTGCAGAGTGTAGACCTCGGCAACCACCGCCTGTGACCAGAAGGTGCGGCCGAGGCCGAACACCATTCCCGCACACCAGCCCGCGGAAGGGCTACGAAGCAACCGGGCAGCAAGCCGCGTAAGGACCCAAACTGCCGCTGCGGCTGCCAGCGCCGAGAGGAGGTTCACGCGGTAGGCCGGAGAGCCGATGGGGATGAGGTGCACCATCAGCCACCCCAGCATGGTGTAGAGCGGATAGCCGGTGGGGTGCGCTACCCCCGCCACCGCGGCGGCGGTCGTCAACTCGCTGCTGTCGCCGAGGGCGATGGAGGGGGCGAGGGTCGCGAGGTAAAGGCCGAGGCAAGGCGCCGCGGCCGCAGCGGCGGCCAGCTCCGAGCGTCGAAGTGGGGCGGAGCCGCGTCGGGCAGGCAACCGGGTGGTCCGGGGTGAATCTGATCCGACCTCAGAGGTATTCCGCAATGGACCCATCCACCCCTAAACCCACTTCCACTTCCATCGGTTCCACAGCCCCCGGACCGCCTCAGCTCGAACGACGGTTCGGGCTGCTTCAGGCGTCGGCGCTGAACATGAGCAATATGGTCGGAATCGGTCCGTTCCTGACCATCCCGATTCTCATGTCGTCCCTCGGTGGCCCCCAGTCCCTGCTGGGTTGGCTGGTGGCGCTCGTCATCACCGCCGCGGATGCCCTGATCTGGAGCGAGTTGGGCGCCGCACTGCCGGGGTCCGGCGGGAGCTATCGATTCCTGCGGGAGGGTTTCGGAAGAGAGACGTGGGGCCGGCTGATGGCGTTTCTCTTCATCTGGCAATTCATCGTCAGCGGCCCCCTGGAAATCGCATCCGGTTACATCGGCTTCGCCCGGTATGCCAGCTATCTCTGGCCGGGAATCTCACCGCTCCAGGTGATGCTCTTCGCCGCTGCGCTCGGCATTGCCAACGTGGCGCTGCTTTACCGGCGCATCCACTCCATCGCTCGGCTCACGGTCTTTCTGTGGATCGGCACGCTTCTGACCACCGGCGTGGTGGTGCTCACCGGGATGGCGCACTTCAACCCTGAGCGCGCCTTCAGCATGCCGCCGAATCCGTTTCAATTCTCCATGGGGTTCCTGTTCGGGCTGGCGGCCGCGAGTCGGATCGGCGTCTACGACTACCTGGGCTACTACGACATCTGCTACATCGGCGATGAGGTGAAGGAACCGGGGCGGGTCATCCCGCGCTCGGTCATTCTCAGCCTGTTCACGGTGGCCGCGTTGTACGTGTTGATCAACCTCTCCATCACCGGCGTCATCCCCTGGCAGGAGTTTGTGCCCGCTGGCGAGAAGCCGCAGATTTCCAACTACGTGGTTTCCGTCTTCATGGAGCGGATCTATGGCGTGGGCTTCGCGCGCTTATTCACACTGATGATTCTGTGGACGACCGTCGGTTCGGTATTCGCCCTGCTGCTCGGCTACTCCCGAGTGCCGTTTGCGGCGGCGCGCGACGGGCTCTTCTTTAAGGCGTTTGGACAACTCCATGAGAAGGGGTTCCCCTCCCTCTCACTGCTCGTGATCGGCGGCGTCGCGGTGGTGTGCAGCTTCGTGGATCTGACCCTGGTGATCGATGCGCTGCTCACCACTCGGATCTGGATTCAGTTCATCGGGCAGGCGGTGGCCCTGATCCTCCTTCGCCGGCGGGCGCCCGAGATGGACCGGCCGTACCGGATGTGGCTCTATCCCATCCCGTGCGTGGTCGCGATTCTCGGCTGGATCTTCATCTTCGCGACCGCAGGGGAGAAGCCGATCTTGCTGGGCCTGGGATCACTCGTACTGGGTGTCTGCTCTTACCTGGCCTGGGCTTCACGATCTCGCACCTGGCCCTTCCCGCAATCTCAAGCCGGGTGATCGTCTCGGACGAACGGCAGTGGAGTGACGCGAAGCTCGGCTTCGCCTCCCTCCCACACCGCTTTGAGCGGGGCGCCGGCCTGGTGATGCTCGCGTCGGAAGAAGCCGAGGCCCACCGGCCGGTTCAGGCGGAGCGAGCGCAGCGAGGTGGAGACCTTGCCGATCCGCTTCCCGTCCGCCTGGATTTCCGCGCCACGCGGCGGGAGCGTGTCTCCCATCACGTGAAACCCGCCCAGCAGATTGTTGACATGCCCGCGCGCCTCAATCCGGGCGATGATCTCCTGGCCGACATAGCAGCCCTTGTTCGTGCTGATCGCGTGATCCAGCCGCGCCTCCAGCGGCACGAGCGAGCCGTCCAGTTCTTCGCCCCACCAGGGGATGCCCGCCTCCAGGCGGCGGACGTTGATCGCATCCCAGCCGACCGAGTGCACCGCGAACTCGGGTCGCGGCATGGAGAGGGACGCCCAGAGCGGCGCGGCGCCCTCCGCGGGGACGTACACATCGAACCCGTCTTCACCGCAGCGAAAGCTGCGTACCACGTGAACGGGGAGTCCGGCGTGCTCGACGGTGACCACGCCGCCCGGCGCCAACGATGCGGCATCCTGACCGAGCACGCCGCCCAGGGCGTAGCTGGATTGCGGTCCTTGCAGCGACAACTGGGCGTGTGAAGCGGAGAGATCTTCAATCTCGCACCGCTCCATGATGAGGTAGTGGTCGAGGTACTCCTGCATCGGGGTATCGGTGCCGGCGGGCAGGTCGAGCCAGAGTTCGCCCGGCAATGCGATCACCCGCAGGTCGCACACCATCTTGCCGCGCGGATCCATGATGGTGGCATAGGCGGCGCGGCCGTCGGCCAGACCCTTGATGTCCTGGGTGCACTGGCCATGGAGCCAGTTTCGCCGGTCCCGCCCGGAGATTCGCAGCCGGGTTCGGTGAGAGAGGTCGAGGAGCCCAACGCCTTCCTGGAGTGCGTGATACTCCTGCTCGACGGAAGCGAATCGGGCGGGGATCTCCCACCCATGGTGCTCCATCCACTGGGCGCCCCGGGCCTCGTGGAGGGGCGCCAGAACGGTGCGTTTCATGGTTGGCCTCGTTGTATGTCGGTCAGAATGGAACGAGCGTTGGGCTGTGGCGGTGGAAAGCCGAGAAGCTCCAGCGCATGATCCTGCAAGTCGACGCGATAGCTGAAGCCGGCGCTCCCCGTGGCGAGCATGCGGTCCCGATAGGGGCCGTGCATTTCCTCCGCACTTCCCCAGGCGGCTTCCGCGATCTCTTTTCGATCTTTCGGATCGAGGTTCCCTTCAGCGGCGTCGGGGGTGTCGGAAAGGAACACGTGCGTGGTCCACTCCAGGGTCTTGCCGGCGTGGTGAAACCGCATCTCCGCCCGAAGCAGGTAGCGGCTTAGCCGGCTGCTGAGACCGGTTTCTTCCCACACCTCCCGTGCCGCGCCCGCCTCCACGCTCTCGCCGGGTTCAATGCCGCCACTCGGTGGGCGAAAGATCCCGTCGGGGTAGCCGTGCTTTCGAATGAGCGCGAAGCGGCCGCACGAATCTCGAACGATGACCGTGACATCGTGGGCCCGCTGCTTGCGATGGGCGCGCCAGATCAACTCGAACTCGCCGGCGGCAAACTCGGCTTCGCCGGCGAGCACACGGGGCGTTCCGTACTGCTGCTCCAGATCTTCGATCCGATCGACTCCCAGGTGCATGTCGCCTATTCCTCAACAGAGCATGCGCGGAGGACCGCGCGGACGGGAGAGGCATCGGCGCCGACCAGCTTCAGCGGCAACGCGATGAGCTCATAGCGCCCCGCGGGAACTCCCGTGAGATCGAGGGACTCCAGAATTTGAATCCCAAACCGGCCCAGCGCGTGGTGGTTCGGCAGATCGCGGCTGTCGAGCGCATCCACCGACGGCACATCCAGACCGAGCAGCAGCACTCCAAGGGATCCCAGGAACTCGATGCTCGAAGGATGGAGTACCGGAATGCTATCCGGAAAGCGGGTGCCGTTCGACCATCCGCCGGTACGAAGCAAAACGCGGGCGCTCGGCGCGTCCCGAAGCTCGCGCAGATCGTGCGGTAGGATCTCGGTCCGCCCCGCCACGTCGAGCAGAACGGCTTCCCCCAGGAACGGGTCGAGCGCCAGGACGTCGATCGACTCGGCGCCCTCGTCGAAGTGGAGCGGCGCATCAGCGTGGGAGCCTGTGTGCGTGCTGCCGCGCAGGGCCCCGACGTTTACGCTGCTGCCCTCAGAGATGCGGGAGCTCCACTCAAAGGCATAGGGCGTATCTCCGGGCCAGCAAGCCAGCGTCAGAGACACGGCGCGGGTAATGTCGTACACGCGGTGCGAAGGCTCAGGCAACTCGTTCCCTCTCTCCGGGTTCAGCGAGGTGGCGACCCGACCGAACGATGTCGGCAAGCAGCTCAATCGCGCGGGCGCACTCCTCATACGAGGTATAGAGCGGCGCCGGCGCCAGACGAATCAGGTTCGGCGGGCGAAAGTCGGGGACCACCCCTTCTCGTTTCAACACGCGGCACACCCGAGCCGCCCCGGGGTGGGAGAAGGCCAGATGCCCGCCGCGGCGCTCGTCCTGCTCGGGGGTGACCTGCGTGAAGTTCAGACCGGCCAGCGCCTCTCGGGCGTGCTCGGACATGAAGCGGGTCAGGCAAAGCGATCGTGCCCGTATTCGATCCACCCCCACGCTGTTCAGCAGTTCGAGCGCGCCGGCGACGGCCGCCAGCGAGAGGATAGACGGCGTTCCGATCTGCAGCGCGCCGGCTCCTGCCGCGGGAGTCATCTCGGGCGCCATGTCGAACTGCCGCGACTTGTCGGAGCCCCACCACCCGGCCAGGCCGGGTCGAAGGCCGTGGTGTCGTCGATGCAGGAAGAGTCCGCCCGGCGCGCCCGGACCGCCGTTCAGGTACTTGTAGTGACACCAAACCGCGAAGTCGACGCCCCAATCGTGCAAGCGATGGGGGAGCACTCCGACTGAGTGAGAGCAATCCGCTCCCATCAGCGCTCCCACGCCATGCGCGGCGGCGGCGATCCGAGCGAGATCCATGCGCTGGCCTGTCGTGTAGACGACTCCCGGCACGAGTACCGCCAGAACCGTGTCATCCAGCGCCGCGATGAGGTCGGCCTCCTCGACCAACCCGCTGTCGCGGGCCGGGACTCGGCGGATACACCGCTTCGGGTCGAACCCGCGCATCGAGAGCTGCGCCGCCACGGCGTAGGAGTCCGACGGGAAGCTCAGGTCATCCAGCACCACCACAGAGCGTTCCGGACGCGCCGGGATGAGCGTCGCGAGCAACTGGTGGAGCTGCACCGTGGTGGAGGCGCCGACCGCCACCTCGTCCGGGTACGCGCCGACCCATGGAGCCACCTGCTCGGCCACCGACTCCGCAAGATCAAACCAGGGGGTCGCGGCCGAGAGCCAGCCATCCACGCCGAATCGCCCCCACTCCGCCAGGGCGCTCAGCACGGCAGATCGGGCTGAGCGGCAGCAGAGGCCGAGCGAGTTGCCATCGAGATAGGCCACCCCCGGCGGAATCTCAAACTCGGCCCGCACCGCCGCCGCGAACGAATCCGTCGAATCCAGCTCGACAGCTCGCTGCAACCAGTTCCTTGTCCCCTGCGTCACAGTCTCCATGCCACCTCAACTTACCCGGAACCGGGCCCTGGGAGTCACTCCGAGAGCGCCCTTCGGAAACCCGTGTCGACGGTCCCGGGAAGGGGCGCCCGCTCGCTTGACACGCTGAGGGGCCCTTTCTATAATGTCGCACGTTCGACGGGTGGTCGTGTCGGAGCTTGCACCGAGGTGCGGCGACGGTGCGGTCGTGCAGGGGGCGCGGTGAGAAGCGAGCCCCAAGTGGCGAACAGAACCGATCGCCGGCGTAGCTCAACGGCAGAGCAACGGTTTTGTAAACCGTCGGTTGGGGGTTCAATTCCCTTCGCCGGCTTGCTCCGGTGGGCCTCCCGGCCCCAGAGCTTG
>SXGS01339127.1_pt1 | contig 20312 bp, 16 predicted proteins | sample 3174681 | NCBI WGS metagenome assembly SXGS01 (sample SAMN11356861, study PRJNA531348) | freshwater metagenome | isolation source: freshwater sample F1-80 | place: China: Fuxian Lake, Yuxi | collected 2017-12-25 | reverse complement strand
CCGCCGACACCTGCACCTCCCGCCGCACCAGCTGCCGTTTGGGCTGGGGCACCTTGCGCAATTCCAGGGGTTTGGTCAGCATCGGGTCGCGGCGGGTGAAGAACTTCACCTTCGCCGGCTCAGCCACGGCCCCTTCCTCGACCCGGGTGGCGGTGGTCAGCCCGATGACCAGAAAGATGTGTACCACCACCGCGATGCCCAGCGACCACCAGTACAGCCGCCGCAGCCGGCGGAAGACAGCGTGCATCTCCTGCGCGGCTGCAGGTATCATCTCCGGATAACTGGCGCTCATCGATCCCTCCTTTTCGACAATCTTCCGGAGATTGGCGCAAAGGGCTCTCCGGTATATCTTGAATCTTGAATAATAAAAACTAAACAATTCCAAAACAAGCTCAAAACTTTGCCCTCGCGCCCGATGCCCGGCGACCAATCTCTTCCCCCCCAGCGCCTTCTAGACATCTACCCCTCCTTTGCCCTGCTTGCTGGGCTGCGCCTGGAGGTGTTCACCTGCCTCAAGGAGGGCCCGCTCAGTGCCGCCCAGGCCGCCGCGTCCCTGGGGGTTGAACCACAGCGGCTACAGGTATTGCTCTACGCCCTGGCCGCCGCGGGTCTGCTGGAGGTGCGGGAGGGGGAACGCTTCGCCAACACCGCCGAATCCGCCTCCCTGCTGGTCAAGGGAGCGCCGCACTACCTGGGCGATGGCCATGCCCTCTGGGCGCAGTTGTGGGCGGCGGCCCTTGGTGCTGCCGACTCCATCCGCACAGGCCAACCCCAGGCCAGGCACGATGTTGCCGCCCTACCGGCTGCCGCGCTGGAGGCCTTTGTCGAGGGGTTACACCCCGACGCCCTGGAGACGGGCAGGGAATTGGCGCTGCGGCCCGAATGGACCGGTTGCCGCACCCTGCTGGACGTGGGAGGAGGTTCCGGGGGGGTGAGTATCGCCCTGTGCCAGGCGCATGCTCAACTGTGTGCTACCGTCGTGGAATTGCCCGCAGTTACACCCCTCACCCGGTGTTTTGTGGCCGGGGCCGAGTTGACGGCGCGGGTGGAAGTGCGGGCCACGGACCTGTTCGCTCACCCACCTGAGGGGCCTTTTGATGCCGCGGTGCTCAAGGCCTTTTTGCAGACCCTCGGCCCCGACCAGGCCCGGCTGGCGCTGAAGCGGGTGGCCGCCGCCCTCTGCCCGGGCTCAAGGATCTACATCCTGGGCCAGGGTATCCTCGACGACTCGCGCCTTTCCCCCCGTGAAGCGGCGTGTTTTAATATCGCCCTCCTCAGCCTGTACCCCGAGGGCCGTGCCTACACCGAAAGCGAGCACCGCGCCTGGCTGGAAGAGGCCGGCTTTGTCGAGGTGGAGCGCACCACCCTGAGCGACGGCGCTCCGCTGATCACCGCCCGCAAGCAGTGATCACCACCGCGTGTTCTGATAGGTCGCCGGCAGGCGCAGGGACGCAACGCCCCAACGTATGGGGCGTTGCGGGGGTTGGGGGTGGGGTTACCACTGCGTATTCTGGTATGTAACTGGCAAACGCTGGGGCAGCCCTTTCTCAAAGGAAACACGCCGGCCCGTCTCAAAGGCCCGGTACATAGCCAGCCCCAACCCCACGTTCTTCTCGCCGTTGAGCGGACTGTTCTCCGGCTCGCCGCCCTCTTCGATGGCGCGGATCAGGTCGCACAGTTCCAGATAGTAGGCCGAGGTGTTGCCGCACTCCACCAGCTTCCGCTCCTGAAAGTCGTGGCGATAGTGCTCCACCGGCCCGCCCCAGGAGCTGAAACGCAACGCCCCTTCGGTACCGGCCAACCAGTACCCCATGCTGGGCAGGGCCACGGTGCCGCCGGTGCGAAGGGTAACCAGGGCCCCGGACTCGAAGCGCACCAGGGCCTGGGTGAGCTGGGGGCTGAGCAGGCCGGCGTACTCCTGGTCGCCGGCGATCTGGCAATCCACCGCCGCCACCTCGCCGAAGACGGCGCGGGTGAAATCCATCTCGTGGATAAAACCCTCCAGCACCGCGCCCCCGGTATTGCGGGTCTGGGAGCGCCAGGTATCGCCGGTCTGGGCCGCAGCAGCCGGCCGCAGTCGGGCCGCTCCCATGCGGTCGATGCTGCCCGACACCGGCGCCCCAATAGCTCCTTCGGCCACCAGGCGCCGGCAGGTGAGGAAGGCCCCCCAGAAACGCAGGGAATGCCCCACCGCCAGTTTGACACCGCTGCGGGCGCAGGCCGCAGCCATGCGCCGGCACTACTTGAGATTGAGGGCCATGGGTTTTTCGCAGAGCACGTGTTTGCCGGCCCGCGCCGCCCGCACCACCAGGTCGGGGTGGCTGGGCGTGGGGGTGGCGACGACGATCAGGTTGATCTCCTCGCTGCCGAAGAGTTCGTCCAGGTCGGCCACCGCCCTTCCGCCTGCCTCGGCGGCCCGCTGGGCCGCAGCCTGGGGCGACAGGTCGTAGGTGAGGGCGATGCGGCAGTCGGCGTGCTGGGCCACGGCCTGGAGCCAGGTGCCGGCGATGCCGCCGCAACCGATGAGGCCGATGTGGTATTTCATCTGTATTCCCGCCTTGTTGGTAGGGAGGTTGCACCTTATTTTGTGGACCAGAAAAAGGTACGCGGTCCTCCCTCTCCCTGCCACGCCCAGCCTGCAAACGCCCGTGGATATCCCCAAGGATCTGCCCGATCTGGACCAAATCCTGGCCATCTACGACCAGGCTGCCCAGGATCTGCTCAAAGTGGCCCTTTCGGACGGCCACTTTGCCGGCTGGAATCCAGCAGACCTGCGTTGGCCGGCCAGCGGCACGGTGGCTCAGCCATTGGGCCTGGAGGGGTTGCGCCGACGCGCACTCCTGATCTCCACCATCTACGGTGGCATCCCCCCCCGCCGCGACAGCCGGCTGGCCGAGGCCTACGAGCGCTACGCCCGGACCCTGCCCCTCTACCACCAGGCCAATTGTGTGTACCTGCAGCTGCGCCGCCAGTTCCTAGCGCGGGCGGCGGGCAGCGAGCGGGACTTCCTCCAGCTCTACCAGGCCATCTACCTCGAAGCCCTGGGCCGCGAGGACCCCTTTCCGCTGGATGCAGGGGAAGCGGCCCTGGTCCACGTGCGGGTGGCCCGCGCCCCCCTGGCCCACGGCCAGGCCGTGGCCGAAAAGCTGCAGAAAGAGGCCGAGGTCGATGATCCCCGGCTCGACGAGACCTACACCTGCGAGCGAGACGGTCAGATCGCTGAACTGCCCCTGCGCCAGGCCCTGCGCCAGCTGGCCGAGCAGGTGGTCGACTTTCTGGCCGCCGGCGAACACCTGGCCATCCGCTACAATACGTTCAGCAACTTCATCTGGCTGGGCATCGCCATCTGGAAGGTGATCACCGAGGTCGAGTTGATGGCCGTGGCCCTGGAGGGCAAGGTGCGCCGGGCCTGGTCCGACAAGCTGCGCTTCTACGCGCGCCTGGGCCAGGGCATGTTGCTCAAATTCCTCCAGGCCCACCAGGAAGACCCTGCCCAGATCAAACCCAAAGAGTATTGGTACGGGCAGCAGTACAGCTACCTGACCCGCGACATGATCGACCTGACCGCCGAGCTGGTGGCCGGGGCCAACCGGCTGCGCGGCCAGGCCGGCGCCGGCTTCGAATTGCCCGCCGTGGAATTGCCCCCCCTGCTGCGCAACCAGGTCAGCGGCCGCTTTCTCGAATACCCGCACGTGGGACCCAGGGAAAAGCTCTCTGCCCGACAGCGGTACTGGCGCCTGCTGCGCTGGATCCGGGTCTTCCGCCAGGCCGGGCGCCGCAAGTTGCAGATCCAGCGCGCCGGCCTCGAAGAACAGGCCCGCCTGGAGGCGGCCTGGCAGAACAACACCGAGTGGGGCCTGCGCAGCCTCGAACTCTTTGGGGTGGAGGTCAGGGTGTTGATCGACCCCCATTTTGCGGCAGTGGCCCGCGAACTGGAGCTGTCCAAGGGCGGGCACAAGATCGTCTTCTTTCCCACCCATCAGAGCCTGCTGGACCACCCGGTCATGTACCAGGTGTTGCGCTCCCCCGAGTTGATGGCGGCCATGGGTTGGGAAAAACCCGTGCCCTGTACCCAGCTGGCCCGCGCCCGGCTCATGGAGCCAGCCTCCTTCAAGATCGGCAAGCGCCGCTTCTCCCTCATCGGCATCGACGCGGCCCGGGCCGACCGGCTGCTGGAGGAGGTGGACGGGTACGTGATCATGGAGCACTCTCAGGACACTGGCAGTCCCACCCAGCGTTTTGCCAAGCTGTTGGAAAAACGGCCAGGGGTGGTGTACGGCGCCGGCACCACCGCCGCCTTCGCCCTGCAGTGCCTGCCCATCCAGCACGGCCTCTTCGCCCAACTGCCCCAGGACATCGTCATCATCCCCATGGCCTTTCGCGGCATCCACGCCCTGTGGCCCAAATGCCCCAAGGGCAACCTCGACCTCAGCCCCGGCCTGGTGGAGGTGATGATCTCCCCGCCCATGCTGGGCGAGACCACCCTGCTGCCGCGCAAGCGGGCCCTGCGCACCCAGCTGGAGCCGGCCACCCTCTTCCAGGCCGTACACATCGCCACCCTGCTCAACCCCGAACCCAGGCCATAACCGGGTCAGACATGACCGACCAACCCTGCATGGCCACCATCGGCGCCCACACCGCAGATCTTGCCATCGACGAGGACAGCATCTTCCAGCCAAGGGAGCTGCTGTGAGCCAATCCCTCGCCCCCCTCCTCTACCTGTCGCGGGCCGATATCGAAGCAGTGGGCCTGCCGATGAGCCAGATCATCGATGCCCTGGAAGAGATGTTCCGCGAGAAAGGCCTGGGCCGGGTCGAGATGCCGCCCAAGCCGGGCATCCACACCCGCCCCGACGCCTTCATGCACGCCATGCCCGCCTATATCCCCAGTCTGGGGGCAGCGGGCATCAAGTGGATCTCCGGTTATCCCGAGAACCACCGCCAGGGCCTGCCCTATATCACCGGCCTGCTGATCCTCAACGACCCCGAGACCGGCGTGCCCATCGCGGTGATGGATGCCACCTGGCTCACCGCCCAGCGCACCGGCGCGGCCACCGCCCTGGCCGCCAAGTACCTGGCCCGCCCCGACAGTTCGACCGCCGGCATCCTGGCCTGCGGGGTGCAGGGCCGCAGCAACCTCGAAGCCCTGGCCACGCTTTTTCCCCTGCGCCGGGTCAAAGCCTTCGACCTGCGTCCCGAAATCGCGCAGACCTTTGCCCGCGCCATGGGGGAAGCCCTGCAACTGGAGATCGAGGTGGTCGATCATCCCAAGGCGGCGGTGACCGGGCTGGACCTGGTGGTCACCAGCGGCCCCATTCTCAAACATCCCACCCCGGCCATCGAGGCGGGCTGGCTGAGTCCGGGGGCCTTTGCCTGCCCGGTGGACTTCGACTCCTACTGGCAGGCGGGGGCCCTGGCCGAGGCCGACCGCATCGCCACCGACGACCTGGAACAGCTGCGCTACTATCGGCGCGAGGGCTACTTCCAACACACCCCCGAGCCCTACGCCGATCTGGGGCAACTGGCCGCCGGCCTGGCGCCGGGCCGCCAGCGCGCCGACGAGCGCCTGATCTGCATCAACCTAGGCCTGGCCCTCGAGGATCTGGCCACCGCCATCCTGCTCTACCAGCGCGCCCGGGCACAGGGGCTGGGGCTGGAGCTAACCCGCTGACGAGGAGTACGTCCATGCGCATCACCGACCTCACCTTTCACCTCGGCACCGGCCTGCTGCGGCTGCGCACCGACGGACCACACGAAGGCTGGGCCGTCGGCGCCACCGCCGCCGCTGCCGAGGCCATCGACACGGTGTACCGGCCCCTGCTGCTGGGGGGCACCCCCTGGGAGCGGGAGCGGCTCTGGCGACGCCTGCGCCAGGCAGGCCGGGCCGCCGGCCTGGCGCCCTTTACCTGGGGCCTGGTCGACATCGCCCTGTGGGATCTGCTCGGCAAGGCCCAGGGCCTGCCAGTGTACCGGGTCATCGGCGGTTTCCGCGACCGGGTGCCGGCGTACCTGCGCGGGGCACCCCAGACCAGCACCGCGGCCTTGTCCCGCCAGGCCACTGCCGCGCGCGACGCCGGCTTCTGGGGTTATGGTTTTGCCGGGGCGGGGTTGTCTCGCACCGACCTGTGCCAGCTGCGACAGGCAGTGGGAGGCGAGTTCCGCCTGCTGTGCGACGGGGCCGGCCTCGACCTCGAAGGCGCCCTGGCCCTGGGCCGCGCCCTAGAGGAGGTAGGCGCCCACTGGTTCGCCGAGCCCCTGCGCGACGACGACCTCACTGGTCTGCAGCAACTGGCCGACACCCTCGACCTGCCGGTGGTCGCCGGCGCTTTTGCCGGTGCTTCGCTCCAGCTCGGCACCCGGGCGCTGAGCACCCGCGCTATCGACCGCCTGCGGGCGACCCTCCCCACCGCCGGGGGCATCACCGATGTGCTCAAGCTGGCGCGCGGCGCCGAGGCCCTGGGCCTCAACTGCGAGATCGACTGGGACCGCCAGGGCAGCCCACACGCGGCGGCCCATCTGCTGGCGGCGGTGCGCAACGCCGAGTTCTTTGCCGCCGATCCCGCTGACCGCCCCGGCAACCCCGCCCTGGTGCCGCTGACCGTGGCCGGCGGCGAAGTACGCCTGCCCTCGGCGCCCGGCCTGGGCCTGCAACTGGCCGACCCCACCCTGATCGACTAGGAGAGCCTGGATGCGGATCACTAAAGCGACCTTCTACCTCCACCAGGCCGACCCGCAGGTGCGGGCGGTGAGTTTCTCCAACCGGGGCAGCCTGCAGAAGGTGCGCCCGGGGCTTTCGGGCCTGTTCAGCCATTCCGAGGGTATGGGCTGGAAGGATGATTTACAAATCGAATTCACCGCCCCGGCGCCTGCCCCCACCTACCGGCTGCAGCTGCGGCTGCACACCGACGGCGGCCTCGACGCGTACGCCGACTGGGCCTCGGGCTACAGCCCCACCGAGCTGGAGTGGGAGGCCAAGAAGGTGCTGGCCACCCTCGCGCCCCTGGTGGTGGGAGTGGACGCCTTCGACCGCGAGTACGTGTGGCAGCGCCTGTGGTACGCGCAGCGCTTCTTCTACACCGGCCGTCAGCCCTTGGACACCATCGACCGCATGCTTTGGGACCTGGCCAGCCGGCATGCCCGCCAACCCGTGTACCGCCTGCTGGGCGGAGCCCGCGACTCGGTGCCGGCGTACGCCAACTTCGGCGGGGCCACCATCGAGGCGCTGGTGGCCAGCTGCCTGGAGAAACGCGCCCAGGGCTTTGTCGGCGGCAAGGACCACTCCTACCGCGGCGTGGCCGAGAACATGCAGATGGCCCGCGAGCTGCGCGCCGCCCTGGGCGACGATTTCATCCTGCTCCACGACCCGGTGGAATCCTACACCTGCGAAGAGGCCATCCGCATCGGCCGCGAGCTGGAGCGACAGCACTACGGCTGGATCGAAGAGCCGCTGCAGGACTACGACATACTCGGCCTGCAGACCCTGTGCAAGACCCTCGACCTGCCGGTCCTGGCCCTGGAGTGGATCGGGGCCATCGGCGGCCAGCCCTTCAACGCAGCGCCCTACGTGGCCCTGCAGGCGACCGACATCGTGCGCCAGCGCGGCATCGGCATCACCGGGCAGCTCAAGGTGGCGCAGCTGGCCGAGAGCATGGGGGTGCCGGTGCACGGGGGCGACCCGCACGTGGTCCTGGCCATCCACAACGATCCGCTCTTCGAGGCCTTCATGGGGCTGCGGCCCGAGCCGCCGGCCGATCAGCTAGACTGCCGCGGCACCCTGGTTGTCGGCGAAGGGGTGATGCGCATCGCCTGGCGCGACGTCCCCCCCGCCGAGCCCGACTGGGACGAGGCGGCCCGCGGCGCGGTGATGGTCATCGCGTGAGGGAGTCCGACACCGCTGCCCACCCGCACCCACCGGAGCGCGGGGAAACGCCCACCGAGGCCGAAAAGGTGCGGCGGCTGCCCTGGGCCCTCTGCAGCAGCGGCCTGAGCAGCGTGTACAGCACCCTCACCCTGGGCACGGTGGTGGTGCTCTTCTACGACCAGCTCGGCCTGCCCAAGACCCAGATCGGGGTGCTCAACGCCCTGATCTTCCTCCCCGGCCCCCTAGCCCTGGTGGTGGCGCCCCTGGCGGCGCGTTGGGGTTTCAAGCACACCTACCTCTGGTTCTACGGCAGCCGCAAGCTCGTCCTCGCCCTGCTGGCGGCCTGCCCCTGGGTGCTGCAGCAGGCCGGGATGGGCGGGCTCGCCATCTTCACCACCGCGGTGATGGCCGTCTACGGCGTTCTGCGGGTCATCGCCGAGACCGCGGTGTATCCCTGGGCCCACGAGTTCATCCCCAACCGCCTGCGCGGCCAGTTCGGCGCCCTGAGCAACATCGTCGCCACCCTGGTCGGCCTGGGGACGGTCGCCTGGGCCGGGACCTTTCTCTCGGCCCACCCCGGCCTGAGCGCCTACCAGCAGCTCATCCTCCTGGGCTGCACCTTCGGCCTGGCCTCGGTGCTGGTCAAGCTGCCCATCCCGGGAGGCCGGCCCTCGCCCGACGCCGGATCGCAGCGGGCCCACTTCGGCGCCATGCGCCAGGCCCTGCGCAGCCCCGGACTGCGCCGCTTCCTCTGGGGCCTGCTGCTGGTGACCCTGGCGACCCAGGCCTGGGGTTCCTTCGTGCCGCTCTACCTCAAGGAGCAGCTCGGGCTGGATGCCGGCGCCGTGGTCGGGCTGCAGACCTGGTACCTGCTGGGCACCCTGGTGTCGAGTTATCTGTGGGGCTGGGGGGCAGATCGTTTCGGCAGCCGGCCGGTGCTCCTGGCCGGGCTGGGGGGCATGCTGCTCTTGCCGCCGTTGTGGTTATGGCTGCCCCGCGGCCAGGATGATACGGCGATCTGGGCCGCAGTGGCCTCGGCGCTGTGGGGCGCCGGTTCCATCGGCTACAGCATCGGCCACGAGCGCCAGCTCTACGTGGAGGTGGTGCCGGCTGAGAGGAAGACCGAATACCTGGCCCTCTACTACACCTGGTCCCAGCTGGGGGCTGTGGTCAGTCCCCTGCTGGCGGGCTGGGGCCTCGACCAGGCCGCCGCCCTGCGGGGGGAGGTCGCCGGACTGCAACTGGATCCCTACACCCCCTTCTTTGCCTTCAGCTTCGCCGGTCTCTTTGCCGGCGCCGCCCTGTTTGCACGCGCGGCCGTGCCCGAGAGCGGGCGGCCGTGAACCGCCGCCGCGTGCTGCTCACCGGCGCCGCCGGCATGGTGGGGAGTATCCTGCGCCGCCACTGGGGCGACCGTTACGACCTGCGCCTGGCCGACCTGCAACCAGTGCCCGACCCGGCGCCCCACGAAGAACCCTGGCCCTTCGACATGACCCGGCGCGACGACTGCGCCGCCGCCTGCCAGGGCATGGACACGGTGGTGCACCTGGCCGCCGATGCCGGCAGCGGGGACTTCGACAGCTCACTGCTGCCGCGCAACATCATCGGCCCTCTTTATCTGCTGGAGGCAGCGGCGGCTGCCGGCTGCCGGCGCGTGGTGCTGGTCAGCAGCATCTACGCGGTGCGCGGATACGGCCCGGGGCAGCCTATCACCCCGGAGCAGCCGGTGTTTCCCCAGGGGATCTACGGGGCCACCAAGTGCTGGGCCGAAGCCCTGGCCCGCGACTTCTCCGCCCGTTGCGGCCTCTCGTGTATCGCCGTGCGCCTGGGCAGGCCCACCTTCGACCAGGCTGGGGACTGGGACCCCGACCAGCCCAGCTACATGATCTCGCCGCGCGACACGGCGCAGCTCTTCGCCCGCTGCATCGAGGTGGAGGGGGTCGATTTCGCCATCGTACACGGCAGCTCGCGGCACCGGCGCATGTGGCTGGACCTCGCCGCCACCACCGCCCTGCTGGGCTTTGTGCCCCAGGACGGCACCGCCTTCCCGCGCCGCCTGCTCTGAGCAAAAACCAGGAGCCGTCCCGATGAGCCCGACCACACCTGCCCACCCACTGCCGCCAGCCCGCTGGCACCAGCGTCACACCGGGCCTTTTGTCACCCGCCGCGACCTGCGCCAGTTGCTGGTGATCGAACACCCCTGGCAACCCAGCCGCGCCGGCAGGTACGGCCAGTGGGAGACGCGGGTCACTGCCCCCGAGGGCTGGCGGCCTGGAACTCCCCTCTTCGTCTCTTTTTATCAATCGGACAACTACTCGGGGGATTGGCTGCCCGGAGACTGGACCGGGATTCAGGCCTTTGTCGGCCACCGCTTCAAACAATTGTTGGTCGACGGCCAGGTGGTCTGGGAAGAGGACGTGGCCGACGAGCAAAACGCCGGGGCCAAAGAACTGGGGTACCGCGGGGACCCCGGGCGCTCCGGGTTTCGCGATCCCTACCGCTTGATCGAACTCACCGCGCTGGCCAAAAAGCAGATGGTGCTGACCCTGCGCGTGGTGGACAAGGTGGCCAGCACCGCCGTGCTGCCAGGAGACCATTACCAGCGTTTTTCGTGGAGTGCCCACGACCCGCGTCAGGTGAAGAACAACTTCCACACCGCGGTCTATTTCGGGGACGTATACCTGAGCCTGGCCGGGCAGGTGGTGCGCCCTGAGCCACCTCCCGCCGTGGCCAAGACCGGGGGACAGGGCACACGTGTGATCCCCAAAGCGGGCATCCCGCTGACCTTGGCTACTAGAGGAGAACTGCCGGCCCCCGGCTACCCAGTGCGCTCGGGGGTGCCCCTGCCCAGGGGCCAGGTCGCCGCCGGCACCCCCTTTGCCCTGCGGGATGCCCAGGGAAAGGCTGCGCCGCTGGTGACCAGGGAGACCAGCCACTGGCCAGACGGCAGTGTGCGCTGGGTCCTGTGCGAGTTCGTCGCCCTGCGCAGCGGCCGGTACCGGCTGGTGCCCGGCGCAGTACCAGCACTGCCGGCCCAACCTGTCCAGGTGCGGAAGCGGAACAAGGCCTTGAGCGTGGGCAACGGCCTGCTCACCCTGAAACTCGGCAACCCCACCGGGCCAGGGTCTTTGCCGGGCTCTCCTGCAAGGACGGGCTGGACCTGGGGGCGATGGACTTCCAGATCAAACTCAACCGCGTGGGCTGGCGCGACACCTTCGGGGCCCGCCGCCGCCGGCTGGTGGTAGAGAGCCGCAGTCCGCTCGGTGTTGTGGTGCGCCTCGAAGGCGACATGGTGGATGCCCAAGGACAGCGTTTTGGCCCCTGGCAGGCCCGCTTGCAGTTATGGGCAGGGCTACCCTATCTGCTGGTGGCGTGGCGGCTGGTCAACGAAACCGACCAGGCCATGGCCATGCTGCTGGACTGGTCGGCCAACCTGAAATTGCCGGACCTGAGCGGAGCCACGGTCGACTTTGGCTCCTTTGCGCCGGGTTTTGACCGCGAGGACATCGGGGTAAAGGCCATGGGTCACCACGGCGGGGTCGCCACCCCTCGCGCCATGCCCCTGCACTCCAGCTCCGAGCTGAGTTGCCGGCAGGAGCACGCTGACCAGGCCCGCCTGTACCGCAATACCGCCTGGGTAGCCACGGCCCCGCAGGCCGCCGGTTTCCTCAATCTGCGGCACCCCAAGGGCGGCCTCACCGGGGCGATGCGCTGGTTCGCCGAGGAGTTCCCCAAGGGCATCGTTGTGCGGCCAGGGCTGCTCAAGCTGGCCACCCTGCCCGAATACGAAGACGCCCTGGCCTGGCCCCACGACCGGCCCTTCGTGCGCCTGGGCCGGGGGGAGGCCAAGCAGCAGATGTTCGGCCTGTGGTTGCACCAGGGCAAATTATCCGCGGGCCAGGCCGAGGCCTTCAACCACTGTGTGCAGGATGCCCCCCGCCTCTTCGGCCGCGCCTGGTTCGTCGCTTCGGAAGCGCTGGAGGCCGGCCCAGCCCGCAATGTGCCGGCGCTGGCCGGCTGGGCCAGGGAAATGGCTCCGGCCATCGAGCGCACCGGCATCGGCGCACCGCGCCTGGGGCACCGCGAGTACTGGGACACGGCCTGGGGCAACGACTACCGTGGCCGCACCCATCTGGGTCTGCTCCAGTACGTCGAGACCGGGGACCCGCGCTGGTTTCGCTATTTCGACGCGGCCTGTATCCACTATCGCGAGGTGGATATCATCCACTTCTGCCCCGAACACCCCGAATGGGTGGGCGCCGGCCATCTCTACGGCGAGGACCACACCTCCTGCGGCCCGGTGGGCAATATCGGCGCCAACTGCGACGGCCTGCTCGACCACTATCTGCTGACCGGCGACCCGGACAGCCTGGCCGCTGCCAAAGGCTTCGCCGAGCGTATGCTCGACTGCAATGCCTGGGGGCGTTCGGCGCGCGAGGTGGGCTGGCCCCTGGCCCAGGTCTCCCGCTGGTACGGCCAGACCGGAGACCGCCGCTTTCTGCGCAAGGCCCGCCAACTCATGGAAGTGGTCCGCGCCTACGTCGAAACGCGGCGAGGTCTCTTCAGCGAGATCCACGGAAGTTGGAGTTATCGCGGCATCGTGCCCTTCATGACCGGGTACCTGGCCTTCGGCCTCATCCGCTATCACCAATTGACCGGGGACGCCGAGACCCTGCAACTGCTGCGCCTGATCGCCGGCGGGCTCTTTGCCGAGGCGCGGGTGGCCAGGGGGCGCTTCACCAACAGCCCCTTCCCGGAGATCAACCTGCCGGGGGGCAAACACCGCTCGTCCAGCGCCTTGATCGGCGGTCTGGCGGGTTATCTCTACCTGGTGACCGGCGAGAAGCGCTGCGGGCAGTGGGCGCGGGAGTGTTACGAGGGTATTGTGGAAAAATCACCCGACCTGCAGGTCAGCATGGACATGCTGCCCATCGCCGGCTGGATGTTACACGCGGTGGCCAAACGCCCTTGAGGGCGGCAGGCAGTCTTGGCCGGTTCGGCGATCTTGTCCTCGGCCGAACGCGTGGCCGTGGCCAGGGCGGCGATGAGGACCAGATGGGCGGCCAAAGCGATGCCCAACGACCACCAGTACAGCCGGCGCAGGCGGCGAAAAAGTGCCTCGACTTCCATTTCGGCAGCAGGCGTTGCCGCTGGAGAACCAGCACCCATGGCTGCTTCCTCCCTCTCAGACCATGTACTTCCTCAGCGCCGTCAGCATCCTAGGGGTGTGGGTCTCTGCGGCCAGGTAGTCGGCCTGCACCCGGCCAAAAGGTGTGAGTGCTTCGGGCTCAAAGTTCAGCACCGCGTCGAGCACCGGCGAGTGCAGCTTCTTGAGGGCCTCGGTCAGCGGCGGGCACCACCAGCGGTTCTCGTACCCGTGTACTGCCTGCCACTGGTCGGCGGCCTTTGAGAAGCGGCCCAACTCCTCGCGCCCGGAACAGCCCGCTCCCACTGCGGCGCAGAATTCCTCCAGGTGGGCCTTGAAACGCAGTTGCAGCACCAGGTCCTTGACCAATCGCTGCGCACTGCCCAGCAAGAGCCCGCGCAGGTCTCCCGGCTCTAACTTGCCCCCGGCCCAGCCCTCCAACTCCACGGCCTGCGCCAGCATCACCTCCGGTTCCACGCCCCCCAGCGCCTGCCAGGCCCGCACCAGGCCCTCTCCCCGCCCCCGGATCAGCCGCTCGGCGAACTCCATGTACTCGGCCTCCCCCACTGGTTTGCCCTGGGCCCCGCGGCCAAAGGCAAAGGTATTGGGCAACTGGATGCAGTGGGTCTGGGCATTGCCCATCACCCCGCGCGGCCCAGGCTGGTTGCCGGCCCGGTACGCGCCCTCGCCGCCGAAATTGGTCAGCGGAAAGGAGGGCTCCCCCTCGATGGCCCCATAGGAAAAGAGAATGACCCGTTCGGCCACGCCCAGAGCCTGGGCGCAGTGCAGGCCATTGGCCAGGCCCCAGGGCTCGGGGTTGCGGGCCTTGAGCAGGGAGAGCGCCTCGCTGAACTCCGCCTCGGTGCCCATAACGAAGTCGCCAGTCTGGTAATAACGGCAGTACGCGTCCCAGCCGGCGTGTATCCAGTAGATCAGCTCGATCCCTGGGCGCAACCGGTCGAAGAGCGCCCGGTGGGCCACCAGCAGCTCGATGAACTGCTCGTTGGTGGAACCGGGATACCCACCCGGATCGCTGTCGATGATGGTGATGCCATCGGCGTTTTTGAGATACCCCAGCATCTCCTCGCGCCGGCGCAGCATCTCCTCCATCGCCTGGCGGTCAGCCGGATTTACCCGCCGGTCGCAATAGAAAAACCGCCGCTGGGCAAAAGTGGCGCGGCTGGCCACCTCGTCGTGGGCCACCACGTTGGGGCAGAGGGTCAGGTATACCCGCATCTCCAGTTCGTCGTGCAAGAGGTCGATGACCTGGCCGAGTTTTTCCAGATTCGCCCGGTCGCTGGGCAACAGCGGCAGGGGCATGGTCTCGATCACCGGCCAGATCAGCAGGCTGTTGAAACCCAGTTCGCGCAGGCCCGTGGCATACCCCCGCCAGTCCGCCACACTCCAGGTGCGGGCCGCGTACGGGTGGTGGTAGGGCCAGTGCTGGTGTACATACATGCCGACGATGTTGCCTTTCATCGCAATCTCTCCTGTCCAATCAAAATACCAGCCAAGTCCCCGCCATACAGGCGGCAATGCCCCCTAACATCCGCGCGTTCACTTCCTCTTTCAGAAACAGCACCGCCAGGATCACCCCAAAGACCGGCGAGGTGGAACCCAGGGTGGCGGTCTTGGTGGCCCCGATCAGGCGCAGGGCGCTCAAAAAGGTGAAGGCCGAAAGCCCCATGCCCACCAGGCCGCTGAGGGCGACGACCAACCCGGTGCGGCGGTCGAGCTGTTTGAGATCCTGGCGGCGGCGGTGGTGGACCCGGGTGAAGTAGAGCAATACCGCCACCAGAGGCAGGCGGATGGCATTGGCCTGGATGGTGGTGAGGTGGGCGATGGCCGGGCCGAGGAAGACCATACTCAGACCCCACGAAGCGGCCGCCCCCAGCGCCAGCCCCGCCCCGTACTTCAGGCGGAGGGGGCGGGCCGGCATTCCTGCTGCAGCCGGCTCACCCCCCCGGCTGGAGAGCAGCATCACCCCCCCGGCCACCAGGCAACAACCCAGGGCCAGACCGCTGCTGGCCGGCTTGCCCAGCAGCACCCACTCGAAGAGCATGGTGAGCAGCGGGCAGGTGCAAGCCAGGGCCAGGGCGCGCGAGACGCCGATCTCGCGGATGGCGGTCAGGTACAGGGTGTCGCCCACCACCATGCCGATGCCCAGCGAGCCGCCCAGCAAGGCCCACTCGCGCAGGGACACCTGTGAGAGCGTGGCCAGTGGTTCGGTAAAGGGCAAGAGCGCCCAGTAGAGCAGGGCCGCCGCCCCACAGCGCAGGGCATTCATGGCCGCCGGCGGCAGCAGGTGAGATTGGGTGCGCACCATCAGGGCGCTGAGAGCGCCCAGGAAAGCCGAGATCAGGGCATAGAGTTCACCGGTCCACAGCCAGTCGTTCAGAGGACCAGCCACACACCCCCCATACAGGCGGTGATGCCCAGCAACACCCGCAGGCCCACCTTCTCCTTGAGAAACACCACCCCCAGAATCATCCCGAATACCGGCGACACCGAGGTCAGGGTCACCGCCTTGGTCGCCCCGATCAGCTTGATGGAGGCCAGGTACATCAGCGAGGAGAGCCCCATGCCGATCAGGCCGCTGCCGGCCACCACCAGCAAGGTGCGGCGGTCCAATCTGCGGAACTCGGTCGTGCTGCGCAGGCGCAGCACAAAGAGCAGCAGGGCTACCAGGGGCATACGCACCGCGTTGGCCTGCACCAGGGTCAGATGGGCGATGGCCGGGTAGAGCATCACCGTGCTCAGGACCCACAACACCGCGGCGGCCAGCGAGAGCAGCACCCCGTACCTGAGGCGCACCGGTCCGGACTCCGGCTCCACACCCCGCCCAGAGAGCAGCACCACCCCCAGGGCCACCAGGCAGCAGCCCAGGGCCAGGCCGGCACTGGCCGGACGGCTCAGGAGCAGCCACTCGAAGAGCAGGGTGGTCAAGGGGTAGGTGGAGGAAAGGGCCAGGGCCCGGGACAGGCCAATCTCGCGGATGGCGGTCAGGTACAGGGTGTCGCCGGTCACCATGCCCACCACGATCGACCCGATCAGCAGCAGCCACTCGCCGCTGGTCACCTGATCCAGACCGGTCAGCGGGTCGCTGAAGGGCAGCCAGAGCCAAAAGAAAAACGCCGCCGACCCGCAGCGGATGACGTTCATGGCCGCCGGCGAAACCTGATGGGAGCGGGTGCGCAGCATCATGCTGTTCACTGCCCACAGCAGCCCCGACCCCAGGGCGCACAATTCGCCCAGCGAGAGCAGTTCACTCATCCGGCGGCTTCTAGTTTGACCGGCACCCCGGCCTCCAGGCGCAGGTGAATCGCCTCGCCCTCCAAGCGGTAGGCCGGTGCCGGGCCGCGCCCCTCCCGCCCCAGGGTGCACAGGCGCAAAGGCCGGCCCCGCAGCTCCTCAGGCAATACCCAGGCCTTCTCGCTGCCCCCCTTGCTGTAGGCGTACACCGCCCCCTCGCGCGGAATGAAGCGGTCTTCCCCCTCGGCCACCACCACCGCCCCCTGGCAGACCCGCAGCGCATCCGGCCCGCTGATGCACACCTCGGCCACCACCCTGCCCGCGTAGGTGATGCGCCAGCCCTCCCCCACCTCGTCCCAGGCCAGCAGTTCGCGCTCGTTGTAGAAGTGGTGCAGCAACACCCCCAGGTAGATGCAGTCGGTGATCTGTTGCCACTGCGACTCCAGGCACCAGGTCAAAGTGGCAGTGGGCAGCCAGCTAAAATGTTCGCGCCGCACCGCCTCGGGCAGGTCCTCGGGCGGCATACGTTTGTAGGTGAGATCGATGTGGATGGCGTTGCCCAGACCGTAGTCGGCGGTGGTGGCCCGGCCCAGATGGTCGCCCCGGCCGCCCCCGTAGATGCGCTGGTGCAGGATCTGGCGCATGCGGTCGGGCGGATCGTGGTGCCAGAAACCGCTGACGATCAGCGCCGGGTCGATGGGCAGGCCGTTGTACCCCTCGGTGGTCACGGTGATGCCGCGCTGCCGCAGCCAGTCCACCACCGGCATCACCCCGCAGACCAGTTCCTCAAGCACGCCGAACTCCTCCCAGCCGGGCCGGTTGAGGGTATTAGTCAGGCGCAGGTTGTCGAAGTGCAGGGTGCGGGCCAGCGGGAAACAGTCCATGAAACGCTGCAGCCGGCGGAAGACCGCCCCGGTCTCCGCATCGCGGGTATGGCACACCGAGCCGGGGACCACCAGCTGGTCGCCGCCCTGGCCGGCCACCACATACGCCTCGTCCCAGTCGCGGCTGTGCGGGTACGCGTCATCGATGTTGGCATGGTAACTGAGGAGGGTGTTGTATTCGCGGGGACAGGTCTGCGACAGGGTGAGCAACTGTTCCGGTGTGCCGATATGCGGATTGAAGCCTTCCAGGGTGGGATAGGCCCCATCGTGGCCGCCCTCCTGCTGGCCCACCAGGTAGATCACCTGCGGCAGCCCGTCGGTGACCCGGTTGATCGCGCTGATGATCTGCTCTGCCTGGGCCAGATCGGTGGCCGTGCCCAGGGGGCCGTAGTGCATGAAGATCTTGTAGGCGATGGCATCCGCGTACAGGGGATCGCCTTTGGGCCGGGCGCGGTTCACCCACAGGCGGTAGTCGCTCAGGTCGGCCCGGCCATCCCCATTGAGGTCGCCCAGGAACACCACCCGGGCTTCGAGCAGGGGCAGGGTCTGCTGCCGCACCCGGTACTGGTAGGTGTTGAGGCCGATGGCGTACGACCCGCCCCCCCGCTGCTGGTGGGTCAGCGGGAAGAGCGGATAGTTGCTGTCGGCAAAGGTACACAGCGCCCCGTTCCACAGCGCTCCGTAGATCACCGGCTGGGGCGTCTCCTCGGCAGCGGCCCCAGCGAGAGTCCCCAGGTGATCCTGGGCCCACATCTTGTGGCCGGTCTGCGGGTCGGGCGCGCCGGTGGACATACGCCAGTAGGAGTACCCCGGACCGCGGCAGACCAGCAGGGGCAGATCCTGCCAGTCGAGGCGGGTGAACTCGCCCTGCGGATCGTGCACCGCTTCCAGGCGGTAGACCAGCGCGTTTCCCTCCAGGGTCAGTTCCCACCGCAACTCCAGCGGCGTACCCTTCAGCCGCATGTGGTACGAGGCCTTCCCTTCCGCACAACGGGCGCTCAGTGCCCACGCCTCCCAGGGTGCAGCCTGCCCGTTGAGGCGCAAGATCCCTTCCTCTCCCGCGCCTGCAAAGTGCTGACCAGAAACCAGGTGGTGGTAGTGGCGCACCAGGGGCCGGGTGGGGTCCACCTCGACGCGCAGGATGGCATTCTCCAGCAGGAATTGTGCTTTGCACATCAAGCTCGCGCTCCTCAGCGCCGTGCGGAAGACGTGGGGGAATACCGGGTGATGGAAGGCGTGCCGCTGCGGTCGCTCATCGCGCCGGCCGGGGCCACTCCGGGTCCTCGGCCCCCATGCTGTCGAGGGTATAGGGAAGGAACTGGCCATGGCGGCGGTAGTGTTCGTGATAGTGGGCCACCTGATCCTCGTCCACCTCTACTCCCAGGCCAGGGCCGGCGGGCACCCCCCAGCGGGGGCCAGTGGCGATGGGCAGCGATTCGGTGAGGATATCCCCGGCCATCATGGCTGCGGTCTGCTGGTGGCCCTCGACGATGTGCGGCAGGCTGAGCAGGGCGTGCTGCCCGGCCACTGCAGCCAGGCCCAGTTCGCCGTGGGTGTGTTTGCAAGTGGCCAGCCCCTCCAGGGCAGCCACCGAAGCCAGCCGGTGGAAATGGCCCAGCGAGCCGACCCAGTACGGGCTGAAGCAGAGCACGTCGCAGGCGCGGCGGGTGATCACCTCCCAGGCGTCGGCCACCCGCCAGAGCCCCTCGTTGGCGGCCAGGGGCACCCGGGTACGGCCCTTCAACTCGATCATGTTCGCCACCGGATCGGCGGGCACGGGCTGTTCGGCCAGGTCCAGGCCCCACGCGTCGAGGCGCTCCAGGTTGCGCGTTGCTTCAGCGACCGTCCACGCCTCGTTGGCATCGACGCGGATCCTGCCCTCCGGCCCGATGGTCTGGCGGATCAGCGCTATCGCCTCGGCCTCGCGCGCGATATCGACTCCGACCTTCACGTAGAACACCCGATACCCGGCGGCCACCCCGGCGCGGCACTGGGTTTCGAGGACCTCTGGTGCAGCGCCGTAGGGCAGGTAATAGAAGTACTCCACCTCCCGGCGCCGCAGACCGCCCAGCAGGTTGTACACCGGTTGGCCGCAGGCCTTGCCGCACAGGTCCCACAGGGCCATGTCGATGCCGGCCCAGGCGAAGTTGAAGGTGCTCTCGCGGAAATTCCAGACCCCGCGGCGGAAGCAGTCGTGCCAGAGGGCTTCGCGGTTCCACGGATCGCGGCCCAGCGCGATGGGAATACAGGCGCGCAGGACCTCCTGCACCGATTCGACATTGGCCCCGCTGCAGCTCTCGCCCCAACCCACCAGGCCCTCGTCGGTGGCCACCCGGACGATGATATCGGTGACCCCGTCCCGGTTGACCTGCGCGCTGTTCTCGCGGTTGGTATAGGGCACGCTGACGATCCAGGAGTCGATGGCGCTGATTCTCACGGGTGCTCCCCCAGAGATGGGCGTGGTGCTTTGTCCGACGGTTGGCGCCGTGAGGAGTATCGGCACGGCCCTGGGCGCCGTCAATTCACCCAGTGCCTCATGAAGCTGGCCCATCGGGCCTCCCTGCAACCTCGCATTTTGTAATCCCTCCGCCGGCCTTATATTTCGTCACTGCGCTATCCCCCCAAAAAGGCCCGGCCCATGTGTCTCCCCCACACTCCCAACCCGCCGCCCCCAGCGCTGCTCCCATGTGGCGGAAGTTCGGGCTAAGTCGCGCCGCCGCCGACCCGCTGGCGGCATGGGACCGGGCCGGCACAGCTGACCCCGACCGCTTCCTCAGCGTCGAGGGCCTGAGCAAATCCTTCGGCCCGGTGCGGGCCCTGCAGCAGGTGAGCCTCGAAGTGCCTCGCGGTGAATTTGCCGCCCTGCTGGGCCCTTCGGGCTGCGGCAAGACCACCCTGCTCCGTATCCTCGCCGGTCTGGAATCCCCCGACGAAGGCCAGGTGTTGCTGAGCGGCCGGCCCCTGCACACCCTGCCGGCGCACCACCGGCCCACCAACACCGTCTTCCAGAATTATGCCCTCTTCCCCCACCTCACGGTGTACGAGAACATCGCCTTTGGCCTGCGCGCCCGTGGCCTGCCCTCCGGCCAACTGAACGATAAAGTGGCCCGTGGCCTGGCGCTGGTACACCTGGAAGAACAGGCCACCCGTCTGCCCCACCAGCTCTCGGG
>SXGS01132108.1_pt1 | contig 20316 bp, 10 predicted proteins | sample 3174681 | NCBI WGS metagenome assembly SXGS01 (sample SAMN11356861, study PRJNA531348) | freshwater metagenome | isolation source: freshwater sample F1-80 | place: China: Fuxian Lake, Yuxi | collected 2017-12-25 | reverse complement strand
CAAAGCGCACAGGGCGACAAACAAACAAGAACTCTATGATCTAACCGAAAAGAAACTGGAAAACATGAGCGATGATCGGAACCTTCTCCTGGGTTTATATTTCCGGTGTTGTGTTGCAGAACTTTTGCGGTAGGCCATAAATTCCCGGTTGTCGGTATGTCCCCCATGATCCGTTCCGTCCGGTCCCACCGACCAAAGGAGGGCAGACCCTGCTTCGCAAAGGATCCTTTTTTCCTTGCGATTGAGGTATCTGCCTTCCGCCTCCGGGAGTGAAAGGCCAATAACCGGAGCTGTCCCATCATTTTCTACCCCAGCTTTTGGGCTTCCAATTCCGAGTCCCTTGGAACCAAAGCTTGCACTTTCGGCTGGAGGGGAAGACGAAATTTTCCAATCCCCTTTACCAACAAGGTGAAATTTTAAATCTCCACCCGAGAATGGATCCTTGGGAATGTTCCCTAAGTAGCCTGGAACCAATACCTCAAGGGATTTGGGCCAATTCCCCTTGGCAATCTTGTATTTCTTTAGGGCAATTCCGATTTTGGTTAAATCATGGATGGTTCGGGTTACTTTATCCTGGTCGGCAAGGGTTAATCCCCCATGGGGTGGTGTACTATTCCAGGTGTTGAGAAACCAGTATGGAATGGAATCCAAGGCGAATTTAGCATGATCGTTTGGAAAACGAAAACGGTCCGTAGAGGGATTTCCCGAAAACCAATGATTAATGAGGCGCCTGGTTCGTTCTTTTTCCCATGGTGCCAAGGCCGCGAAATCGGCCATTTGCCAATAGGAGTGGGCCGAAGAATGGGTGGAAGGGCCGGTGGGAATCCAATGCCTTTGCCAGAACGAAGGTTTTTCAGAAGCTGTCCGTGATAGCCAAAATGCGATTTCACGGGTCTTTGGATCCACTTGTTTTTCCCTGGCTTCCCTTTCCTCCAATGTTTTGCCCAGGGCCACCAATCCGGCCTCGGTCGGTTTGCCCCATTGCAATTGAAATTCAATAAGCTGATACGCAAACCGTTCAAACCGAATGCCCTGGGAATAAAGCATATAATGGGATTTATGACGCAGACATTCTCCCAAATAGAAATATCTGCCAATCTCCTGGGCAAAGGATTCCCCGGATCCTTTTACACCTTGGGACACCTCCCAAAGTGCGTGGATTCCCCTTATTTGGATGGGAGAAAAAAGGTTATGGACACCCAACATGGGATCCTCGTCCATGAGACGAAACGCTTGCCTGGCGGCAAAATACGAAATCACCTCATCAGGATCCTTCCAATCCCAGGCAGCTTTTTTGAAATAAGGCGACTGAACATCCTTCAAATTGGCAAGCACTACTTCAGGCCACTGGTTTACAGGCATATCCAGAATGGATTCTGCCCCAACAGAAGGGAGAGAGGAAGGTCGATTCTCCTCCAAATACCTTTTAAGGTCATCTTCCTGGCGGGGGGATTGATTCCTTAGAGACTGGCGAATTTCCTCAAGGGAAAAGGGGTCCATTGCCAAGCCATTGGAAGGAATGGTACGGGCATAAGCTCCAAGTGCTGAAAACCCAGCGAGCAAACAAATCAGGCCCGAGAAGGATAAAAGGCCTGTCCGGGTTGGATTTTGGCTGGCAAAGCCACGGTATAAAAATCTTCCATGAAACCAAAATACAACCACGATCCCTACTATCCAAAATAGGGATAAACCACCCCCAAGCACCGAGGGAACCCACAGGGTAGCTACCAAAGCCCCTAATCCCCAAGAGGCAACAAAGGCCACAACCGCCTTTTCCAGAAAAAGACTACACCAAAGGGCGGACCCAAAACCTGCACACCACCATAGCAGGAAAAATGGGCCAACAGGAATGATAATGCCCACACCTGGCCAAACCAGTCGGGACAATGGTTCCCCTTCCCCTTCGACTCCCGCCAGCCCTCGAATGATTCCGGATATCCCAAGGGGAATCAACGGAATGAGATTAAGGCAAAGCCCAAAGAAAAGGCTTGGAAAAATGCGAATATCCCAATGCAAAGGCCTAAATGCCCGGACTGACCCAAGAAGGGTCGCCTTGCCCTGATCGGACTGAAGCACGCAAAGGCCACTCACCACCCCCATGGAAAGGCTCCAAATGGGCCAAACCATGAACCAGTAGGGTAAGGCAAAACCAGCAACCAAACCGAGGACGACCATGGTCATTCCGGGCACAATCCAGGAATGACAACTCAACCACCACAATCGCATGGAAAACCAAAGAGGTGGATAATTCCTCCAAAAACCAATTTCCCATTTCCTGGAAAAGTCCAGGAAAACCCATGCCATGGGTATTCCCCATAAGCCCAATGCAACCGTAGCCACAATAAACACCTGATTGGAAAAATATTCACTTACCCCCCGAAAAAGGATCTCAAAACCAACAAGGAGGCCATAGACAACCACCAGCGAGGCAATCAGCCCGATCAAGCCTTTTCCAAAGCCCCCCAAAACTGTTTTGGATCGATGGACCCCCCACTGCCCCCAGGCAATGCCAATCAAACTTGCTCCCATGAGGAACCAGACAGCCTCGCCAGGAAATCGGGCACCCTCCTTTGGAGAATAGGAAACCCACCAAAACAGACCCCAAATGAGCATTAAAGCAAGTTGGACCAGGTTTGCAAAACCATTTCGGACACTCCAAACCCTCCACGCTTCTTTTGGCATGGTGGCCAACCAAGTCGATGTCCCATTTTCTTTGTCGGAACCAAGAAACATTGCTCCCAAAAGGAGGGCAATGGCTGGAGCCAGGCACAAAATCACCACCCCTGTTCCGTGAAAAACCCGGTCCGGAGGGGTAGCCGGTTCCAGGCCAAGATAGATCCCAATGAACACCAAAAGGCCCAAACCGACCAAACCCAAAACCATGATCGACGCCAAGTGGTCGCGCAGGTCCTTCCAAAGGAGCGAACGAATCATGCTACGGCCTCCCCCCTGGTTCCCAACAAGACCTCATACATATCCTCAAGGGCAATCGGTTCAAATCCATGCTCCCTTGGAAACGAACCCGTTTCATGGCAAAAAACGATCCATTCGGTCCAGGGCCCATCTTTGGTTTGCTTAAGGACCTTCCCCAGGGAGGATAGGTTTACCGTGGGATCCCCCTTTTGCCTGTGTCTCACCAACCGCTTTTTCAAGGCGTCCATGGATTGGTCCAATACAACCCTGCCTTCCTCAATGAATACCACATGGCTGGCAACCCGTTCCACCTCCGCCAGGTTGTGGCTGGAAATGAGTACGGTTTTGCCCTCCCCGGCCAGGTCCACCATCCCGGAAAGAAAATCGCGCCTAGTGAAAAGGTCCAGTCCACTGGTCGGTTCATCCAGTAAAAGCAAACTGGGATCCATCGCCAAAGCCAGTGCCAGGGCCACCTTGGCGTAGGCCCCCTTTGATAGGGAAGAAAGTTTGCAGGCAGGGTCAAGTTTCAGTTTTTGACAATGCTTTTGAAAACCGGCCTCAAACCCCAAGGGATAAAACCCTGAGGCAAACCACCCTGTCTGGGCCACCGTCATCCAATCATAAAACTTGGGTTTCTCGGCCACATAGGCAACCGATAGTCGGAGGGCATTGGCCTCTTTCCAGGGATCACGACCTAGCAGGGAAACGGACCCCTCGTCAGCCTTTTCCAAGCCGGCAAGGAGCTTCATCATTGTGGATTTTCCCGCACCGTTCGCCCCCAAAAGGGCACAAACCGATCCCGGGGGAACCACCAATTCCGCCACATCAAGGGCCACCTTGCCCCGGTAGGATTTACGAATTCCCTTGAACTCGATCGTGTTTTCCATGGCCTATTTCCCTCCTATTTGATTCATAATATCACGGACAAGGCGAACCACTTCGGCCCGATCCATTCCTGCCTGTTCCGCTTCCGAAAACAATTCTCTAACACGCTCCCCAAGGAGTGACTCCCGTTTTTCCTTACAAATCCGTGGCGCTTCAGCCGTCACCTCCATGCCGATACCGCGACGAGGAAGGATTATCCCCGAACGCTCAAGGCACCCATAGGCGTTTACAATCGTGTTGGGATGAACCAAAACCTGCTGAGCCATATCCCGAACGCTTGGGATTCGCTCCCCAGGTGCGGGATCTCCCGCTGCGATTCGATAAATCCAATATCGCTCGATTTGTTCAAACAAGGGCAATCGCAATTCAGGGTTTAAGTGCAAAGTCATCTGGAACCCTCCGTGTCCTAGCATTCTAGCACACTAGGATCCCATGTCCATCCCTTTTTACGGTTTATCCCTCGCACCACAAAAGTTTCCTATTGTTACCCCATGAACACTTTGATTCCAACCCCTTCTAATCGCGAAGAATTGGCCTTCGCTTTCCTCGCTACCCTTCCCTTTACCCCCTACCCCGTTCAGGAAGAAGCAATCCTGGGATGGTACTCCACCGATCAGGGCATACTTGTTTGCGCCCCAACCGGGACCGGCAAGACCCTCATTGCCGAATGTGCCGTCTATGAGGCCCTTCGATTGGGCAAAACCCTTTATTACACCACACCCCTCATCGCCCTTACAGACCAAAAACTCGAAGAACTGAGGGCTACCGTCGCCCGGTGGGGATATGGCCCCGATTCGGTCGGCCTGGTTACCGGAAACCGGTCCATCAATCCCAAGGCACCCATTCTTGTTGTGGTTGCCGAAATCCTGCTCAACCGCCTGCTTCACCCCACCGCCTTTCCCATGGCCGAGGTCCATGGGGTGGTCATGGACGAGTTTCACAATTTTGCTGATCAGGAGCGGGGAATCGTTTGGGAGCTTTCTCTCGCCCTATTGCCCCCATCTGTCCGACTCATGCTCCTCTCGGCAACCGTGGGTAACGCCTCGGAATTCCTCAATTGGCTCAGTCGGTGCCATAACCGCAAATTGGATCTGATCGAAAGCAGGGATCGCAAAGTCCCGCTGAGCTTTCATTATGTCGGCGACGAATTCCTCCAGGACCACCTGGAATGGATGGCCAAAGGAGAAGGTGACCAACGCAAAACACCCGCCCTTGTCTTTTGTTTCCAACGCGACGGCTGCTGGAGTACCGGGGAAATCCTCAAGGGGCAGGATGTCCTTGCCCCGGGAACGCGTGATCCCCTTCTGGCCGAAATTGCCAAGCACGATTGGACCCAGGGTGCTGGGCCCAAATTGATCCAAATGCTCCGCCGCGGTGTAGGCGTGCATCACGCCGGGGTCCTTCCCCGCTATAGAAAGATTGTCGAAGACCTTTTTCAGCGCAAATTACTTTCTGTAGTGGTTTGCACCGAAACACTTGCCGCAGGGATTAACCTCCCCGCAAGGAGCGTTATCCTGACCAGCCTTGTCAAAGGCCCCATGGGCAAGCACAAACTTATGGACGCTTCAAGTGCCCAACAAATTTTTGGTCGGGCGGGACGACCCCAATTCGACGACAAAGGCTTCGTTTTTGGCATGGCTCACGAAGATGATGTGCGTATGGTCCGCTGGAAACGAAAAATGGAGGCCATTCCCGAGGATACCAAGGACCCCGGCTTATTGAGGCAACGCAAGCTCCTCAAGAAAAAGAAACCCGACCGGAACGATAAACAGCTCTATTGGACCGAAAACCATTTTCAACAACTTCAACAGGCAGCTCCCACAAGACTCTATAGCAAAGGCATGCTTCCCTGGCGATTGTTGGCTTATCTCCTCGAAATCTCCCCCGAAGTGGGATTGATCCGCACGGTTATCCGCAAAAGGTTGTTGGATGCCCCCCGTATTGCCGCTCAGGAAGTTGACCTCAACCGACGCCTTTTGATACTCCACGAACAAGGGTATGTCCAATTAAGCCCCGTGCCTCCCTTCCGGGGACCGGATGATCCCTTTCCCAAGGAGCCGTCGGCTGCCGATATTGCCCTTCCGACGGATAAACTAAAGGCCATGCTCCACTTCAGGAGCATTCATCCCCTTTATGGGGTCTTTTTATTGGACTTATTCCCCAAAGCTTCCGAGGTCGAAATCCTTCAAGTCCTCGAAAGTCTTTTGGAATTGTCCCCTACCCTTGGGAAATCGGTTCGGGTCCCCTGGGGAGATCGTATGCCACCCGGCCCCCTGGCAACCGAAATCATTGATCCCGAATTGATCCAAAGGGGACTCATTCGTTCCATGCCGCCCGAGGGCGACGAGGAGGAGGAAGCCTTTGATCCTTTTGATCCGGAACAAAGGCCACCCCATTTCGCCGAAAAGGTAGCCATGTTGTTTGAAGCCCGTCATGAAGGCGTTCCCGATCTTCAGGTTCGGGCGGTTTGGGCCGCCGGAGAACTTCTCTTGGGATATGGCGGCAACTTCAACATGTATGTTCGTAACAGTGACCTGGTTCGCCAGGAAGGGATTATCTTCAGGCACCTGCTAAGGATGATCCTTTTGTGTGAAGAATTTGACGCCGCCGCCGAAACTCGCGAAGACGCCTCAGGTTGGCGGGAACTTTTGGCGACCATCGCCACCAAACTCGCAAAGGCTTGTTCCAACATTGACCCCAACTGCACAGAGGAGGTCCTGGTAACCCAACCCCAAACCGATCCCCTCGAAGTGGTAATAGCCCCAACCATGGACCGAACCAAACTCCTTCGGGAAAGAATCAAGGCAACATTCGGCCATGGGCTTGAAATGGATCCAGCTTTGGAAACCACCCCTTCCCCCACCAAAATTCCAACTTGAGATACCAAGGTACCCGTTGAACAAATTGGTTTACCATTTCCCCTCCCTTGCACCCAACCCCTCTATTGGCGCACAATAGGAACCAATGGTCAAAGGGATTTTGGACTGGGAGCTTTGGGAAATGACATTTGTTGATTCCGATCTTTCAAAATCCGGGTGGTGGCAACGAAATGCCTCCCGCATCATCCTGGGTGGCTTTGTCCTTTTGCTTTTGCTTTTGAGTTTCAAATACACATTTAAAGCTCTGGAATCCCGCTCGGCGATCCAACGGTGGCAACCACAACTTCTTGACCTCGACCAGGGAGAAGACATTGCCAGAAAATACCAGTATCCCAACCCGCCGGTTATGGCCGTTTTGCTCTATCCATTAGCCAAGTTGCCTCCGCTAGCGATGGCCCTCGTTTGGTATTACGCCAAGGTTGGCATGGCCTTTCTGGCAGTTTTATGGACTTGGCAAATGGTAGAAGGGATAAACAGGTTACCTTGGTGGAGTCTGCTCCTTGCCATTACCCTTTCCCTAAGGCCAATCATAGGGGACCTTCAACATGGTAATGTCAATCTCCTTGTCCTTTTACTATGCGTGGGAAGCCTCAAACTATGGATGAATGGGAACGACCTGGCAGCCGGAATGGTGATGGCCCTGGCTGTTTCCTGTAAAGTGACCCCTGCCCTTTTTATCTATTATTTCCTGTTAAAACGCTCCTGGTGGACGATGACAGGGGGTGCAATTGGCTTGGCCCTCTTTCTTTTCCCGGGTTTCGTTCCCGCAGCGGTCCTTGGTTGGGATGCCAATCAAACCCAACTTTTTTCCTGGTTTGATGAAATGGTCAAACCCTTCCTTATCGAGGGCAAAGTCACCCCGGAACACAACAATCAATCGGTTCCCGGATTGCTTTTTCGGCTTCTTGGCGAGTTTCCCTCCTTCACGACCTATGTCGATGGCACCTACACTCCCTTGGAATACCACAACTTTCTCAAACTCGACCCGGTGGTCACCAAGCGGATCGTACAATTGTTAATGGTTGGGTTCGCCATTCTCATGTTCTTTTATTGTGGGAATTGCAAAACCCAAGCCCATTCGGATGCCACCACCCGCACCGCTTTGGTCGCCGAGCTCGGGTTAGTTTTCTTGGGTATGTTGATTTTCAGCGAACGAACCTGGAAGCATCATGCGGTGACCCTATTGATCCCCTGGATTGTCCTTTCGGCAAGAATGGCCCGGATTCCGTTTTGGAACCTGGAAAAGAAATTCCTGCTCGGGTTGGTGATTACCTGCACCTTGCTCATGAGCGTAACGAGTACGGGAATTTTCCCCCAACGGCTTGCCAAATTGGGGCAAGTCTATGGCGGGTTTACTTTTGCCTTTTTGCTTTTATCCTGGGGTATGATTGTGATTATGAAATGCTCCAAGCGAACCACCCCATGATTTTTTAACACCTTGGCGGTCGTCACCCGGGAGCCAATTCCTAGACAAACAAAAAGGCGATTGAAAAAGTGCATGTGCCCGATCCTATTGTGGCATAATCGAATTGCCTTTTTGGACCCAAATTCCAAAGGCAAGGATAAACACCATGCGATTCCTTTTTACCCTACTTTCTTCGGTGATGACCCTTTCCTCCCTACAATCCCAAACCCCCATTCAGGACCAGGGTATCGTAAAAAACATTCCTTATGTTACCGGCGGCCATCCTCGCCAAGTCCTGGATGTCTATTCGCCAGTGGCTGCAAAAAACCTCCCTGTTGTTTTTTGGATTCATGGAGGGGGCTGGCAAACGGGGGATAAATCCGGCGTCCAATTAAAACCCCGGTTGTTTGTCGATAATAAATTCATTTTTGTTTCCACCAATTATCGGCTTTTGCCAACCGTCGATATGGAGACCATTATCAGGGACATCGCCAAATCGGTCCGTTGGGTGCATGAGAATATCGCCACCCATGGCGGTGATCCAAACCAAATATTTATCATGGGCCATTCTGCCGGGGCACAACTTGCCGCTCTGGTTTGCACTGATGAGCGGTATTTCAAAGCCGAAGGTCTTGATTTTTCAATGGTCAAGGGCTGCGTCCCTGTCGATGGTGACACATTTGACATTCCGGCAATCATTGAAATTGCCGAAACCAGGTGCAAGGTTTACAACCTACCCAAAGCAACTTTTGGCCACCGGCAAAAATTCGGAAACGACCCTGCCAAACACCGGGCTTTTTCTACCGTTAGCCATATTGCCAAAAACAAAGGAATTCCCCCTTTTCTCATCATGTATGTAACCAATGATGCAGATACCTCGGGCCAAGCCAACCACCTGGGAAGGGTTCTCAAATCCCACGGCATCCCCACCACCCTTTTTGGCGGCAAAGAAACCACTCACACCAAAATCAATGCGGACCTGGGACTTGCCGATGACCCTGGAACCAAGGCCCTGATGGCCTTTGTCAATCAGTCGTTAAAGAAATAATTTCATCCCAGGACCGGTATTATTCCGTTAATAGATCCAAATAAAATTCGATGACCGGATTCAATCCAATCCTTTTTTATTCTGGAGCATTGGCTCCTTATCCGACAAAAAACCCCGGTGAAGGCTGGCGGCCTCCACCGGGGTATCCCGAAGCTCCCCGACTGGCGCTTAGAAATTAGGGATTGTTTGGGAATGTGGGGCGAATACCCGTTTGGTTGAACTCTTCCTCTTCCTGGATGATGATGCGGGGAGTCACCATCATCAAGAGGCTGGTTGCCTCACGACCATAGGCAGTGTTTCTAAACAGGCGATTCAGGTAAGGAATCTTGCTAAGGACCGGAGGTCCGAATTCGCTTCGGCTTTCACTGAGTCGCTTGAAGCCACCCATAAGCACCGTACCCCCATCCGGAACAGCCACAGTCGTTTGGATAAACAGGGTGTTGATGATGGGTTGTTGAATGAATTGGGTAAAGGTGATCGGATCCGAAGGATTCGGGTTCACCAGGTTGCCTGTTTGTGGGAAAATCGGAACAATGATCGGGAAGAGCTGGACTGGCCCGGGAACCAGATTGCTCAACTGGATCGAAGGAGTTAGGCGAACCACCCGCCGGTCTGCAGAGATGATCGCCTGAAGGCTCATCTGGAAACCAATCGGTTGTTCGGTCACAACCGGGGTAAAGGTTATGTTGCCGTTGGCCAACGGTGTGACCCCGACATCCGTAAGGAAGAATTGGCTGTCAAAGACGCCCAAGGCGGAGGTTTGGCCATTGAACATGGTTATCTTCGGTGCCTGCATTACATTGGTTCGCTTGTCCCCCTGGGCTGCCTCAAGGAAGAGGAAAACCTGAATGTCACTAAGGAAGGCAAGGCCAAGGTTGATCCCGCCCGACCCTGGCAAGCCAGGATAACCGCCAAAGGCTGGGTTGATGAGGGCAAAACTCGATTGGGCTATTGGGATGTCAAGATCCGTTGTAAAGGTTCCCGCTGGAGTGAGCCCACCCACCATACCGTGCATGTTGGGGTCGTTAATGAACCCGGCAGGTTTGTAGGTATTCGAAGTAATCTGGGGCTCAAACCGGCTGGTGTTCCGATCGGTTTTGATATTCATGTTGAAGTCGACACCGATTTTTTCATAAAAATCCTCGGCAATCGAAATGAACCGGATTTCGATGGCAACCTCCTGGTCAAGCAGGCGACGGAGGTTGTTGAGCAGGTCCTGGACCTGTTCCTGAATATCCGGAGTCTGGTTGATCACCAGCGAGTTGGTTAATGGGAAGAACTCAATCGAGCCTGGGCCACCTACAGAGTTCCACGATTGTGGATTGATGGTGGCTGTAATCAGCTTGATAAGAGTATCTTCTGTTGTTTGGCTGGCTTTCTTGCCAATGTTAAATTGCGGTGCCTCACTGCCCCCCTGAAACGAGGTACCCGCTGGCGATCCGGTGGGTTGGCCCCCCGAAAGGCTGAACGGAGACTGGATGGGGGTGGGATTGTTCCCGCTGATTGCGCCTTGGGTTGTTCCGCCCATGGTCCCTCGGGTTGCCCCGCGGTTGGTTAGGTTGGATCCAGGCCTGGTACTCCCAAAATTCTCGACGGGAGTAATCAAGTCCGTTACCTGATAGGTCACGGTATTCAGTTTGCCCCTGGCTTGGGACTCGGTGGTGATCAACAAAACCTCGTCCTTGATGACATAGGTGAGGTGAGCACTCCTTAACATCAGGTTTAGGGCTGACTTGAGCGATACCTGTTCGAGCATCAGGGTAATGGGGCGGTCAAGGCTGACCCCTTCATCCTCAAGGGCCGCCACATCAGGCACAATGTTGATGTTGTAATATTTCCGGAGGTCCTCAAGGGCCTCACGCAGGGAAGTATCCTTGAAGTTGATATTTACAGGCGTATTCAACCGGGATTCTATCTCCCGGTCCGCTGCGGTCTTTCGTTGCGGATTGGCCAAGGTGGTCATCGAGATCGTCCGCTTGTTGCGCTTGTCGGCGCTATCCACACCGGCATCCAGCGGTTTGTCGATGGTCAAGGACGGTCCAACCTTGTCGGTGTCGTTTAACCCCTCCAGGAAGAAGCGCTCCTTGTCCGATTTGTTGGTTTTCGCAACATTGATGTTCCGCTGGGTTTTGGCCATTTGCATCGCCGCGGCGGCCATGCTGTTGTCCGGATCAAGTTCGTGGGCCCGCATCGCGTAGCTTTCCGCTTCGAGATATTTGCCTTCCTTGAACGCCTGGTTGAACAGCTTCATCTGTTCAGATACCTTTTTTTGCTTGTTTTCATCCGCAAGCTGTTTTTGGGTAATGCTGTTTTTCTTGGTATCACGAACGACATTGTCCTTTTCGAGGAACTCCTTTTGGGCCTTGAGCAATTTGAAATGCTGAAGGCGGGATTCAACCGGCCTCTTGAGCAGGGCAAGCTTGTTTGCTTCGATCTGTTGGTCGGCCAACATGGCCAGGTAATCCTGGAGGATTTCCGCTGCCACATCGGTTTGTCCCACACGAAACTTTTCAGCCGCCTCCCGTTGGGCATCCAGCCCCTGTTGACGGAGTTGACTGAACTTGACTTCCTTGATGGCTTGGGCTGCTTCGATAAGGTCGGTGGCGGGTTTGGTTTCCCCGGTTGTCGGAGGTCCCTCAACACCAGGATTGAGTTTGGCAATGGCCCCGTCCTTGACGATTGGCTTGGCCACATCCGAGGCCATCAAAGCAACCAATGCCGGACTTTGCATGATCTCCCGTTTGCGGGCAAGCCTTCCCTTGTCCAGGTATTTGTCCGAAACAGCGGCAAATAGTGCCAATGATTGACCAAATTCCTTGCGGTTGTACGAGGCTATTGCCGCATCGAAGGTCCGCTTGGCTTCAAGTGCTCGCTGATTGGAATCCTCATTATCAATGGTTCGAAGCAGGGCAGAGGCATCTTCCTTCACGCCATAGGGTCCCTGGAATGCTTCCTCCGCCAACCGCCTTGCGTTGGTGGTTTGACCGCTTCGTAGTTCCAACCTTGCCTTCTCAAGCAATACCTTACCCGCTGTGTCACCAGCGGCCACACTCAAGGGAGCAGGAGGCACACCGACCTTGGGATTGTCCCCGGGAAGGGCTGGTATCGAATGGGGGCCACCGGCCACCAAGGTATCCTTGCCGGTTTCCTTGGTGAACGAAGTTTTAAGCCAGGTTGCTTTGGCGTCGATTGCACCCTGGTCGAGTCCGAAATCACGAGCCACCTGCCGTGCCCGCTCAAGTTCTGCCTGGGCAGACCGAAGCGAGTCCGCACCGCCTTTGTTGGCAATATCCCCAACGCGGTCGAGAGTGTTAGCAACCTGTTTGGTTGCCCTTCGGGTCAATTCGGCAAGGATCTCCTCAGGTGTGGCCGCCCCTTGGGGTAAAACCGCATTTAGCTTTTGGGCCTGAATGGCTTTGGCCCTAGCCTCCACAATTTTCCCTGAAGCCATCAGGTTTTGAGCTTCCTCCAGCCATTTTGCGGCATTCCCGCCTGCCAACCCACGGTCCCCAGTTTGAGGAAGGGGAGGCACCGTCAAGCCCGCAAGTGTCCCATCAGCCTTGGCAATGGTCTTGTCCAATTCGCCGCCAATCACTTGGCTGGCACCGTTCACCTGGTTTATGGTTTCGTTGACCTTCGAGACTACTTTGTCGTTCGATTTGGCAATGGTGTTTTGTGCCTGTTCGACCTTCAAATTGACTTTGTTCGTAGCCTTTTCAACCGAGCTGTCTACTTTGGCAGTCACCTTGCGGCTAAGGCGTGAGGCTTCGATTTGAGCGATTAGTTTTTGAGGACGATCCCCCAATTCCCAAATGCTATAAGGCCCGTGCAAGGTCTGGGCCCGATAGGCGGCCCGAGTCGCTTTTTCGTATTCGCCCGCTTCAAAGAGTTTGCGTGCTTCCGCCAATACCTTTACCGAGTCGGCCTGATTGCGCTTGGTTAAGGCTTTTTCAATCTCTCCCCTAAGTCGATCGGGGTTATCCTCAAAAAGGCCCCACCTTGCACTCTGATTGGCTTTGAGTTTCATTACCAATTCAACTGCTTCTTCAAGCTTGCCCGAAGCAAACATCTGTCGGGCAATCTTGAGCTGCTCCGAAGGGGTGAGTTTGGCAGCGGCATCGTTAACCGTGTTAACGGCCGCATCCGCCCGCTGAATCTCGCCTAAAATGCGCTCTGGCGTGTCATCCCACCAAGGCAAATTGCTTTTGGTTGCTTTGGCCCGTTCGGCCAATTGGCGTGCTTTTGGCAAGTCTCCCTTGCCAAGGGCGGCCCTGGCCGAGCTTACCAGCTTTCGGCATTCTGCCTCGGCATCGGCATCGGAATTGAGGCCACTCTGACCCGCATCGACTACCAACTTTGCGGCTTCGACTTTATCCTTGGCGGACACCTGGACGATGGTATCCTTTTCATTTCCCCGACCTTCGGGGTTGGCGGGCCGGGTACCATTGCGCGAAGCAATGGCAGGTTTTGCCGTTTTCGCTTCCTGAATTTCCTTGATCAAACGGGTGGGATTGTCCAGCGAAAAGCGGAAAGTCAGCGGTCCTGCAGCCCGGTCGGCGGATTTCGCCAATTTATCCGCCAAATCATAATCGCCTTCCAACAAGGCCATATGGCCGACGGCAAGGAGAAACCGGGCATCGGATTTTGACTTTTGAATGTCTTCCCGGAGCTTTGCTGGACTATCCTCGGAGGCGGCGAAGGTTGCCCGGCAACTTTCCGCTTCCCGAACCTTGGCTTCTGCCTTTTCGAATCTACCTGACAAGGTCAGGGTTCGCCCCTCCGCCACCAGAGACCTTGCTTTGGAGGCCGATTCCCCTTTCTTTACGGAAGTGGTTTTGAGTTCTGCCGTGACGATACTTGCTTTTCCCGCTCGCGCTTCGTCCTTAAGTTGGTTAAATTTGGCCTTCCCATCGGCACTCAGGTATTGTTCGTTCGCTTCAATGCGTTTAAGCAGGTCCGATGCGGAACTTGTCTGGCCTTGGCCCAACATTTTTTCAATGGTGGCCAAGGTCGATTCTGCTTCCTTGCGTTGAACCAATGCCTCCTGGTTAGCCTGGGCAAGGCGACCCAATTCCGCACGCTCCGTTGAGGTTAGGTCAGATACATTGCTGCCTGCCTCACGAAAGAGTTTGGCAGCCGTTTCATAGTCCCCTTTGCGTTTGGCCTCGATGGCGAGGTTAAGTGTATTATGTGCCTTGGCGGCTGTTACCAGAGGAAGTTTTCGGGGAACAGGAAATCCGTCACCCACTTCCTGAGCTCGTATGGTGCCAGTGGTGACAAGCGATCCCGCCAGGAACGCTGCCGCCAGTTTCCAACCCTTGTTCACTTTGTGCCTAACGACCATGATTTCGACTCCTCCCCTTTGACCCAAGTCTCTGCCCTTTGGCGGGCCCTGATCTGAAAGCAACGGCCTCCGGACCGACTCTCCCCTGCTTCATTCTGGTATGGGAACCCCTGATCATTCCCAACCCGCCACGGGACCCAAGCTTAGGATCACAAGAGGACACCGCCACTCCGTTTGGTACATCCGCCGATGTGGAATATCCCCAAGGCAGCGGGACCATAATCCGGAAGGGAAACGGAATCAAGGTCATGTTTACAAAACTTCGAAAGCAGTAAAAAACCAGAAAACAGCGAAAAACAAGCCTTTTTCGTCCATTTGATCACCATTTAAGATTTGAATAATTTTCAAAATACAATTTTTTTTGCAAAAACTAGAACGGTTGGTTCAATCCAAACCAGACTTGGACTCCGGTTCCCGAGTCAAGAGCCTGGGCCACATCCAATCGCACCAAACCCCGTTCCAAAAAGCCCAGAAACGAAAGGTCAGCCCGAATGCCCGCTCCCACTGCGGTCGCCCAAGGTCCAACCTGCTTGCCATTCACCCAAACATTTCCTGTATCGCAAAACAAGGCGCCATAAAGATTTCTCAAACCAACAACACGATCCAAGGCTTCCATTTCACATTGCCTGATGATAGGCAATCGCCATTCACCTGAAATCACCGATATACTCGACCCTTGCCTTTGCGACAGGGCATAGCCTCGAAACAATTCTCCCCCTCCCATACTGAATATTTGGGCCTGACTGGGTAGGGCTATTCCTCCATACACACGGGCGGCAAAACGGCTTTGAGCCATGTAATCTCCCAACCAACGAAGTCCCTCCCCCGCCTCAAACGGCAACCAGTGGGTGTAGTCGGGAAGCGTTGTCACAAAACTATAGTTGCCCCAAAACCTGCCCATTCCTTGCCAACTATTGAGGTCAATGGCACCCCCTTCCACCCCCAGATTGAATTGATAACCAGCTTCCGGATCCCAATAGGGAATTTGGTAATAGCGACTCAAATGAAGCCCTGTGCTCAAGTATTGGTTGTACCGCATGGCTCCTGGAGTGTCGACCACGGGATAGGGAAGGAAATTGCCACTGTAGTTCAAAAACGATTCCAGGTATTCCGTTGGCCTTTGATACAAACTGGCGGTTGGCATAAAGGTGCGCCTGGTATAAAGCGAGGCAAGGGTGGGATGGGGCGACCCATCCTGCAGGTCATCAATCCTGGTTTCCGCATGATACCCAACCTCGGTTTGACCATCCGGCCAATGGGTAAAAAGCCCATCGATTCCCGCCACAAAATCGCGATAATCCGTGCGATAGGCGGCATAGGCTCCTGCGGAAAATTCCCTGGTTTGGAAGGTCCCAACACGGAAACCCGCCATGGTCGGCCGGGTATACCATGGGTTGGAATAAGGGGCCGTGTATAGCCAGGGACCAGCAATCAGGTTCAAACGGTCATGGCTATTGGTCAAATCCATCTCCTCGAGGAGCGTGTAGACCGGGGTGAATCGCAACCGCAAAGGCTTTCGCCAATAGTTATTCCCCGGCTCCGGATCGATCTGGATCTTGTCTGGATCCACCACCACCTGCTGGGGAGCTCGTTTTAAAGCCAACTCGACAATAACATCGTCTCCATCGACCTCGACATCCGCCCCGGTTGCAGGGTCTGAATATTTCGGCAAATCGGTGTGAATGGGTACGCGAATGGTCTCTTTTCCCTCCTCATCCAACCGTATGGCAACCGTTGTTTTGGCTTCCCGATTGCCCTCTCGATGCAATTGAATGCGGACTCGAACCGGCCCTGGACTTTCCCATTGGGCCGCCGCTGGAGCCAATAGCTCGGGAATGGCAAGCGAGCCAACAAATAGCTTGGATCCCTCAGGATCATGGACTTTTACACTGGCCAGGGACCAATCGGTATGGCCGGGCCCTTCGAACCATTCCTCAAAAAATTTTCCCCAATCCCTTCCTGAGAACGCCTCCAACTCGCGACGAAAATCCGAAAGGCTCAATTGCCGGTAGGCATATTCCCTGACCAGATGCCGCAAAAAATCTATCCATGCGGATTCACCCAACCGTTCACGAATTAAATCAAATACCTTGCTGGCTTTGTCATAGGCCATGTTAAAAAGCTGGGCAATATTGCCATATTCACCCATCTCACGACGAATGGCACCATCACCACTTTTGGCAAACATCGCCCGCAATCCCTGATTACGGTAATCATCCCTTTGGATGGGGGGTAACCATTTCAAACCAACCGGATATTCCAACATCCGATGTTCACGCCCATGAACCTTATCCATCACCAAATGACTGAGGCTGGTGGCAAGGCCTTCATCCAAAAAGGCTTCCCGAACTCCGTCTGTGCCCACCAAATTGTAAAACCATTGGTGGCAAACCTCGTGACTGACCAGGTAATCCACAAACCCATCCGCCAAATGGGGCATGTCAAATACCCGTTCGTCAATCATTACCAATGCACCACATTCGTTCCCGTTCCAACCGAAATAGGACTCCACCAGGGTAAACTGTTCCCAAGGGTAATCACCTAGCCACTTGCTATAGATTTCAATTGCCTTTTTGGCAATTTGCGTCATCCGTTTGGCATAGTGGCTGTGCTCATGAAATGCGGCCACCCGAATGGGAATACGCTTGCCAGAAAGGGTAACGGCCTCCTCCGTGAACCAATGAAAGCGTTGGCTGGCAAACCAGGAGAAATCGCGCAATCCTTTTGTTTGAAAAATGCGCTCGGTTCGGTTATCTCCCAAATCGCGCTTGGACACCTCGTGCCCACTTGTGGCAACCTCAAGGTGGGAAGGGCTAACCGAACGAACCCGATAGTGGGCCGATTCGTTGGAAAAAGGCTGATGCCATGGATAAAAAGGAGCCGGATCCCAGCCATCCTCCAAAGGCAATACCTTTGCTGAACCGGTTTGAACAGATTTGGCTTTGGCTGTTTCTCCGTCCCCGGGAAGGTCCCGTATCATTGCAACCTGAACCAATCCCTGGGCCAAATACCAAACATTTTTCCAATGGCCCCAGCGACCCTGTTTGTTTTCCATGCGAATGGAATAGGCCAACTCCACGATTTGGGTCTGGCCAGGCAAAAGGGGATCAATCAACTCGACCTCCAGGTCGGTTTTGGTAATCCCCCCAAAGCGGAATTTCAATAACCGTTCGACACCATCCCGGACCCCAGTCATTTCCAACTGGGGACTGTTTACTCCAAGCACCTCGGAAGCCCGCATTCGCAGTAATTCAAGCGTTTTCGCCATCCCGGGAACTTCTTCCGGGGGAACGACATAGCGGGCATGAGCGTTGAAAATCATGCGGGTAAGGGTACGCTTGGTTGGATTTGTCCAATGGATTTTTTGGCGAACAATGACCCGCTTTTCGTCGGGTTTTAATTCCAAATCTATGTCATGGCGGGTTAAAAGGGAAAGGCGGTTTTGATGGAAAACATCCTGGGCAAAAAGCAATACGCCCCCGTAGCCCTTTGCCATTAGCAAAAGGAGGGCCAATAACCCGATTCCCGTTAAACGGAAAAAACCGTTCATTCCCTGCACCTTGGAGTGGTTTCAGAACTCCCAAACCAGTCCCTGAAGGGAAGCACATACCCGGCCCGGATTTTTCAAACAAGGGGAAAGCCGTCAAAAAGAAATGACACTTTGGAAGGGTCCAAAGATCAGGATTTTAATTCAAGAAAACCATGGCTTGACCGAATCCTGCCGACACTAAAACGCATGAACCCTAATTCATAAACTACTATGCAATCTATATTTACATCCCGTAAAGGGAGAAAAGGGACAATCCAAACCAAGGTTTGGGACCCAACATTTTCACCCGACTCAGGATCGGGAGGAACCAATTAAATATTGGCTACTATCGGATAGTATTCATCATCCTCATTCTTGCCCCCAAACCCCTTGCCTACCGTACATTCACTCCGAACAAATTCGACCGCCCGAATCCATTTTACCATTTTATACCCCAATTGATTTTCGACACGAAGTCGTAGCGGGGCTCCATGGACCTCACTTAAGGCTTCATAATTCATCTCATAGGCAAGCAATGTTTGGGGGTGCTTGGCATTGCCAAGGGAAAGGGAATCGTAATACTCCCCTCCATAATGTCCCTCGCCAAACGAGTGAAACACAACGGTGCCCACCTCGGCCTTGGGCTTTACCAAAGCAATCAGTTTTGCCATGGGAAATCCCCCCCAATGGGCAATTCCCGACCAGCCCTGAATGCAATGGTGCATGGTGATTTGGTCTTGCTTTCCTAGTTCCCTCAAATCGGCAAGTGATAATTCGACCGGGTTTTCCACCAAACCAAACACCTTCAACCGATAGTTCTTAAACCCCGTTTCTCGTAATTGGGTCCAATCCTCGGAGACAGGCATTTTGCCATTCGGCCAGAAATAGGGTGATATATTTTGTTTTTTAAATTCCACCTGGGTTGCCATCCGATTCAAAAACCGTCTTTGAAAAGGGCCCAAAAACCGTCGAAAAGTATACTGAAGCAACCTTGGTTTGTACCAGGAAACCCAGTGCGTTAAAAAACAGGCCCCCACCACCAACCCAATTCCAATCAAACCAACCAACAATCCGGCAGGGTCGGTAGCATCCGTGCCAAACACAATATGATTCATGTTTTGGGAAAGGCCGGTAATTGCCACCATGGTAATGTGGGGAATCAGGAACCCAAGGTATCCAAGCAATGCAAGAAAATGGATGGACCGGGCACATTGCCTTCCCCCAAACAGCCTGGGATACCAGCGGAAACGATTATCAATCGCAGGAGACATAGCCAACCCGGTAAAAAATGTTACCGGAGCCACCATAAACACCACTCCAAAATAGGAAAGTTGCTGAAGGGGGTTGTATTTGTAAAAACCATCCGGTTCCGAGGGCAAATGAAAGGTCGCATAATGGACAAAGACATTCCAGGCATCCGCACCGATTTGCCAATCCATCGGAACCAAACGGCGCCATTGGTTGGTGCAAAACAATAGTGCAACAAAGGCCAAACCGTTAGCCAACCAAAAAAAAGCCGACAAAAAATGCCAATGACGGGCGATTCCTACCGTATGACGAAACCCAGGTAATCCGATCCAGGGAGAGAGGTAACGGCTATCGTCTTTTGCCGTCCAAACCCGATCTTTGGGAACTTCAACTGGCGTGAATCGCAACCAGTCACTGCCAGGGGTGCAATGATCATTCCAATAAAGCCTTGGGTGATCCATTAAAATGGAAAGCCCACTTCGAACCAACAGGACCATGAGAAAGAAATTGACAAAATGAGTTAAGCGGATCCACACAGGAAAACCAAACGGGTCCCCCACGCTGGAAGGAATTGTATGGGCAGGTGAGGGGATTGACGGCAAGCCAATGGAAAAAAATTGTACCCAGGCAACCAACACAGGCACGATTCCCAACACCGCAAAAAAGACAAAGTAAGGGGTTTTCATCGAAACCCACATCCGACGGTCCGATGGATACAACAATTTATCATTGAGGCGTGTATCAGGCATAACCCACCTTGGATGAAAGAGGAACGATAATCGATGGCAATCGGGTTGGCCAAAACCAAAGGGGAAACCTTGGCGGGCCTTAAAAACCTTGGATGTCAATCTAGGACTTTGTTCCTGAACAATCCTACCACCAAAAAAGGAAAGTTTCCGGAGGATAAAAATCCAAATAACCTGGATGTTATTTGTGGTGAGTAGACGGTGTTTTCAGGAATAGCATTTGCAACCTCAAGACCTGGGGTTATGGGTGAGTCTGGAATTGCCTTTTCAACCTCAAGACCTGGTGATTTTGGGTTTTGGGTTTTGGGTTTTGGATTTT
>SXGS01186676.1_pt1 | contig 20324 bp, 11 predicted proteins | sample 3174681 | NCBI WGS metagenome assembly SXGS01 (sample SAMN11356861, study PRJNA531348) | freshwater metagenome | isolation source: freshwater sample F1-80 | place: China: Fuxian Lake, Yuxi | collected 2017-12-25 | reverse complement strand
AGTTGGCTCGGCCGGTGTTTAGAGCGGTTCTCGAGTTCCACCATCTTTAAGGCTTCCATCGCGCGTTCGCGCCGCTCTCGCGCCGATTGACCGCTGTAGATCATCGGCAACTCCACATTTTGGAGCACGTTCAGCTTGGGCAACAGATTGAAGAATTGAAAAACGAATCCAATTTTCTTGTTTCTAATCCCAGCTAGTTGGGTTTGCGTGGCGCCTTGGATCTCGATCCCATCCAAAGTCATCGAACCCCGCGTCGGCGTATCCAGACAGCCCAGGATGTGCATCAACGTGGATTTACCGCTCCCAGACGGGCCGATAATACTGATGAACTCACCGGAACCGATATCCAGGGACACGTCGTCGAGAGCCCGGATCTCCTCGCCGCCCAAATGGTAGATCTTGCTGATGTTTCGGACCTCGACCAATGCCATGGCAGATTGTCTTTGTGGAGTTGTGCTTCGGATCAGCGCGCCGAAGTGGGAGGGGTCCCCCCGGATTTGGCGGCCCCCGCGGAGGCGGGAGACGAGCTCGATTTTGTCCCGGCCACCACCGCGCCACCACTCGCCGGAGACCCGTTTCCAGGCGGCTTTGGAGCGTTGACAACCCCGGTGGCCGATGTCCCTCCATGGCTTGTCACGGTCTTGGCTTGGTCAGATTTCAGATCCTTCGGCATTTCCAGCATCACCGTGTCCCCGGCGCCCAAGCCTTGTTGGATCTCGGCAAAAAACAGGTCTGATATGCCCACTCTCACCAACCGGCGCTCGTAGCCGTCGTCATTCTTCACATAGACAAACCGCTCGGGAAGCCCACTCGCCGGGTTCTTCTCCGTGAAAACTGCCGCGAGAGGCACCGCGACCACGTCTTTCGCCGAAGCCACGGGGATCTTGACGTTGGCGGTCATCCCCGGCCGAATTCTGGGATCCACGTCCTTCAGGAGAATTCGGACGGCGAAGCCTTTGACGTTGTTCTTGATCATCGCCTGGGGGGCGACTCGCTCCACGGTTCCCAGCACTTTCAATCCCGCCACAGCTTCCACAGTCACATCGACCTCTTGGTCGACCTTCAACCGCGTCACATCGGCCTGGTTAATATGCGCGTTAATGATCATGGTCCGCAGATCGGCGATCGTCAGCACTTCCGTGCCGCTGTTAAATCCGCCAGAACCAGAAACGGCTTGCCCTATGGAGATGGGCCGCGTCAAGACCGTGCAGTCGAATGGAGCCTGAACTCGCGTTTTTCGGAGCCGGTCATTGAGCAGATCCAACGACTTCTTAGACCGTTCCAAGGCGTTCTTCGACAGGTCGAATGAGGTCTTGGTATCCTCGAAGACCTCCTGGGAAATGAGCTTTTCCTCAAACAACCGGACCGACCGGTGGTAATTCCTCTCCGCCTGGGTCAACTGAAGCGAAGCACGTTCGATTTCCTTTTGCGCGGATTCCTTTTCGATCTGCAAATCGCGGTCGTCCAATGTGAAAAGAAGCTCGCCCTGCTTGACCTTGTCTCCTAGATCGACCGGCAGTTCGGACACCTTGCCGTTCACCTCCGGCCTCACTGAGACCTGTTCGGCGGGCCCAATTTCGCCCGCCGCGGTCACCGCAAACTGAATGTCCCTGACCTCCACGAGAGCCGTCGTCGGACGAGCCGATGCATCGGTCGGCTTGGACGCCTCTTTCCAGAGCTGCCATCGATGATAACCGTAGGCCGACCCGGCAATGAGGCCGATTATTAGAATCCACTTTTTCATGAGCTGGCGTAAGGATGCTTGATAATACGTCTACGTGCAAATTGGATTTTGCGAAACTTTAGACGCCCAACTGCCCTCCGCGATTCACCCTAAAAACGCCAGTTGAACCTCCTGTAGATTTGCATAAGCCCCGATAAGAAAGGCTAGACGAAAAGGGAGGCTTATTCCCCGTGGATCCGCCGAGTGATTCGAAAAAACTTTATGGCCAGGACCTTGCCGAAATTCGCCTTGGGCAACTGCCGCTTTTGAGGGAAAAGGAAGGAAGGCGGGGCGCCGGTGAATTGGCGCGTTCTCATTGCCGCAACCTCCTCCCATCGCCATCAAAATGCGACGAGGAATGAAAAGGCGGAAGATGCCCCGCAGGCCCGATCAGCGGTAAGGTTGATGAAGCTCCACCATCGGGGGTTTGCTCTTCCCGCGCAACCGGATGTTCAGAAACTCCACACCGACGGAAAAGGCCATCGCAAAATAGACGTAACCCTTCGGAATCTCTTTGTGGAATCCCTCCGCCACCAACATGCACCCGATCATAAGAAGGAAGCTCAACGCGAGCATCTTGATCGTTGGATGTTTTTCTATGAAACGGCTGACTTGGCCCGCAAACGCCAGCATGAACAGCATCGCGACGATAACGGCGACGATCATGATGGATTTGTCCTTCACCATTCCCACCGCCGTGATCACGGAATCCAACGAAAAGACGATGTCCAGCATAATGATCTGCACCAGCACAGCAGCATAAGTCGGCGCGAGTTTCCGCGTGACGCCGCCGTCTTCGCCCTCGAGCTTTTCGTGGATTTCATGGGTGCTCTTGCCCAGCAAGAATAGGCCGCCAATAATCAGGATCATGTCCCGGCCGCTGACGCCATGGCCCATGACGGTGAACACCGGTTTGGTCAACCCCATCATCCAGGCGAGGCTCAACAGCAACAGGATCCGCGTCACCAATGCGAGCGCGAGTCCCACCTGGCGCGCCTTGTCGCGCTGATGCTCGGGCAACTTGCCCGCGAGAATCGAAATGAACACCAAATTGTCGATGCCCAAAACAATTTCCAACAACGTCAAAGTCAGCAGACTGATCCAACCCTCCGGAGTCGCGAGCCATTCCATAAGTCTTGAATTGTGATACGGGCCAGATCTCTACTTTAACGTCGCCAAATATTCCACGAGATTCCGCAACTCCTGCCGCGTCAATATTTTGGTCATTTCCTCCGGCATGGCGGACAACCCCTTCTCCCTCGCGGTGATGTCCGCTTTTTTTAACTTCAACAAACCGTCCTCGGGTGAATTTACAACCAGTTCCGTGCCGGTCTCACTTCTAAGAATGCCGGCGTAGGCGGCGCCATCCTTCATCGTGACGATCAGGCTTTCGAATCCCGAGGCGATGGCGCGATTGGGCAGAATAATCGATTCCAGGAGGTATTCTCGGGTTTGTTTGGCGCCGATCCCCGTGAGCACGGGCCCCACTTCGCCACCCTCGCCGTCCACCTGATGACACCGCACGCAGGCGACGTCCGCCCGTTCCAGGAAAATCTGCTTTCCAGCGGCTGCATCTCCCCCATGGAGAGTGACTCGATCCACACCCAAATGATCGTGTTTGGGCCGGGTTGACTCAAACTTCGCAATCAGTTCCTTGAATAACGGCTCCGGACGTTTCGAGGACGCTTCCAAGATGTCGAGCCCGAGCTCTTTGGGTGCCGATCCGTCGGTCAATCTCTCCATCCAGGTCTTGAGCAATGTGGAGGCCTCCATGCCTTCCAATTTCCCGAGCGCGGCGAAGGCGGCTTGTTTTTCGCCCACGGATCCGCGTTCCAGAATCCCTTTAAGTCTGCCGAGAACTCCCGATGATCGCAGGGAGGAGGCGAGTCGAGTCGCTTCCTTTCGGACATCTTCGCTCGAGTCGTTTTGGATGGAATTCAAAACGCCTTCCAATCCTGCCGCATCCAGGAGCGCGATCGACCGGAGTGCCGCCACACGCGAAGGGGGAGCGGCTTCGAGATCCAGAGCCAACCGGCTCACGTAAGGCAAGGACTCGGCGATCCTTAACTTTCCAACGGCATGAGCAACTCCCGTTTTAACAGCTCCAGACGGACTCTTGAACAATTCACCCAAAAGGGGTTTCAGGGCATCCGATGGCGCTTGAGCGTCTCGGGCGTGGGCCAGCGGCCTCCACAACCCCAAAACGCGGTCGCGACCCGAGGGCGTTGGCCAGTCGGAAAGCGCGGCGAGCGCCTCGGCTCTCATGGCCTCGGGGTTCGACGAATCAGAGGCGAACCGAGCCAGGGCCGCCGCGGATTCCTTTGTGCCGTGCCTAAAATTGGCGTTCAACACACGGCGCAACAGCGGTTCATTCTGGGATTCTTTGGCCATGAGCGCCGCGAGCTCGGCCTGCGCTCCATGGATGGGCTCGTCATTGATGGCCCTGGCCGCCTCGAGGACTAAACTCTCGTCTGGGTCGCTCAAAAAGGACAGGATCTCCGGACGCTGCAACCGGCGCATTGCCAGCAAGGCGCCCAGGCGCACGGATGGGGAGGCGTCTCCGCCAAGAAGCTTGAGTCCCTCCACATCTCCCAATCGTGTCAGCGCCATCACGGCCGCGTGTCTCAAGTAGACGTCCTGGTCGTTATTCTCTCTGAGCAACTTCCCGATGGATCCTAGAGCCTCTGGACGACTCAGTTTCCCGAGCGCCTGCACCGCAAAAAAACGAACTCTCAAGGAAGGGTCGCCCAAGAGACGAACGAGCCCCTCATAGGCCGTGAAGTGGCGGCCGTCCCCTAAAACACGGGCTGCCTGCGCGCGCACCTCGGCATCCGCATCTCCCAGCAGTGGAACGAGGGGAGACATGGCTTCCGTGACAACAGGAACGGGAATCTGGGATCTGACTTGCGCGATTTGGCCGAGCCCCCAGATGGCGTGCAGCCGCGCCAGTTGCCGCGTGTCTTTACGAGCCACTTCCGAAAAAACTCTCACGCTGGGCGAGCCTTTGCGCGCGAGCGCGAACTGTGCGGACTGCCTGACGCGCATGTCTGGATGCCCCAGCAAAGCGCTCAGTTCACGGGTGGATCGCCTCGACATGCCGGCCCTGATCAGTTTGCCTGTGTCCATCGCGGCGGCGGCGGCCGACACCTCGGGTTGATGCAACCGATAAATCCGGCCTTTGCCCGTGAGGTCCCATCCATGCACCCAATCGGAGACGAACAACCCCGCGTCGGGTCCGAACTCCACATCCGTCGCCAGGATATTCCAAGCGAATTGTTTCTGGTCCACGAGCTCGAACGAAGCCCCTTTCGGGCGCACCGCAAATGAATGCACGCCGCTGTTGCCGGCGCCGCCCTTGAAATCCACGAGGAAAAAATGTCCCGCATATTCCTCTGGCAGGCCCGTCCCAGGATAATACGCAAGTCCTGACGGACCGTTCGCGACGTTCGCGATCGGCGGGACAATCGAAGCCGATTGACCGGCGTGCTGGGGATGCCACAGTTTCTCGGCGTTGAATGGGCCTCGGGAATAGGGGCGCTCCAAGAACTGATAGCCGATGCGCCACCCGCTATCGCCGCCCTCCACAACATAAACCCAGCGAGCCTTGTCGCCGCTATCGGAGTTGTTATCACCGGTCCACAAGTTGCCGAATTGATCAAACGCCAGCTCCTGGGGATTCCGGAGTCCGAAGGCGAACATCTCCAAGTCCGAGCCGTCGGGATTGCAACGGAACACGGCGCCCGTGTCGGTTCTGCCCACCGTTCGCCCGTCGACCGTCACCGAGGCGCCCCGGTCGCCAACGCTGAAGTAAAGCCGTCCATCTGGCCCGAAGCAGAGGCCGTGCAAATCGTGACCCAAAAACCCGACTCGGACCCCGTAGCCCCGGTGAAGCGACGCGCGCGTGTCCGCGATCCCATCTCCGTTGTGGTCCTTTAACATCCAAAGGCTGGGGATGTTCGCGAAGTAGACCACTCCTTCGCGAGCCAGCACCCCCGCCCCGAGGCCGTCGAGGTAATCATTGAAGCCGCCGGCAAACACAGTGGAGGCGTCCACTTTCCCGTCGCCATCCTTGTCGACAAGCATCTTGACACGATCGCTATGGGTCCCCCAATCGGAAACTTTGGCGCCTAAATGCCGTTTCATTTCAGCCAATCGATCATCCACTGTGACCGCGGCCAGCTCTTCGTCCAGCCATGGCATGAGGCCCCGAATGTCCCCAACGCCGGCGTGCAACCGGAACGTCTCGGCCACGTAAAAGCGGCCCTGCTCATCGATTGAGAACGCGACGGGATTGGCCAGATGCGGTTCCGCGGCGATCAAGTCGGCCTTGAACCGCGGCTGGAGCGTGAACCGTTTGACAGCCTGTTCGCCCTCCTCAGACGCGGCGGCGACCCGCGCGAGCGGCGCGGAGGCGCCTCCCAGCTCGTGCTTGGAATCCTGAGCGGCGATTGAGCCACCCGCCAAAAGGGAGCAAATCCAGGCTAGCCGATGCGTGGAAAACTTTTTATAGCGCATGCGTCATGGAGAATAATCGGGTTTCAAGGGGATGCAAGGGGAGCAGTAAGCGCGGGAATGAGACATCGGCTGGGACGCTACTAGAAGCTTCCGCCCGGGGCGCCCAGCGCGCAACCCATCGTTATGATTCGCCTGACTCTTGAGCTTCGATCTCGGCAAGCTTGCTGGAAGCGGTTTCCCATTCAGCCGTTCGTTGATCGAGAGCGTGTTGGACTCCGGAAAGTTCGCGATTCAAATGCATGGCGGCGCCGGCTTTGGCGTAGGTTTCAGGCTTCTCGAGCTCGGTGGTCAGTTCCGCCAGGCGCGATTCCAACTCCGTGACTTCCTTTTCGAGTCGGGCAACCCGCTGCTGCTGCTCTTTGCGGCCCTTCGACCGGGACTGGCGCATTTCGGCTTCCAATCGTTTCTGCTCCTTCCGGCTCAGGCCGGAGCCCGTCTCGGTTTCCCGCGCGGCCCGAGCGGAGTCCGATGGCATCAGTTGTCCTCCCCTGGCGGTCAATGCGGCCCGAGCCGACGTCGCGGCGGTTTTATCCAGATAGTATTGATAATCCCCCGCGTAAGGTGTGATGCGGCCCGCGTTGACATGCGCCACAGTCGTGGCCAGTTGGCGGATGAAATAAACATCGTGACTGATGAAGATGAGGGTGCCCTCGAACTTTTTGAGTGCCCCCAGCAGCGCGTCGATGCTGGGAATGTCCAGGTGCGTGGTGGGCTCGTCCATGAGGAGCAGATTGGGCGGATCCAGCAACAATTTGACCAGCGCCAACCGGCTCTTCTCTCCCCCGCTCAAAACGCTCACTCTCTTGAACACGTCATCCCCTCGAAACAAAAAGCTTCCGAGCACCGTCCTGATAAACTGCTCCGTGACGCGCTGGGGTGTTTCCATCGCCTCCTCAAGCACGGTTCTCTGGGGCTCCAGCATTTCGACGCGGTACTGGGAGTAATAGCCTTCCTTCGCGTTATGACCCAGCTCCCGCGTTCCGGATTGCGGAGTGAGCGCTCCCGCGAGCAGCTTGAGCAATGTCGACTTCCCAGCGCCATTGGGCCCCACGAGCACCGTGCGCTGCCCGCGCTCGACCTCGAAATTCAAACCTTGATAAACCGGAGTCGCCCCGTACCCAAAAACCACGTCTTTCAAGGAGATCACGCGCTGACCGCTTCGTTGCGGCTGAGGGAAGTCGAAGTGAATCTTGCGCTCGTCGCTCGTCGGAGCTTCGATTTTGTCCATGCGCTCGATCTGTTTTAACTTGCTCTGCGCCTGGGACGCCTTGCTTGCTTTGGCCCGGAACCGGTCCGCAAACTCCTGCAGCCGCGCGATGTCTTTCTGCTGGTTTTTATAAGCCGCCATTAATTGCGCTTCGCTGGCCTCGCGCTGGCTCAGAAACCGGTCATAATTCCCCACGTATCGGAAGATCCGGGATTGGCGGATCTCCACGATGGAAGTCACCAGATGATTCAAAAACTCGCGATCGTGGGAGATCATCAATATCGCGCCCGGATAGTGCATCAAATAATCTTGAAACCAGAGGAGCGCCTCCAGATCGAGATGGTTCGTGGGCTCATCCAGCATCAAGAGATCCGGTTCCATGACAAGAAGTCTGGCGAGGTACGCGCGCATGACCCATCCACCACTCATTTCGCGCGCCGGGCGGTCGAAATCCCGATCCCGAAAACTCAATCCCTTCAGGATGCTCTTGGCCTTCGCGTCGAGCTGATGTCCGCCCAACTCGTCAAAGCGCGCGATCGCCTCGTGATAGTCGTGGCCATTGTCCTCACCATCGGCGCGCGAGTGCTTGAGCTTTTTCTGAAGCGCCGCGATTTCGTCGGAAATCGCGGTCGCAAGTTCCAAGACCGTCTCATCCCCTGCTGGGGCGCTCTCCTGCGGCAAATACCCAAGCACACTCCCCCGTTGAGCATGAATCGTCCCATTGTCCGGCTGCTCATGCCCCAGCACCAAGTTGAAAAACGTGGATTTCCCAGCTCCATTCGGGCCGACGAGTCCAATCCGATCTTCCCGATTGACTTGAAGCGAAACGTCTTTGAACAGGGTCCGACCGCCGTAAGATTTGCTGACTTCAGATATCGTTAACATTCCAAAACGCGGGATCCTGCGGATGTCCCGCCCAGGAGGCAAGCGGCTTTTAAAGCGATCCCGATTTGCGCCCCGGGCGGAAAGGAGGTCCTGTGGCGAGGCTCAAGCCCCGGGGCTCCAGTTCGGAGTCATAAACTGTCAGTATCCGTGGCGCGCTTCAAAAATTGATGACATCGCCAAGGTTCGGCAACGCGGTTCGGACGCCATGGAGCTTGCGCAACCGTTCGGCCAGCGGCTCCCTTCCCCGCGCTTCGCCGTGAACGAGAACCACTTTTGGCTTCGACGACGCCATGCTTTGAAACCACTTCAGCAACCCGCTTTGACCCGCGTGAGCGCTGAAGCCGTTCAGTGTGTGGATGCGGGCTTTCACGGCGACCGTTTCTCCAAAAATCTTCACGGCTTTCGCTCCATCCACCAACTGACGGCCTAGCGTCCCTTGGCCCTGGTATCCCACGAACATCACCGCCGTTTCGGGCTGCCAGAGCCCATGCCGGAGATGATGGACGATGCGGCCTGCGTTGCACATCCCGGAGCCTGCCATGATGAGGCATGGGCCGGGCGCCTCGTTTAGTTTCATCGACTGTTGGGCCGTGGGCGTGGGAGTGACTTGGTGCTGGCTGCGCGTGATCTTGCAGGCGCTTTCCAAGGATCTCGCCTCGTCGTCAAACAAATCGGGATGGCTCCGGTATATCTTGGTGGCTTCAATCGCCATGGGGCTGTCCAAGTAAACCGGGAATGGCTTGACTTTGCCCGAGCAGAAAAGTTCGTCGAGATGATACATGATTTGCTGCGTGCGCCCTACGGCAAAGGCGGGAACGAGGATGCGCGATTTCCGCTCCACGGTTTCGTCAATGATCGCTCGGAACTCGGCGAGTGTCTCCTTTACGGGCTTGTGGTCGCGATCACCGTAAGTGGATTCCATGAACACTAAATCCGCGCTCTTAAAGGGCACAGCATCCTGTATCAAAGCAAAATCAGCCGGCCCGAGATCGCCTGAAAACACGACGGTCCGGGTTTTGTTCCGCTCTTTGACCGTCAGTGAAATGCTGGCGGAGCCAAGCATGTGCCCGGCGTTCGCATACCGCGCGGTGATGCCATCCGCGACGTCGAACGGATGGCCTAAGGGGACGTCTCGAAAACGTTCCATCGCGGCTTCGACATCCTCCGCGTCGTAAAGGGGGCTCATCGGCGATTTCCCGGCTCGCTAAAGTTTCCGATTCCTCCGCAGAACGTCATAGGACTGCACCTTGGCTGAATCCCGCAGGATCAGTCCGGCGAGCTCCCTGGTCGCTTCGGTGGCGAAGATTTTCCCTCCATAACCGGCTTTCGTCAGGAGCGGCACACGCCCCACATGGTCCAGATGGGCATGCGTCAATAATACGGCATCCAGGGGCTGGTCGAGCAATCCCCTTGGAAGCACATTTTTCGCGTTGTGATCCCCTCCGCCTTGGAACATTCCGAAATCGACGAGCACCCGGGCCCGGGCGGTCTCGACCAAATAAGCCGAGCCAGTGACTTCCCCCGCAGCGCCATGCAGTGTGATTTTCATAATCTTCGAATAGGGTCAAGCCACGGCGAATGACGCGTGACCATGTCACCCAGCGCAGGCGAGAAGGCTTCAAAGGGGTAGAAAAATGCGCGACCCGGCCGGACCCGCGCCGGGCGCCTCGAGCGGCGGCGCGTCAAGGGGTTTCTCTCACCACCGCCAATCGATTCGGCTGAAGATTGGGAACGGATTGCCTTCGTCCTCCCGGCCAAGTCACTTCGGCTTCGTCGATGCGCGAGTGGCGCCCGAGGCCGAAAGTGAGGATGATCTCGCTTTGGGAAAGATATCCCTTCGTGGGCATCACTTGCCGCGCCAGAACGCGCCCGCCCACGCGCAACTTCATCCATGCGCCAATGGCCTCCCTGTTGGATGTGGTTCCCACCAATTTGACACGGCACCACCGATGGCCCAAGTCCTGGTCATTGCGCAAGAGGACCGGGCGGCCGGCATTTTGCGTCATCACCAGGTCCAGATCGCCGTCGCCGTCGATGTCCGCGTAAGCCGATCCTCGCCCGACAATCGGACGAAACAAGTCCAACCGAGCGTCGATCGATCCGACATCGACAAACATGCCTCCCCTGGTCCCGCCGCGGTTCCAAAACAATTGGGCTGGCTGTCGGTACTGTTGTTTAAGATGGAAACGTTCGATATCTGGGTCGAGATGGCCGTTGGCCGTCAACACATCCAGTCGCCCGTCGAGGTCGTAGTCGAAGAAGAACAGGCCGAACTTCAGAAACTGCTGGCTGGCTGGTCCCAAACCAGCCTGGGTGGCTTCATCCGCAAAATGCAGCGGGTCATTTTGAGCGACGTAGAAGGCGTTCATTTCGTTGGCAAAATTGCCAATGGCAACTCCGAGCGCGTCGTCGTCACGAAACCGCGCCGTATCGATTCCCATGGCGCCGCGAGCCGCCCCAAATGTGTCGAACGCGATGCCGCTTCGAGCGCCGATCTCCCGGAACGAACCATTTCGCTCGTTGCGGAAAACAAGATTCTGGACCGTGTCATTGGCGACGATGATGTCCATCCATCCATCGCCATCGAGGTCGACTGGGGCCACTCCGAGGGCTTTCGCGAGCGGTTCCCCGGAAGGATCCGCGACCTGGATGCCGGAACTCGCGGAAACATCCGCGAAGCGTCCGCTCCCCTCGTTGCGGAAGAGGGTTGGGTGTGCGCCTTTGAAGTTGCGAGGAGGACCGTAGGCGCGCGTGGCGCCGTCGTAAGTGAACATGGCCTTCCGATCCAATTCGGGAGACCATGAAACGTAGTTACAGACAAACAGATCCAAACGGCCGTCGTTGTCATAGTCGAGCCAGGCCGCGCTGGTGCTCCATTGATTCGTGGAGCTCGCAACGCCTCCGATCGAAGTCCAGTCGGCGAATCGGCCGCCGCCCAGGTTCTTGAGAAGCCGGTTGCCGCCCACCGCCGTGATGAACAGATCCGTCCAACCGTCGTTGTCAAAATCCCCGCACGCGGCCCCCATACCATAGATGGGGAAGTCGAGTCCACTGCCCGCGGTGGTGTTGGTGAATGTGCCGTTGCCTTGGTTACGATATAACGCGAGCGTGCGGCTCCCCTCCCGTTCGGGAAGCGGATGCCACGGCCAGTCGGTTGAATTGACAAAAAGCAGATCCGCCGCTCCATCATTGTCGCAATCGAAGAATGCCACTCCGCCGCCCATGGTCTCCGGAAGCCATTTGTCCCCGTAAGCGCCGTTGCGATGAAGGAAGTCGATGCCGGAAACCTGTGTCGTGCCAGTGAAAAGCACGGAAGGAGGGGTGGCGTCCGCGCGATCGCGAGGGCCGGGAGCGATCCACCAAAGAACCAGCAACCCGGCGGAGATGCAGCATCCGAATCCGACGAGATCCTTGATGTGGCGGCGGTGGATCATGTGTTCTCTTCGCTCATTCATGCCTCAAAGCGGCCGGAGTGTCGATGACGGAGGACGCCTGACTGCGGAAGCAAGCCCTTTCCATGTCAGCGAGCATCTGCTACACCCGTTCGCAATGCGAGCTTTTGAGCTGGAATGGGCGCGGTGGCCGCTCCTCTTTGCGGGATGGACGGCTCTGGCTCTTTCTTTTGCGGTACAGTTTTACGTTTCCAGCGGGCAGGCCGGCTACCCAGTGACGTGGAGCCAGGCGGCGGGAGGATCCTTGGGGGACTGGTATGTGGTGGGAGCATTGTCGTGGCCGGTGGCGCGCATGGCCCGACGGTTTGAATGGGAGCGCGGGCACGGGATCGAATGTTTCCTGGCGCACGCGTTGGGCGCGGCGGCCTTTTCGGTTGCGTTCGTCTTTCTGCGGGCCTTGGTCGGGATGTGGCAAGGATGGGCGGCCGGTCAACCGGTCAGCTACCGCGCCCTCGTGGAGGCTCTGGCGATCAAGACGTGGCATCTGAATCTCATCATTTACGGAGTCATCGTGGCAGCCACGCAAGCCGTTCGCTACTATCGAGAATCCCAGCAGAGGGCGCTCCGGGCGTTGGAGCTGGAGCACGGCCTGGCCGAGGCCCGGCTCATGGCTCTCCAAATGCAGATCAACCCGCACTTCCTCTTCAACGCCCTGAACAGCATCGCCACCTTGATTCACCGCAATCCAAATGCGGCGGATGACATGGTGGTGCGTCTGGGTCAATTGTTGAGGCTCACCCTCGGCCGCTCCACGGAGCAGGAAGTCTCCCTGGGTTCGGAACTGGAAATTCTCGAAAGATACCTCGACATCGAGCGCGTTCGGTTTGGAGACAGGTTTCGATTTGAATTGTCGGCCGGCCCCGAGGAACTGCGCGCCAAAGTGCCCAACCTTCTCCTCCAACCGATCGTTGAGAACTCCCTCAAACACGGGCTGTCAGGCGCGTCCCGCGACGCGCGGATCGAAGTCGCGGCCCGAAGGTCGGGGGATTTCCTGACGTTGACGGTGAGAGATCACGGGCCAGGACTGTCCCCCGCAAACACAAGGCGGGAGGGAATCGGGCTCGCCAACACGCTCTCGCGATTGGAGCATCTTTACGGCACAAGCCACGAATTTGAACTCGTGAATCATCCCGACGGCGGCACCCTCTGCCGGATCTCCATTCCCTTTCAAACGGCTGAGCCACGCCGAGAAAAAGACATGAAATGAAACTCAGAACCCTCATCGTGGACGATGAAGCCCTGGCGAGAGAGCGCTTGCGCGGATTCCTGGCTGCCGACCCGTCGCTGATGATCATGGGCGAGGCGGCAAGCGGCGATGAGGCGGTGCGACTCATTCGAGAATCGCCGCCAGACCTGCTCTTCCTGGACATAGAAATGCCAGGGATGCATGGCTTCGAGGTGCTTCAACAAGTGAAGGATTGCCTCCCCGGGGCGGTTGTTTTCGTGACTGCTTACGATCAGTTCGCGGTCAAAGCCTTTGAAGTCCATGCCGTGGATTACCTGCTCAAACCATTCGACGCGTCTCGTCTCGCCGAGGCGGTCCGCCGGGTTCGCCACCGGCTCTCTCAAGAAAATGGCGCCACCAGCGGCGCTCGAATGGAAGCGCTCTTGGCGGAGCTGCGGCCGCGCGTGGCGCCCCCCGATCGGCTGCTCATCAAAACCGAAGGCAAGATGGTTCTGATCTTGATCCATCACATCGACTGGATCGAATCAGCGGACAATTATGTGGTGGTCCGCGCCGGGAAGGCGAGGCACCTTCAACGCGAAACGCTGGCGTCCATGGAAGCCAAGCTGCCGGGCGACGCGTTCGTGCGGATCAGCCGGTCGCATATCGTCAACATCAAACGCATCAAGGAATTGCAACCGCTCTTCCATGGAGAATACTGCGTGATCCTCGAGGACGGCTCCCGGCTCACGCTGACTCGGACTTATCGCGAAGTACTGAACCGGTTCGGCATATCTTAAAAGCGGTAAGAAATGCTGGAGTTGATCGAGTAATCGGCGAACGCCGCATCACCCGTGGTCGCCGCGTTGAAGGTTCTCTGCCGATTCCTTTCCAGAGCCACCGGGGCTGTGACGCTCACGGAAAGCCTGCCCCTGTGGAAAGAGATTCCAGGCTCGATGGCGATGGCATAGCCGGGCCGGCGAGTCCCCAAGCTGCCGCCGATCGCGTCGCTCGGAGGAACGCCTTCAATCCTGCCGCCCAAGCTGAGAGATACGCCGTGCTCGGGCAAAATAGCGTAGGCCAGCCCAAGGCGTCCGAGATAGGAATCCGGTACGGAAAACCGCGTGGAAGGAACCATCTCACGAGGGTTAAAGGTGTACGAAGCGTTGAAGTAAGTTGAGAGATTGCCCGCGATGAGGTGAAAGCCCTGCGTTTCCAGGAAGAAACCCCATCCTCCATCGCCCGGCTGAATGGATGTGTCCACGTAACGCTCCTGCGGTCCGGTGGGCCGCATGAATATATCCGTGGCTTCGTAATCCCCAGTGGGCGCTTTGACGCCGGCGCCAAAAGCGATATTCCCGTTGTGGTAGCGGTCAGGATTCACCAGCCAGTAGGCAGCGCCAAGCCGCATGTCCGCCAATCCACTCGCCTGCGTGTGATACCGCTCCCCGGCAGCGTTGCCCTTGTGCTCATAAAGCGAAGAGCGGTCGTGAACGACAAACGGAATGGTCAGATTGAGCGAGAATTGGCGGGAGAAAGCGTAGACTCCGGTCAGGTCCAAAAAATGCGAGTCATTGATGACCTCGGTTCCCTCGTTCTTGCGATGGGGCTCTTCATGGGTGCCTCTAAAATGTCGATCCGACCTGAACCAGCGATGAGCGATACTCGCCTGCCAATCCCCCGGCTGCAAAAACGAATCATGGTCGTGGGTCATCATGGAGAAGTTGGCGCCTCGGGCGATCACGCAGCCTTGGCCATGCGCGTTGACCAGAAACAAGAGGCTTGCGGACGGGACGGCGAGCCCCAGCAAAGTGGATCTGAGCGAAGATAATATTGATTTGCGAGTCATAGTATTTGGTCCCTAAGACGGCAGTCGCCCGTTGTGAGAACACTGCGGCAAAGGGACGCAACGGATTTACCAGAAATAAGGGCTGGAACCTGTTGATTTGTGGTAGTCAGCGGGATTTCAGGGGCGGAATGCCTTGAGACGGCGCCAATTCGCAGCCCGAAAGCGGCCGCAAACCTCACTTAATGACGGCTTCCGGCCGGCCCTGCTTCGAATGAACCTCTTCGAAGGCATCTAGGCACATCTGGAGTTTCTGAGCCAATACTCTCACATGGGGTTCCTGAATGAGCGTGACGTGATCGCCTGGCACCTCGTGAAAATCAACCCCTCCGAGGGCGATGCGATCCCAGACGACCCGCATATACTGCTTGTTGGAGTGGAGGTGATCGTCGGCGATGAACACGCTGACTCTGCCATTGTAAGGTTTGCTCACATAATTCCGCGAGGCCAGGAAATTGGATTCTCTCACATCGTTGAAAACACGGTCCATGTCCGGCCTTGTCCCGGGCCACCAGAGGTAAGCCAACTGCCAGACCCGGCTGTTGAGACGGCGCCTGATTGTCCTGGCCTTTCGTCCCAGATAAGAAGGCCACTCAGAAGCGCTCAACTGCCGGATATCGCGCAAGTGCCCTTCGAACCGGCGACGCCACGCATCCAAAGTCTTCCTCGTTCGCTCGGTCAAAGGGATCAATTCGGATTCTCCCCTGGGATAGGAATCGAACAAAGCCAGCAATCCAACCTGCCGGCCCATCATCAAAAACTGCTGCGCCATCTCGTAGGCGACAACTCCTCCAAAGGACATGCCAGCCAGATGATAGGGTCCGGTGGGGAACGCGTCGATGATCTCCCGGGTATAGATCTCCGCCATGGCTTCGATGCTCTTGGGAGTTGTCCTGCTCCCATCCAACCCGGGCGACTGCAGTCCATAGACCGGTTGATCGCTCGCTAGGAGGCGCGCCAAAGGATGAAAACCAATCACGTTGCCTCCCACACCGTGAACTAAAAAGATAGGATGCTTCCGCCCCTGCGGCTTGATCGCCACCAGCGAGTTCAAAGCCCCTGGGCAATCCGTTTTCAGCAACTCCGCGGCGATCGCTTCCACTGTCGGAGCTCGAAAAAGCAGCGCCAAAGGAAATCGCTTTCCAAAACTTTGCTCGATTTTGCTGAAGACCTGGAGCGCCAGCATCGAGTGCCCGCCCAACTCGAAGAAATTATCCCGCACACCGACTCGCTCCTTCCGCAAGACCGATTGCCAGATCCCAACCAGCGACCGCTCCGTCTCGTTGCGTGGAGCGACATGCGCGACGATCGAGGCGACGGGGGTGCGTTCAAGGCTCCCCAGAGCGCGACGATCGAGTTTCCCATTCGGAGTGCGAGGCAGGGATGGGACAACGAAGAATGCCGAGGGGACCATGTGAGCCGGGAGTTTCCTTGAGATCGACTCGCGCAACGCCAACTCAACGGAAGCCCGTCGCGGTTCCAGGGTCACGTAGGCCTGGAGCTGGTCTTCAGATCCCGGTCCCGCTTGCACGACCGCCGCGGCGTCCTCAACGCCTTCAAGGGCGCGCAGTTCGGATTCGACATCTTCCAACTCGATTCGAAACCCTCTGAGTTTAACTTGAAAATCCGCGCGCCCAAGGACGGCAAGCTCTCCGCGCGCTTCCCATTTGGCTCGATCCCCCGTCTTGTAGAGCCGGCTCGACCCCACGGGATCAAACGGATTCGGGATGAACCTTTCGGCCGTCAATTCAGGAGCGCTCGCATAACCGCGCGCCACTCCATCACCGCCGATGTAAAGGTCTCCCACGACCTCTGCGGGCACGGGTCGGAACTGGTTGTCGAGAACGTAAACCGTCGTGTTGGCGATCGGCGTTCCGATAGTGACGGGTTGCTGGGGAAGCAGACGGCTCGCAGTGGACCAAATGGTAGTCTCCGTTGGGCCGTATAGGTTCCAAGCCCTGGATCCCAACGTGGCCAATTCATTCGCGAGCTCCTGCGACAGGGATTCACCGCCGCAAAGAATCTGGAGCCGGGGGCTCCCTTTCCATCCGCAGTGAAGCAGCATGCGCCAGATCACGGGCGTGGCTTGTAGAATGGTGACCTCGCGTTTTTCGAGCACGGCGCGGAGAAGCTTGCCATCCATCGCCGTCTCGCGCCGGGCGAGAATGCACCGCGCTCCCGAAATCAACGGGAGCCAGATTTCAAGCCCAGCAATATCAAACGATAACGTGGTGATGGCGAGCCAGACGTCCGATCCGCCGATCTCGAAACTCTCCTTGAAATGCAGCAAACAATTCACCAGCGAACGGTGGGAGATTTCGACACCCTTGGGCTGGCCCGTCGATCCAGACGTAAACATCACATAAGCCAATTGGCCGGGGTCTCGATCTTCGCGCCAGTTTCCGGACCCGGCTTGCCACGAGCAAGTTTCCAGGAACAGCTTCCCGACACGATCAAAACACAGTTTCTGCTCGAGGATGCGTTGCGTGACAATGAGCTCTATTTTGGAGCTTTCCACCATCCGCCCCAATCGTTCCGCGGGGTATGAGGGATCCAGCGGCACGTAGGCGCCGCCCGCCTTGAGAACAGCCAGCATCGCCACGACCATGTCCGATGAACGTTCCACGCAGAGTCCGACCGAAGATTCGATCCTCACTCCACGCGCGCGCAGTTCAAGGGCCAGCTGGTTCGCCCTCGAGTTGAGTTGTTGGTAAGTCAGGGAATCCGACTCGAACTCAACGGCCACCGCATCCGGCGTGCGCGCCGCCTGTTCTTCGAAGAGCGTCTGCACGCATTTCTCCGGGGGATAGACCCTCGCCGTTTGATTCCACTCCACAATCAATCGGCGTCTCTCGCCGTCGCGAAGACCGTCGAGACACTGCAACCGCGACGCGGGAGCCTTCTCCAACGCCTCCACCAACTCCTCCAAAATGCGTTCAAACAGCGCGCCCACTTGCCTGGCATTGAGGGGCGGGCGGGCTTGCACAGTCAGAGCAAACTCCTCGCCAAAGTCGTCAACCGCAATATAGAGCGGGTAATGAGTTCGCTCTTCGCCGCCGAGAGGCTCGATGCCCCGCCAAGCCTCGGCAGATCGGGATCTGGCGGCCGCTTCGCGTGTGATGCTGTGACGGTAATTCAGCAAGGAGGTCAACAAAGGGGTTGGTGCTTGAACCGAGCTGCAACCCTGGGCGAGAGCCAACGGAGCGTGCTCGTGCCGGATCAACCGGGCCAATAATTGCTGGGCCTGGCGCGCGCTCCCTTCGGCACTGTCCCGGCCCACCTGCATCCGCACCGGGAGGGTGTTGATAAACAAGCCGAGCATTGCGCCGCCCTCGGCTTCTCCTTCTTTCTTTCCAAACAATAGCGTGCCAAACACCACGTCGCTTCTTCCAGAAGTGCGAGCCAGCACGTGAGCCCACGCCAAATGAAAAAGGCTCGCGGTGCTGACGCCCAGCGCCCGGGATCGGCCCCGCAGCCGGCTGGAAAGCAATTCCCCCAGAGAGAGCCGCGCCTCATCCAATTCAGCTTGATTGGCCTCCACTCCTCGAAATCCAAAAGGAACCGTGGGCTCCGTGACACCCTCCAGCATGCCTCTGAAGAACGCTTCGTGTTCCTGGGCGCTGATGCGCCGGCGCGCGCGCGACACGAAATTCCGAAAAGGCAGTGGCGCCGGCAAACGCTCCTCCTCGCCGGCCAAGATCGCTCCCACCTCTTCCGTTATCGCGTCCAATGTGGCGTGGTCCATCGCCAGGTGATGCAGCAACTGAAGCAACACCCAGCGATCCCGTGACCCATCCCACGCGTAGAACAGGCGAATCAGGGGCGGGGCTCGAACATCGAGCCGATACGACACTGGATCATAAAGCGCCTTGAGCCGCGCCAAGACATCCCTCTCGGCCGAAGCCATGGAAACCTGTTCGGCGCTCAACGGCGCGTGCCGCAGCACAACTTGAACCGGTTCGACAAGCCCTTCCCACAAAAATGCGGTGCGCAACACATCGTGACGATCGACGACTTTTTGAAGGGCATCCACATACCGGTCCATCCGAGCTCGCGACTCGAAAAGGTAGAGTCTTCGAAGCAAATAGAAATCCCCTCTCTGACTCAGCACATGATGGAATAGAAGGCCCTCTTGAAGCGGCGCCAGCGGGTAGATGTCCTGGATGTTCGCGGCGCCTCCATCCACTCTATCCACGATTTTCGCGATGTCGTCCGAAGTCAGGGAAACCAGAGGCAGCAGGTCCGGATGCAGAGCCTGGCACCCATCTGGGATGACGTTCGGAGGCGCGGGAACCTCGGAACCCTCCGCGCCCTCATCCACGGCCATAGCCGCGATCGTCGGAGTCGCGAAAAAGGTCTTCAAATCAGCGCGAACACCAGCCTGTCGCATCCGGCTCAACACCGAGATGGCCAGCAATGAATGGCCCCCCAACTCGAAGAAATTGTCGTGAATGCCCACCCGCTCGAGTTTCAAAGCCTCCGCCCACAGGGCCGCCAGAGCGGCCTCCACCGCAGTCCTCGGAGCGGCCTGCTCCCCTTGCCTGCCAGCCTCCACATCCGGCCCCGGCAATGCCTTGCGATCCAATTTCCCACTCGATGTCAGGGGAAAATGCTCAAGCACGACCACCATGGACGGCACCATGTGAGGGGGCAGGAATCGAGCCAGGAACCGCTTGAGATCCTGGGCATTGACCGATGGCTGACCTGGCTGCCGCGGCGACACGTACGCCACCAGGCGTTTGAAGCCCTCATTGCCCGAAGCCACGACGACGCTCTGCCCCACCGCCGGGTGTTGAAGGAGCTTCGACTCGATCTCCATGAGCTCGATGCGTTGCCCTCCAATCTTGACCTGCGAGTCCAGCCGGCCCAGGTACTCAATCGCTCCGTCTCGAAAATGCCTCGCCAGATCGCCCGTTCGGTACAAACGCGACCCCGGAAGAGTGGAAAACGGATCTGGCACGAATTTCTCGGCCGTTTGCCCTGGTTGATTGACGTAACCCCCTCCCACAGGCGCGCCACCGATGCACAACTCTCCCGGAACGCCAGCGGGAACCAGTTGCCAATGCTTGTCCAAAATGTGGATTCGCGTGTTCGCCACCGGCCTTCCGAGAGGCACGGAACGTCGATCCTCCCCGGGCAGGCAACGCCAGAAAGTCACATCCACAGCCGCTTCGGTAGGACCGTAAAGATTGTGCAATTCAACCCCCGGCAGCTTCGAAAAAAATCGTTCCACCAAATCTTTCCCCAACGCTTCCCCGCTGCATAGGACACGGCGCAAGTCGCGGGGAGAATGGGCGGGCGCCTCGTCGAGGAAAAGTCGAAGCATCGAAGGGACGAAATGGACAGTCGTAATGCGTTCCTCGGCAATGAGGCCGTGGAGGTAGAGCGGATCTTTGTGGCCTTCCGGGCGCGCGATGACGGGGTGGCGGTGCGGTTGCAGCTGTTGACCTACCCGATGCTCGACGACCGCACACGCGAACCCGATCCGCACCATCGCCTCTGGAACGCCTCGGCCAACGCCTTCGGATGGT
>SXGS01553676.1_pt1 | contig 20339 bp, 23 predicted proteins | sample 3174681 | NCBI WGS metagenome assembly SXGS01 (sample SAMN11356861, study PRJNA531348) | freshwater metagenome | isolation source: freshwater sample F1-80 | place: China: Fuxian Lake, Yuxi | collected 2017-12-25 | reverse complement strand
GTCGTTGAAGGATTCCTTCCCGGCGTGATGGATCGGCTCGGCCTGTCGTTCGATGTCATCTCCGCCGCGAATACGAAGCTGATCTTCGCGTCGATCACCGGCTACCCACGCGACTCCGAACGCGCGCGGGAGGCCGGGCACGACCTCAACTACATGGCCGCCGCCGGGCTGCTCGGATGGCCGCCATCGATGCCCACGGTGCAAATGGCGGACATCTGCGGTGGGTCGATGATGCTGGTTCGGGAGGTTCTGCTCGCGCTGATCGAACGTGGGCGGACGGGGAAGGGCAAGCGCATCGACGTCGCGATGACCGAGGGGCTGTGGCCGCTGGCGATCGCGCCTCGGGCGTTCGCGGCGGCGGGCGCCGTCAATCCGCTGACGGGCGCGTATCCCTGCTACAACCTCTATGAAACGGCGGACGGCGAGTGGCTGGCTGTCGGTGCGCTCGAGGGGCAGTTCTGGCGCGAGTTCTGCGCCGCGGCGGACCGGCGGGAGTGGACGGATCGGGCGTTCGATCCACTGCTGATCGAGGATGTGCGAGCCGCGATGCGGGAGCGAAGCGGACGGGAGTGGTTGGCGGCGTTCGCCGGCCGCGACTGCTGCGTGAACGCGGTGAACCGGATCGAGCCGGGCGCGATCCCCGCCGAGCCCACGCCCGCGCTCGGATGAGCGCCCTAAAATGTCATTGTGGCCCTTCCCCAAGCCCAGCCCGAACTCTGGCGCTGCAGCGTCGATCGCTATCACGAGATGGTGCGAAAAGGAATTCTCTCGGGCGACGATCGCGTGGAGCTATTGGACGGCTTGATCGTGAGGAAGATGCCCATCGACCCGTCTCATCGCATTTCGACCCGTTTGCTATTCCGGGCGTTGGACGCATTGGCTCCGCCGGGGTGGTACGCCGACCATCAGGCTCCGGTGACGCTCTCCGCCAGCGAGCCTGAACCGGACGTAGCTCTGCTCCGGGGAGCGACGACCGACTACGCCGATCGCCATCCCGGTCCGAAGGAGACGGGGATCGTCGCCGAGGTCTCCCATACGTCGCTAGCTCAAGGCCGCACGGTGAAGTGAAGAAGCGGGTGTACGCGCACGCGGGGATTCGCGAGTATTGGGTGGTCGACCTTGGGGCGTGTGTGGTCGAGGTGTATTCGGAGCCGCGGGACGGCACGTACCGCGCGATGTGGGAGTTCCGGTCCGGCGAGTCGATTTCCGTGACGCTGGACGGCGTCACCGTGGGCGCCGTCGCCGTGGCCGCGATCCTTACGCCCGCGGCGCTGGTACAATCGACGCGATGATGAATCGCCGCCAAGCTCTGCGATCGTTCTCCGCTTTCGTGGCCGGCTCGCCGCTCTGGTCCCAGGACTACGACAACGATCCGATGGCCCCCATCAATCTCCACGAATTCGAGGAGGTGGCCAAGCGCAAGCTCCACAAGCTCGCCTACGACTTCATCGCCGGCGGCACCGAGGAGGAGTACACTCTGCGCGCCAATCGCGAGGCGTTCGGCCGCTGGTATCTCATCCCGCGATTCATGCGCGACGTCACCAATGTCGACACGTCGGCCACGATTCTCGGCGCCAAGGTCCCCTTCCCGTTTTTCATCGCGCCCACCGGCGGCAAGAACCTGGTGCTGCCCAACGCCGACGAGACCGTCGCCCAGGCCGCGCTGAACACCAAGACCGTCCTCTGTTCCGCCACCGGGGTCGGCAAGATTCTCGAAGAGGGCAAGCCGCTCGTCTGGTGGAGCAACACCATCGGATCGCCGAACAAGGCCTCGGCGGTGGGCTACGCCAAGCGGATCGAGGATCAAGGCGGCAAGGCGATCGTGCTCACCATCGACAACGCCTATCAGTCGAATCGCGACCGCAACAACCGCAACCGCTTCGACTATGGCTACATGCAGACCGGAGCTCCCAAGCCCGGCGACAAGATCCCTCCGCCGCGCAATCCGGCGCGAGCGGCGATGTGGCAGCCGCACACGCCCAGCCTCACCTGGGAATGGCTGGACTGGGCGCGGTCGGGTTCGCAAATCCCGATCGTTGTCAAAGGCGTGCTTCATCCCGGCGACGCACGGATGGCGATCGAGCGCGGCGCGAGCGCGATCTCGGTATCGAATCACGGCGGACGCCAGCTCGACGGCGCGATCGGGAGCCTGGATGCGCTGCCGGAGGTGGCCGAGGCCGTGGGCGGCAGGATTCCCGTGTTCATGGACGGCGGCATCCGCCGCGGGCAGGATATCGTGAAGGCGATCGCGTTGGGCGCCAGCGGCGTGCTGCTGGGCCGCGCGCCGCTGTGGGGTCTGGGCGCGTACGGGCAGAAGGGCGTGGAACGCGTGCTGGAATTGCTGGGCATGGAGTTCAAGCTGGCGATGGCTTTGTGTGGCGTTCGCAACGTCAAAGACATCGACCGTTCGATGATCCGGCGCATATGAGGCTCGCGCTCGCGGCGCTCGTCGCGCTGCTCCCGGCCGTCGCGCAGAAGGTCCACGAGGTGTGCGCGCCCTGCCATAACCAGCACTTCGAGGACTTCAAGACCCACAAGCATTTCGAGAAGAGCCTGAGTTGCGACGCCTGCCACGGCGCCAGCCAGGGCCACGTGAGCGCCGGGGGGAATCAGTTGCCGGACCGCGTGGCGGGTCCAGCGGATCAACCGGGGCTGTGCGGCGCCTGCCATACCGGGCAGCGCAAGAGCTACGAATCGGGCAAGCACGGCAAGCTGGTGCTTTCGGGCGGAGCGAAGAAGGCGCCCGCGTGCACCACCTGCCACGGCACGCATTCGCTTCGCAAGCCTGCGGCGATGGCGCAGCAGTGTGGGCGTTGCCATGAGGCGCTGCCGGCGGCCTGCAAGAAGGATCCGCCCCTGGCGGTCAAGATGGCATGCGCCGGCTGCCACGATCCGCACACACAGGCGGCGCGCCGATGACCAAGGGCGAGCGCAAGGGTTGGCTGCAAGCGGGACGCATGCTGGGGCTCGCGTTCCTGCTCCCATGCGCCACTTTCGTGGGCTACGCGCTCGGCTTCATGCTGGACAAGAAGCTGGGGACGTCGTATTGCGCGATGGTGGGATTGCTGCTCGGCATCGTGGGCGGCATGGTGCAGCTCATTCGCGAGATCTCGAAGGAAAAGTGACCGCTGTCGAGTACGCGGAGGCATTGCGCAGGATCTGGCGGTGGATGGCGGCCTGCGCGATCGCCGGAGCGGCCGCGGCGTGGATCTGGCGAGGATGGCGGCACGCGGCGGGCTTTGCGCTCGGGGCGGCGTTTTCGGCGCTGATGTTCCACTGGTTCCACCGCGTGGCGGAGGCCCTCGGTCCGGATACGGAGATGCCGTCGCGGCCCCGTCTTGCCTGGCTGGGGGCGCTCCGCTACGGCCTGATCGCGGGAGGAGCCTATGTTATGATGGAAATTCTCGGAATCGATCCCCTCTCCATCGTCATCGGGCTCCTGGTGATGGTGGCAGCCGTTCTCCTCGAACTCCTCTTTCAACTCGTCTATGCCCGAACATGAACTCGCGATCACCGCGATTTTCAACGATAATCTGGCGGGAATCGCGAACGCGTTCCTGACGGCGGTGGGCCGCCACGGCGGCGACCGGCCCTGGTCGAACTGGATGGTGATGCAGTTGCTGGTGATCGGCCTGCTGATGCTGTTGTTCGGCATCCTGCGGTCGAGGATCTCGATGGACAAGCCGGGCGGCTTGCAGCATCTGGTCGAGGTGGTCTACGAGTTTCTTGGGCAGCAGGCGCACGAGATCATCGGCCACGACTACAAGCGGTACCTGCCGATCGTGGTGACGATTTTCTTCTTCGTGCTGATCGCCAACCTGATCGGCCTGATTCCGGCCTTCGAATCGCCGACGATGTTCCCGCCGGTGACGCTGGGCTTGGCGCTGCTGTCGTTCCTGTTCTACAACATTCAGGGGATGCGGGCGCAGGGTGTGGGCAAGTACATCGCGCACTTCGCGGGCCCGATCTGGTGGATGGCGCCGCTGATGTTCGTGATCGAAATCGTGAGCCACCTGGCGCGTCCGATGTCGCTGACGGTCCGCTTGTACGCGAACATGTTCGCCGGCGAGCAGGTGACCATGGTGTTCATCGGGCTGACCAAGATCGTGTTTCCGGTGATCTTCTTCGGTCTCCACTTGTTCGTCTCGTTCCTGCAGGCCTACATCTTCGCGCTGATGACGCTGGTGTATGTGGGCGGCGCGGTGGAGCACGCGGACGAGCATCACTAAAGTTCCGCGTTCAGCGTGAGGCTCCGGGTTCCCCAGAACGCCGGCGTAACCACCTCCTGGGCGCGATTTCATAGCAAAGGACAGTCCCATGTCGATTCGAACCACTCTCCTCCTTCTCGCGATGTTCGCCTTGGCCACGCCGATGATGGCCGCCGATGGCGCGATCGTGATCCCCAACGCGTTGGCCATGGCCATCGCCAGCGGCTTGTGCGCGCTCGGCCAGGGCCGCGCGATCGCCAGCTCGGCGGAAGCCTTGGCGCGCAATCCCGGCGCACAGGGCGCCATTCGCTTCGCTCTCATTCTCGGCCTGGTGCTGATCGAATCGCTGGCGTTGTACACGCTGGTTGTCATCTTCGCCAAGGCCTGACCGCCCATTTCGCCGAGTTTCGACGAGGGGCAGGAGCGATCCTGCCCCTTTCGCTTTTCCCACCATGGCTTCATTGAAATTTTCCGGCATCTTCGCCTCCCTCGCGACGCCTTTCGATCACGAAGGCAACCTTTACGCCGCCAAGGTCCGCCACAACGTGGGCAAGTGGAATCAGGTGAATCTGGCTGGTTACGTCGTGGGCGCCGCGGCGGGTGAAGGCGCCTATCTCACGGCCGACGAAAAGGTCGAACTGTGGAGCCTGGCCGCGGAGTCCACCGCGCCGGGCCGGCTGCTGATCGCGGGGTGTTCGGCGGAAAGCGTTCGAGAGACGGTCTCGCTGGCGAACAAGGCGGCGGCGGCCGGCTATTCCGCCGTTCTGGTGGAGGCCCCGCGCCACTACCGCAATGTCGTCACGGACGACTCGTTTTTCCCGGCGGTGGCGGATGGGTCGCGGATTCCGGTGCTGGCGGCGACGGCTGGGAGCGTCTCGCATCCGAACATCGCTGCGGTGGCCGGCGGGTCCGCCGCGATCCAGGGCTCCACGAAGCCGGTGTTGTGTGGCGCCGAAGAATCGCTGTGGGACTCGCTCCGGGCGGGCGCGTCCGGCGCGGTGCTCGGATTCGCCAGCGCCGCGCCTTACGCCTGCATCCTGATCTGGGAGGCGTTCCGCACCAGAGAGGAAGAAGCGGGGCGCGACTGGCAGAATCGCATCCGGCCGGCCGCGGAGTTGGTGACGTCCAAGTACGGCATTCCGGGCCTCAAACACGCCATGGACCTGAACGGCTACCATGGGGGTCCGTGCCGCTTGCCGCTACGGCCGCTGGCGCCTGGCGCCAAGCGCGAGATAGCGGCTGCGTTCGAGAACCTGCGCGGATAGGAGGGCTTTTGAAGGCTGTCGCCGTTTTCCCCGGAGAGAAGCGATTCGGTGTAATCGACCACGCCGAGCCCGGTCCGATCGGTCCGCGCGAGGTCCGGTTGCGGATGCTCGATGTGGGCATCTGCGGCACCGACAAGGAGATCGCGGCGTTCGAGTATGGCACGCCTCCGGATGGGTTCGACTATCTGGTGATCGGCCACGAGAGCCTGGGTGAGGTGGTGGAAGCGGGCGCCGCGGTCGATGGCTTCCAGCCCGGCGATCTCGCCATCCCGTCGGTTCGCCGGCCCTGTGCCCACGACCGGTGCACCGCCTGCCGCGCCGGCCGCCAGGACTTCTGCTTCACCGGCGACTTCGTCGAGCGGGGCATCAAGCAGGCCCACGGCTTCATGACCGAGTTCGTGGTGGAGGATAGCGGCTACCTCAACGCCGTCCCCCGATCGCTCCGCGACGTGGCCGTACTGGTGGAGCCGCTGACGATCGCCGAGAAGGGCATGGAGCAGGTCTGGCAGGTGCAAAAACGTCTGCCCTGGATCGGCAGCCACGGAACCTACGATCACGTCGCGCTGGTGCTCGGCGCGGGACCGGTGGGGCTGCTCGGCGCGATGAAGCTGGTGTCGGAGGGTTTTCGAACGTTCGTCTATTCGCGATCGTCCGGATCGGAAAGCCGGGACGACATCGTGCGCGGAATCGGCGCGACGTGGCTTCCGGCGGAGGAGATCCCGGTGGCGAACCTGTTCGAGGCGATGGGCGGCGCGGTGGATGTGGTGTACGAAGCCGTGGGAGCGTCCTCGCTGGCGTTCGAGGTGTTGCATAATCTGGACGCCAACGGCGTGTTCGTGTTCACGGGAGTGCCCGGCCGCAAGGCTCCGGTGCAGGTGGACACCGACCGGTTGATGCGGAATCTGGTGCTGAAAAATCAAGTGCTGTTCGGCACGGTGAACGCGGACCGGGGCGCCTTCGACAGCGCCATTCGCGACATGGAAACATTCGCGCGGCGCTGGCCGAAGGAGCTCGGAATGGTGATCACCAACCGGGTTCCGATCGCGCGGGCGGCCGAGCCGCTGGCGGGCAAGCTGCCCGGAATCAAGACCGTAATATCGATCGGTTGATTCCGGAATATTAATGGCCCGGCCCATTCCAAGCGCCGGCGAACTTGCTGTAGAATCGATACGATTACCCGCGGCGCCGCTGGCGCCAGGCGGCTTGAATCGACAATAGCTGTGAGGATCAACGAAATGAAAATGCTCAGTGTCATCCTGGCCGGCGCCGTGCTGGCCATGGGAGTCGCTTCCGCCGGACAGAAGCCGGCGGACGACCATGTGAAGGCGATGAAGGAACTCGGCAAGCTGGCCGGCCTGCTGCGCAAGGGCGTGGACGTGGAAGCCAACGCCAACGCGATGGCCGCCGCGATGAAGGACAAGGTGTTCCCTTTGCTGAGCGCCTATCCCACCACGGGCGACGAAGGGCTGAAGATCGCCAAGACGAGCTGTGGCGACACCCGCAAGGGCGCGTTGGCCGTGGCCAAGGCCGCCGCCGCCAACGACAAGGAAGGCATCGCCGCCGGGATCAAAGCGATCAACGCCGGCTGCAAGAGCTGCCACGACGCGCACCGCGTGAAGCTCAGCGACACCGAGAACGAGATCAAGTAAGCCCGGCTTTCCGGGCGGATCGAGGGCGGCCTTCGGGCCGCCCTTTTTCGCTTCGGCGGACATTTCGCAGGAGGAACAATGCCAATCACCGCGATCGACGCGAACGCGCTTCCGTGGGAGGCTCGATTCAACGAGCACCTGGGGAAGACGCTTTACCGCAAGAATCTGGTCACCGACCCGGATACGGGCATGGAGGTCCGGATCGTGAAGTATCCGGCCGGCGTCATCAACAGCCGCCACGTGCATCCGTGCGCGCACGGCATGTACGTGCTCGAGGGAACTCTCGTGACGCACGACGGCCGCTTCGGCCCGGGCCACTTCGTGTGGTTCCCCGAAGGCGAGGAGATGGAGCACGGCGCCACGGCCGAAACGGATGTGGTGGTGATCTTCATCACCAACAAGCCGTTCGAGATCCACTACCGGTAGCTACGACCGCATGCGAGTGAACAGGTACATGCCGGCGGTGAAGAACAGCGCGTCCGGCGCCCAGGCGGCCATCGGCGCCGGTAACTGATTCACGTTGCCGATCTCGGCGAACAGGCGTCCCACCGCCAGGTACGCGATGCCGATGCCGACGCTGACGCCGACGCCCGCCATCGCGCCGCGATTGCCCGTCAGAAACGAGAACGGCACGGCGAGCAACGCCATGATCGCCACGAAGGCCGGCACGGAGAACTTGCGGTGGTACTGCACCCGCATGCGCACCGTGTCGAAGCCGCTTTGGCGCAGTTCGTCGATGTAGCTTTCCAACTCCCGGAAATTGAGTTGCTGCTCCTGCTTCTTCTCGGTGAGAAAGTAGGCCGGGGTTTCGGCGATGTCCGGAAACGTGGATGCCTGGAACTGGGCGAACTTCTTCACGCGGAAGCCGTCGAACTCGCGCACCCATCCGCTCTGGAATACCCATTGGCCGAGCGGCTTCTCCCAGCGCGCGCTCTCGGCGCTGACGTGCCGGCGCAGACGGAAGGTGCCGGGATCGAGCTCGTAGACGTTGACTCCGGCCATCACGTATTCGGAGGGGTCGAGGTATTTGAAGTAGAAGATCCGGCTGTGTGGCCCCGGCTGTCCGAAGACCCACTTGCGGTCGGGCCGGAGGAACGTCTGCACGGGGCGTCCCTTGATCTTGTTGAGAATGCCGTCCTGAATCCGGTTGGCTTCGGGGATGTAGTAATGGTCGAAGGCGAACAGCGCGCCGCTCATGGCCGCCGCCGCCAGCAGCACCGGCACGGCGAGACGGTACAGGCTGACGCCGCACGCCTTCATCGCGGTGACCTCGTTGTTCTTGGCCAGCACGCCGAACGCCACCAGCACGGCCACCAGGATGCTCATCGGGGCGCTCTCGTAGATCAGCATCGGCGTGAGGAAGAGATGGTAACGGGCCATCTCGAGCATCGAGATGCCGTGGGCGAAGATGTCGCCGAGCAGGTCGAAGAAGATGAAGATGTGGGCCGCGGCGACGAAGCCCGCCAGCCATAGCGCGACCCAGAAGAGGAAGCTGGTAAGCACGTACGTGTCGACCACGCCGGGGAGCAGCGGAATTCGGGGCGGCGTCCAGCCGGCGCGAGGCTCGCCTTTGCGCGCGCGCAGCGACGACGTGGCCGAGGTCCACAGCATCCGGACCCGCGACAGGATGTCGCGGTCGCCGGGCCGCTCCAGGCGGATCAGCATGATCAGCCCCACGATGCCAAAGACCGCATTCGGCGTCCACACGGCGACGGGCACGGGAAGCCGCCGCGATTCGGCCAGGCCGGTGAAGCCGATCAGCGCCATGTAGTAGAGAAACGCCAGCGACACCGTGACGACAATCGCGCCCGACTTGCCCGACTTCCTCGCGGCCGTTCCCAGCGGAATCCCGGCCAGCCCGAGCAGTAGACACGCGAAGGGGAGCGCGAGCCGCCAGTGCAACTCCACGCGAGCCTCGATCGACTTGTCCGCCTCGGCGAACAAGGGCCGGGTGTCCATCGCCGTGTAAGCCTTCGATGGACCTTGCTCCGAGCGTGGATTCGCGGCGAGGACCTGATGCGCCACCCCCTCGAGCGTGTTGTAGTAAACGGTGGGATCCTTGTCAACCTGATGCGTGCTCACGTCGGTCATCGACAGTTGCAGACGGTTGCTCACCGGATCGGGGATCGCGGTCGCCTGGGTCGCGATCATGATCTTGGGCGCGTCGCCGTATTCGTGGCCGCCCTTGGACCGTTCCCCGGCGGGGGAGAGGTCGGCGATGAAAACGTTCTTCCACCGGGCGACCGCTCCCGCCGATGGGATCACGTCGCCGACATAGAGCACCGTGTTGCTGTTGGTGAACTGTTCCTCGAAGACGCGCGGCTGGATTTCGGCGGTAAGCTGGCGGGCGATCGCGGTGTTGACAAGGCGGTATCGTTCCCGGATGGTGAAGGGCGTCAGCCACAGCGAACACGCGGCGGCGGCGGCCGTGGCGAGCATCGACAGCACGATCACCGGAGCGGCTACGCGCCGGGCCGAAACACCCGCCGCGCGCATCGCGACGATCTCGCCGTCCGCCGACATGCGGCCCAGTCCGATCAGCACGCCCACCAGGGTTCCGATCGGCAGCGCGAACGTGAGCACCGGCGGAAGCAGCAGCGACAGCAGGTAGGCTACCGTTTCGGGCGGCGCGGAGCCCCGCACCAGCACCTCGAACAGCTTGTTCAGTTGGCGCAGGAATAGAACGAACGCGAACAGGACCGTGCCGAGTACGGCGCCGGTGGCCACCTCCTTGAAGATGGCGCGTGCGAGAACCCCCATCTCCCTTTACGCTATCGCGAACTGCGCACGATCGGGGAAGGGACGATGGGAAGGTTGGGATTGTCCTCCTCGCGGTGGTCGAGTTCGAGATCCTCGAACAGCACCGAAGGCGCGATCACGGAGTGGCCGGCGACGTAGCCACCCGCGCCCAGCCCGGGCAGCGGCACGCCGTTGCCCACGTAGTCGAACTGTCGCGGCTTGTCCGAGGCGGCGATGATATCCCGGAAGGTTCGTACGTTCACGCTTCGGAAACGGAGTCCGCGCACCAGTTCCTCGCGGCCGTCCGGATACACGCGGTAGGCGAGCACGGGACTGCTGACCACCTTGCCTCCACCGCGCTGTGTGGTGGCGACCGAAAGCCGCTGCAGTTCCTCCGAAGTGCCCGTCGTGGGGAAGTCGAGCCGGCGGATGATCATCGCGTAGGACTTGCCGCGCTGCACGGCCAGTTCGATCAGTTTCTTCTTCAGTTCCGCGTCCGGCGAAGTCTCCTTGGCGTTGACGAACAGGTTGGAGAACAGCGCCATCTTGGCTCCGAACGCGCCGGGCAGGCGCGCGTGGCCGTTCGACGCCGAATATCCCCGCACGGGCTGCCGCGTCAGCAGGAAGTTCTTGACCTTGCCCGCTTCCATCACCGTGACGGGGACCGGCTTGACGCCCTCCATGTCCACGGCGTAGGTGCCGAGCAATTGGCGCCCCTCGTGGGACTCCTTCAGCGGATCGTCGACCACGTCCATCCATTCGGGCAGGATGCGGGAGCCCATCCGTCCCTCGAGTTCGCTCACGGGGATGGGAAAGTTGCGGCCGGGCTCGGTCACCGGCTTCCGCGTGAGACCGAGGTTCATGCCGATGATCTGCGCGAATAGTTGCGGCGACGCGGTTCCCTCGAGCAGCACGGGACCCGAGTAGTCCTCCGCCATGGGAGCGTCGAGCAGAGAGGTCAGAGTTTTGGCGAAGTTCTCGATCGCGGTCTTGATGGCCGCCTCCGAGGGGAACTGATCGAGCGCGCGCGCGTGGAAAGAGATGCCATCGTGCAACAGCATGCCGTCGGGCGCCTGGGCCGAGGCGCGGACCCGGACCGAGAACAGGTCGTCGGGGAACTTCACCTCGGACCCTTCGCTGTTGACGAAGTAGCTGGTGCCGTACCCGCTGTCGAACTCGACGACGGAGTTCGTCAGGCGGGGATAGTCGTTGAACACGGCCGAGAGGCGCTTGACCATGGCCGTCCATTCGTCGCGGTGGAACACCGGCTTCGACTTGCCAAGGTCGAGCTTGACGGGTTCCGCCTTAGAGAAATCCTCGAGCTTTTCGGTTTGCGTGATGTTGCGAATCGCGGAGATCTTCCGCGAGAGCGACTGGATGGAGCCTTTGAAGACGCGGTCGGTGGAGAGCCAGAAGTAGTGGCGGATCACGTCGTAGTCGTCTTCGTGCGGCATGCGGGACCCACCGCCGCGGCCGAAGAAGTCCGAGAACATGTAGTTGGTGTTGTCGAAGCGCGGCTCGCCGACCCGGACGGCAAGGCGCGGGGCTCGTATCTTGGAGTCGCCCGATCCGATGAGCGCGCCCAACGTCGCGGAGACGTTGAAGGTATCGACGTCGTCGAGTCCGTACTCGATGTAGTAGGGCGCGGGCGTGTTGGGCAGGCGGAGCGACTTGGACCGCTCCATCTCGTCCTTCATCGCCTTCAGCACCGGGTCCTGGGCCAGCAGCGGCGCGGCCAAGGCGGCGAAGAGAACGAATCTCACAGGCCGCCTCCCGATTGCGGAGTCATCGGCGGCGACAACAGCGGAGGCAGGTCGCGCGAGCTTTCCTTCTTCTGGATCTCGATTTCGCGAACGAGGATCGCCGGGGCGACCGCCGATACCGGAACGCTGCCCGATTCGGCACCGCAGTATCCGTTGAACACGTCCAGCTTGTCGGCGGCGGCGATGATCTTGGCGAAGCTCGCGAGCGGCGTGCCGACGATGTCGGCGCCGCGCACCAGTTCCTCCTTGCCGTCCGGATAGACGCGGTAGACGACGAGCGGGATCACCTTGAAGGCCTGAATCCCGCGGCGCGAGGTGTTGGTGAAGCCGCCGGTGATCTCCTGGAAGTAGAACCCGTACGGCTTGTTCTGCCGCTTCACTTCCTCGACCAGCAGTTCCTTCAACTTCTTTTCCGAGACGGTGCGCGTCGCCTCCACGAGCAGGTTCGACTGGCGGGCCACCACTTCGGCGCCGGCCTCGCGGCGGCCGTGTCCGTTCGACGCCGGGTTGCCCGGAATCGGTGTGCGCGACATGAGGAACGTCTTCAGGATTCCGTTGTCGACCACTTTGACCTTGCGTCCGCGCACGCCCTCGTCGTCGAAGGTGAACCATCCGTTGAGGTCCTCGTCGCGGAGGCGCTGGAGCGTCGGATCGAACGTGACGGAAAGGAAGTCCGGAAGCACCGGCTGGCCAACGGATTTGGCGAAGGTCTGGCCATCGGATTCGTCCTTGAGGCGGTGGCCTTCGACGCGGTGGCCGAAGATCTCGTGGAAGAAGACGCCGGCGGCGCGGCCGGAGAGGATCGCGGGGCCGACGAAGGATTCGACGACCGGCGCGTCGAGCAGGCCGATCAGGTCGTCCGCCGCGCGCTGCACGGACTTGCGAATGTCGCCGTCCTTGGGCAGCCGGCGCGGGTCGGCGGAGGTGAAGCTGTCGAATGTGCTGAGATCCATGCCATCGCGCGCCTTGCCCGCCGCGGATACGCTGACGCGGGAGAACGGGCGGCCGTGGGCGATGCGGGCTCCTTCCGTATTGACGAAGTACTTGGCCTCGTGATTGAACGAGACGGTCACGCCGGAGGAGTGGATGCGCGGATACTTGCCGAAGACGAGCGAGAGCTTCCGGACGCGTTTGGTCCACTCCTCGCCATCGAAGGGGAAGAGCGGGGGGACCTGGGATAGGACCGCGGGCTCCTCGGTGGAGAAGTCGTCGGAGGCTTCCTTGTCGGCCACCTTCACCTCTTTGTTCGTCTTGATGTTGATGAGGCGCTGCGCGGCGAGGCGGTAGCAGCGATCGGTCTCCTGCCAGAGGCGGAGTTTGATGGCGGCGGGACTGTCCTCGATGGGGATCGGGATGCCGGCGGTGAATTGCGCGAACTGGCCCGAGATGGTGTGGTAGTTGTCGAGCTTGCGGTCTCCGACGCGGACGGTGACGTCCAGCGAGCGTCCCTTGCGGCGGTACCCCTTGCTGGTGACGGTGCCGAAGGTGGCGGAAACGGACTCGGTTTCCTGCTCGACGACCGAGTAGGCGATGTAGTAGGGTTTGGGGTCTGCCTTCGCTTTGAGGATGTCGAAATTGCGATTCAGTTCCTCGGCCATGATGTCGAGCAGTTTGGGCTGCTGCGCGAGGAGGAATGGCGCGAAGGCTAGCAAAAACAAGGGAATTCGCACAGTGCCAGCATAGCACCCGGTTGCGCGGGGATGCGGTGGTCCAGGACCGGCTTGTCGTGTTACAGCCAAGGGTCCGCCGGGCGGGAGCGCCGTGAAATCGGGATCTCCTCGGGAGCGGAGTCCGCGCCGCCGTGTCGCAAACCACCAGGAATGCCCGCCCGGCAGGAATGCTGACGGGAACGCCTGGACGCCAGCCTGTCCGTGCGCCGGGTTCGCGGTTGTCCGTGCGACCTCACGGGTTCCATCGCCCATATGGGGTTCAGCCTCAGGTGCGTTATACTCAAGACGATCTTGCCCTTGGCAGTACGCGTGCCGCTCAATCCTGGTAACGCCGAGCCCAAGGGCCCTTTTTATTATGCCGACAGCCATTCTTGTTGACGGAAGCTACTTCATCAAGCGCTATCGCAGAGTCTCGATCTCGCCAACAACGCACTACGACCCGAAAGCTGTTGTCAAAGATCTCTTTACATGGTGCCTGAAGCACTTGGACGACAAAGATGCCGGGCGACGGGAGCTGTATCGCATCTTCTTCTACGATTGCCCACCCCTCACGAAGAAGGCTCACAGTCCCGTTTCGAAAAGCCGTTGGATTTTTCCAAGACCAGGGAGGCGAGTTTCAGGCTGGAATTGCATTCGCAGCTCAAGAAACAGCGTAAGATGGCACTACGCCTCGGCCGGCTTTCGGAACACGCTCATTGGGCCATCAAACCCGAGGTTACGAAAAATCTCCTATCGGGCAAGATCCAATTCGCCGGCCTTTCGGACGACGATTTGCACTATGATGTGCGCCAAAAAGGCGTCGACATGAGAATTGGTCTGGACATTGCATCGTTGGCCTTCAAGCGGCAGGTTGATCAGATCGTTCTGATTGCAGGTGACTCTGATTTCGTACCCGCCGCAAAGCTCGCCCGGCAAGAGGGGATCGACTTCATTCTCGATCCTATGTGGCAGCCGATTCCTGAAGACCTCCACGAGCACATCGATGGGCTGAAACAACTTGCCCTCAACCACCGGACCGATGAATGCTGGGAGAATACCGCGTGCCCGGCCGCCGGAGCAATCGCGGACGTTCGCCAAGAACCCTCAGTGGAGAGCATGCGGAACCGCCGCGCTCCCATTTGACCGATTCCGGCAAGTATCCGTTCGCGCGCGAGACCTTCTACTCTTCCGGCCGGTGGCGCAAGAGCAGCAAGAAGAACGGACCCGCGCCGAGCGCCGTGATCGCGCCCACTGGAATCTCCTCCGGCGCCAGCAGGGTCCGAGCCGCCGTGTCGCAGACCACCAGGAACGCCGCGCCCAGCAGGAACGCGCACGGGATCAGCAGCCGGTGGTCCGCCCCTGCCCGCAGCCGCAAGGCGTGCGGCACGATCCAGCCGAGGAAGCCGATCGGCCCAGTCAGGCACGTCACCGCGGCCGTCAACACCGATCCCGCCACATAGCCGAGCTTGGTCAGCCGGCCCGCCGCCACGCCCCGAGCCTCCGCCCACTCCTCGCCCGCCGCCAGCAGGTTCCAGTCGCGGGCCCGCCGGAACAGCAGCGCCACCACTGGCAACACCACCGCCGCCAACAGCCCGACGGTCGAGTAAGGAGGATGCTCGATGCCGCCCATCAGCCATCGCACGATCGTGAACGACCGGCCGTAGTCCGCCAGGCTGTGCAGGAACAGGATCGCCGCGATGTTCATGCTGTTCGCCGTCACCCCGGCCAGCAGCAAGGTGAACGGCGACATCCGCCGCCCGCTCGACGCGATCGCCATTACCGCCGTCAACACCGCGCCCGCGCCCATCAGCGCCATGGGTCCCGCCGCGCCGCTCCAGCCGAGAAAAATCGCCGTCACCGCGCCCAGCGACGCGCCGCTGGAGACGCCCAGCGTGTAGGGATCGGCGAGCGAGTCCCGCACCAGCGTCTGGAACATGAGTCCGGCCACGGCCAGCGCGCCACCCGCCAGCGCCGCGATCAGCACGCGCGGCAGGCGCAGCCCGAACAGGATCTCGCGATCCTGCGTGCCCGGTATCATCGCCTCGCGGACGCTCAGCGGAGCCGAACCTACCAGAGGCGCCAGCGTCAGCGCGATCAGCAATACCAGCGCCGATCCCACCGACCACGCGATCACGCGCCGAGCCATATCCCCGGGTCCACCTCGAATACTCGCGAAAACGTGGCCGGTTCCAGCGCTTCGCGCGGCGGCCCGTCCGCCTCCACGCGGCCCTCGCGCAGCACCACGATCCGTGTGCAGGTCCGCGCCGCCAGGCGCAAGTCGTGCGTGGCCGCCACCACCAGCCTCCCGGCGCGGGCCCGCGCCGCCAGCAGTTCGTGCACCGCCACCTGATGCTTCGGATCGAGCGAACTGGCCGGTTCGTCCAGCAGGATCGCGCGGGCGTCCTGCGCCAACGCCGCCGCCAGCACCACGCGCTGCTTCTCGCCTCCGCTCAGGGTGCGGAAATCGCGCGATGCGAACCGGGCGCAGTCGGTCTCTTCCATGGCGGCGCGCGTCCTGGCCGCGTCGTCCGGCGACTCGAACATTCCCGAGGCGTGCGGCGCACGGCCCATCATGGCGACTTCCGCCGCGGTGAACGGAAAGCGCAGGTCCACCGACTGCGGGATGTGGGCGGCGGCGCGGCTCAGTTCGCGGCGGGGCCAGTCCCCGATCGGGCGGCCGTCCAACTCGCACGAGCCATCGAATTCCCGGCGCAGCCCGGCCAGCAACGAAACCAGCGTCGACTTGCCCGCTCCGTTCGGACCGACGATTCCCACGAACTCGCCGCCGCGCAATTCGAGCGACGCGGCTCGCAGCGCCTCCGTCTTCCCATACCGTACCGTGACGGCGCGCAAGCGGTAGACAATCACCGGAACGCCTCGGGATGCAGCATCCGCGCGAACTCGCGCGCCGCTTCCGGCATGCGCGGACCGGGCACCACGAAGACGTCGTTCGAAACCGGGAAGACGCGCCCCGTGCGCACCGCCAGGATCGATGGATTGCGCGCCCACAGCGCCACGATCTCCGCGCGCTTGGCCGGCGAAAGCCCGGAGCCATCGGCCATGTCTCCCATGTCGACGATCACTTCCGGCTTGGTCGCGATCAGCGACTCCACGCCGATCTTGGGATACGCGGCCAGCGTGGCGCCGAACACGTTGCGGCCGCCGGCGATCTCCATCAGACCGTTCAGGTACGACCCCGGCCCCACCGCGATCAGCCCTTCGATCGCCCCCGCGTTGCGTCCCACGATGAAGGCCATGCCGCGCGGCGGACGTTTGGCCACGCGCGCCCGCACCGCGTCGAACCCGCCGCGAATCGACGCGATCAGCTTGTCCCCGGCGAGAGGCGCCTCCGCCGCGCCGGCGATCTCGGCGATCGAGGCGAGCGTCTCCTCGATCGAACCGTGCCGAATCTCGAGCACCAGCAAGCCCACGCGGCGCAGCTTCGCCGCCAGATCGTTCGGCAGCTTTTGCACGATCGTCAGATCGGGCTTCAGCGTCAGAATCCGCTCGATGTCGGGCGCGGCGTAGGTTCCGATCCTGGTCCGCGAACGCGCTTCCGGCGGATTGCGGCAGTAATCGGTGACGCCCACCACTCGATCGCCGAGCCCCAGCGCGAACAGGATCTCGGTGACGTTCGGAGTGGTGGAGACGATCCGGCGCTTCATACGTCGACCAGGCGGATCATGCTGAGGTTGACCGTGAACGCGCGGTCGTCGCCGGCGGCGGTCCAAAGTGGCGACGCGGCGATTTCCACGGTGTACGACGGCGCGTTCGGAACGTCCGCCTCGAGCACGAACAGTCCGCTGCGGTCGAGCGTCCAATCGCCGGCCGGATGTCCGTTCAAGCCTACGCGGATGCGCACCGGTTCGCCTCGCTTGAACGCCTCTTCGTGGGCGAAGCCGCGGATGCGCAGCTTCTGCGGACCTGCCTTGACCCGCGTCAACCGGGCCGTGGCGCGCTCGCCGATCCAGCGGTACTTGTTGCCGAACACGCCCTCGAGGTCGAACCAGCCGTCGAGCAGTTTGGACGTGTGGCCCGGCAAGGTGAAGTCGATGAGATCCGCGCGATCGCCGGGGTAGAGCTCCGTCCGTTCGGCGGAACGGATCAGGTTGTAGACGCCGCCCTCGTTCGCCGCCTGGTAGCCGCAGCCGGCGCAAACCAGGGTTTCGAGCGCGTCCCGGCCGAGCGCGGCCGAGCAATCGGGGCATCGCAGGAACGACTCGAAGCGGTCGAACGAGGGCGCGATCGCCGGCGCCACGCCTTCCTTTTTGCAGAACGCCGCCAGCGTGCCTCCCAGCAGGCGCGCGGGAATCCAGTCCGACCCGTGCTTGTCGATCGCGCGGCCCAACGACACGATCCTGCTTTCCAGCCATCCCCGCTGTGGCAGGAAGATCTCGTACTCTTTCGATGCGAAGTGGCGCTCGATGAGGCGTTGCCAGTCCTTCAGCCCCATGCGATGGTTCTGGCGAATGCCGAAGCTCTCCTCCTGGTCGGCTCCGATCACGTCCTTCACCAGGAAGCCGAGCAGTCCGCGATCGTACAGCGCGCGCTCCCAGGGCTTCATCTTTTCGTAGTAGGGACAGCGGTACAGGCGTAGCGAGAGCAGGCGGCGAATGGGCTCGTCGCCGAACAGGAACACGCCGCCGGGCGCGAGCACTCGCTTCACCTCGCGGAACACCGCGTCCAGATCCATGAACTGGCTCAGGGTCTGGAACGTCATCACGAAGCGGAGCGAGCCGTCGCGGAACGGCAGGTTCATGGCGTCGCCGGCCATCCGGACGGGCGTGCGGGTGAGCCCCCAATGGTCCATCAGGAACATGCCGTGACGGAGGGCGTCGGCCGAGATGTCCAGCGCGAATCCATCCGCGCCGAACTCGTTGGCGAGCAGGTAGCTGGTGTGGCCCGCGTTGGCGCCGATTTCGAGGAACGGAGAAAGCGGGGCCGCGAACGCGAGATGGTTGCGGATCAACGAGCCGCGCTTGACGTTGTCCTGCGCGTAGTCGTCGATGGCGCGCTCGGGTTCGCCGAGCGAGGCGAAGTTGTGGAATTCCACCTGGGCGCGTTTGACCGAAATCGCCTGGGATTCCATGCTAACGGGTCCACTCCCCATCTTTCATGACACGTTCGGGAGCGGCGAGCAGTTCCGGGTCGCGGCGCGGATCGCCGGCTAGCAGCCACAGGTTGGCGGTGCGATCCGGGCGGAGTCCGCCGCTTTCGCCGCGGGACGCCCGGGCCGCGTTGACGGTGGCGGCATCCCAGATCTTCTCCGGCGTCAGGCCGGCGCGGCGCAGCAGTTCGCACTCGCGCTTCCAATCGGAGCCCGGCGACGCGGCCACGGGGTGTCCGGCCTCGTTCAGCTTACGCACGGCTTCGATGGCGGCGTCCAGTCTGTCCGGCGCCACCGAAGTCAGACGCGGCACGATCACGGTGTTCTGCTTGCGGATGCGGTCCCATTGCGCTTCGAGTCCGGCTGGATCGAGAGGAGGCCCGGCGACGACTTGGGGAGGCTCCGCGATCAGCCACTTGCCGCGGGCGGCGATCTTCTCCGTGCCCGCGGGAATCGGCGTTTCGGCCTGTGTTCCCACGCGTTGGACGCGAGTCCCCGAGATCACCACGACGGACGGGTCCACCGGCTCCGATCCCGGATTGAGTAGCACCGCGCCGAGGATCGTCTTCGACTTGGGCGGTTCCGCCGCGCAGCCGGCGAGCAGCAGCGCGGCGGACAACGCGGCCGGTCTCATGTGAAAAGGGCCTCCACGTCGAGCGCGCGCAAGTCCTCGAGCAAAACGTCCGGGCGGCAAGCGGCGAGTTCGTCGATGCCCGCCACGCCGGTGGCGACGCCGATCGATCCGACGCCGTTCGCGCGCGCCGCCAGCACATCGTTCGGGTGATCGCCGATCAGCCACAAGCGGGTTCGGGAGCCGGTCCAGCCGCGCCATGCCGCGCGCCGCAGCGCGATTCTCACCAGGCCCGCGCGATCGTCCGCCTGTTCGGCGAAGGCCCCGAAGCGGAAATAGCGGCGCAAACCGGCCCGTTCCACCTTCTTCCAGCCGATCCGCGTCAGGTTGCCGGTGACCAGCCCGGTGGGCGCCCCCCGCCGGCGAAGGCGGCCGAGCAACGGACGCACGCCGGGGCAGACCTTGTCGTGCAGCGGCGGAACCGCGTCCCGCAGATAGATCGATTGCGCGGCGGCCACCAGGTCCGGCATGGAGCGTCGAATCGCCCGGGCGGGCATGCCCGTGTCGCGAAGCATCCACTCTAAGATCGCGCGGTCCAGCATGCCTTGCAGCGGGATGCCCTCGGTCGTCGAGTCGCGTCCGGTGACCGAGCGCACCGCGCGCACCAAAGCGTCGCGATGATGCGGTCCGGAGCGGCGCACCAAAGTCCCGTCGATGTCGAAGAGCACCAGGGCTCGCGCGGCGGCCATCGCTGTCAGGCGGTTGCTACCGCGTAATCGGCGGCGGCGACCCATCCCATGTCGCCGAAGCCGCCGACAAAGTAAACCTCGTCGGGCTGGAGCCGGTAGAAGAAGAAGTCGCCGAACTCGACCCACTGCGCGGCCTCCGCGTGGATGGCCAGGTAGGCGGTCTTCGCCACCGCCGCCGCTTCGCCGTCGAGCCGCTCCACCGTGCCGAACACGTTGACGCGGGCGCTGGACAGGGCGTCGGAATCCTCCTGCTCGTCGGTCACGAAGAGGCTGGCGCGCGGATCGGCGGCCAGGTTCTTCGTGTGCACGGCCAAGCCGCTCAACAGAAAGATCGGACTGCCGTCCTCGGACAGGGCGTAGGGCGTCAGGGACCCGAAAGGGAACCCCGCCTTCTTCAGCGAGTTGGTGCAGAGCAACCCACGGTGACGATTCCGCAACAGCCGTCGAGCGGCGCGAGGTCTTTCGGACATACTGCTACAAGTATTGCAGACCGGGGACAGCATTTTCTAATCCAAGGATGATCATGAAATCGGCAATCGTTTCCAATACAAGGTGATCATGAAATAGGGCCGGGTGTTGGCCTCTGCTCCTGATCTCCTTCTTGTGATCGAGAACCCCGCAAGGGGTTCCGTTTGGTCT
>SXGS01132298.1_pt1 | contig 20342 bp, 18 predicted proteins | sample 3174681 | NCBI WGS metagenome assembly SXGS01 (sample SAMN11356861, study PRJNA531348) | freshwater metagenome | isolation source: freshwater sample F1-80 | place: China: Fuxian Lake, Yuxi | collected 2017-12-25 | reverse complement strand
TTCGGCGTGCAGATCATCTCCGACGCGTGTGAAGCTCCGCTTCGTACCATCGCCGCAAACGCCGGTGAGGACGCATCGATCGTCGTGCACAAAGTGCGCGAGGGTCAAGGCTCCTTCGGTTGGAACGGCGCAACCAATGAGTACGGCGACATGCTGAAGTTCGGCGTGATCGACCCTACCAAGGTGACCCGCACCGCTCTGCAAAATGCCGCCTCTGTGGCCGGCTTGTTGCTGACCACGGAAGCGATGATCGCCGAGAAGCGCAAGGACGACGACGAGTCCTGATTCCCAAGCTTCGGCTCAGGAATCCGCTCTAAAAGCCCGCCTCGTGCGGGCTTTTACTTTTCCAGCAACCGTGCGCGCATTTCGTGCAATTTCTCCGCCACCTGCGGCGAGGTCTCTGGGTAGGCCAAGTCCAGTGATTTAAGCGTATCCACAACGATTTCCGCAACACACACCCGCATGTACGCTTTGTCATCGGCGGGGATCGCAAACCACGGCGCTTCTGGCCTTGAAGTTGCCGCAAGCGCCCGTTGATAGGCTTTCATGTAGGCAAGCCAGTGTTCCCGTTCATCCACGTCTTTCAAATCAAATTTCCAGTTTTTCGCTGGGTCCTCGATGCGTTCGAGCAGCCGTTCGCGCTGCACTTCGGGGGACACATTCAAAAAGAACTTAAGAACAACCGTTCCATTGCGAGCCAAGTGCCGTTCGTGATCCCGAATCGACTCCAGCCGTTCGTCCCAAATCTGATCCAGGTCGACGTTCGGCAGTCTTTGGGAATTCAAATATTCCGGATGAACCCTTACAACCAGGACTTCCTCATAGTATGATCGATTGAACACGCCAATACGACCGCGCTCTGGAAGCCGAACCGCTGTGCGCCAGAGAAAGTCATGGTCCAACTCCTCCGTAGAAGGCGCCTTAAAAGCATGCACTTGGCAACCCGTCGGATCCACACCAGTTAGCAATGCGCGAATCGTCCCGTCCTTGCCGGCCGCATCCATTGCTTGAAACACCAACAACACCGAATGGCGGTCGCTGGCATAGAGTTTCCGCTGAAGTTCGCCGATTTCCTCAACCAGCTCCTCAAGCTGCGCCTCCAATTCCCGCTTTTTGGGGGCTCCTTCGGGAGGCCCGGTTGGAAGATCCTTGATCTTGAACTCTCCATCAAATGGAATACGATACTTGCTTTTCACGGGTTGAGCCACGAACCCTCCTCCGTGCATCCTACCATCGGTTAGGTTCGCAGCGACGGATTCAGGAAGCCAAATGCTAGGCCGAAGTGAACGGGCGTATTTATTGGCATATCTCGGAACATGGACTCTGATCCCACTCCTGTGGGGAGCGCTGTGGTGGTTCCGTAGTACCGACGGCTGGTGGCTCAGCATTTTAGGCGGCTCGTTAGCCGTTTTTGCCTCCCTCGGGCTAGCAGTGCTGCCTTTCGTGCTGCTGATTGCCGTGCCCACGATCTTGATTTTAGAGTGGTTGGCCGGCCATAAACTTTCGCTTCGGCTGACTCTCGCCACTGCCTCGGGCCTGTTTCTTGCCGCTCTGTCCGCGCCCCTCAACTGGCATGCCGTTCATTGGATCGCCTATCTGCCGATGTTTTGGGTGCTTCGTGAGGAAACGCCTCGGTCCAATCGCTGGTTCTCCTACATCTTCGGTGTTGCCGCTGTTGCCTGTATTTTTCGTTGGATTGCGGACACCATCGCTTTCTTCTCCAACATCCCTATGCCCGGCGCCATCGCCATCTTGGTCCTGTTTGCAGCCGTATTTGGCGCTCCATACCTCGCATTGTGGGCCTCGGTACACCCCCTCAGGAAACGCCTTGGTGACCTTTGGATCGTGGCATTCCCAAGTTTACTCGTCGTTATCGAGTGGCTGTCCTCCCACCTCCTGTTGTTTCCCTACCAACAAGGAGTGACCCAATACCGATTCCCGTTCACCTTTCAGCTTGCGTCGATCACGGGCGTTTGGGGCCTCAGTTGGCTGGTCATGTTCTTCAATACGACTTTCGCTGAAGGCATCTACCGCCGCCGTGAAGGGCGCCCGTTCCCAACGCACTGGGTGGCCTACGCCATTATCGTGTTTTCTCTTAATGTATTCTTCGGCGCCTGGAGGTTTGAACAAATTGAGTCGAGTTTGCGCAAATCGGATATTTTGCGCGTAGCTCAGATTCAGAGCTCCATGTCCATGGCGGAACGCTTAAGCACTCATCCAAAAGTCACGTTCGACTGGTGGGTAACGAAGTCCAAGGAAATCCCCCCCGGAACCGTCGATGTCGTCATCTGGTCGGAGGGGGCCGCACCCTTTTCTCTGCAGCAACCAAAGGCCGCAAAAGTCTTCAAGAAAATCGCAACGGAAGGCCAGTTTGAGATGATCGTGGGCGGCGGAGCACGCGAACGGGTCCCCGGATCGGACAAGAAAACCGGCTCGGTGTCGTTCAACTCGGTTTATTTCGTCGACAAAAAGGGCGATGTTACCGAGCGTTACGACAAAATGGTACCCCTACCATTCGGCGAATATCTCCCGTTTCATGGCACGCGACTCGCCTTTCTATTCGACTGGATCGAGGGTGTAGGCGACTTTAGAGCTGGCGAAAAACCGATCCTCCTGAAGGGCGAAAAATACAAGTTCGCCACCCCCATTTGCTACGAAGCGATCCTTTCTAGTGTTTGCCGAAAATTCGATCATCCGGACCTGCTCGTCACAGTGACCAACGACGCCTGGTTTGGCGACACGGGCGAACAACAACAACATGCCATGCTCGCCGCGATCCGCGCCACCGAACTCGGCACGCCGCTCGTGAGGTCCGGTTACACCGGCGTTTCTTTTGTTGTCGAGCCCCACGGGATCATTCACTCGGAGACCAAACCGTTTACGGAGGTATCTCAGGTCGCGACCGTCAGAATGGCCACGTTCCCGACGTTGTATGCGCGCTTTGGGAACTGGTTCGTCGCAGTCTGCGCGCTGTTTCTGGTGGGATCCTACGTCGGAGCTCCAAAGCTTCGCATCCAACCGTAGTTCGCGCCGCCATGCTCCCGCCCACCGTGCTCCTCATGTGACGCCCGAAAGCATCACACACGGGAGCGGGAGTGGTGACTGAAAGTCATCCTACATGGCGTCCGGCGCGAACCGACCTGCAAGCATTCTATCGATCGACCTACCCCATGTCCACAGAAATCCACTACCGCCAGTACCCGGGAATCCAAACACGATAGCCGCGCTGATATTCCCATCGACCCTCGATCCACACGGGGGTAGGCGCCACCTGCATCCAGTAGCCGTCGCGCCATACTGGCCCCCCCCAAGTGTCCTCCCAGCGGCCCTCCACCCAAACGTAGTTTGGACCTGGAGCAACGGGGACGACTACCACCGACGGCCTCGGATAGTGGTTGTGGTGCCGTACCGAATGGTGGTGGTGGCCTCCACCCCGATGCGGCCGCGCCTCAGCGTCTGGGGCATTGAACATTCCAAGCAACAACGTCATTGCAAACAAAACACCAAATGATTTTCGTGCACCCGACATGCTAGCCTCCAGCTTCACACCGGCGTTGACGCGGACACCGTCCAAAAATTCGACCGTTCAGCAAAAAATGATCGTGCAACCTGTAACCATCGTGCATATTGTGGATCCAGCAGTGTGCGGTTTTGTTCGACAGCCCCCCTTGCCGGTGCTCAATCGGCAATTCTCTTGCGTCTCCTCCATCTCTTGCGGTGGGCATTGGCAAGGGGAGCTTTCGAAACCCCAGTTCGCACTCTTGGCACTCCGCTGGTTGTCGGGCTAGATTGCCATCAGGCGAAAGCCCCTTCGGAGTTCCCATGCCCGTATTCGCGATCGGTTTACCAAGCCTCGGCGGTTTTGAGCTCGTCCTTGTATTGGTCATGGTGCTGATCCTGTTCGGCGCCGGCCGGCTCCCCCAAGTGTTTGAATCCCTCGGAAAGGGGATCAAATCGTTCAAGGATGCCCAGAAAGACGAGTCGATCGACGTGGCCTCACGAAGCAAGCAGATCGACGATAAGGTGCCTGAAACCGAGGCTCACGAGGTCAAAGAGCGGGTATAGCAGCCAGGCATTGCCCGTTTCGAAAAACGGCGGCTGCCGCGTGCGGACCCATCTGGTGAATGAGCGCAGCTTCGGTAGTTGTGCCTGTGGGAAGCGCATACAACGACAGATTAGCGACATTGCCTGGGCGGAGCGCCCCCAGATCGGGTCTCGCCAGTGCCAGCGCCCCGCCCCTTGTGATCCCCCAAAGAGCTTCCGAAATCGTTAGTTTCATAGTCAGGCACGCCAGCGTGGCGCAGGTCCAAAGATCGCGAACGGGCGAGCTGCCCGGATTCAAATCCGTGGCCACTGCCATAGGAACGCCCGCCAAACGTAGCTTTTCCGTCGGTGGTGAACTGTCACGCAAATAAGTCATCGCACCCGGCAACATCACAGCAACCGTGCCGTTTCGTTTCATGGCCTCAATCCCCGCATCGTCAATACGCTCAAGGTGATCCGCCGACACCGCCCCTAATTCCGCGGCCATTGCCGCCGCGCCCGTATATGACACCTGCTCCGCATGAACTTTAGGCAAGAGACCGTATTTTCGGCCGGCGATCAGGATCGCGCGCCCCTCGTCCACGGTAAAGGCGCCCCGATCGATGTACACGTCCACAAAGCGCGCTAGGCCCGCCACTCTGGGAAGCTGGTCGTCGATCACCTGACGAACGTACTCGGCGCGATCGGAGCGGTATTCCTCCGGGAGAGTGTGCGCCCCAAGAAAGGTCGGCACGACTTCAATACCAATATCCGCCGCCAACGCCGATGCGCGCAGCAGGCGAACTTCCGTATCGGGATCCAGACCGTATCCGCTTTTCACTTCGATCGTCGTCACCCCCTGGGCAAGCGCGCGCCTCAACCGAAGTCGTCCACCCGCGGCCAGATCTTCGAGCGACGCGGCTCGCGTCGCCAACACAGTGGAAAGTATTCCGCCTCCAGACTCCAAAATGGACGAGTAGCTCTCGCCGGCGAGCTTACGTTCGAATTCCGGGGCCCGATCCCCCGCCCAAACCGCATGCGTGTGACAATCTACCAACCCGGGCATTCCAACTAAGCCTTCGCCATCGGTAACTGCATCCGCTGCGGGTGCGTCGGCCGAACGGCCAACCCACGCAATTCTGGATCCGACGAAGGCGACCGCTCCTCCTCGTATTCGCCCAAGCGGCCCCTCGCCCAGGGCGGGGTCCATCGTCAGCAACACGTCAATTCCTCGAACCAAGCGATCTGCGCGCACAGAAACCTCTTGCGATCGACTTCTAGAACAGGCTATCCCTCCCCGCTGGTGCCGTCGCTTCGGGGGCCGTGGAGACTCACATGCGCTCATTCATTTGGTTCGGTGCGTTGGTGTTGTCGGGGTGCGCAACCGGAATTGCGCAATATACCCCTCCCGTGGACTCGGACACGGACACCACCACCGAAGAAACCGGCGACGATACTTCGGATACGGAAGATACCCAGGATACGGAAGATACTGAGGACACGGAAGACACCGAGGACACGGGAAATCCTCCCGGCGATTGTCACCCGTTTGATCCTATGGAGTTCGGCGGCTGGACTCGCGAGTACGATGTCACCTACAACGACATCGACGGCACAGAGGTTCAGGAGGGCATGGGAGAAACCTACCTGAGCACCGGCGGCGACGCTTACGGCTATGAAACTACGCTCACGGCCGGTACCGATGGATGGACCGGGGTCGTCCTCTCCAATTGCGATCTCGGCAACGAAGATGGTGCCTATGTCGCCGAAAGCGCCGTATCCGTCACCCAGAGCGGAATCCCCACCAGCCTCACGATCGTAGACGACCCTCCGCGACGGTACTTGCCAGCGGAAGACGAAATGGGCGACATCGGTTCTTGGGAATATAGCTACACCGCCAATTTCCTCCTCGCGGATGTCCCCGATCTTCCGATGACCGTGCCCACGGAAGGAATGTACGTGGAGACAGGCGACAACGGCTCCGCCGACGATTTCGGTGGCGAGCTGTATTGTGTATCCAATGAATACAGTCAGGACATGACGTTGCTCGGCGGTTCCGTGGTCGAAGCGTTTTCCGAACTGTGTTACGTGAGAGGGCTCGGTTTGGTGTACGAACACACCGTCGACGTCAACACTCAGGTCGTCCTGATGCACAAAGAGCTCGTCGACTACTCGGGAATCACACCAGAATAGGCCATCGCCATGCTCATCTTGACGGTTCTATCGTTCGCCCTTGCCAGCGAACCTACACAAAACGCGGGCGATAAACCCCTATTTGTTGACGGTGGGGCCCACCCTGCGCAAGATCCCTACGTCTCGGAGAGCAACAACTTCCTGACCGCCGGCACTTTTTCGGGATTCAGGGCCGTATACGTCAAACCCGACGAGTTCGCAGGCTCTCTCAAGCCCACGGCGGACGCTGAGACGCACACGGCGGACCTCCCGATCGAGAACCCGACCAGTTCGTGGGCAGAGGTCGATATCAATGGCGAACGAGCGGCCCGAATTGGGCCTTTAGCCACCGCTCACGTGAAAAACGTCAAGGCCGGTCGGTACGATCTGACGTTCACGCTTTCAAACGGACGCAAAATCCAAGTCTCTCAAAAGACCACTCGCTAAAGAACGCTACCCGAAGGAATCACCGCGTTCTTGGGGACACATACGATTCCGTCACGGACCATCCAGTTGGCGTGAGTTTCGTCCGGGCGATTCGGATCCCCTAGAATCGTAACGTTATTCCCAATGGAAGCGTTCTTGTCGATGATCGCCCGCCGAATGCGGCATCCCGCGCCGATGCCGAACGGCAGGTGTCCGGTCTCTTCCAAGGAACGAAGTTTGCTTTCAAACTGGAAGTGATCGGCGCCCATGATGATGCTGTCTTCGATCTCGGTTCCAACCTCGATCACGCTCCGCGTGCCCAAGATCGAATGCACAATGTGCGCGCCGCGCACAACGCATCCTTCGGCCACAATCGAACGTTCAATGTTCGTTTTCCAGAACATTGATGGAGGTAGAAAGCGAGGTCGCGTGAAGATCGGTGCCGTTTCGTCGTAGAACTTGAACGGCGGATCTTCCTCGCAAAGAAGGAGATTCGCATCGTAGAACGCCTTGATCGTCCCAATGTCTTCCCAGTAGCCTTCGAACATATACGCCGCGACGCGGTGGGAATTCAGCACCCTTGGCAAGATGTCCTTTCCAAAGTCAACACTCTGCGGATCCTCCAAAATCTCGCGCAGGGCGTCCATCCGAAAAACATACACGCCCATTGACGCAAGGTACGGACGATCCTCAAGTTTCCACGCTCGGCGCAAGCCCGGAGGCGCCATCAAGTCCGAAATGTCTTCGGTGAGCTTGGGCTTTTCCTTGAATCGACTAATCACACCATTCGCGGTCGCTGCCAAAACCCCAAAACCCTCACATTTCTCGCGAGTGACGGGAATCACGCTCACTGTAATGTCGGCCTCCATCTCGCGGTGACGGGCGAGCAATGGCCGATAATCCATACGGTACAGGTGGTCGCCGGACAGAATCAACATCTCCTCGACCCCATCCCGATCCATATGATGCAGCATCTGACGCACTGCATCTGCCGTTCCTTGGTACCAATCTCCGGATTTGTCCGTCTGTTCCGCCGCCAACACCTCCACAAACCCTGCTGAAAACTGATCAAAACGGTAGGTTTTCGCAAGGTGAGCGTTCAGCGACGCAGAGTTGAACTGCGTAAGGACGAAAATCTCTCTTAAACCGGAGTTAATTGCGTTGCTTATCGGAATGTCGATAAGGCGGTACTTTCCTCCAAGAGGCACGGCGGGTTTCGCGCGCAGAGACGTCAGCGGATGCAACCTCGTTCCACGTCCACCACCCAACACCACTGCGATTGTACGGCCCATGGAATCTCCTGGTTCATCGTATCGCATGTCCACCGCTGCCCAGGCGACGGCCACTTGGGTTATCGGGGATCAAAGGGGGGCGCGTGCAACACGAACTCGGGCTAGCGATCGAAGCTGCGCTGCGCGCCGGCGAAGTTATCCGACAAGTGTACGCTCAACCTGATTTTCTTGTCCAGCAAAAGGACGACGACCAAGGACCGCTGACCCAGGCAGACCTCGCCAGTAACCAGGTCATTCGCGAGCTCCTTCAAAACCACTATCCAGCGGACGGATGGCTCTCTGAAGAGTCCACCGATTCCACCGATCGCCTGGATCGCGAACGGGTGTGGATCGTCGATCCCCTGGATGGGACGCGCGAGTTCACTCTTCGGATGCCAGAGTTTTCCGTTTCTATCGGCCTTTCAGTCGCGGGTCGCGCCGCGCTCGGTGTGGTCTACAACCCCGCGACCGGTGAGCTCGTTGCCGGTGCCCAAGGCCTCGGATGCAGGCTCAATAATATCCCGGTCGTAACGTCAGCTCACGCCGCTCTCAATGGCTCGAGAATTCTCACCAGTCGGAACGAAATGGAAAAAGGTGGCTTCTCAAAATGGCAACACCGGGTCTCCATGTCGCCCCTGGGTTCAGTGGCGTACAAGCTCGCCTTGGTAGCCGCAGGCAAATTCGAGGGGACGTTCACGCCGAATCCCCGCAGCGAATGGGATGTTTGCGCGGGCGTTGCTTGCATATCGGCGGCAGGAGGAAGAGCTGGCGACCGTTATGGCAAGGACTACCGGTTTAACGGACAGAAGCCGCGCTGCGACGGTGTGATAGGCAGCAACGGTCATATTCACGATCAAATTGTCCAGCTGTTGGAAAACGCATGAGTTCGTCTTCGCTTCGACCCCTGTTCCCCGTGTTCTTTACAGTACTCATCGACCTTCTCGGGTTCGGTCTGGTCATTCCATTGATGGCCTACTACGCTGGCGATTTTGACGCGACCCCCGTACAAATCACGATGCTGATGGCAGTGTATTCGTTTGCGCAATTTCTATTTGCGCCGGTGTGGGGAGCCATTTCCGACAATATTGGTCGACGTCCGGTCATGTTGTTTTCCATCGCCGGCGCGACGGTCTGTCTTGCAGGTTTCGCATCCAGCACCGAGCTTTGGCAGCTCTTCCTCTTCCGGGCCTTGCATGGCGCCTTTGCGGCGAACATTTCGACCGCCCAGGCCTACGTCGCCGACCTCACCACGCCAGAAAATCGGTCCAAAGGCATGGGTCTGATCGGAGCCTCCTTCGGTGTGGGTTTCACTCTCGGACCTTGGATGGGTGGGGAACTCGGTAAGTTTGGTCATTCATGGCCAATTTGGGCCGCCGCAATCCTATCTGCGGCGAACTTCGTTTGGGCGCTGGTCGGGCTACCCGAGAGCCGGCCCAAACCGGGCACTCACACCGGAAGAACGATCGACCCCCGCGCCATGTGGCAAGCCATTCGGCACCCAAATGTCGGCTTCGCAATTCTGCTCACCTTTGTATCCATCTTCTCGTTCGCGCTAATGGAGTCTACCTTTTCGCTGGTCGCTGAACGAAACTGGAGCATGAACATTGCGGATGTTGGACGCACCTTTGGCGCAATCGGCGTCATCGGCATCGTCATACAGGGCGGAATGATCCATCGGCTCACTCGAATGTTCGGTGAACGTTCTCTCATTCGGGCAGGCCTCGTTGCCAACGCGCTTGGGCTTCTCGGCCTCGTCAGCGCCGTACTCGGTGCGGACGCTCCTTGGGTGGCCATCCTTCGTTGGAGTGGATGCGCATTGCTGGCCGTGGGCTCCTCATTGCTCAACCCGTCCCTAAATTCGCTGATCAGTCGAGGGGTCAGCGCGGACGAGCAGGGATCGGTGCTCGGTGCGAATCAGTCCTTGTCGGCTTTGGCGCGGGCAGGATCCACATGTTCCGGCGGACCGATCTACCAACATTTGGGCGCGAGCAGCCCCTTTCAAATCGGTGCTGTACTACTGTTTCTCGCTCTTCCGCTGGCCATCTTCGGGATCAACTCACCTCGGCCTCGCGGAGGACAGGTATAGCGCGCAACATTTCGACTATAAAAGGCATATGCGGCTGAATTTGGTCTCGCCCCCAACTCAAAGCACCCATAAAGTCCCTCATCGGCGGCACCAAGTTCATCGGCGACAGAGTGCGCGTGAGCGGCAGATATAAGTCCGCAAATGGCCGATGGGCATCCACATTCGCGGACCTCACGGCCTGCTGCATCGGCAGCCACGCCAGCGAACGCGGATTGGGCGCAAAACAATCCAGGGCCAGAACAAAGCAATTTCGCCGGCCGTACTTCCCGGAGACAAGGGTTTCCCAGGCCACACGTGCGGGTACATTCGCCACCATGCCACCCTCGCCAAGTCGGGTAATGCCATATCGGGCGTACAGCGTGTCCAGCACCCGCTTCATATGGTGATCATCACGTAGCACGTCGTAGTGAATCACTCCGGGAATAGCCGAGGAAAATCCCGCTGCATCCAAGACGTCAAAATCCTCCGTTCCAGGATCCCGACCCAAGACCACCTCAAGCAGCGCATCCTGCCGGGAGAGAAACTCGCGAAGCACATTCATCGTTTTGAGGGCCCCGCTGACTCGCGCTCTCATCCCCTGTCGAAGCTCCTCATCCAGTAGATGCTCATAAAATCCAAGGTCGTGTTTGAGGGCATCGACCGTAATTCCCGTCGCGATAACGAAAAGTGGAATCTCCATATCCGAGATCAAAAGCGGCTCACCGTCCATTTTCTTGAACAGGTCTCCCAGCGCAGCCCGCAAATACAACCTCAACGTTGCAGGCAAACCATACCGATTTTGTGTCTCCAGCACGCGGAACACATTGGTCCAGGAGAGACTGCGACCGGCTTGAACCATCGGAGCTGGATCGTACCGGCGCCGCCGCGCCCGAAACATCGACATCAAGGAACCTATCGAAGTACCAACCATCAAATCGGGGATGAGTCCGCTTCGCTCTAGCTCTTCGTAGCAACCGGGATACACGTACCCCGCACCGCCACCACCACCACTCACAACCCCAAGAAGTCTCGTCGTAACCTCCATTTCCAGAGATTCACGATCGATCGGCAGATGCTCAAGAAGGCTTTTTCTCGCTCTTCGAGTTCGAGCGGCGAGATCCGGTAACGCGTGAACGAGCTCCCAAAGCGAACTCACGCCATTGAGTCGGGTCTCCAGTTCCTCGCGCATTTGGCTTGCGTGCAACGCCAGCGGCCCTTGCACATCCACCTCTATCCCGTCGCGATTTCTCAATCCCGTCATTCGCGCGAAGGAAACCACATATCGAAGCGCGTCCACCAACCTGCGAGTGTCCTCGTCCGGACGCGTCAAGTACAGCTTGACCAGTTGCTGTTCAATTCGGTCAAACGGCCGTCTCCGTTCCGCCCAACGAGTGGTTTCAAACGTTCGACCAGCACTCACGAGGCACTCCAAAATTCGGCGATGGAACGCACCGGGTCTTCGGGGGTCACCGGGCTCCAGTGTTCGGGAAAAAGCTCCACTACCTCACGCCACTGAAAGCGTCGGTCGAAAAGCACTACCACCCCCCGATCGTCAGCCCGCCGATGCAGCCGCCCTGCAGCTTGTATCACACGGGTTACGCCAGGCACGGTGGACGCACAGTGAAAACCTCGGCCCACCGTACGTTCGTACCACTCGCTCAACAACGACAACCGAAGTCCAATGGGCGGAAAACCTGGCCCGTAAACCAAAACTCCAGACAACGCTCCCGGCGGAAGATCAATTCCCTCTGCGAACACCCCTCCCAATACCGCACACAGCACCGCGCGCTCCGCACGGACAAACTCGGACAACATGGTTTCCCGTTCAAGGTCGTTCATGTCAGCCCTCTGGCTGAACACCGGGCGGTTCATAATTTTCCAACGCGGCATGATCTCGTTCATCGCTCTGTAGGAGGGGAAGTACACTGCCGTCGAACCAGGTATCTCTTGAATACAACGCTCCATAAGGCGAGCCGTTTCCGGAGCCTGCGACTCCCGATCTGCCCACGCGGTCGACACGCGTGAGGCAACAATGATCCTACTGTTCTCGGGAGGAAAACTCGGCGGGAGCCGATGATGCTGCAGATCGGCCACACCAAGCCCCGCAAGCAACAAGTTCAGCGGCTTGACGGTAGCACTAAGTCCGACACAAGCCCAAAACTCCGAGAGTCTGGAAGCGGTCTCTTTGGACGCGTCCAGCGTGAGCAACGTAAGCTCCACGCTCCCCCGAGCCACCAACTTTCGTGAGGGTACCGATTCGCTCAACAATTGCGCAAAGGCGGAAACGGCTCGACCTACCGCAAGCCAGAAATCCTCTTCCTCACTCACATCGTCGCCACGCTGCCTAAGATAGTCGAATAAAAGCCCGTCAAACCGCTGAGCAAGGTCATGCCAGGTCTGTAACGAAGTGCGCACTTCCACCAACCCATCCACACCGACGTCCGAAATCGTTTGGCCGCATGTGGCCCGGAACAGACCGGCGACTTCCAGCACCAGCTCCTCGAAGGCGGAGCCCTTCGTAGACACTGCCAAAGCCGAGGCCAACATTCGGTCCGTGATCGTCGGCGAACGAGCGTCACGCATGCGCTGCGGCAGCTGGTGAACCTCATCCACAATCAGGATCCAGTCCTCAGGGCAATCGGACCAGAACGCCGGACGCCCCTCCATGACGTGATGGTAGTCTCCCACCACAACGTCACATTCCTTCGCGACCTCCAGCCCCAGATCCTGCGGACAGAGATCTTTCTGCAAACCGAACTCACGCAGATCAGATGCCGACCACACCACCTCGGTCTGGTGCTGCAACGGGTGCTGCGTCCGAAGCCGACGCACGAACTCCCTAGCCGAAGAACACACCGAAGGACGACAATCCACGGTGGACCGCAAACAAATTCGGCGGCGCGCACCCAGCGTAACCGACCGAATCCCCGGGTAACTTGCCTTTAACCTCCGTACCGCCGCCTCTATACCGGTCTGCTGAGTAGTCCGAGCCGTAGCCCAATAGATCCGCTTCCCTTGGCGAAGTGCAACCTGCATCGCAGCAAACAGGACTGCATCCGTCTTACCCGACCCCGTCGGAGCCTCCAAAACTCCAATTCGCCGGTGTTGAATTCCCTCCGCCAGTGAATCACAAACGTTACGCTGCCCAGGCCGCCAGCCAGGGTAAGGCCAGGCCAACGCGACGTGCGCGCGTTCCCTCATCCAGTGCAAGAGCCGATCCCGCTCCAGCGCCAGTGCTTCTAGCTCCTCCAAAACCCGTCCCGCAAAGGACATCGGAAGGCCGACTCCGATGCTGTGCCTCGACCCGTCCAACAGCGAAACAATGATCAAACGGCCACTCACATCCGACCCTGCATGCATCCACAGGTAGACCTGCAGCTGTGCGACATATGGAAGCCAAGCGTCTGCCGTGGTGTCCAGCAGCGCTGACGCCGAAAGAGCAGTTGTTTTCAACTCTTCGACGCATACCTTTTCCCCCTCCAGGCTCACGCCATCGGTCCGCCCTTGAACAATGGCCGTCCACGCGCCCACTGCCACCCGCCGCTCCAGCCGCTTCTCCGATTCGAAGCTGCTCTCTGCCGCACGCTCCTGCTGCCAAAACGCGTGAGTGGACCGACCAAGACGCAGGGCATGCATTGGCGTGAGCGCCCATCCAAGGCGGCGTTTTAGCGGCTGCTCGGAGGACACAATCCGTTCCGCCAGCGAGCCAACGCCGATGGTAAACTCACGGCGCTCGTCGTCGAAACGGATCAACCAATCCTCGCCCTGCAGCTGCATTCGGCTTACCCGATCCCGTGAGAGGCGCACATGGTGGCATCAAAACACATCGTCATCGTAGGTGGCGGATTTGGGGGCTTAAAGGCCGCTCAAAAGCTAGCCCGTGACAATGTCACCATCACCCTCGTCGATCGACGTAATCACCACCTGTTTCAGCCACTGCTGTACCAAGTGGCCACTGCCAGCCTTGCACCAGGCGATATCGCCGAACCCATTCGGCACATTCTCGCGCGCCACAAGAACATCTCGGTGCTATTGGACGAAGCGGTGGCCGTCGACGCCCCAAACAAGACTCTAAAGCTTAAGTCACGCGACCTGAAGTATGACTTTCTCATTCTGGCAGCCGGGGCGCGGCACTCTTACTTCGGCCACGACGATTGGGAGGAGCACGCCCCGGGGCTCAAGACCATCGCCGACGCCCTCGAACTGCGAAAGCGGATTTTATCCGCTTTTGAAAAGGCAGAATGGCTACCACCCTCCGAAGAGCAGCGCCGCCTCATGACCTTCGCAGTGATCGGCGGAGGTCCTACCGGTGTCGAAATGGCAGGTGCAATCGCCGAAATCACAAAGTTCTCTATGAGGAACGACTTCCGTAACATTCGAACGTCCGAAACCCGTGTCCTCCTAATCGAAGCCACCGACAAGGTGCTCACAGGCTATCCCGAACACCTCCGCGACAAAGCGCACACTCAATTGGCATCGCTAGGCGTGGAAGTCTTGACCGGCCAACCAGTTAAAAGTATCGACTCACAGGGATTTATGCTCGGCGAGACCCGAATCGATGCCGCCACCGTCGTCTGGGCCGCGGGCGTGCAAGCCGAAGGTATCGGAAGAACACTCAATACTCCCACCGATCGAACAGGACGCGTGAGAGTGGAGCCCGATCTTTCTGTCCCCGGCCATCCTGAGGTGTTTGTCATTGGCGATCTCGCCTCCTTTGATCAAGACGGCAAGACCCTCCCAGGGATCGCACAAGTCGCCCTGCAAATGGCCGATCGTGCCAGCGGAAACATCAAAGCCACCTTGAGAGGAAAGGAACGCAAACCTTTCAAATTCTGGGATCTCGGAAAAATGGCGACCATAGGGCGGAGCCTCGCCGTCGCGGACGTACCTCTGCTCGAAGTCGGTGGGTTTTTTGCCTGGGTCATGTGGGTGTTCGTGCATTTGATGACCCTGGTCACCTTTCGCAATCGCCTCGTTGTATTCTCAAAATGGTGCCTTTCTTACCTGACTCACGAGAGGGGTAGCCGACTGATTTGGCAAGGAGACAAGAGTTGAACGACGATGAAGAGTTAGATGAACCGTTCATACGAGCGATCGCAGTACCGAGCCCAAGCGGAGAGATCTTCGAAGTCTTCATCGCCTGGGATGCGTGGGACGAGATCTGCACTACCTGTGAGTCCTGTTTGGTCCAAATGGTTCTCGCAGCCCAAACCCAGCCAGACTTCTCCGGTCAAATCCATTTTCTTGTCGCCGAAGAGTTTGTGCCCGTGCCCGACCTCCCCCAGCGTATGCGTCGCCTCGAGCAGAGGCTTGCCAAGAAAGTAGATGGAAAAAGATCTATTTCGGGACAGCCACTGGCTGTGAGCGTTCGAGCAGCCACGAGCCGAAACGAATGAGCCGCTACGATCGTTGGCAAAACCGGATCGAAGCGATTCAACAGGCGGGAAGATTCCGGCAGGTGTTCTCCGTGGATCCGCTAAGCGCTACCGAGGCCGTTTTTCGAGGTCAACAGGTCATTGTCGCGTGCAGCAACGATTACCTTGGGATCGCCTATCGCGCTCCCGCCGTCGGGCGCCGAGGTGCCGGATCTTCCAGGTTGATCGGTGGCTCACGCCCGCTACACCATGCATTGGAAGCGGAGCTTGAGGACTGGTACGGACGCCCCGCGCTAGTTTTCGGTTCGGGATACCAAGCCAACCTCGCCGTATTTTCCACGATCTGCGGGTCAGGGGAGACGATCGCGTCGGACGAGAGCAATCACGCGTCGATGATCGACGGAATGCGCCTGTCCCGCGCCAACCGCGTCATCGTGCCCCACTGCGCCCCAGACCAAATCCCCAAGGGCGCCACAGCAGTGGCTGTCGAAGGCCTGTTCTCCATGGACGGCGATATCCCGCCCCTCACGCGCTACCCCGCAGGTCCGTGGCTCGCCGTCGATGAGGCCCATGCCGTCGGAGCGTTGGGCCCAGACGGTCGAGGCGCCAGCGCAAACCAAGGCATTACCCCCGACATCATCGTTGGAACCTTTGGAAAGGCCCTTGGAGCTTTTGGCGCGTTCGTCATTGGCCCACCCGAGCTTAAAACCCTCCTCGCGAATGAAGCTCGAAGCTTTATTTTTACAACAGCGCTCCCTGAGAACACAATCGCCAACTGCATCGACGGGATTCGAACGGTCCGGACACAACCCGAACTTCAATCTACGCTTCACGAAAACACAAGGATGTTCCGGTCGTTCTTAAATCAACTGGGATGGTCCCCGCTCGGCGACGCACACATCGTCCCCGTCGTCGTAGGTCCGTCGGTCATGAAGCTCTCCGAACGCCTCCTCACGCGCGGCATCCTCGCACCCGGAATACGTTGGCCTACCGTCGCCGTCGGCTCGGAGAGAATACGCTTTACTGTCAGCGCCGCCCACACGGCCGAGCAACTCCAACGAATCGCCGACGCTCTCGGCACTCGTACCTCCTGGGAACAGGAAAATGCCGATTGATACAATGACACTGACGGATGCAGATCGAGATCTGATTTGGCATCCGTTCACCCAACACACACTTTGGCAGGATTCGACCCCACTCATCATCGAACGCGCCGACGGGGTGTACCTCTTCGATACAGAGGGAAAGGCCTATTTAGACGGTGTATCCTCTCTTTGGACCAATGTTCACGGCCATCGCCATCCGGCTATCGATAGCGCCATCAAAGACCAACTCGAAAAGGTGGCTCATACTACCTTTCTTGGCCTCTCCCATCCGCCGGCAATTCAGTTGGCGCGCCGGCTACTGTCGTTGGCTCCTTCCGGCCTCCAACGGGTGTTCTACTCCGACAATGGTTCCACCGCCGTAGAAGTGGCATTGAAAATGAGCTTTCAATACCATCAGCAGAACGGCGACCCAAAAAGAACCCGATTCGCGACTTTGGCCGATGCTTATCATGGCGACACCCTTGGAGCAGTGTCTGTCGGCGCCATGGACCTCTTCCATCGCGCCTATCGCCCGCTCTTGTTTGAGCCGGTGGTGCTCCCCGCCCCGACCGTCAGCGGAGGTTCCGAGGAACGAGCCGCGCTAAAACTAGCCATGGAGCTACTCGAACGGCACGCGGACCAACTTGCCGCATTCATCTATGAACCTCTGGTTCAAGGTGCAGCCGGCATGAAGATGCACTCCCCAGAATTCATTCGAACTCTCGCTGAATTTGCTAGGTCAAAAGGTATTCTTCTCATTGCCGATGAGGTGGCCGTCGGCTTCGGACGCACCGGAACGCTGTTCGCCAGCGAGCAGGTTGGCGTCGCACCGGACTTGATGTGCCTCGCCAAGGGCATAACCGCTGGCTACCTACCCCTGGCCGCAACCCTTGCTACAAATGCCATCTTTAGCGGTTTTCTGGACGCCCCGAAGGCCTATCGACAATTCTTCCACGGGCACACCTACACCGCGAACCCACTGTCGTGCGCTGCTGCCATCGCCTCGCTGGACACATTCACGAACGAAAAGACCCTAGAGAACGTCAAAAAGCTCGAATTTGCCTTAATTGATAAGCTTGCTCATATTAATAAGTACTCCTTTATTAGCAACATTCGGCACAAAGGTGTACTTATCGGCATTGAAATAGACTCCTCGCAGTTTTCCTCTGATCGACTTCTCGGGCATGAGGTGTCCATGGCGGCCCGACCGCTCGGTGCGATCATTCGACCACTGGGTGATGTATTGGTTATCAATCCACCTTTATCCATATCTATTTCTGAGATGCTGAGACTGATGGACATTGTCGAACTCGCGCTTTTGGAAGTGGTGCGCCGATGAGCGTACCAACCGACAAACACCCCTCTTTTTGGCCGGCTATCACATCGACCGATGAAGGTTCGATTTGGCTACGCTGGATCGTTCGCTTACGATGGGTGGCCATCTTTGCTCAGATCATCACCCTTTCGTTTAGCTTCCCCGTTTTGTCGACCGAGCTCCTTGTTCTTCCGCTGCTCTGCGTGGTCGGTCTCCTGATCCTCGCCAACTATCGCGCGCTTCGAAGTCTGAACCAAGTGGACTCGGTCCAGGAAGATGTACTCCTGGTCCAGCTTGCGATCGATGTCTTCGCTTTGACGGGTTTCTTCCTGCTTGGTGGCGGCCCCGAAAACCCATTCACCATTCTGTACATGATCCACGTTGCCATGGCCGCAGTCATGTTGCGGACCCGGCTCGCGTCCGCGCTGATCGTCATTGTGATGGGGTGCTACGGACTTCTTCACGTCAAATATCTACCATTGCACCTGGAGAACCATTCGTTCGGCGAAAACAACCTGATCACCCTCGGTCGGGTTCTTTCCTTCATGATCGCCGCAACCTCAGTGGGCGTTTTCGTTGCCGGACTTGCGAGCTCTCAACGCCGGCGAAGCCGACAATTGCTTGATGCTCGGGATAGAACCGCTCGAATCGACCGCCTTCGATCCGTCGGCACACTGGCCGCCGGAGCCGCCCACGAGCTGAATACTCCATTGTCAACGATCGGCCTTCGGATTCGACGAATCTCACGAAGGCACGAGGACGCCGAAACGGCGAAGGACCTCCAGGTGGTCATGGGCCAGCTCGAACGCTGCAAACGGGTGGTAGACCAACTCCTGTTCGGCGCCGGCGACCCCTCGGCGAGCGGCCTGGAGCGACGGGCATTGGGGGCACTAGTGAAAGAGGGCGTTGATCTTTGGTCTAAAGGAACCACGGTTGGCGCTACATTCTCTGACGAATCCGACGGAATCGAAGTGGAAGTTCCTCGAGTCGCATTCATCCAGGCGCTGATCAACCTTCTGGAAAATGCCCGCGAGGCACAAGAGGAGATCAACAACGCGACTCCACTCGGCATTTTGATCATCAGAGATGACATGAAGGGTACTGTAATTATTAGTGATCATGGCTGCGGATTGCCCGAACAGATCGATCGCGTCGGCGAACCATTTTTCACCACCAAAAAAGCGGGAACGGGTCTAGGCGTATTCGTTGCCCGCGCAGTCGCCGACGGGGCGGGCGGCGGCTTAAGCTACGAAGGCCGGCCCGAGGGCGGCACGGACACCCATTGGTGGTTCAACGAGGCCACGCGGAGGACGGCATGATGGAAACAACACATTCGGCCACACCTCGTCCCCGACTCTTAATTGTCGATGACGACGATGCGTTTCGGGAGTCGATGGAACTGGAGTTTGTCGATCGCGGATACCAAGTATACACCGCCCGAAATCATCGCGAAGCCCTCACCATCGTAGCATCCCACCGACCTGAATTCGCTGCCGTAGACCTGCGTCTGGACGGCGAACGTGGGCTCGAGGTCCTCCGCGATTTGGTCGAACGATTGCCAGAAATTCGTGCGGTCGTACTCACCGGCTATGCATCGATTGCAACCGCCGTCGAAGCGATGAAATTGGGCGCGCACAACTACATGGCAAAACCCGTCGATCCTGAGGCGCTCGAGGAGGCGTTCCACCGCACCGGCGGGGATGCATCGATCGGCGTGCCCGATCATCCGCCGTCCTTGGCTCGCCACGAGCGCGAGTACATCGAACACGTACTTGCGGCCTCGGGTGGCAACATTTCGGAAGCGGCTCGCAGACTCGGCCTTCACCGCCAGAGTCTTCAACGAAAGCTCCGCAAGTATCCTCCGCGTAAATAGTATTCCAAGACGGAAGCCCGCCCCAAATCGTTGATTTTGGCGCCCACCCTGACGCGGAACCGGGAATGAGGTAACTTGACTCCTCTCATCGGAGACGTCATGGCCTCGTTCGTTGCAATCGCCCTTATCGGGGCATTTCAGACCGCATACGCCGCGGATGCCGATCCGTTTCAAACAGCGAGTTCGTCTCCGCTTGGCCTGGGTACTCCCCAAGGCGAGTCCGCATCGCTCGGTAAAGACGGCATATCGGCCGGCCTCTACACCTCCACCGCTCGAAACCTCGCAGTATTGCGATACGGGGATGGCACCGAAGCGCCGCTTGTCTCCGACATTTTTCGACTAGAGGCCCACGGCGGCTACACTTGGAAAGGAAAAGTTCGCTTTGACCTTTTTGTACCCTTTTACCCCTTCGCTGAGGCTACGGACACAGGATTCAGCGGTCCGGCGATGGGCGACATCCGGGCGCAAGCGACCGTCCCTCTTTACGGCGGCCTCGGCGATCCGATCTCCGTCGCCGTCATTCCAAAATTGGGAATTCCAAGCGGTAGCCCCAGCGCTCACCTTGCACAGGGAATCAATGGCGGCGTAACAGCCGCTGCAAGCGGCGAAGTTTGGCGAATCGATTGGGTCGCCAACGCAGGAATCACGCTGGCACCCGCGTCCGCGATTCAAGATGTAACACTTGGGAGCACCTTCGATCTCCTCGGTGGCGCCGGATTCAAAATCCAGGACAACTT
>SXGS01557301.1_pt1 | contig 20353 bp, 12 predicted proteins | sample 3174681 | NCBI WGS metagenome assembly SXGS01 (sample SAMN11356861, study PRJNA531348) | freshwater metagenome | isolation source: freshwater sample F1-80 | place: China: Fuxian Lake, Yuxi | collected 2017-12-25 | reverse complement strand
ACGACGGGTTTGGATTTCTTGGGCGTCTTGGCGGCATCCTGATGGGACAGAGCGGCATTAACGCGTTGAAACTGTACCTAAAGTCAACGTACCGTCATGAAACCCCTGTATTTATTGGTGCCGACGGAGGGGGTCGAAGCCAAACAAGACGCTTTCGTGGCCCTGCGCAAGAGTGCATCCTGATACCGTAAACAGGCGTGATCATGCACTTTGGCGAGAAATGTTCCAGAACTCGAATCGCGCACAAGGATGCACCAAAACGCGCGCTGAGTGTAACAACACTGTGACAACATGCCGGAACCAGAAGAGGGGGCGGGGGGGTAGCTGACAAAGGTTGTTGTGGATTGAGATGATGGGTTCAGGGGAGAAAATTTTATTCAAATACGACGATCCGGCAGCCGCATGGATCTTTGGGTGAACTCGTCGCAGTACCGGTCCAGGTTCGCCACGACCTCCGTCTTGATGGTTCGCGCACTTGTCGATCAAACGTCGTTGAGGAAAAGGTCACTCGCGGGTTGGCCATTAGATTTATGTTAGCCCGACTCAGCGGATTCGCGGCCTTGAAAACGAATTTTCGAGGATCGAATTTTTGCAAGTCATTGATTTCGAGCGGGGATTTTCCGGCGAATCGCGCGAAAGTGAGTGTAGTGCAGACCTACCCACTTCCGGTCCCCCCCGGGGTTGGGGTATCCTGCGCCGCACTTGCTTTTGCGCGCCTCAAATCGCAAAAAGAACGGCAAGACTCACATCTATTGGAGTATCGTCGAGAACCGCTGACTGCCCGGAGACCGGGTCGTGCAACCTCACGTTCTGTATCTCGGCAAGATCAACAGTTCCCAGGAGCACGATTGGCCCAAATCCATTGAGGAAAAGCCCGAGCCTCAGATCTTGTCTTTTGTCCCTGAGGACCGTGCGCCTGACGAGTTGGACGCATCCATCGTGCGAATCCACGTGGACCAAATCTCGTTGCATCGATGTCGGCAATTTGGCGCGTGCTGGTTGGCCAGTTTTCCTTATCGCGAATTGCGCCTCGATTGGTTCTGGGTGGACCGTTTACTCATGTCTGCCACCCATCTTGCCAGCCGAGCCACTAAATCAGTCCCGCACGCTTGCCAAAAGGACGCTCTACAGCCTATTACCCAGTGAGACAATGGCCACCGAAATCGTGGAACTTCTTTGCCCGACTTGTGGAAATTCACGCAATGAATTAAAACACAACACTAGCTTCGGCGGCGAGTTCTCCTGCAAACAATGCGGAACCACATCCGTCGTTGTCATGGATCTGCAGCTTCATCGCAGAAAGGAAGGTGAGTTGGTGTGCGGACATTGCGGCCGAGTCACCAACGGACAGTCTCGATTCTGCCAGTGCGGCCAAGCCCTCAAGCAACCTTGCGTGAAATGCCGCAAGGACGTTGCCACGGAACACCGAATCTGTGACTTCTGTGGCTGGCCTCAAAATCTCGACCCACTGAGTGAACGAGGCCAACAGCGTGAAATCGATGCTGAGCTGGCAATTCTCGGCGAGAAGCTCGCCTCTGAACATTCCAAGCTGCGTAACGAGGCGTTCGAGGCAATTTGTCGGCTTGGTGGAAAAGCAGCACCCTTGGTGAGTCAACTCTTGGCTGTGCCAGATGAATATTTTTGTGCTGTATTTGAAGCGATCGGAAAGATAGGTCCAAAAGCACGTGAGGCAATCCCTGTCTTGCAACAGAAGTGGAAAGCGCGCCTCAAAAGCGACCGTGGTCACCAATCCACGGCCACAATGGTGTATTGGGAAACGCTTCTGGCTATCGGTGGTGGCCCTCATCCAGTAGGGGTTGATTTGTTGGCGATGTTGCCGCAGTTGCCGTCAATGGCTTGGGGGTATGCCGCTGCCAGCCTAAAGATCGTTGGGCCGGAGCATTGTCCGACAGCAGCGGATTATTTCGTGGAAATAGTGCTAAGGACTCCCTCAATGCGTGACGAAGATCGTGACGATGGGGTTGGTACATTTGGAATTCCTTATCTTGTTCGATTACAGGCTCTAGACGCGCTGAAGTGTCTACGCGAATCTGCTTTGCCTGCCTTGAAGCGTGCCGTGGCAAGGTGGTTTTTAGGAGACGTTCGAGATGAGCTGCGCCGTTGTATTGACGCGATTGAGAAGAATCTAGAAAGGGCCCGCGAGAAGGAATAGTTCAAGAGGCGGCACGGTTTTTAGACCTTGTTATAGTTGGCTTCGCTTCGGCCACCTGCTAGCCGTCACCTCTCCATTCCAGAAATAGAAGTTCAATTTTTCCGGCATTCCAGAGTACGATTACGTTTGATACTGGATATGCCTTAATCTAGCGAAGGCAGAAAAGATGGCAAAGCAGACGGCCATTAGCCCCGTCAATGGGTGCGAACCATCCGTAAAACGCGATTTGTCCGGCTCCAGTGGATTTTTCTCTGACGTTTTGACATCAAAACACCGAGATAAAACATCTTCGCTCGCCCCAAAGCCTCATCGCGCTCTGTTTTAGACGTTTCGGACAGCCGTTAGAGATTCGCAACATTTTGATTTCCAATGTTATGCGTATAATCGCGACGTATCGACAAGGGGTTGCGGCGAGATTCGACAAAAGCCTTCGGCGCTAAGATCTCGTAAGCTCAGTCTCCGGTCTTTGAAGCTTTCGACGTCGGTCGAGTTCCATCGTTCGGCAATCCCGTTATGGCCCTCCTGCCAGTTTTAATGTACATCGGTGAAATGATCCGAGATGTCCAGGTTGGTGATCAGTTCATGCCCGCCTTCACTGCCACTAGGACTCCTTGGCGGATGAGTTCCTCGAAATGCCCGGCGATCGAGAGCACTGTCGCGTCGTCGCGGATTAACATCCCCAGTTCCATGTTCCGGTTAAACGCATCATCGGTCAGGTTCGCGCTGCCGATGAGCGCTGCATCATCAACGATGGCGCACTTGGCGTGGAGCTTGCCCGGTCGCCCGCCTTGGGATCGGGCTCGTTTTGCTAGCGGCCAATAGAAAATTCGCGCGTGAGTCAGGGGCACATTCTGAAACGCCGCCACGGCATCGCGTGTCAGTTGGCCCTCGGACTCCTCTTCACATTCAATGATCAGGGTGAGCACAACGCCGCGATTGACCGCTTGCGTCAGGTGGTCGCACAGGTGACGCACTCGGTGCGCGGCGAACGTGATCAGCACGATTTGATGTTTCGCCTTGGAGATCAGGTCATAGAGGACCTGGTCAATGCGCCGAACGGGAAAACGTCCATTGGCAGGGCCGGTCCACACAATCTCCGCGAACGGAGAGTTGTCGCCGAGCAGGCAATCCACAGCTACCATTGCCGCGGCGATCTCGCTCCAAGTGGTTTTCGCGTTCTGATCGAACAACTCAGACAAAATCCAGGCAGCGTCCCGGTTGAGTAAATCCGCGGTGACCTGGCGGATGGAGGCAGAGTCAATTTTGCTGATGGAAGTGGCAATGCGGGCGGCAAGTTGTTGCCAAATGTGGCGGGGCATTCGGCGGCGGGCCTCAGTCAAAGCAGCGACGTGTTCCGGTGTCACCATAAACTCTAAAAGATGTTGAAGAACTCCGCGGCCTTTGTGGCGAAGGTTCCTACCAAAGTCGTGCGGTCGAGGAAGCGGTTGCCTCGCTCGCACGATGTCTCTGGCGCAAATAAGCACGCATGGCAACACGCGCCATGCACTCCGCGTCCGTCTGCCGCAGGTGCATGCTCGGAGCAAAGTGGATCGGAGCCGCAGATTCGCATTGATTCCAAGGCGTGTTGAATCTGTCGCCCAAGCGTAACAGGTTGGCCGAGTTGCACCAAACCGCCAAGGGTCCCTTCGCTATCCGAGGCTGCGGTGTAAATTAGGATACCGGCCATCGGGCTGTGTTCCTGTCCTACCGCGCGGCAGTAGAGGCGTTCGCGCACGCTCGCGGCGGTGTAGCCGCACTCCAGCGCAATCTGGCGCATCAGCGCGTGGGACAACGAGTGGAGCAGCACAAACCGAATGCCGGGAAAAGCAGCCTCGGGAGGATTCTGCTTCCGCAACCGTCTCCAGCCCTTATGTGCATTGAAGAAATCTTGTTCCAGCTTTTGCACGTCCGGTCTTTGTTCCCACGATTGGAGCGCCGCTTCCTTGAGTCGTAGGAAGATGCCTTCGCCTCGGACTTCGGAGGCGGGGAGCCAGGTCGGGCTTTGGCGGCTCAAGGGTGTTTGCCTTCCATCGTCCACATACGCGGCGTCGGCGAAGTCGCCTTTCGACTCGATGCGCGTGAAGGCCAGCAAGGCACGCACCTCTCGCAGCAGTTCTAGCAGGATGGTTTCCTCGAAGAATTGTCCGAAGCCGGTTGGTGCGGGCACGCGCGTCACGCGGAAATCCTTCGACGGCGCGGGCGGCGGATTCTGCGTGAGCACTTCCCACTCCGCGATTTTCAAGTCGGTCTCCTCGGCGTCGTTCTGATTGTCGGCTTGCTTCCGCGTCTCGATGGCTGCCCAGATTTGTTCCGCGGTGAAATCGACGAGCGAGGGCATTCGTGAGGGGGCCGTGACGAATTTCGCCACTTCGAGCGACGGAATATCCTTCAACGCGCCCCACTGTTCTGCGACGAGGAGCGCCAGCTTGTCTGCCGCCCGCGGTGGCAGTGAGAGCGCCGACATGACCATCGGGAACCAACTGTTCGAGGCTCCCAGCAAAATGGTTCGCGCCGTTTCTTCGCAACCGTTTTCGATTTTGCGCAAATGCGGGTGGTGGCCGCTGCAAGGTATCTGAAAGTTGTCCCGGTCAAAGGCGTCGGCCATGCGGCGGTCTTTGTTGCATTCGAGGCATTTCACGATGATGTCCGAGGCATCACCCGCGGCACCGAACTCGCGCAACGTCAGCCGTGACGGTTTGCACGGCGCGTTCTGCTGGTGGACGTATTCCACCCACGGAAAGTCCGTCAGGTGTCCTTCCCGACAGGCCAGGAGAAAGCGCACGGGCAGTGCGGTGGGACTGTTGCAACTGGCATGGACGTAGCGCGTGCGGTCAGGGCGATACCGATCCTGAACAAGCTGGAAAATTCCTGAATCAATCGTGGCCAGCGTGTCGCATAACGGGCAGCGCAACCAGCGCGGGAAAGGCGCGACCGGCACGCCGATGGCAGGCGCCGTGGGGTCGCGGTTGTCGTCATCGAAAACCATCGGTGGCAGATAGAGCTTCTTTAACTGCGGACCGAGCCGTCGCTGGATCGCGCCGAGCAGTCGTTCCTCGATAATCTCCGTGCAGTAGCGCGTGTCCCAATCATCGAGGCCAAGAATCAGCGCCGACGTGTTGGGCAGGTCGAGCAATGCGCCGACACCGAAGGTGTAAATAAGCTGGCTGGGTCTCAGGTCGCCGAGTTCGTTCATGATCAGGTTTGGTTCAGGAGTTAACGCGCAGTCCCGTGGGGTTCGGATCGAGGATGAGGTCCACGGTCCCCTCCACGTCGCGCAGGCTGTTGAGACAGGTGAACCATTCCCAGTCCGACAACCCCGGTTGCTTGAGCAGCCCCACGACGCCTTGCGCATCGTCGCGATAACCCAGCCGGTGATCGGTTTGATTGCGCACCCGCGCCAGCCAATGATCGCGGCGCTCCAGGAGCATCTGGCGGACAAGTGCGCCGACGGCCGGGTCGCCCAGCGCCTGTTCCGCCCGCGCGACGATCCGGTCAATCACGCCCGGCATCTCGGTGTCGGTGTCCTGCAACTCGCCGGCCTTGGCGTTGGCGTTCAAGCGCTGGTCGCGCAATCGCATGAGTGCCACGAGCACGCCAGACAGTCCGCGCCTGAGCGCAGCGGGAGAGAATGGAGTCACCGACAGCGCCTCGACGTGTTTGTAAAACGTCTCGTGGTAATGCTCGAAAGTTTCGTAGTGCGAAAGGTCGCGAGGCCGCGCCCAGTTGAACAGCGTGAGCACGAGTCCAGGCCCGGAGCGCGAGCGCCCCACCCGGCTGGTGGCCTGAATGTATTCCGACGTGTTCTTCGGCTGGCCGGCCACGGCCATCAGGCCAAGCCGTTCAATATCCACGCCCACGGAAATCATGTTCGTGGCGAGGATGGCGTCGAAGGGGCGCGTGGTGGGCTGCTGTCCGGCCTTGCGGTCAGCGTCGCGCTGGGCGTCTTGCGCCTGGTTGAAGGCAATTTCGAGCCGCTCAAGAATCTTCGGGATGTCGGTTCCAGATTTACGCGACGTGAGTTCGTCAATCGCACGGATTTTGCGCTTGGCCAGCCCGCGCTGGTCGGCGTCGCGCAGACGGTTGCGGATGTCGTCTTCCACCAGACGCCGCGTGCCGGCCAGTTCGCGGATGGAGTTGAAGTAACCGGCGAGCGTCATCCACGGGTCCGCGAGGGTGTCGTATTTCTCGAACAACTTTTGCGCCGAAGCCATCAAGGCCACATACACACGAATCATCGCCGCGGGATAGCGGCGACCAAACGCACAGATGCCGATGTAACGCCGGCCCGGATACGTCTCGCCCGCGGGCCGTTGCAAAGCAAAGAAGCTGTCCTTGATCGAAGTGCCTTGGGGCGGGAACACGTCCAGCTTGCGCAGGAAAAGTTTCCGCACCTGATCGGGCGCGCGGCGGATGGTCGCGGTTGAAGCAATCACCTTCGGGCGGACCCGCTTCCCGCTAACCGTCCACGAACACATTTCATCGACCGCGGTTTCGTAGAGCGCGACCATCGAGCCAAGCGGGCCGCTGATGAGATGCAACTCATCCTGGATGATCAAATCCGGCGGACGCAACGGCCCGTGAGGCTGGCGCTGTACCCTCGGAAGACTGTTCCTCGCGGGATGATTGCCTTTGTCGTCTTCTTCAATCTCCGGCGAGAGGAAACCGTGCCTGAGACAAAGACCATTGAGTTGCCCGAATAGGTTTTGCGTCTCACCCTTCCACGGCATTTGCGCGAACTTGTCCACCGTGGCGATGAGCAGCGACGGCGGGCGGCGGTAAATGTCTTCATCTACCATCATCACTGGCAGCCCCTCCTTCGGGGCTTTGGCTTCGGAAAATTCGCAACTGCCCGTGGCGTCGCCGCAATACGTCACGCATCGTCCGATCTCGCTCGGCGGTGCATACACCTTGACGTGATTGGAAAAGATTTCCCGTCCGCACCACGGGCAGGAAACAATCTGGTGCGGCGTGCCACCGGAACCCGGCCGCCCGCCCATGTTGCCTTGCAGCAATGATTCCGCGGCCTGCTTGAGCGTGTTGGGCGTGGTTTTGCTGCCGACCCACAGGCCGAGTCGGAATGGGATCGCGCCCCACTTCGCGGTGTCCGCCTTGCGAATCGTTTCGCACGCGCACATCAGCGCCGCGGCGCGCTGGAATTGTTGTAGCGTGAGCAGGCGCAGAGTGTAACGCATCAGCACCGCGATGCCGTGGTCCCCCGCGCGGCCTTCGATGTCCTTTTGCAGCCGGCGCAAGGCGAGCACGTAGGCGGTCAAACCCAAATAGGCTTCCGTCTTGCCGCCGCCGGTGGCGAACCAGAGCAGATCGGCGACGGCCTCCGTTTCGTGGCTTCGGTCGGGATGATCGAAGCGCGTGATGCTTGGCAGGTTCAACACCACGAACGCGAGCTGGAACAAACGCCACGTCCGGTTCTCCGGCACGTCCAGCGGTTCGGTGGGCGCGCCCGCGGTCAGTTCCTTCTTCCGCACCTTGCGCGCGTAGGTGGAATGCACGCGCTGCTGCCACATGGCGTGGTTGGCAAATCGAAATGCCTCCTCAGCCAGCGGCTCATTCTCGATCAACCCAATGCCCTCCGCGATCCGGGCGCTGGCTCGCTGGCAACGGTCCAGTGCGCGCTGCGCCGCGGTCTGATGATCGGCCAGCCGCTCCGCTGCGTTGCCCAGCTTGGCCGTCTCCCGTTGAATCCAATCCGCGTAAGCCGACTGCATCTGCCGCAGGCTGGCGAGCAAGGCCGGCTTTGGCAATTGCGCCAGTTCCTTCATGTCCAGCACCACGCCGGTCAGGTTCGCATCGTCGGCGGGTGTCGGTGGCGTCTGCTGCTCCACTTCCGAGCGTGGCACCACGGACGTCTCGATCATCTGCGCGCGGATCGCCTCCGACTCCGGCAGCGTGGTGTGAATCGCCACGCCATGCCCCACGCCAAATTCCAGCCGATGCCGGTAAAGCATTTCCAACGTCTCCGTTTCCTCGCGCGACGTTGGGTCCATCTTCGTCAGGTCGTGCTGCCAGTCGCGGCGCTGGACGAAAATCGATTGCGCAGGCACCGCGGCATCCAGCACCCGCAACTTGGGCTGGAACACCCAGGCTTCATCCTTCCGCGTTTTCTGTTCCGGCTCCGTGTTGACGATGAACACCGTCACCACCCAGCCGCGCGGCGTCTGCCGCATCTTGCCTTGCACGATCACCGTGGGGTCGGTGTCGGGCCGTGGCGGCAAGGGGCCGAACATTCCGTTCTTCAACGGCACCGCCAGCGGCTCGCCGGTAAATGGCTCGCGTTTCCAGACCAGCGCCTCCGCTCCAGTCTTCTTATTGGTTTGAGTGGCGCTCTTGACCCGGCGATAGCGGCCCCACTCGGTCTGGATGAGGATGGCCTTGGCCTCGCTCTCCACGACGAAGCTCAGGCCGATGGAGTTGGGAAAGAACGTGGAGGCCGACGTCGTCGAGGCATCCGTCGCCCCGACTTCGGGATCGTCCTGGTCATCCGTGCCGAGCGTGTCCTGTTCCTCGGCTGCGACCGGCGTGGACTTGGGTGCGAGCATCCCAACAAGATAGCGTCCCGTCACACGGTCTTCACGCTGGTCGAGTTCCTCGTCCGGCCCACCCGCGGGTCCGAGCAGATCATTCACGACCATCTCGGTCAGTTCATCGCGTATCGCAAAGGGCTTGGTTGGCGAAAGAGGAGTGGTCATAATCGGCTTTTTTGTTTGGCGACTTCGAGCGCCGCGTATTCAATACTGCGTTTAAGCGATTGTTTACCCTTGCCAGTGCATGGAAACCACGGGGACCTTGAGTTGCAGATTGCACGGACGTGGCGCCCAAATTCCGTCCTTACCAATCGGTTCAAGACTACAGCATCCGCTTGAAATATCTTAGGGCGTAACTTGTCAAGGTGGACGTTCCAGTTCGAATCCCATCCCGGATAGTAGAATTCGACCTTCAAGCCAGGATACTTAGCAGAAAGTTCTTCGCGTATTGCTAGCTCGTATGCCTGCTGCGTTTCATTGCCACCAATGTAGAGGACGTAGATGGCAGTTCCGGCTTTGAGCGGACATTCATCTTTCGTGGATTCCTCCTCATCGGTGGGCAGTAATGCGCGCAATCGTACCACGTCATCGTCATCCGCCCCGAGGTTGGCCATCCAATCGAGAGTCGCGCTGGCCTCCCGCAAACTGACCGGATCCCCCTGCTCGCGAAGGGCAAAGTAACGAGCCCGAAGCAAGCTCACAGCCTCGGCCAGATTGCCTTCAAGCACATGCAGCTTGATTCGGACATTGTCAGCTTCCGCTATTGTCCAAGCCGGAGAAAACTGTCGGTCGTCTCGCAAAAGCTTAAGGAATTCGGTCCTATATACAGCACCTTGGACCGCCAATCCCTCCATTTCGTCCAGAATAGATTCAGCGTGCCCGCTGTCTGGTTCCCTCAAAGCTGCTGGCAGGAGCGCCTTCAACTGTTCCCATTTCTCATGGAGTGGCAGTTGGGCTTCTCCCATCCATGCTAGGTATGTTTCTCTCAATGAGCTAACACTGCGCGCCAATCCACTTTGCCAAATGGCCTTGTTCGCATCCCTTCCCCTTTTTTGAAGCAAGTGTTCAGCAATTCGCTTTCCTAGCGAATGGTCATCGAAGAGTGCTGCTGCCTGCATGGCGCGGCTCCAAAGCCAGATTGGAAATACCACCGGTGTCTGCATGGCCTGCTCGATCCGGTCCCGCGCATATTGAAACTCCGGAAGTTCCGCGCTCTCCAAAAGCGCTAGTCCAAGCAGGAAACCAGTCCACTGAATGAAACCGTTTTCTGAATAGGCCTCTTCCTTTTTGAGCATCCCGGCCAAAGCCGCTTTTAGATGATCGGCTGCCACGAGTCCGCTTTCGCGGGCCAGGACCGCCATCAGGCCTAGGCAGAAATGGGCATTCGTTGCGGCAGTTGGGTTGCGCTTCACCGCATTAACCAGTAGCTCATGGCTTCGACTGAGCGCTGCCAGCGTGATCTGTGAAGCCTGTTCATCCTTGGTAGGCAGGACTGCCGCCATCGACCGGAACCCACAACTTATCAAAGCCAAGTCGCACAGGGCATTTCCCCCATCATCCAGGACGTTTCTCTCGCTGAGTGGCTTGAGTAAAGCTTCGGCACCTTGGAATTCTCCCTTGAGCTGGAAGACCTGCGCCCTCTTTCGGTCGTTGGCCGGCAAGAACCACTCGGCAAATTCGTTGGGAATATTGTGGTCGCCACGGACGTAATCATCGAGGAATGATAAGAAACCCTCGGCCTCAGCCCATTGCCCACGACGGACCATTGATGAGGCATCATAGTGGACTTGGATGATCAGCTCGGTGGCTCGACCGCTTGGTAAGCGGGCCAACTGGTGCTCAAGCCAACGTTGACACATCCCGAACTCCTTGGCCTCCCAAAGAATTCGGACCAACTGCGGGAGCAACATGCTACCACACCGCACCTTTCTGCTCTCGCACAACTGACCCGAGATATCGGCGTTCTCTCGGAGCAACCGGACCACCTCATCATTACGTCGCGACCGGAGAAGTCCAAATAGAGAACCCGTGAAATACCACAAACGGCGCTCCTCATTCTCCCCAGGGAAATGGAATGCGAATGGCTTTCCAAACAGAGCGTGCAAATAGCCGCGGTGAAAAAGCGAATGCTGTCGCTGGGCATTTAGCGAGACAACTTCCTCCACTAGGTCTTCAAGTTGTTCGGATGTATGCGCTCCTGATTCACCGAAGGCGGAGGCGACAGCCGCCCGAATTAGCCAATTGTCGAGTGTTGTGAAATCATCGGAGTCCTCAGAGGAGGCTGGCTTCATATCTATTGCGGCTGGGCTGGCATCGGCCGCATTTGGTGAGGCAGTTTGAACGACGAGCAGGTCTGGAATCCTCACTCCCTTGTTGTTCAAGGCTTCCTTCAACGAAGACCAGAATTCGCCTCCAAACAGCAGCAGATATCCAAGATAGAGACCCACGTCTCTTGCTGTGAACTTCACCATAACACGGGAGATGCCGGCTTCAAAATGGCTCGGTGCCGGCGCTGACGGATCGCCTTTTATAAAGCCATCTTCTTGCGGGATTCCACACGCTTCGAGAAATGCCACGAACATCGGTCGATTCCGACCGACCAGCCAAGCGCGGACCACGTCATCGTGGAAGTTCTCCGATTCCCTTGTCTGCATCCACCTGAGCAAAGAAGGCAGATTCTCTTCAACTGAGCGTCTGCCCAAAAACGCAGGGCGAAACCTCAGATGTCTGGACAACGCGGCCAATACAATTTGTTTGTTCTTCATCCCGCCAGGGTCCGACGACTCCAAGAGGAAGCGACACCCGTCCTCAATCTCCTCCGCAGAAAGGGCTGTCCATAGGTGCTGAACTCGAAGATCACTGTTCATGGCGTAATGTCGGTAGACTTATAATTGGCTCGAAACTTTTGCGCCGCCGTTCCGTGGGCCTCATTGAGGCGCAGACTGTGAATCGTTAATCTATAGCAGTAGCTCAGATACTGAATGCATTCGACCTGAGTTTCGGATGAGGCTGAGGCGTGAAACCGCTTGCCAACCCTGCTTTTTGGGATTTGCGGTTGTCCCTGTCATGTTGGCCGGCTTTAACTGCTTAAGGCCATTGTTGCTTTTGAGGCCAGCAAGGCGGATGGGTTCATTGAGTGTAATGTTCGATCTATTTGGTGGCTTGGAAGCCTCGCTCAAGCCCAAACCTCTCCAGAGAGGGCCGAAGCTCTCGCCCCTCTTTCTATCTCTTTTGCGATTGTTGCTGAGCATTGGAGCCCATTGCATTTTCTCAAGCTTTGAACCTGGACGCATATAACACGACGCGGTAGTGTCATACTCGACGGAACTTTGCTAGGCTGTCCGCGAGAGTTACCTCCAACTGATAGCTGGTAGAGGTCGGATATCGCTTCAAAATCCTTGGGGACAGCGTGGGTCGCTTTGATTACGCTAACATCCGATGCAACTGGTAAAGGATTCTTCATGAAATAAGTGGCTAGCCATTAGTTTCGTTACCAGACCTAGAAATCCTCGACAGCATTTCGTTGATTTGAAGGCATTGCGAAAATTCATCGTAGAACTGCTCACTGATTGCTTCGCTCTCAAGCTTTTTGACTAAATCGCGGCTGGCCTTTTGCCGCTCTTTCTGGTTTATGCCTGGATTGTTCAGTGTCGCCCAGTAGCCGGGCAACAGCGCGTAAGCCTTTATCAGGGCAGGCTCGAACGTGGTGAACACCTTGGCGTCGGGTCTGCACAGCGACGCGAGACGCTGCACAAACTGGTCGTAGCTCTGGATCGCGTCGCACGCCTGGCGGATTTCCGGCAGCAGGTCGTAGTTGAATAGTTTCTCGTGCGCCGGCACCGTCCACGGCGTCCGGGCCGTACACCGTTTCTGGTAAATGTCCGCGGCCACGAGGAAGCCGGTGAGCGACAACTCCCACGTCTTGTAAGCTTCCCGCTCAGTGAACTTCAGCAAGCCGTAGGCACGAAGCACGTTCGCGGCGAAGCGCGCGTTCGTGAAACACCGAGTCACCCCTGTTTTCGTCTTCTTGAAATCCAGGTATTCAAGCCGGTCGCGGACCTTCTCGATGAACAACCGGATGATGTCAAACACCGGGAACCGCTCCCGGTGGTGCATGAGCAGGAAGAGCAATAGCGGTGGCTGCAATTGCATGGCCGCCGTGCCGGTGCCGACGTTCTTCAAGAACTGCGGGGAAGACACGATCAGCTTGGCCGTGTCGGGAAAGACTTGGCATTGGGTGAACTCCTCGAACTTGACCAGTTCGTCTGACGCCCGCCGTTCGTGCTTCAACTGCTCCAGCGCGAAGGTCAGCAGCGCAATCTTCACGTCGAGTTCTGGCTTTTGCTCGAAACCCTCGGCTTGCACCCACTGGTTGATGAGCGCCTCCAATGCTTCGCGGTCTTTCATGGCTTCATTAGAACAAATTGAGATTCTGACCAAACGTGGAACGGAGTAATCGGGTTAAGTGGACGCCAACCGTTCAACGAATGCAACCTGCCGCTTGCGCAGTATCTATTGGCACCGACGCTGGCGAGGATGCGCGGAACTTTCCTGCATGGTCGGCGAGCCACTTCGTCAACCGGCATGGCCTTGGAATTATGGGGTTGTTCATTCTCGTTGTGTACGCTGGGCAGAAATCGGACGGCAACCGTGGGCTTCAAAAGCCATATTTCACCGTCGTGAATTACGACGATAAAAGTCCGACCGCGATAAGGCGCGTTCCCGCGTCGAACAAACTCGCGAGGCTCCTTGCCACCCTTTGCCGCCGCGCAATCATCCTTTGTCAGATTGTCGCGGAAGAAAGAAGCCGCGGGGCTTTTAAACGGATTGCCTCCGGCCACCCAATCCTTCGCCAGTGCGTTGCCTAAACCCCGCTTAAGGTAAAAGTAGTCCATCATTACGCTGGTTCAGGAAGTCACTCCTCCTATTTCATCCGCGAATAATACCCAGCGCTCGTCCGGATCGGCGGGTTCTTGAAACAATGAACGATGTCGTTCCAAAGTGGTTTCGCCCGAGAGAGCCAAAAGTTCCTGCAGGTAGCCGTTCGGTGCTTTTAGCCATTCGTGCTTATCATGGACTCCGTTTGTGAATCGCACGTGACACTGCCGATCAACGGTCCTCGGCAACTCCGCGGCGAGGTCTACGCCGAGCAATCGCAGAATTAGGTAACCCTCGATTGCCTCACGACTCCACCGGGTAGGGGCGCATTTCACCGGCCTCCGCATTGTTGCCAGCGCCTGCCCGGCTCCCGCATTCACCTTGCCAGAGAAACGCAGCAAATCCGATACGTCCCGCGTGGTCAGGGCTTTGAAAATCGCTGCGTATTCAGCAAGATCCTCCTGCGTTTCCAATTCGCTTGCGTAGATGTTCAAGTCGTCCTCTGGAGCGATAAGGATAAGGCGGCCCAACACGTACCGAAGCCGCGATATTAGCCATTTCCGCTTCATCGAATCCGCTGCATTAAACGCCTGCCACAGTTGCTCATATTCCTGACGATAGAGAACGCCGAGTGCCTTGGCCTCGCTCACGATTGTTTGGATCGTCGTTTCTGCTATCGACTTCTGGAAAGATTTGGACTGAATCCGACGGCCAAAGCGCCTGACGTAACCAGCATCTTGAACTGTTGAGAGGTAGTGGGGGATCGAAATCCGAACCCCGGAATCATGCAGCAATCTGGCCAGTGCCACGCCGTCATTTGGATTCGCGATGAGATAGCACTTCAGACGGTCAACAAAACCCATCCAGTGTTTGTCATCAGTTCGATTGACCTCCCCGTCATAATCCAGCGCCTGATATCGGGCGGCTCTCTGCCACTCTCGGGCGCTCAAATGGCAGGTCTTCTCGGGATTCAGACGGAGTTTAATCCTTTTGAGCTGGCCGCGGATGAACGTCAACGCGACATCTCGTTCTCCTTCGGGAATCACGAGGGCTATGTCGTCAACGTATCGGAAATACCTATTCGGGTATTTCGACCGCATCTTCTCGTCGAACTCCAGCAATACGAGATTGCCCAAGACATGGCTGAACACCGGACCCACGAGCAACCCTTTGCTCACCGCCCGCTGTTCAGCGATCAATCGTGTCCCCAACAATCGCCACTTGTCTTCGATGTGTGCTTTGGCGCACGCACGCAGCCACGCCGTATTGGCCCGGACGAGAGACACCGAGGGATAAAAACGCCTGATGTCAGCATAAAGCACAATCCCGCTGGGCCACTGGCGGCAGGCTTTGGCGATGGCGGCCTGCCGTGCAGTAAACAATTTGAAATACGCTTTGAAGCTGCCTTCGCCAGAACTTGCGGGAGCCAGATGATAGCTGAAGACATCATCCGTCGGGCTAAAAGGACCGCCGGCCTTGGCGCAATGCGCCAAGAGCGCCGCTTCTGCCAAGACCTCGTTAGCGCACGGGAAGTGGATGTCACGGTATTCAAGACTTCCCCCCTCTTTGGTTCCCTTGAACTGCCGACTCAGCAAGTAAGCAGGGCCATCACGACGGTGCAGAATCTCGGGTGCAATTTCTTTTGCCCAGCGGTCGTTCTGGGCTGCGGTGGACAAAAGCGTGTAGCGCAGCGCCAGGTAAGTGAACGGGCTTACTCGGCGATATTCGTTCAGGGCACGCAATGCCAATCGAGGCACATTCATGGCGACGGCCTCTCGGCTTCGAGGTGAAGCGCCGCACTTCGCGCCGTGAACCAGCCGTTACGCTGGACGGGATGCACTACTGGAGCCTCGCCCTTGCGCGGATTGTCGGGCCACACCGGTTTGACTTTGGGAACATTGGGTAGGACATGAGACTTCAAGCCTGGAAACAGGTGCTCAAGCGCTTGAATCGTGGACGGCTCGATCCAAAGCACCGTCGCTTGCTGTGACTTTGCGTGGCGAAGAACTTCCCGCAACTGAGCTTTGCAATGTTTGACCTTGTCGTGGAGAAAGCCGGAGAAATTGAGTGCCAAGACCAGCGTCGCCGCCCGATGATTCGCGCTCTTCACCCAACGGTTGATCAAGTCGGTCGTTTGCTCCTCATCTTTTACGTCCCAATTCAACACCGCCGGGGCGACGCGAATGCCAAACTCTTTCAAACGTGGAGCGAGCTTTCGATAAAGTCTGCGCTTCAACTTCTGCGCGGGCATCGAGATGTCTCCGCCAACTACCGAGACCAGGAGCGGCTGCCGAGGAAGGACGCCCTGCGCCCTCAACTCGGCCGCGAGGCACAACAGCGTCGCACCAGCCGCACCAGCCCCACACGGGATGTCGAGGATGTGGAGATGACTGCCGGAAAACATTCTCGTGAAAGCATCGCGCGTAGTCTTGAACACTTCCTTCGGGTCGAGAGCCACGAGCTGAACTCGCGCACATGAGCCGCTGAAATTCCGACTGAAATGTTTGTGCGTCTCTTCTTCAGTTCTGCCGCCCTGCGGGCCTTCGTCGTTTGGACTTTTGTTTTCCGCGTCAGCTCGCAGGTTCAACTCATCCAGCATTTCGGCGTAAACCTCGATGAGTATCCGCGGAAGACGCAAAGTCTTGGGGTGTTCAATTCTGGCGGTGGCCGGTGCTACGTCCCAGAGCGAGAGCGGAATGCTGGCTGAGGTGATGAAGGGGGTTGGCATGGTTCGCTAGATGGGTTCCATCTGCGGGGGATCAATCAACTCACCTTGCGTTGTCACGCCGGGGGCTTTGGACTTTGGATTCTTGGCTTTGGACTTCTTCTTGTCATGCAGGCCGGCTTTGACTTCTTCGGCGTAGCGCTGGTGGTTGAGGACGAGGAGGAGGTCGAGGACGGTGCGGCGGGCGGGCTCGCTCAACGTGTAGAGCTCGCCTTGCTTGGTGGCGTGGAAGCCGTGGCCCAATTGGGAACCGGAACTTCCGGCCAAATCGCTCCAGGCGTAGGCGGCGGCCACGGCCTGATCCATCTCTACGTGCAACGCCCGCAGCTGCGCGATGTCCGCCGACTGCTCACCCCGGTTCTTTTCCAGGCAAAGGTTTGCCATATCAAGTGAGGTGTTTCTTTGCCGACTTCCAAATCTTCCGCGCCAGAGTTCGCTTGCTGTCATTCTGGCCCACAATCAGAAGCGTTACGTTTGACGATGCTTCGTCAACACGTTCAAGAATGCTCTTGCGAGTTTCATAATCCTTCTGTGTTTGAACAGTCGTGCTGGCTGGTTTGGGCGTTACGAGCAGCACATGAGAAGCCATTAGGATCCGTCGCTTTCGGTGACTGCCATCGTTGTAGTCAATCCAAACACCATTTGGAATGTCAGGAATGCAAGCCTTGCCCCAAGGGTTAAGCAAATTGCTAGATGTGGTTTCTTCGGACTGAACCATGACACACGCGATGACTTCAGAGTGGTCAGGTGCATGTGCGGGTTCGCCCTTCAGAACTGAAAACTTCTTTGCCAAAAGCCCGTCAGGTTCTGAAAACGCCATCCAACTCCACTTGCCGTCAATGCACATCGGCGTGTAAAGCGAGTTCTGTCGGATGTCGAGGAGTCGCTTGTCGGTGATTAGCTTCTCCACGGCTTTACCGACGCGCGTTTTGAAATCAGTTTTGGGCATGGGTGCTTCGATTCGCTGGTTTATCCGAACAACTCCTGCTGCGGCGGCTTAATCAACTCGGCTTGGGGAGCCGCGGCAGTGGCTTTGGCTTTCTTTGCTTTACCCTTCTTCGCCCCTTTGTCGTGCAGGCCGGCTTTGACTTCTTCCGCGTAGCGCTGGTGGTTGAGTTGCAGGAGGCGGTCGAGGACGGTGCGGCGGGCGGGCTCGCTGAGGGTGTAGCGCTCGCCTTGCTTGGTGGCGTGGAAGCCGTGGCCCAAGTCCAAATCGCTCCAGCCGTAGGCGGCGGCCACGGCCTGATCCATCTCCACGTGCAACGCCCGCAGCCGCGCGATGTCCGCCGACTGCTCGCCCCGGTCGTGGAATACATTCATCAACTCCGTCATGCCAATAGTCCGGGAGCACTTGGCTTCACTGCGGCAAGTTTCGAGACGCTTTCCAATGACGGAAAGTGGACCTTCGATATCCCAGTTCGGAAACGGGAACGAATAAAGACAGTCGGTGGGCGTGTAGCGAAGCTCGCTTCGAATAGATCCGCTCGTTTCCCTTGCCCAAGCATCATGCAGACAGCTATTCAGAATCAGATACAGAGCGTAATCGTCGGACGGAAACACCACTACAGAGTGTGAGAACACGCCATCCGTCGGTGCGAACTGCGGGCAAAGAAATTTGGTGTGATGCGTTTGAACCATCACTCGCTTAAGCCCGGAGAGAGCAGCGTAAAGTGCCGGACGCTTATCGCCATAGTGCCACCATTTGTCCCTGTGGGATGAACGATTCACTAGCGCTCTTACGGGTTGGACAGTGGCTTCAACAATCGCAAACGCAGCGGGATATTGTTCGGCTTTCTCCCGTGGCCAATCTTTGAAGTTGATGACCATTCTTTGCGGAGTGAGCACTGGCAGATTGAAGACCTCGTCACCAGTATAGTAGGGAACGATCACCTCCAGATTGCGTTGATCCTGCGCCAAGAGGCGCTCGGCCTCTTCGAGGGAAAGGATAAAACCCTTGGCCGCTAGAACGCTTCCTTGAAAACAGCGGTCTTCATTCAGCACTAGCCGTTTGATTTTCTCGGAAACGGATACGGATTTGAGTGACGGAGTGATTTCGTCAACGACTATGCCCTCAAGGAGGCAGGTCACGGAATTAACACTTCTGCTGAGGTGAACGACTGCTACTGTAACACCGGCAACCCCCGGCCACTCGCGATCATCGTCGGCGCAATAGATGCGACCACCTCGCGCCAACATTCTTTCCAATCCCGTCGCTCTGCTGTCACCCTCCGCGATAGTGTTTGGGGCTAGTAAACCAAGATTGCCAACGTTGAGCAGCAGACCGAACGCTCGGAGGAAAAAGAATGTGCAGAAATCTGCGTTCCCACTTCCGTCAGGTTCAAGAACTGAAACCAGATAAGTGAGGTAATCGCCTCCTTGCACTCCACGAATCTTTCGCCCGCCCATGAACGGCGGATTGCCGACGAAACCGTCGAAACCACCGCGTGCAAACACCTCGGGAAATTCCACAGCCCAATGAAACGGGCGGCGTCCGCGCAGTTGCTCGCGGGCGTGAGCGGAGAGTTGGTCGATGGGTGGCGCTTGAGAATTGAGCGAAGCGTCGGCGTCGCGCTTCATCAGGAGTTGCACTTTCTCTGCTTCAGCGGTGCGTTGGTCTTCGTAGGCGTCGCCGTCGAGGCCGCGCAGTTCAAAGGCGATGAGGCAGTCGGCGACGGCTTTCACCTTGGCGGTGGCGGCTTCGGCTTCGGCGTGCAGGCGGTTCTTGGTTTCGATCTGAGTGTGGTCGTTGGAGGGCAGGTCTTCGAGGGCGCGGCGTTTGGCGGAGGCTTCGTCCACGTTCTTGGCCAGATCCGCAGTGGCAAAGGTGATCTGCCGTTCGCCGGGGCGGAGGCTGAAGTTCTCGATCTGCTGGACGGAACTGACGCCGAGCAGGGAATCGCCGCACTTGAGCGCGTGATTGAGGAAGGTGAAGGGGCGGTCGCGTTGCAGGGTGATGAGCCAGAGGGACAGTTTGGCCATCTCCACGGCCATTTGGTTGATGTCCACCCCGTAGAGGCAGCGGTCGCCCACGTAGCGCCGGGCGATGGCGAGGCGCTCAGCGGGGTCCGTTGGGATGATGCGCTCAGCGGGGTCGCCGGCGGAGAACTCTCCTTCTGGCGTCGCGAGGATCTTGCCCGGGTTGGCCCTCTCCGCGTTCTCCCAAGCTTCGACGAGGCGTTCCGCAAGGTACCGGCAGGTCTGAACGAGGAAAGCACCGCTGCCCATCGCCATGTCGCAAACCTTGAGAGCCAGAATCTCACGAGGCGTCTTGAGCTTCCAATCTGCCTTGGGCGTGCCCTCTGCTGGCCCCGTGTAGACGAGGGGTTCAAGGGTGTGCTGAACAATCGGTTCAGTAAGACTTCGCGGGGTATAATGTGTGCCAGTGCTGCGCCGGTCGCTTCCGGACGTCACGAAGACGGAGCCGCCCCGGATGATCACGGGTTGATCGAACTCGTCGGCCCGCAGCAGCCCGGCAAACCGGCTCACCCGGTCGAAGAGCACCCGATCTCGCCCGCAGGCGAGGAACAGGCGGTTCTGGTCGATCTTGGCAGGTTCGGTGAGCGCCTTGATCAGGGCTTTTTCGCTCCGGCCGGTCTCCTCGTTGAGAAACTCGATGAGCTTGGCCTCAGGCTGATAGGTCACGGAGCCTGTTGCCCCGGGCATGGGCAGGACCTTCCCCGGAGCATCCGCTGCGAGAAGGTGTGGCTCCGAGGAGGAGAACTCGGGCTCCAACAGGTCGCCACCGGAGACGCCTGCGAGCTGCTCCAGACGCGACAGAGCGATCTCCGGCTCCCGGCCTTTGCCTCCAGCCAACCCAAGCATGACTTCAGACGCTCGCTTGGCGGTGTGGTCGAGCAGGCCCTCGTAGACGTGGCCGATCTGTTCGATGTCGAGGGCTCGAAAGCTGAGTCGTCGGGTTTCTGCTGGGCCTCCGCCCGGCACCTTGACCCGCAGCACCTGCAGAGACTCGAGAAGGTGGAGAACCACCCGGTTATTGATGGCGAGCGGCTTGGCCGGCGTCACTCGCCACGTGGT
>SXGS01720904.1_pt1 | contig 20355 bp, 12 predicted proteins | sample 3174681 | NCBI WGS metagenome assembly SXGS01 (sample SAMN11356861, study PRJNA531348) | freshwater metagenome | isolation source: freshwater sample F1-80 | place: China: Fuxian Lake, Yuxi | collected 2017-12-25 | reverse complement strand
CTTCGTACTGGCCGGGAGTCGTGTCGGCGTGTTCGTAGCTGTTGTTCGCGCGAGCCGGCACGGTCGCGACGACTTGGCCGTTGCGGCGAATCTCCCACAGCAACTGCGAACCCCAATCGTTCGCCACGTCGCCTCGCACCAACTTCCGCCCTTCCAAGCTAATCTCCGCCTGCGGCGTCCCTTCAGATTGCTGTTCCATGTGGGTGTCTCCTTCACAAATGGCTGTGCGTTAAAGACAGCGAGTAGTGCAAAAGCCGGCGAGCCACCGGGCAAGCCCGGTGGGGTTGTGGTTGGTCGGGACGACAACATATCAAAGCCGGCTGGTGTGACAAAGCGCGAATCCTGGTGGAGTTCCAATACTGGAGATCGCATCGACGGTTGGAGGGATTGCAACTGGCAGAGGAAAGCCAGTGCAAAGTGCAGAGTGAAGACTGCAAAGTGCAAAATGACGGACGAAGGTCAATGCTTCTCACTCTTCACTTTGCAGTCTTCACTCTGCACTTTGTACTGCTGCCTCAGTCCCACAAGGTCGGTGTCCGCTGTCATCAAAGAACGACCTTGATATGCTCGCCACCCCGCAACGATTTTGCCTCCCTCTTCCGATTTGAAATCCCGCCATGTCTCTGGTCCGTCCCGATATCGACCGCATTGATGGCTACGTCCCCGGCGAGCAGCCGCAGGATTCCGGCTGGACAAAGCTCAACACGAACGAGAACCCGTACCCTCCGTCGCCGCGTGTCGCCGAAGCGATCACTCGCGCGGCGAACGGGCGGTTGAATGTGTATCCCGACCCGCTGGGCACGCAGGTCCGCAAGCAGATCGCCGAACTGTTCGACGTCGATCCCGAATGGGTCATCCCCGCGAATGGCAGCGACGAGAACCTGACGATCATCACGCGCACCTTCGCCGACGCCAGCGACGTCATCGCGTATCCGTATCCCAGCTACATCCTCTACGAATCGCTGGCCGACATTCAGGGGGCCAAGCACGAACGCATTCTGCTGAACCCCGATTGGTCGTGGAATTGGCCGGAGACGACACCGGTGACCGACTGGGCGAAAATCGTCTTCGTGCCGAACCCCAACTCGCCATCCGGCAACCGCTGGTCGGACGAAGACGTCGTGCGGCTCGTCCCACCGCGCGGAGTGCTGGTGCTCGACGGAGCCTACGCCGACTTCGCCGACGTCCGCTCGAAAGCGGAACTACTGCAACACGCCGACGTCGGCCGGCGCATCATCGTGACGCGAACGCTCAGCAAGAGCTACAGCCTCGCCGGTATTCGCTCCGGCTTCGCGATCGCGCACCCCGACCTGATCACCGCAATGCGAAAGGTCAAAGACAGCTACAACTGCGATGGCCTGACGTTGGCCGGAACACTCGCCGCGTTGCAGAACCAAGACTGGATGCTGGCCAATGTCGCACGCATCCAAGCGACTCGCGCGCGGTTGACCAAATCGCTGCAACAACTCGGCTTCGACGTCGTCCCCAGCCAAGCCAACTTCGTCTGGGCCACACGAGCGACCGGCGGACACCGCGAGATTTACGAGAGCCTCAAAGCTCAAAAGATTCTCGTCCGCTACATGCGATTTCCGAACGTACCGTTCGCGCCGAACAATCTGCTTGACGGCCTGCGAATCACTGTCGGCACCGACGCCGAAATCGACCGGCTCTTGGAAGTGCTGAAGACGTTGGTTTAAGCTGACGTCCAATATCTCCTGTTCGTCTCTGTGGCCTCTGTGTCTCTGTGGTGAAAAACAAATTACACCGCAGAGACACAGAGGGCACAGAGAAAACACAGATGGCAACTGCGGAGTCCGATCGATGCAAGCGGCCTTTCAACGACTTCTGACGCTCGCTGTCGTCGCATTGCCGCACTTCGCGAATGCCGACGAACCACAGAAGGTTGAATTCTTCGAGCAGCGTATCCGCCCGTTGCTCGTAGCACGTTGCTTTGACTGTCACGGCGCTGACCAAGCCGAGAGCGAACTGCGGCTTGATTCGCGAGCGGACATGCTGGAAGGGGGCTCGCGCGGAGCGGCGGTTGTTCCGGGTGAGCCGGACAAAAGTTTGCTGATTCGCGCGGTCAACCACGCCGATACGCTGGCGATGCCGCCGAAGGAAAAGTTGTCGCAGCGGGACATCAACGACTTGATCGCTTGGGTCAAAGCGGGTGCGGTGTGGCCGGACGGCGACAAGCCGAAGACAGCAACGAAGAAGCCGGTCGTGAAGGCTGACTCCAAACCGATGCAGTTCACCGACGAGCAAAAACACTTCTGGTCGTTTCAGCCGATGAGGTCGCCGAAGCCGCCAGCCGTGAAGTTCGAACTCTGGGTGCAATCGCCGATTGATCGATTCATTCTGAGCGAACTCGAATCGCGCAAGTTGCAGCCGGCCGAGATCGCCGACAAGCGGACGCTGATTCGCCGAGCGACGTTTGATCTGATCGGCATTCCACCGACTCCCGAAGAGGTCGCCGAGTTCCTCGCGGACAATGAACCGGATGCGTTCACTCGTGTGATCGACCGGTTGCTCGCGTCGCCGCGTTACGGCGAGCGTTGGGGACGGCATTGGCTCGACGTCGCGCGATACGGCGACTCGAACGGGTTGGATGAGAACCTTGCGCAGGCGAATGCGTTTCGGTATCGCGATTGGGCCATCTCGGCGTTCAATCGCGACCTACCGTTCGATGAATTCGTGCGTGAGCAAATCGTCGGCGACCTCTTGCCGCCGGACGGCGATCCGAACGATCCCGTCGTCGCCGCAAAACAATCTGAGCGGCTGACGGCGACGGGGTTCCTGGTGATCGCCGCAAAGATGCTGGCTGAGGACGATCCGCTCAAAATGCAGATGGACATTGTTGACGAGCAAGTCGATACGATCGGCAAGGCGTTCATGGGGCTGACGCTGGGCTGTGCTCGCTGCCACGATCACAAGTTCGATCCGTTGCCGATGGCCGATTACTACTCGCTGGCCGGCATCTTCAAAAGCACGAAGGCGATGGAGAACTACTCGGTCGTCGCCCGCTGGCAGGAACGTCCGCTGGCCTCGCCGCAGGTGACACAACAACTCGCCGAACAGAAGCAACGCATTGCCGGCAAGCAGGCGGAGATCAATCAGCTCATCGGGAAGTCGAATGAACAGTTGTTGGACGAGAGCCGCGTTCGCGTCGCCGATTACGTCCGCGCTGCCGCGCGTGAGATTTATCTGGAGAAGACCTCGCGCTCGTTCGGTGCCGAGTTCGATAAACGGGCCGACAAGAGCGCACCGCCGCCCGAAGGCGTACAAATCATCGAGGCAGAGAACTATCAGCGGGGCAACGCGCTCAAGCTAACCACCGGTTACGGCGAGGGGATCGGAGTGATTCTCAGCAACGGCAACGGCGAATGGACCGCCGAGTACGACGTGACCGTCCCCACCGCCGGGCTGTATCAGATCGAGATTCGATATGCCGCCGCCGACTCGCGCCCGACACAGCTTTCGCTCAACGGCCAGGTCGTCAAACCGAACGGGCTTAACGAAGTCACCGGCTCCTGGAACCCAGACACGAATCGCTGGCACGTCGAGGGGAGCTATGAATTCAAAGCCGGCGTCAATGTGATCCGCCTGTTCCGCAAACCGCCGCTGCCGCACATCGACAAGCTGCTGATTGGTCGGCTTATGAGCGGCACGGCGCTAGCCGCCGGTCCTGGAACGGACAATCTCGACAATTCACCGGCGGCTAGCGCCGTACCGCTCAGCCCGTTGCGACCGGCGTTTGTCAGTCAATGGCGGAGACTGTTGGAAAAAGCGACCAACGATGCCAACACTCCGCTGGCCGAATGGCAAACGCTGCTCATGTCGCTGGATGGGACGGATGCAGCCCAGCGGGCAGACGCCGCACAGCAGTTGCTGCCGCTCGCCGACAAGACCGGCGTGGAGTTGTCGTCGGTCATCGCCGCCTGGAAAGATTTGAAAGCACCCGAGGCCGGCAAGGCCGCGATCGAGTTGCCGGATGCTCGGCAAGAGATGCTGCGAAAGCTGCTGTTCAACACGACGGAAGGCTCGCCGTTCGCCGTGCCGAAGAATGCCGAGGAGTATTTCACCTCCGAGACGAAGACCGCGTTGCAGTCGCAACGTGACGAAGTCAAACAACTCGAAGCCGCTTTGCCGAAGCTCCCCGAAGCGATGGCGGTCAGTGAAGGAACTGTCGAAGACTTGCCAATCCATCTGCGTGGCAATCACACGACGCTAGGCAAAGAGCGTCTCCCACGCCGTTTTCCGCGTATCGTGGCGGGCGAGAAACAATCTCCGATCGCCGCCGACCGCAGCGGCCGGCTGGAGTTCGCGCGCTGGTTGACCGAGCCGAATCATCCGCTGACGGCTCGCGTGGCGGTCAATCGTATCTGGCAAGGTCACTTCGGTGAGGGACTGGTGCGTTCGCCAGACAACTTCGGATTGCTCGGCGACAAGCCGACGCATCCGAATCTGCTGGACTGGCTCAGTCAGCGCTTCATCGCCGTTGGTTGGTCCACGAAGTCGTTGCATCGCGAAGTCATGCTCTCATCGGCGTATCAAATGCAGACGACGTTTAACGAAGCCACGTTCCTAGCCGATCCCGACAACCGATTGTGGTGGCGGCGGAATCGCCGGCGGTTGGAGGTCGAAGCGGTTCGCGATTCGTTGCTGGCGGTGAGCGGGCGGCTCGACAACGTGATGGGTGGCTCGTTGTTGCCGTCACCGAATCGGGCTTACGTCACCGGGACTGCGAACAACTATCCGAAGATTTACGACTCAAATCGCCGTTCGGTCTATCTGCCGGTCATCCGCAGTGCGTTGTACGAGCTGTATCAGGTCTTCGACTTCGCCGAACCGAGCGTGCTCAACGGCAAGCGCGACACAACGACGCTCGCGACGCAGGCGCTGTTCATGCTCAACAGCCAACTGGTCAGCGATCAGGCGGGCGATATCGCATCAAGAGTGTTGGCGGCCAACGGTGATGACGCGGTTCGCGTGCAGCGCGTATTTCAGATCACGTTGCAACGCGAGCCGACGTCCTCCGAGGTGTCGCATGCGCTCGACTTCGTGCAGCGATTTAATGCGGCGGAGACCGGCGGTACTCCGGCCGAACGACGGATCGCGGCTTGGAAAGGATTCTGCCGGGCACAGTTGGCGTCGAGCGAGTTTTTGTTTGTCGAGTAGGCTCGTCAAGGGATGAGACGAATGGGGCTGCGAATCATTCTTCGCTCAGCCAGTTTTCCAACGATTGAGGTGAGCTGACGCGAGCGGTTCCGCTGCGCAAGGCGTCGAGGTCGATTTGATCGCCGCGCTTCATGGCTTCGTATCTCGGTTCTCCTTTTTCCGTGTGAGGAACGCAGACCATGACATACGAATCCCCCAGCACCCCCAGCCGTCCCTTCGGAACTTGCACGACCAGTGCCGTCCCCTCGTCGATGCCGAAGCCAATCAATGTCGGCTGAGTCTCAAGCACGCGCAGCAGCCGATTCAGGCGGCTCCGTTTCAGAAAGTGCTGATCGATGACCGCCCCAGGAAACAGATCGAGTCCGGTCCCCATTGTCGCGGTGTCGAGACCTTGCTCGATCATGACTCGGCTCATCACTGCGGCCCCGGCCGAACTTCCGCCGATGACACCGCCACGTTTCACGAGTTGCTGCAACTCGGATTCAACTTTCGAGCCGGCATAGCGCGTCGCCAACCATTCCTGTTGACCGCCACTCAGCCAGACACCTGTCGCGGCTTTGATCGGCTCTGAGAACTCCGGACGATCGGCAACCTCGCGTGAGTCCACTTGCAACACGCGAATACTCGTCACACCAAACGGCCGCCAGACATCGCGCAATTCCGCCTGCTGTTTCTCATCGGCCGCGAACGCCGGGATCACCACGATCCGAGCGGACGCTCCACCCGCCAACTCCACAAACCGCTGCCGAATCTCCGGCGGCAACCGGCCGCCGCCAGAGATGATGAGCGAGCCCCCTTTGAAACGGTGTGCGAAGTCCACTCCCTCTGAATTCGATTCCGGATTCGGCCACCAGCGCACCGCTGCCGCGATCGAAGGAATCAAAAGGAGTATGACGACAAGGCCCCGGACTCCGATCGCATTGCGACTCCGTTTTGGAGAGCTTGCCGTGTTCTCCGCTTTGCCCGATTCGTTCGCGTCGAGAAAAATGGACATGGCCAAACTCAGACCTTTCGCTGACGAGGGAGTCGTTGCTACTCGTCCGTGACGCAGCCTTCCGAGGCATTTTTTACATTCTTGATGTACTTGTAGAGCGTGCCGCGCGTGTGCTTCAGCGGCGGGGCTTTCCAACTCGCTTTGCGGCGAGCGAGTTCATCGGCGGAGACGTCCATGTCGATGGCTCGCTTCTCGGCGTCAATGGTGATCTTGTCGCCGGTTTGAACCAGCGCGATCGGACCGCCTTCTTGGGCTTCCGGCGTGATGTGGCCGACGATAAAGCCGTGCGAACCGCCGCTGAAGCGGCCGTCGGTCATCAGAGCCACGTCCTTGCCGAGGCCGGCACCCATGATGGCCGAGGTTGGTGTCAGCATCTCGGGCATACCAGGTCCGCCCTTTGGGCCTTCGTAGCGGATGATGATGACGTCACCTTTCTTAATCTGGCCTTGTTCCAGTCCTCGGAGCATCGCCTCTTCGCCGTCGAAGACATTCGCCGTGCCGGTGAAAACGAGACCCTCTTTGCCGGTGATCTTGGCGACGGCTCCTTCGGGAGCGAGGTTGCCGCGCAGGATTTGGATGTGGCCGCTCGACTTGATCGGGTTTTCCAACGGTTGAATGATCGGCTGACCCGGCATGAGCCCAGGCAACGGTGCGAGATTCTCGGCCACGGTCTTGCCGGTGCAGGTCAAGCAGCTTCCGTCGAGCAGACCCTTCTCCAGCAAGTACTTCATCAGCGCGGGAGTGCCGCCGATGGCTTGCAGGTCGGCCATGACCCACTTGCCGCTTGGTTTGAGGTCCGCGATGAACGGGATTCGATCCGAGGTCTTCTGGAAATCGTCAATCGTCAATTCCAGCCCGGCTGCTCGCGCGATCGCGATGAAGTGCAGAACGGCGTTCGTCGAGCCGCCCGTCGCCATGATCACGACCATCGCGTTCTCGATCGACTTGCGCGTGATGATGTCGCGCGGCTTGATGTCCTTTTCGAGCAGCAGCCGAATCGCTGCACCGGCTCGGAGGCATTCGTCGTACTTCAGCGGATCCTCGGCCGGGATCGACGAGCTATAAGGCAGCGACATCCCCATCGCTTCAATCGCCGAGGCCATCGTGTTGGCCGTGTACATGCCGCCGCACGCGCCGGCTCCGGGGATGCTGCAACGGACGATCGCTTGCCGCTCCTCGTCCTTCATGCGGCCGGCAATGTATTCGCCATACGCCTGGAACGCCGACACGATGTCGAGCTTCTTGTCTTCCCAGCACCCCGGCTTGATCGTGCCGCCGTAAACCATCAGCGACGGCCGGTTCAGCCGAGCCATCGCCATGATGCAGCCCGGCATGTTTTTGTCGCAGCCGGGCAGCGAGATATTCGCGTCGTACCATTGCCCGCCCATGACCGTCTCGATGCTGTCCGCGATCAGGTCGCGCGACTGCAATGAGTAGCACATCCCCTCGGTCCCCATCGAGATGCCGTCGCTCACGCCGACCGTGTTGAACCGCATCCCGACCAAGCCGGCCGCTTGCACGCCCTCCTTCACCTTTGCGGCGAGGTCGTTCAAGTGCATGTTGCAGGTGTTCCCCTCCCACCACACCGAGGAGATGCCGACCTGCGCCTTGTTCATGTCTTCGGGAGTCAGGCCGGTGCCGTAAAGCATCGCTTGCGAGGCACCTTGCGAGCGGGGTTGTGTGATGCGGGAGCTGTACTTGTTGAGCTGTGTCATGGTTCTCTTTGGATCTTTGGAGTGCGGTGTGTCAGCACCACTTTGGTTTTGGGATTCGATGAGAGGGCGGATCGGGGATCAGCATCTTTTCCACGACGATCCAAAGCGGTGCTGACACACCGCACTCCAAAGCAGTTTGGCATTGTCGGCGGGTGACTTCCAGCGAGTCGGAGTGATCGCGTAGGTTTCCTGACGCCGGCTGAACTAGATCCAGTGAAATCTGGTCCTGCCGGTGTCCTCAGTGAAAATACGCCGATTCACAATCGCTCTGGAGCCATTCTCATGCGACTCTCTTTTGTGTTCGCCGTGGTGCTCGCCGAAGTCGTCCTCGCCATCGCGCCTTCGCGCGGTCTGATCGCTCAGGCGGCCGAGAAGCCAACATATCTCGTGCAGGTGACCGCCGGAGAAACGACCTCGGACACCAGCCCCGATGAGCAGCCCAAACCGGTCGTCGTGGATGAGCCGGCACTTAACGGCAAAGGGATGAAGGTCACGTTCAAGGCGGGTGGCAGCATCGGCCAGCGAACACGAGTGACAGACTGGACCCTGTTCGAGCGGTTTCGATTCCAGGTCGTCAATCCTGGTGCCGAAACCACGTTGGATCTAAATGTGTTGCATGGTCGATCGACCAACTTCGCGACTCGTGTTGTCGTGCCCATCGCGGTCAAGCCGGGCAAGAGCGAAGTGGTGCTGGAGATCGGCAAGTTTCGGAACACCAACGACAGTCAGCCCGATCTGGCCAACGTCAAACGCTGGTACTTGGCAGAAGCGGGTGGCAAGACGCCGACGTTGGTGTTGGGTGACATTCAGTTGAAAGCTGGAACAACCACTGCTCCCGTCAGCAATGCGCCCATTCCCGGAGTAACTATCAACAAGGATCGCTTGGCGCGGATCAAAGCCGCCAAGATGCCGCAGCTCGAACGAGCGATTCAATTCGACACGCCCGAAGCCGACGCGATCCTCGCTGCGTTGGAAGTCTTTCCGCCGGACAACCCGTGGAACATTCCGGTCGATGAGTGGCCGCTGCATCCGAACTCGAAAGGAATGATCGCCGCGATCGGTGGCAATAAGCCGTTGCGCTACAACCCAGACATGAGCTTCGTGCTCGTCCCGCCGGATCAGAGAATGGTCGACGTGAAGCTGGCCGCGTACTCCGAAGAGTCCGATAAGGGGCCTTATCCCGTTCCCGACAACGCGGTGATCGAAGGTTGGCCGGCGACCTTCAAACGGGACTCGGCCACGAGGAGTCTCACGCTGGACGACGTCCAACGGGGCAAACCGAGCCTCGACTCTGATCGGCATGGAATCGTTGTCGATCCGGTCAACCGCAAGCTGTATGAGTTCTACCGCCTCACGAAGACCGACACCGGCTGGAAGGCCGAGCAAGCTTCGATCTTTGATCTCACATCGAACCGACTACGTCCCGACGGCTGGACCAGTTCCGACGCGGCTGGGCTGCCGATCTTCCCCTCGATCGTGCGGTACGACGAACTGAAGCGCGGCAAGATCGAGCACGCATTACGGGCCACCTTTGTCAAAACGCGCCGAGCTTACGTCTATCCCGCGACTCACTTCGCCAGTCGCAGCAACGACGAGAATCTGCCGCGCATGGGCGAGCGGTTCCGTTTGCGAAAAGAGTTCGACACGTCGAAGTTCTCTTCAGAACTGAAGACGATCCTCGAAGCGTTGAAACGCTACGGCATGTTGAACGCCGACAACGGCATCGACTGGGCCATCTCCGTCGCCCCCGATGAGCGAATTCCGGTGCTGCACGACGAACTGCGAAAAGTGAAAGGCTCGGACTTTGAAGTCGTGACCCCGCCGAAGGGCTACGTCACACCGAAGTGAGGTCGTGAATGATCAACGCTCACCCGAAGATCGAATCGCTTACCGTGCCGGAGCTATCGGAGAAGGATTCCTGTTCGATCCCCATCGACCGCAGGATGCTCAGAAAGACGTTGGCCATCCGGGTGTCTTTGCCGCGCCAGTAGGTGCCGTGCTTCAGCCCCATGTTCGAACCACCGGCGATCAGAGTCGGCAGGTTCTTCGGATAGTGAGTCGTGCTGGCTCCGCTGCCGAACAGCACGATCGTGTTGTCGAGCACGCAGCCGGAGTTGTCCTTGTATTCCTCCAGGCGACGCAGGAAGTGAGCAATCTGCTCGCTGAGGAACAGGTCGTACTTGGCGAACGCGAGTTGCCCCTCTTTGTCCTCGGCGTGCGACAAGTTGTGATGAGTCTTGCCCAAGCCCAACTTGATCGGAAACGTGTCGCTGACCCCCATGCCATCTTCGCGATTGAGCATGAACGCCACCGACCGTGTGATGTCCGCATCGAATGCCAACGCGATCAGGTCGAACATGTTGCGGTAGTACTCGGCCGGCTCCCCTTCCGACGTCGCGTCCAGGTTGAGGCGCGAGTAATCCTGCGCCTTGAGCGGAATATCGATCCACTTCTCCGACGCGGTCAGCCGAGACTCGATTTCATCCAGCGACGTGAGGTACTGCTCCATCTTCTCGCGATCAGATTGCCCCAGTTGTTTATTGAGCGACTTGGAACTCTCCAGCACGGCATCCACCAGCTTGATGCGTCGCTGAAGTTGCTCGCGCTGCGCAGCCAGTGACGTGCGATCGCCACGAAACAGGCGATCGAACACGCGGCGCGGATTGTTCTCGGCGGGGATCGGCTTCCCCTCCAGGTTGTACGAGATCGTTCCCGTGCGTGAGAGAAACCCGACACCAGCATCAATCGACAACACCAACGACGGCTGCCGGCAGAACTGCTTCGTGTGTTGAGCCACCACTTGATCGAGCGCCACCGAGTTAAACATCCCCGGCTTCGGATTGTGCAACGGAGCCCCGGTTAGCCACATATCCGAACAAAGATGCGGATCAGCCTTGGTCCCGTTCGGATGATGCAGTCCGCCGAGAAAGCTGAGCTTCTCCCGGAACGCCTTCAGCGGCTCGGTCGATTTCCCAAACTCAAACGCGCGGCCTTCTGTCTTCGGAAACCAACTCCACTCATCAATCCCATGCTTCGGATTCGGCAACGACATACCGTTGGCCGTGTACATCGCACAGAACCGCCGCGGAGTCTTCGCCGCGACATCCTTCCCCATCGCCTCCAACAATGGCAGAGCCAATGTGACCCCCGCCAAACCTTTGAGCACCGCACGACGATCGAGCTGAATGGAGGAGGCCATGAATCACATCCAAAAATAGGTTAGTAAATTACTTGGTTGCGATGATCCGCCGGAACGGATTGACGACTGTAACACCATCATAGTTCTGCTGGTCATTCAGGTCTTCGCTGTAGACCGTGTGACAACCGAGTTGCTTTGCCGTCGCGAGAATTGCCGAGTCCCAATAGCTGGTCTGATACCGCCGATGCGGCGCGAGTGCATTCCGTACGATGCTCGTGTTGATGTCTGCTGTCGGGAAGCACAACCAAGTCTCGACCAGCGAGTTGGCGAGATCGGTTGCCAAGCGAAAGCTACGTTTGGGCGACGTGGCATTCACGAAGAATTCCGCTGCAACCTGGACCGACCAACCCCACAGCTCGGTTTGGAGAATTTCGCGAGCGACTTCTCGTTTCTCCGCAGCGGCGGCGCTATCGTCGATCGAATACAGAAAAATGTTGGTGTCAACGAAGACTTCCGCGTTCATACAGCTCCTCGCGGGGGATTCGCAGTTCGACTTGAAAGCCACTGACCTGCGCAAAGAGTTCGTTCATGCGGCGAATGGCCTCAGCACGCTGGTGGTTCTGATGGCCGTTGGTTGATTCTTCAAGCAACTCCGTGATCTGTTGGCTGAAAGTCATCCCGCGCGTCTGTGCCCGCCGTTCGACCGACTGCACAATCTGGTCGGGAAGCTCAAGAGTTACCGTTGTCATCATCGATCTCACTTTCTCACACGGAGCCTAGGCACCAAACGTGGCTTCCAGAGTTTGACTCCTCAATACTGGATCACAAATCACAGGATAACCGAAGACGTAAACGTCGCCACTGGGAATGTCATTTCGGCTACTTCTTCAAAAACAAATGACTCTTGATGACGAACCGAAGCAGTTCCTGCATGCGGTAGTCGTTCGCTTTCAGTGGGATGCTCTGTTCTTGGAGGAACGCGAGTTCGTTGTAGGTCAGGCTGCGGCCGACGGCGTAACTGGCGGCGTGCTTCAGGAAGCTGAATGCCACTTGGTCGATTCGGTCGTTCGCCAAATATCCCTTCAGGCCATTCAGATCCTTGATCTCGGTTTTGTCTGGAAGAGTCGAGCGAGCATCGACGGTGGGATCTTTCTTGAACAGGCCGCCGGCGTCGAAGGTCTCGAACGGAATGCCCCACGGGTCGATGCCAGTGTGACATTTCACGCAGCCTTTTTGGTTGCGGTGACGTTCCAGCTTCTCGCGCAGAGTCAGCTTCGCGCCGTCCTCCTCCTTGAGCTGCGGGACATTGGGCGGCGGATCGTCGGGTGGCTCGGCGATGATCTTTCTGGCCAGCCAGGCTCCGCGCTTGATCGGGTTGGATTCGCGGCCGTCGGAGAGTCCGGACAGGATGGAGGCCTGAGTCAGCAGGCCGCCGAGGTTTTCGTTCTCGTGCTGGACCGGCACAAATCGAAATCCGTCTTCCGTGCGATCGGCGAGGTTGTAGTAGCTCGCAGTGACTTCGTTGGCGACGAGGAAGTCGGATTGAATCACGTTTCGCAATGGCAGGTTTTGTTCGATCAGATAACGCAGGAACTGAACCGGCTCCTGCCGCAACTGCGTCTTGGTGTCGCGAGTGAGCCTCGGATATCGCTGAGCATCGACTGCCACCACGTCGAACTTGTCGAGGCTCAACCACTGCGACGCGAACTCGTTGATGAACTGCCCGAAGCGCGGGTCGCGGATCATCCGTTCGATCTCGGCATCCAGCGATTGATTCAAGGCGCTGTTTTCCGTAGCGGAAGTCGTGAGACTTCCGTCCGAACTCTCACGAATTCGGCTACGTCCCTCCTTCGCGGCGAGTTCAAGCAGACGTTTATCCGGCGGCGCGTTCCACAGGAAGTAGCTCAGCTTCGAGGCCAATTCGTAGGAATCGAGATCCTCGGCGGCCGGGCTGCTGCTGTTCTCGATCAAGAACAAGAACTGAGGCGACGTCAGCACGACGAGCAGCGCGTCTTTAATGCTTCTCCGGAAGTTGTTCGTGTAGCCGAACTCGTCTGAGTTCGGACGATTGGAGCCCGAATCCGAATTCTCACGAATTCGGCTACCCGCCTTGTCGGCAAACGATCTCTTCCAGACTCCGACGAGCGATTCCAGTTCGGCGGTTGTTACCGGGCGGCGAAAAGCTCGTGTGGCGAACGAGCGGATCACTTCCTGAGCATATGCCGCTGGATCGTTCTTGCGCGGCGACTCAATGAAGATCTTGCGATGAGTGGCCGGTGGCCACGAGTCGTAGAACGGTCCCTCGAATTCGATCGATCGAATCAGCAGACGAGGCATCTCGCGGCCGTCGGTGTATTCGCTGCGGACTCCAATCTCACGAATGCCCGCCAGGTAGTTGACGTTGTCCTTTTCCACATCGGGAGTCGGGAAGTCGTTGATTGCTCCTTCAAAGACGAAGTCCTGAAGCTCGGTGTTCGAAACGGCCCGCTGTTCGCCGACTCGTGTCAAAGTGCTGCCGCAGTCGCGACGTAGACCGAGATAAACGCCGAGCGATGGCGAGCGTTTCGCAAACGTTTTGTCACGTTGATCCAACTCCCCTTCGTCGTAACGAGCGGCCTTCACCGTGACTCGAAAATTTCCTTGCTCCGGCAACTCGCGGAGCGAGATTTTGAAATTCGCCATCGGCCCATAAGTGTTCGACTGGCCGAAGATCTCCGGGCTGGGAATCGCCGGCCGCAGCAACAGCCCGCTGGGAACGACCTGATAAGCCTCCCCCTTCGGATAGCCCGGCGTCCCGCGCACGCAGGCGAAGACCGAGTGATAGATGCTGTCGAATTTCTTCCACTCCCGAATCGTGTCGTTGCCGACGTAGCCTTCGATGAACTCGTGCTTGGTCTTCATTGCGAACGGTTGAAAGTCGAACGGCTTCGTCGGCTTCAGTTCGGTCACGACGAAGTCCTCGTTCTTCAGCAGAGCATTGTTAGCTCCCAAAACCAGCTTGTCGGGACAGGGTTGCGGGTTGGTCGAGGCTCCGAACTCCATGCGGAAGTTCTGGATCACCGGCTTCGTGTTTTCATCGACGATGCACAGGTCGAGAGCCTTCTCGGCGATGTCGAAGTAGGACTCGACCTGCAACGGTGACAGCAGCAATGTCTGCCCATTATTGGTGAAGCCGTCCTTGGAAAGGTCATCTGGCGGGAGCGCGTCAGTGAGATCTTCTTCCAGTCCCAGCAAGTCTCTGAGCGTGTTCCGATATTGCGAGACCGTGAGTCGCCGCACGGAACCATTCTTCGGCGACGGACGAGAACGTACCGCCGTGATCGCCCGCGTGACCCAACCATCGAACGCCTTCCGCTGCTCGGCCGTCGGCTGAGGTTCGTCTTCCGGAGGCATGGCCCCGTCGAGCACCTGTTTTTGAATTCCTTTCCACAGCGGGATCTGTCGCTCCTCCAGCGAAGTGGTGAGATGATCGACTCGAATGCCCGACTCCAGGTTGTCCGGGTTGTGGCATCGCACACAGAACTTCTTCAGCAGCGACTGCACATGCTCCTTGAACGCTGCTTCTTCGATCGCCGAGTTCGCAGCGGCAGCGCCGGGAACAATCGGTTTCTCTTGGCCACTCGCAGTCCAGACCAGAAGCGGCAGGACGAACAACAGCGTCCCGGCAGCAATACGAGGCGTTGAACGTGAAACAGCCGTCTCGTGCGTCATCATTTCGGCGTTTCCCGCAGAGCTGCTTTCGAGGAATGGTTCGGCGATCTGCCAAGCGAAAATACCAACCGTGACCAGCCCCTTAAAGCGACTCGGCAAATGTGTCGATCCGCTGAATGGCCTCCAAAGCTCCGCACTTGAGCGAGATTCCACCGCGGGACGTTTCCGATTCGCGCGGGTTGATCCGGACCAGCAGATCCGCTCGGCCTTCGCATTCGTAACGCACGGTTGGGATCGCCAAGCCAGCTCCGAATTCGATGGCGACGACTCGCTTGCTGGCGACGGTCTTCAGCCAACGAGTGTAACGCGCCTCTTGCTCGGCCGTGCGATCGGGAACCCAACCGCCGTCGCCGAACATCAGCACGTTTGGTCGAGCCAAGCCGCCACATCGAGGACAGGTCGGCAGTCGCGAGGTAGCGTGGACATTGGCCATATCGACTTCAATGCGAATGTCGTCTGCCGGCCAGATGTCGCGCGAGCAACCGCACACGCACTGCGCGAAGTGAATCGAGCCGTGGCATTCGAGGATGAAATCGGCGTCGAAGCCCGCTCGCGTGAAGTGGCCATCGACGTTGCTCGTGAAGACGAAGTAGCCGTCCGGACGAGACTCGGCCCAACGTCGCAGAATCTGAAAACCTGCGTGAGGCATCGTGTCGCGATACAGATTCAGCCGATGCCCGAAGAAGCCCCAAGCCTGAGCCGGATCATCACGAAACCAAATCGGATTCGAGACCGACGCGAACGATCGGCCCTGAAACGGCGGATACGCCTTCCAGAATCCTTCGCTGCCTCGAAAGTCCGGCAGGCCGGAATCGACTCCCATCCCGGCTCCCGCACCGATCAGCATCGCGTCGGCTTCGGCAATTGCACGGGCTGCGTGCTCAAAAGAATTGTCGTTCATCTCGGTCATCTTGGAGCGGGCTGTGCCCGCAACCCAAAAGATCCTGGCCACGGAGGAAGCACCGATAAAACACAGATCAAACAAAATGAATCGGGCGAGATTCGAGTGACTCTGGCCGGCGCGATGCCTTCCGAAACTCTTCGCAAATCCGTGTTTGATCGGTGTTTCATCCGTGGCTGAAAAACCTTCACGTAACGAACAGATTTCAAACGTTTGCAGAACAGAGGCCGTTACTGCGCCACCTTCACCGTGAGCAGGACCGTCGTTTCGGAAATGACCGGGTAGCCGTTGCGGAGTGTGGCGGCTCGGATCACCAGCGATTGTTCGCCGACGAGTTTGGCATCGTTGGCGACTCGGACAATCAACGTCGTTTCTTTTTGGCCGGGCGACAATTGGATTGGCTCGGCGGCCAGCAGACTGGCTTGGTCGTCGGATGGCATGACAGTGATCTTGATGGCGTCTTTCAACTCGGATGCCAGTGAAAGCGCGAGCGGGATGCGGACTTCGCTGCCGAGCGTCACGGTTGGTTCGCCAGCCGTGTGGCTGAGCTTCATCAATGCGCCTTCAGGGAGGATGCCGACTCGGAGTTCTTGTTTTTGCAGCAGCGTGCGGACGTTGCCTTTCGGGTCGGCGACCTTCACGGCTCCGTTGATAATCATGCGGCTGGTTTTGGTGGTCTCCATCCATTCGGGGACGAAGATCGGGTACTCGGCGCGAACCACTTCGGCCGGGACGACCATCTCGTCGCTGCTCAAGCCTTGGCGATGTCGTTGCTGTTTGGCGGTCATCTCGAAGGTGATCGGGCCGGCGTAACCTTCGAGCCGCTCGATCTTGTACGGGAACAGGTGCGTGCTGCCGCGATGGACTTTGCTGACGTCGTCGAGTCCTTCCGGTGTCAGCTTGATGCGCGGCTTCATCGTGATCGCGAGCAGTACCGTTCCGGCTTTCCGCGTCGCCGGCTGGCCGTTGAGTGTCGGTGTGGCAGTGATCGTGCAGAGACTCGCGGTCGTGGCGGCGTCGGCGGCGCAAGTCAGGTCGATCGTAAGATCGTTCTTCTTCTCTGGGATCGCCAGGTCGGCGGGAACTGTCACGCCAGCGGGGAGTCCTTCGAGCTTCAGCGGGATCGGCCCGGCGAAGCCAACATCGCGCACGACCTTAATCACCAAGTTCGCGACGGTGCCAACAACGATTGGAAGCTGCGTTGGGAACGTGATCGCGATCTCTTCGCGCGGCGGTTCGATGCTTAGCCGATAGTTGGCCGTGCGTGAGCCGCTCTTGCCAGAGCGGTCGGAGACGATGACGCGGTGGGCTCCATCGGCAGCGACAGCGAGCGACAGCGACGCATCGGTTGTTCCCTTTTCATCGTCGTTGGTCGCGACCTGCTTGCCATCGGGGCCGAGCACTTGCAGTTCGAGATCCAGCGGCGAGCCAATCACGCGGGCGACGGCGTTGAGTTCCCACTTCTCACCCTTCTTGAGATCGAGCGTGAAGGAGTCCGTGCCGAACCGAGATTCGAGGAATCCCGTCACGGCGATCGGAGCGGTCAACGGCATTGCAGCGCCGGCAGGTTTGACTTGCTCGGCAACATTCGACACGAGCAGTGTGTGCGGCTTCGCGTTGCCGAACGGTGTCTCCAGTGAATAGGCGAACGAAGTGGCGTCGGCAGCGGTCGGAAACGCAACGTCGCGAGTGACCGATTCCAATTGTGGCCCCCCCGTCGAGATGCCGATCCCAACGAACTCAACCTTGCGCGTTTCGCCGCGCTTGCCGGCGGCCGGGTAAGCCGCGATGACGTGCGGGCTGGCGGTCAAAGTCAGTCGATAGACGTAGGACCGGTCTCCTGAAAAGTCGAGGTCGTGCAGGCTCACTTCGTATTTCGCATCCGCTTGAGCGATGAACGTTGTGACGATGTCGCGACCTTCGGAATCGGCGATATCGAGCAGCAACTTGCCGCTGGCATCACGCACCTGCAACATGCCGTGCAACATCGAACCGAATGGTCGCGCGAGGAGTTCGATCGTCACCGGCCCGGCCTTCGGGACGCTGAATTGATAGCGGTCGATTTCTTCGATACGACGAATCTGCCCTGACACTGTCACCGGCAGCGCGGGGAGCAGTTGAGCGGTCTTGCGTTTCGCATCCTCAACGACGTCGGGCAGGTTGCCGACGTGGAATGTTCCGACGGGCGAGGCACCGTTCGCGTTCGCGACTTGCCACTTCACCAGTCCCGGTGGGACATCGGCGGGGATCGTCAGCTTTGCTTTGAACTCGCGAGCCAACGGCCAGGCAAAACCACGTGCCTTGTAGCCGAACCAATACGGCGGCTCCGAAATCAGCACTTGTGACGGTGGGCCGACGATTTCCAACTTGATGCGCGGGTCATGTACGAAGAGCTGCATGTCCGGCGTCCAGTCGTATCCACCGAGAACCACATCAACCGTTGTGCCGGCTCGGCCACCGGCGGGATAGACGTAGCCAATCTCCGGAACCAGTTGGGCATGAGTCAGAGCGGGGCAGGACGCCATCCACAACACAGCGAGCAGCAGCCAAGATCCACGAGTCATCGACGTCTCCCTCTCAAGAAACCGCAGTCAGAGCGCGGGGCAATTTCGACGAAACTCAAACGAGGGCATCAGTCTATCCCTTGCACGGCCACGATTGAAACAGGCGAGCGGGGCGGCGTCAGCCCCCCGGTGCATTCGACGCAGAACCGGAGGGCTGTCACCCAATGTCACTCGCTTTGTGAGCGGCACGGCGCTAGTGTCCTGAGTTGTAAGTTCGTTGCATTAAAAACGCATCGAAATCCCGACAAATCGCGGGCAAAGTTTGTCAACGAATTAACAACTCAGGACACTAGCTGCCGGTAATTCGCCGGAAATCGTCGATCCCGATTCACCGGTGGCTAGCGCCATTCCGCTCAAAGCGAGTGCCATTGGGCTGACACCGCCCCGCTCGCCAAGTTGATTGACGCTATGGAAATCTCAACGAGCCTTTGAGAACATGAGGTCGCCGATTCGGATTCGCTGCTCGGTCGAGACGGTTTTCGTTCGTATTAGGAATGCTTTCGTTCATGACGTCACCGACAAATGTCACTCGCTGGCGAGGTGAAGACCTGGGCCACCCGATCCCGGAAGAACGACACGCAGTGTCGGTCTGCCTGCCCCGTTGGCGAGACAACGTCGGCTATGAAGAGGGGGATCCGGCCGTCACCGGGGCGATGCAATGCGGGTATCCGCGCTTCTTCTTTCATCCCGACACCGCGCGGTTGTTCGCCGAGTGTGAACGTCGGCTGGCTCGGCCGGGCGAATGCGCGATCGCGTTTCCTTCGGAGCGCGTCGCGCGACGCTGTGCGGAGTTCGTGCGCCGTGAAACGGGAGCGGATGTGCGGACGGCTGCGTGCTGGAGTGACAGCGTTCATGCCGTGTTCATGCCGGTGGCCGCACGAGAGACGGCCAAAGCGTTCTGGCAACATACGGGTGAGATTTTGCCTTCTCGACAAGCGGCGGCGCTGCTGGAAGGGCGCGGACAACTCAACTCCTCGGAAAGTGTTCGCGAGAAGCAATTGATTCGCGAGCGAGTGGCCAGCTTGCAAGGTTGCTCGGCCGATGACGTTTATCTGTTTCCGTCGGGGATGGCGGCGATCTTTACGGCGTATCGGTTGTTTCAGCGACTGCGGCCGGAATCGCGCAGCATTCAGTTCGGGTTTCCCTATGTGGACAACCTGAAGATTCAGCAACGACTATCGCGCGTGAAGCCGGTGGATCGAGCAGTCTCGTTCTTTCCGAGAGGCGCCGAGTCCGACATCGACGAAGTCGCGCGGCTGGCAGCGGCGGAATCGCTGCTGGGTTTGTTCGTTGAGCTGCCGGGGAATCCGTTGCTCGGCAGTCCTAACGTCGCGCGGTTGAGCGAGCTGTCATTGCGGCGTGATTTCCCTTTGTTGATCGACGACACGCTGGCGGCGTGTGTGAATCTCGACACGCTGCCGGTCGCGGATGTCGTGGCCACGAGTCTCACGAAATACTTTTCTGGTGCCGGCAATGTGCTGGCCGGCTCGTTAGTGCTCAATCGCGAGCGGCCGTACTACGAGCGACTGAAGACGCTTCTGGCCGATGAATTCGAGGACATCTTCTACGGCGAAGAGGCGATCGTGCTGGAACGAAACTCGCGCGATGTGGCTGAGAGGGTCCCGAAGATTAACGCCAACGCCGCGCGGTTGTGCGAGTTCCTTGCCGAGCGTCCTGAGGTGGCCAACGTCTTTTATCCGGCGCGCGTAGACCGCGCGAACTACGAGCGGCATCTCCGTCCGGGCGGCGGGTTCGGCGGACTGTTCTCGGTGGTGTTGCGCGATGCGGCGGCGAAGACCGAGCGGTTTTACGACGCGCTGCAAATCTCCAAAGGGCCAAACTTGGGGACCAGCTTCACGCTCTGTTGTCCGTTCACGATTTTGGCTCACTATCGCGAACTGGATTTCGCGGAGAGCTGCGGCATCTCACGCCACCTAATCCGAGTTTCCGTCGGCACAGAAGACTCAGACTGGCAGATCGAACGGTTCGCCGAAGCACTGCGCGAATGCCATCACTAACCCGAAGAGGCTGTGATTTTTTAGAAGCCGAACTTCAAGAAAGTTTTTTGGGCGCTATAAGTTCTGACATGAATGAATCCAACTCACAAAATGAAGTGTCGGCCGCTCAAGCTCGGATCAAGCGGCCTCATCGGG
>SXGS01099113.1_pt1 | contig 20364 bp, 13 predicted proteins | sample 3174681 | NCBI WGS metagenome assembly SXGS01 (sample SAMN11356861, study PRJNA531348) | freshwater metagenome | isolation source: freshwater sample F1-80 | place: China: Fuxian Lake, Yuxi | collected 2017-12-25 | reverse complement strand
GTGCGATGATCATGGACGCGTTGCCGCCGATGTCAGGCTGCTCAAACCGCTGGCCGATCTTCGCGAGGAGGCCATCGGCGCCGACTTGGTCGCCTGACGTGAGTAGCTGCTCGTACTCGGCAATCATTGACAACACGGCGGCGAAGTTCGGCCCCGCCGCCCCAACGAGCTTCGAGTTGGCATCTTGACGCGCCCTCTCTATCGCGGTCTTCGCATCTTCCCGCGCCGTCTGTACGCGGCGCAGCGCGTTGCGGACCGACAGCGGTGAAGTGCGCTCGGGAATGGTGACCGATACCACCTGGATGCCCAACCGCAGCCGGTCAGCGGACTCCTGCAGCGCCAGCCGAATGTCCGCCTCGGGCGTGTCGCGCTGTTCGAGCAGATCGGCGAGTGTGTACTGGGCGACAACTTGCACGACGGCGTGCCGGAGCACCGCGCGCATCATCGCGTCGATCCGCTCCGGGCTCGACCGCGAGAGGAGCGCGACCGGGTCCGCGACGGTGTACTCGGCCGTCACTCTCAAGTGCGCGAGATCGCCGTCGGCGGTGATCAGGGACCCGTCCTTTCCTGGGCGAATCGGGTTGTTTTCGTCGGCTGAGTCGGTCGCCTGTTCAATCGTCATGTCCGTTTGCGGAAACGACGGGAAGAACGAATCTCCGAGTTCGACCGTCCGCCGCTGCGGGAGCGTATGGAACTCGCCAACCGGGTATGGCCAGAACGGGTGCAGTCCCGGAGCGAGCGACTCCTCTCCCTGCCCCCCCGCAACCTGGCCAAAGACAGTTCGGATCCCGGTCACACCCTCGACGACTTGCTGGAACCCGGAAAACAAGAATGTGACGACAAGGCCAAGCACTGCGACCTGAAGCAGTCGGTACGAGAGCCGAAGCGCTTCGCCGAGACTCTGATTCGCGGGATCCATCGCCTCGCGCAGCGACGCGATGTCGCTCGACGATGCGTGCAGCTGGAGATGGGCACTCTTGCCACGCCGAGACTGCCGCGCCTGCGACTCTGCATCTGGGTCCGACGGCGTGATGTCGCCTGACCGTGCCACCTACTGTCCCCCTCCTTGTGGTGGTGCGACATAGGGTTTCGCGGGCTGTGGGATGGCACCGCCATCCGTGCGCTCACTGAGATCGAGCAGATGAAAAGGCGCCCGATTGAGATCTGTGACAAAGGTCGTACTGCCCGACAGCGACCCCTTGAGCGCGTCAAGCCACGAGAGAAAGATCGCCAGTTCCGCGTCTTCCTTCATCAATTGGTAGTAGCGCGTCGCCTCGACATTGCCCTTGGCCTCAATGGCCGCCGCCCACTGGTCGGCGAAATTCCGAATGGTGTCGGCCGCACTCGCGGCCTGGCTCTTGATCGCCTCCGCCTCGGAGTTGCCTTTGGACTCCTCGAGGTTGGCGAGCGTCTCCTGCACGGCGGCCATCCTGCGTTGCACAGCAACCGTCGTCTTCGGTGGGAGGACGATTTGCGAAATCCCCACGCTCACCGGCTCGATGCCCGCGATCCGCGTCGACTTCAGGTCCGCCAGGATGGCCTGCTCCGCCTCGGCCACCTTGCTGGTGGCCCCGATCAACTCGCCAAAGGCGTACTTACCGACCGCGCGCACGGCACCCTGAAGTTGTGTCTCCAGCTCCTTGCCGGCCGCCTCAGAGGTGCCATACGACACAAAAAACTGCAGTGGCGCGTCACCCTCGGCATCGACGCGCCAGAGGAGATACGCCTGCACGAGCACCTGTTGGCCGTCCTTGGTCAACACCGTTTCGAGCGGCGATTCGATGAGTTGAAGTCTCGTATCCAAACGCGTGACCTGATCGATGAAGAGGGGCGCCTTCAAATGCAGCCCGGCCTCGCGCTCGATCCCGGCAGGCTTGCCGAAGCGTGTGAGGACCGCGATCTCGTGGAAGTTCACCGTGTAGGTCGTGTTGAAGAGGATGAGGACCGCCGCGATCACCAACGCAACGATGACGGGAATACGACGCATCACTTGCTCTCCTTCTTCTCGAGGTAATCCCCGAGATTGAGCCCTGGCTCGGGCTGCTCCATTTGGACATCGAACTCAACCCGCTCTGGGTCAACGGCGAGCACATACTTGATCCGGGCCTGCGCGAGCGATCGATGGAGCACATTCATGATCGCGCGCTCGCGATACAGCTCTGGACAGGCGTGGTAGGCCGGGGCTTGCCCCGCGACATCGCTCGCGCTCGCCTGCGCTCGCATGAGCATGTCCCACCGCTTCGCGCGGGCGGCGCTGATGACGCTTGCGGCCTGGGCTCCGGCATCCACGACTTTCCGTTCGATCCCCGAGCGCTTGGCCATCACCGCAGGGGCGTCGGGACCAAGTTCGCGCTCGAGCGCCCTGAATGCCCGGATCTCCTCGACAATGCTCTTTGCGGCGTGCGGAGTCCCCATCAGCGACGAGAGCGTCGTGTTCTCGATCCGCTTGGCCTCGTCGACGACCTTTCTCGAGTTCTGCACATCGATGGAGAGTTCCTCAAACATGCCCGCGGCATCTCCCGCAGGCGGGCGCAGCACGGGGATCAGCAGGCCGACCACTTCGACGCCGGCGTGGCCGCGATCAAATGCCGCCTGAATCCGGCTCTTGAGTTGCCGAACGAGCGAGTCGCCTTCGGGGGAGAGCACTTGATCGATCGACCGCGTCGAGAAGAGCTGACTCGCCTCGCGAAGGGCGAGCACCTTGAGTGCCCGTTCGCGCATGTCGAGGACACTCGTGCGCGAACGGGCGTCACTTGCAAATGAAAGGTAGTCAAGCAGTCCATCGGGCTTGACTCGGTACTCCAGCACGATGTCCGCATCGACGAGCGCAAACTGCCGCGAGACAGGCGCCGCGTCGCCCGCGTCGCTGGGGTCGTCGGGAGTCATCGCCGCACCACTCGACGGGTTCGCCAGCACAATGAACGGGCTTCGTCCGGCATCCGCTTCGGCTTCGACAGGCCAGAAGTTGACAGCCGAGGTCTTCATCGGCTTCGCACCCAGAACGAGGCTCCTGACCTGCCCGATGTCGTAGCGCTCAACTGTTTCGAGCGGCCACGGCCACTTCATGATGAGTGACCCTTGCGCAACGCCTCCAACAATGCGACCGGCACGCAGTCGCACGGCCTGCTCGCCCGGCTCGACGACGACGATCATCGACATCAGCAGGAGAATCGCCACCCCGAGAACACCCAGGCGCACGACGCTGCGGAGCAGCAACTGATAGCCCCACGAACTCGTGATGTCGAAGCCGAACTGATAATTCACAGCCTCGTTGATCGTCCGGACGATTGAGTCCGGCGCCGACGCAAGACCGAGCAACTTGGAGTCGAATGCGGGCCGCGGCACCTCGCCCGCACGCCGAGGTCGGTAGAGATTCAGAACGAAGTTGACGGCGATCTCGGCGGCGATGACCCCGCCGAACACCGCGATGCCGTAGGCAATGCCCTCGAGGACGGCCGGCTTGCGGAAGACTTGGAAGACGATGCCGACGGCGATGCCGAGAAGGACGATCGAAATCCCAACCATCGCTCCAGCACCACCGCGCAGGTTCTGCCATGACGGCTGCTTGGACATCCCCGCAACGAAACGCGAGAAAATGAAGCTGACGAGGGCGCCCGCGATGCAGACGGCAATCTGCCACCCCGCATGAGTCCCCACGAGGAAGCGCGTCGCGTTGCCCTGTGTGTCGTCGAGGCGACCGAGCCATCCGAGCGTCGCGTAGCAGTACGCGGCGAGCAGCGCGGCCACGAGCAGGCTCGCCGCGGGCATCAACCACTGGTGCATCAGTCGGAGTCGGTTTGCCGCGGCGCGACTTGCTTCACGCTCGCCCTCGAAGACGCTTGCGCCGCCGCCGCGGTGCGCCTCGACCTCTTCATTTTCGAGCGCCTCGAGGCGCTCGAGCCGGTGCTGGTGGAACACCAGTGTGAGGGAGAGCCACACAACAACACCACAGAGCACGAACATCGAAGCGATGACGAACACGGTGTCGGCAACGGCCTGCCCGAAAATGAGCAGGAAGATGCCGAGCGCTGCCTGAAGGAGCAGACCGAAGCCACAGACGCGCGTGGCTTGTTGATACGCGAAGTGATCCTGGGTCATCGCCGTGGCCGTCTCTGTGTGGATGCGAGTTCGTAAATCCTAGGGGAGCAAGAGCGTTTTTGCCTTGCGGGCGTTACGCCTCCGTGGGCGCACAGGTTCGCTGGCGACAAGTGGCGGATGCTACCTTCCGCACCGGGCATGGCCTTCCTCGAACAATTCTTCGCCATCGCACGCAACACATTCCTCGAGTGCGTCCGTCAGACGGTCACGCTCATCGTGGTCGTTGCGTCGACCCTGTTGGTCCTCCTCTCAAACCAGTTCGCTGCGTTCACCATGGCGGATGATCAGCGGATGTTCGTCGACCTTGCGCTCTCGACCGTCTTCATGTCGGGTGCTCTCCTGGCGGCGTTCCTCGCCACCAGCGTGCTCGACGAGGAGATTCGGAGCCGAACGGTCCTCACGGTTGTTTCTAAGCCCGTCGCCCGGGCCACTTTCGTTCTGGGGAAGTACGCCGGAGTGCTTTCAGCGCTTCTCGGCGCCCTCTTCGTCCCGGTCGCGGCGTTCTTCCTCGTCGAAGTCCACGGCGTGATGCAGACGGCGGCGACCCCCGTGGGATGGCCCTGCGTCCTTTTCGGTACTGCGGCTGTTCTGATTGCGCTCATCGCTGCCGCATGGTGCAATTTTTTCTACGGAAAGAGTTTTGGAGCGATCGCCATCATGCTCGGCGGTCCACTTCTATTGCTGGCGTACGCGCTCAGCTTGCTGTTCGACCCGAGTTGGAGCGTCATCGAAGCGTCGAAGGAATTCCGCGGCGAACTGTGGTCGGCAGCGATCCTCATGGCGATGGCCTTGGCGATCCTCACCGCGATCGCAGTCGCTGCGAGCACGCGCTTCGGGCAGGTCCTCACAATCGGGGTCACGCTCGGAGCACTCGTGCTCGGGCTGCTGTCGGATTGGGTCGTCGGGAGGCGGATCGACGCGGTCGAGAAGGCTCTCGCCGTGCAGGAACAGTCCGGCCACGCAACATCGATCGCGGACCACGCCGGACTCTTCGCCGCAAAGACCGCGTATGCCGTGATCCCTAACTTCCAGGTCTTCTGGATGGTGGACGCCGTCAACCAGGCCCAGCCGATCCCATTCGACTACTTCGTGCGCGTGCTCGCGTACGGCGGATTCTGCGTGGTGGCCGCGATGGCCATTGCCATCGCACTCTTCCAACGCCGCGAAATCTGTTGACCGCGCGGATTCGCCTGGTCTTCAGTTCCCCGCACCGCCCTGCTGCGCCTGCATCTCCTTGATCTGCCGACGCATCTCCTTGATCTCCTCCTCGAGTCCATCGATGGCGCCCTCAGAGACGCCAAGTTCGTAGATCATCGCGGGTTTCGCCTTCTTGAACCAGTCAATGATCTTCTGCGTGTTGCGGATACGAGCCTGCAGGAACGCGATGCCGCCACCGCTTTGGCCTTCAATGTCGCGCTTCTGGATCAACAACGGCACCTCATCGTGCGCACCCTTGATGGCCTTCTGCCACTTCGCCGCGATCTTCTTGCCAGACTCGTTGATGTCGAATCGCTCTGTGTCATCGACGCCAAGCGCCTTGTAAAGCTCTGCTTCCGTCGCGGCCGTCCCTTCAGAGAATCCTGAGTGCTCCGCCGTTGCGGCGCTGAAGTCCAGGTTCTCGCGGTTGTCTGAGAGCTTGTAGGTATGGGTGTAGTCGTTGAAGAACGTGACCTTGCCGGTCTTGGGATCGCGCTCGTAGGAGAGCTCGACCGCCGAGTGGACCATGGCGGGCCCGATCTTGGGATCGCGTCCACCGATGGCGCACGCCTCGGCCACTCGCTCCTTCCAGTCTTCTCGTACTGCGGCGACTTCGGTCTGCCCCGAGAGCATCGTGATTGAACCGAGCGCAGCCTCGGGCATGAAGTAGATCTCGTCCGCATGGACAGCTGTGAACGCGCCGCCGGAAATCGCCTTTTCGATCCACCCGACGAGGCGGTGCTTCTGCTTGATTCGCAGCAGGGACTCGCTGATCTTGTCGCCTTCGATCACGAGTCCGCCGTTGGAGTTGATTCTCAGGATGATGACTTGACCCGGGCCAAAGCCATCGGCGATCTTCTCAACTTCTTCCATCTCCTCATGACGAAGACCGACGCCGACCATGCCGTCGAGCGGCAGCACGAACACTTGGGTCTTCTTCTTCGCGGGGGTTGCCGCGTCTGTGGCTGCCTGCGGTGGCGTGGCCTTCGCCGAAGTCGGCTTGGTTGGCGCAGCGGGCCTCGTGCCCTGTGCGCTCGCAGGCGACGCTGCGAGCCATGCGCACACTGCGACCACGACCCAACGATTCATGCAACTCTTCATGGACTGTTCCTTCATGGACGCTCCTCGCGAGATTCCGCCCGGCTAACCACCCGACCCAAGCCCAGGACCGGCCGGCCCCTTGCCCGACGACCCTCCGCCCTGCGACGGGGCCTGCCTACTGAGGCTCTTGATCCGTTCCTTGAGCTTTTCCAGTTCAACCTCAAGTTGGAGTTTTCCTGCGCCGAATGAACGGGCACGCAGCGCGACGGCCGGGTACTTCTTGAATGTGGCAAGCACCTTCTCAAGAATGGACCGAGCTTGGCTGAGATACCGCTTTTCGTCCTTGCCTTGCGCGTTCCCCATCGCTTCCTGATAGGACTCGAACGCCTGCTTGCAGTCTTCGAGCGCCTTGCGCCACCCATCCACATATCCGCGCACGAGCTTCTCGCCATCGTCGCTCATGCGATCGAACTCCCTCACACCGCGCTGGAACATGAGGTCCTCGAGCATGGCGCCGTCTTCGTCGGCGACGGTGCCGTCGGAAAGGCCCAGTTCCTCCGCGCTCTGCGCGGTGAAGCCAGCGACCCGATCCTTCGCGTTGTCGACAACCCATGCCCCCTTGTCGTTGTCGGTCCAGACGATCTCGCGACCCTTGTAGGTTGCACTGAGCAACTTCTCAGGCCGCATCATGGCGAGACCGATCACATCGGGATACCCGCCCGAGACGAGGAATCCATTGCAGATGCCGACGAACGCTTCCTGGAACTTCGCGCGAACCTCCGCATCCTCGACTTGTGTGCGCTCCTGAATCCGGTTGAGCCCGGCAAGCCGCGCCCGCGAGGTCATGTACATGTCAGGCCAGTAGAGCCCCAAGAGCGCGCCGTACCCCACGGCATCGCGGATCACCATCACCTGCTCAGCCCCGGCGGCGCGGACCGCCTCCTTGAGTTTGCGCATCCCATCGCGCATCGAGTCGTCTTCAAAGATGCCGCGCTCAGTTGGGTCATCGCCCATGTAGGCCACTTGATCGACATCGGCGGAGTGCAGCACATACACCACGATGTCGGGCTTCTTTTGACTGATGTCCACCGCCACCTTCTCGTACACCGACGGGTGAATGTCGAGCCCGAACTGCCCCGTTCCTGGGAATCCCATCGGGACGACATACACGGACTTGCGATCTTCGCCCGCTGGCGGGACCGGCGCTTCACTTGCCTTGGCGCCAGCCACGGTCGTGGGCTTCGTGCTCGACGACTTCGCGGGAGTGGGCTTCGCCGAAGGAGAGGCCTTTGACGGCTGCGAACTTGGAGGGGTCTTCGGCGGCGTTGTCGCGGGCTTCGACTGCATGGCGGGGGTCGTCACCCCGATGGCGAGCGCGCACACCGCAGACAGCGAGAGGGCAAGCGGTGCAGAAATCATGGTCAAGCGATGATAGTCAAGCCCAGGCGTGTCCCCGGCAGGCGCGTCCTAGATTTTCCGCAACGCAACTCGTCTTCGCGCCTCGTCAAGCGCCGCCGCTCGGTCCGTGAGGCGACCGTCTAACTGCATGTCGTAGAGACCGTCCAAGAGTCCCTTGAACTGAGGTCCCGGGCGCTCACCGAGACCGATGAGATCGACACCAGTCACAAACGGCTGCGGCGCGATGCCACCGTGAATCTCACCCAGCTCCCGAATGGACTGCACGACTTCGCTCCCGAACTGCGGCCGACGAGCGCCGAGTACCGCAAGACTCTCGCCGATCGTGCGCCTCGCGGCGAGGCGCTTTCGCGCGCTCACCGAAAGCGAGCTCCATGAAAGCTCGATCTCGACGACTGTTTCCATCGCATCGGCGAAGTCATCCGCATCCCGATTGGAGAGGGCGAGCGTGTGCGACCACGAGCCGTGCCCTGCAGTTGGGTTCCTCCCCTGGCGATCAAACCTCCACGCCGCAAGCGACGCAACGAATGCCGCCTGACGAGGAAGCGCCGCAAGGGCTTCGAGGCTCCCGGAAGACGCCACTTCACCGAGGCAGCCCTCATCGAGCTCCCATCGCTCGATGAGCCCCGCAGCGGTGGCCCGCGTTGCGTGCTCCATCATGCGACGCACCTCGGCACCGACGCGTTCACGGCTCACGCCCTTCAAGTCGTGCGCGAACCGAACCACCGCGCGCTCGGTCGCCGGGTCGACGGAGAGTGCGAACCGCGCGGCGAACCTTGCCGCACGAAGCGTGCGCAGTCGATCTTCATCCATCCTCCGATCGGGGTCCTCAATCGCTCGAAGGATGCGCCGTTCGAGATCCTTGCGGCCGTCCACGAAGTCGATGACCTCGCCCGTGCGCGGATCTTCAAAGAGACCATTGATCGAAAAGTCGCGGCGCTTCGCATCGTGCTCGGCATCGCTGAAGTCCACACGCGACGGGCGACGACCATCTTCGTACCCGCCCTCAGCGCGGAAGGTCGCCACCTCGACCGTTCGTCCCCCGAGTCGGACGAGCATGACACCGAACGACTCGCCCACGCCGCGTGCTGAACGGAACACCGCGCGGATCTCTTCGGGGGTCGCGCTCGTGGCGATGTCGTAGTCGAAGGGTTCAATATCGAGGAGTCGGTCTCGCACGCACCCCCCTGCGAAGTATGCCCTGTGCCCACGATCGGCAAGTCGAGCCGCCACCGCGTACGCGGCGTCGTAGGGCGGCATCGGAGTCCTCGGGACCCCGTGTGCTGACGACCCGTCAGCGGCCGTCACGACAGCCACGCCTCGTCGGGTGAGGCTGTGTCACCGGAACGATTGAACCGCGCAAGCCGAGAGCGGCACTGGAGGACGAGGCACTCCACACGCCTTCGAAGCGCCTCGAGGCCCTCTGCCCCGTGCGCAAAGTCGCGTTCCCACTCAGTCTGGAAGATCGGTTCGCCAATGGCAGCCCAGATGCGACCACTGAAGTAAGGAAGCCGTTGTGTTCGTGGCCAGATCGCGAACGCTCCGTCGATCCCCATGGGAACGACCGGCGCACCCGACCGACGAACGAGAAGTTGGACACCACGCTGGAACTCATGGACCTCCCCGTCCGCAGATCGGGTCCCCTCCGGATAGAGCATGACCGTCCGCCCCATCCGTAGTTCCTCGAGCGCCAGCCTCATGGTCTCCATGTTGCCCCCCTCTTCGCGCACCATGATGCAGCTGATGGCGCGCAGTCCCGCTCCGAGTGCGGGGTTTCGGAAGAGTCCCTCCCTCGCCATGGGCCTCGGCGCGCGGTCTGTGACCGCAATGCCATGAATCATCGGATCCAGAAGCGACTGGTGATTGGCGACGAAGATCACCGGTCCGGTCCTGGGCACATTGTGTCTCCCCTCTACCCGGAAGCGGTACAAGAGCGAGAGCACCCCGTCGCACAGGAGGGATCCGAAGTCCCAACTGGCCACGCGCACGATCCCCCGACCTGGTGCGCGCCGTCGATGATCGAACACCCCGATCACGCACAGCCTCCGCAGTGGCAGTCCGCGCCAGTCTCCCGGGTGCGATCGGCTACAACGCGCACGAGGGCATCCACGACCTGATCGAAGCTCATGTCGCTCGTGTCGACGACGACGGCTCCCGCAGGCTGCGCGAGGGGACCTTCGGATCGGCCACGGTCGGAGTCGTCCCGCGCCAGGATCTCTCGGAGGACATCCGCATCGTTCGCCTCAATGCCACGAGCACGCAGTTCGTCCGCGCGCCGTCGCGCCCGCACCTCGGCGCGCGCGTCAAGCCAGACTCGCACCGCCGCATCGGGAAACACGATCGTTCCTTGGTCGCGTCCCTCGGTCACCAATCGCGGATGCGTTTCCGCGAGCATGCGCTGGGCTTGAACCAAGCGCGATCGCACCTCATGGTGAGAGGCAATCTGCGAGACGATGGTCGTCACCGCGGCCGAACGGACCTCTCGACTGACATCGCGATCCCCTATGCGAACGACTGGTGGGCGGCTTGTGAAATCCACGACGATGGCCGCGCGGTCCATGATGCGGGCAAGTCCAAACTCGTCGCTGGGATCGACGCCGTGTTCAACGGCAAGGAGCGCAACCGCACGGTACATCGCTCCGGTGTCCAGCATCTCGAAGCCGATGCGAAGCGCCAGTGCAGCGGCCGCGGACGACTTGCCCGTGCCGGCGGGCCCGTCGATCGTGACCACAACGCCACGGATCATGCCACCGGATCCTCGCGGCCGAGCAGTTGCATGAGCTTCTCCCGCGCCCGTCCGACGCCGGCCACCCAGTTCGTCTTCCCGCCCCACGAGATCGCGAGCTTGTTGGTGTAGCCATAGCCGACGAGTCCCTCGATGTACGCGCTGAGATCCCACGCGGTGTGCTCGCCGTCCTTTGAGAATCCGTCCACGGAAACCTCGATCGCCCCGGAGTACGGCGCCAGTCTACGGAGCGTTTCCGCGCCGTCGGCCGTCGCGGCCGCGTGGGCGAAAGTGGGCATCGCCCCGATGTGGAATCCGCCAATCTTCTTGATGGTGTCGACGAGGGTGGCCGGGTCGAGGACGGGGACGAGTGACGGTCGCAGCAGCAGATTGAGGTCCTGCGCGTGCACACTCTGCAGCACCGCCCGCACCGGTGCGACGGCGACATCCGTGGTCGACGAGGCACCGCTGAGGCGCACCGCGATCTCGCTGCATCCAAGGAGTTTCGCCGCTCGAAAGAGCGTGAGCAGCGACTTCGTCGACGCGTCAGAATCGGCACCGAAGTCGATTCCTGAGTCGTGGACGAGCGAGAGGCAAGGGCAATGGGCGCGGTCGGCCGCGTCGCGGAACCTTTCGAGATCTGTGGCGGAGCGGCCGCGAACGAGATCGACGGGGATGACCAAACCGCGAAGTTCGAGTTCTTCGGCTGTGAATGCGGGAATGTCGAAGAAGGCAAGCGGCTCACCCTTGCGTGGCAAGGGAGCCATCGCGCATCCAGCGCACAGTGAAAGAAGGATTTGACTGCTCATGTCGGCGATGCGCCTCGGACCTCGCTGAGGATATCAGGTCGCTATGATCCCTCCCCGATCATGAGGAGATCCACACGATGGCGAGCCCAACCGACCTGAGATTCACTGATTCGCACGAGTGGTTCCGGGTGGAGGGGAATCTTGTCACCGTGGGGATCACGAAGTACGCCGCGAACGAACTCACTGATGTGACATTCGTCCAGATGAAGTCACCAGGGACTCAGGTCGCCAAGGGGACATCGCTCGGAGAAGTCGAAAGCGTCAAGACGACGAGCGATGTGTACAGCGCTGTCAACGGCACGATTACCGAAGTCAACGCCGCGGTGACGCAGGACGCGTCGTTGGTCAATAGCGACCCGTTCGGGCGCGGCTGGCTCGTGAAGCTCGAGGCCTCGGACGCTGGGACGCTCAGTGCAGTCATGTCACTCATGGACGCGGCGGCCTATGACGCCAAACACCCTCTCCACTGAGGGGTCGATCCAGATCGAGGGCGTTCGCAAGTCCTATCGATCGGCGGACCCGCGCTCAGGCGACGATGTCGAAGCCCTCCGCGGCGCGACTCTGGCCATCGACGAGCCGGGCTTCTACGCGGTGATGGGGCGGTCCGGCAGCGGGAAGAGCACGCTGCTGCACCTCTTGGCCGGACTCGACCGCCCCGACCGCGGATCGATTCGCGTCGGCGCGGCGCGAATCGACACATTGAACGAACGCGAGCTCGTGCTCTATCGGCGCCGGGGGGTCGGCGTCGTGTTCCAGCAGTTCAACTTGATTACCACAGTCGACGCGTTGACCAATGTGATCCTTCCGGGGATCCTTGATCGACGGCCTGAGGTCGAGCTGCGACGCCGGGGTCTCTCTCTCCTCAACGACCTTGGCCTCACTGATCGCGCCCACCATCGCCCCGAGGCACTCTCGGGCGGCGAGCAACAACGAGTGGCGATCGCGCGTGCGCTCCTCTTTGAACCACCAGTCATCCTCGCCGACGAGCCAACCGGGAGCCTCGACTCGGCGTCGAGCCAGGCACTCTGGCGGCTGCTGGGGTCCATCGCGTCAACGAAAAACATCATCGTGCTCATGGTGACCCACGAACCCGAAGCCGCCTGCCACTGCCGCCGCACCTTCGTACTGAAGGACGGCGTCGTCGCGGGCGACTTTGAAAGTCATGGACTTGATGCTCCCAGCGTGGCAACTCGCGCGGCTGACCTGGCTCGCTAGGCGCGGCCGCTGCGCGCTCGTTGCGGTCGCGGTCGCCGCGAGCGCCGCGGTTGTCGTGGCGATGCAGGGAGCGACGACGACTGCACTCGACAATGTGCACGAACGCATCGCCCGCTTCGTTGGCGAGGCCGACGCTCGGATCGTGCACCGCCACGAAGCGAGATTCGATCCCGAGATCCTGAATGAAGTCCGCGCGTGGCCCGGCGTCAGCGCGGCTGCGGGCCGGACGCACGGATCACTCACGCTCGAGCGCGCCGACGGAGCCACCGGCCGGGACGGTACGCCGCGACGGGCCACCCTGCGGTTCCGTGGAAGTGACCTCGGCACCGAGGCAGCGTTCGCGCAGGTCGTGTACACGAGCGGACACGCGCCATCGGCCCCCAGCGAGATCGGGATCGACCCACTCGCCGCGAAGGTGCTCGACGCCGGCCTCTCAACGCACCTTCGAGTGGTCCGCTTCGGCGCGCCGATGGAACTTGTTGTCACCGGTATCTACGAGCGCCCGAGTCTCGGTGCGCTTCAGCGGCCATCGGGGCAGATCTCGCGAGCGACGCTCGCCGAGGCGGCTGACCTCGACGACGGGGTCGCGCTCATTTCGATTGCGCTCGAGCCCGGCATCGACTCGGCGGCATGGATCGAGGCGAACAGTGGTCGCGTCGCGGCCCCGCTTCAACTCGAACCGACCGAGGCGGCGACGAGCGGGCTTGCGGCGCCGTCCCGTGTGGGGAATCTCGCGCTCGCCATCGTGACGATGCTCGCGTTTCTTTGCTGCGCCATCATCACGGCAACGGCAATGACAACTTCGCTCGCACAGCAGCAGCGGGACCTCGCGATCGCGCGTTGCGTCGGGGCTTCCCGTTCGCAGTTGTGCGCATCGCAGTTTCTGGCTGGGGGCGTTCTCTGCACCATCGCCGGCCTCGCCGGCATCCCCATCGGCATCGCGATCATGTGCGCGGCCGCGTGGTGGTACACGCAGGAACTCCCACTGGGCGTTTCGCTTGGCGCCCTCGGACCAATCGTTGCCCTCGTGGGTGCGGTCGGCGCCGGCCTCCTCGGCGCGCTTATCCCAGCGTGGCGCGCGTCGCGCGTCGCCGTGTTGCGCTCGCTTTCCCCCCACGCGCAACCATGGCGTCGGTGGCACCTCTGGCTGGCCGTTGTGGTGGCCGCGACCTGCCTGGGGGCGCAATTGGCGCTCCTGCTGGTTCCTGATCGCGACGAGAGGTTCTGGCTCTACATCGGGGTCGGACTCCCGCTCCTCCACGCAGGCTGGTTTCTCGCCGCGATTCCCGTGTTCTCTCTTGTGACCAGGATCCTCGCCCCGTCACTCGAAAGGATCCTCGCCCTTCCGGCGCCGCTCCTTCGGGTCTCAGCGCGCGCCGGGCTCTGGCGAATGGGGATGGTCTCGGGTGCGTTCATGATTGGAGTCGCCATCGTTGTCGCGACCTGGACAAGTGGTCGCGCGATGCTCGACGAAGTGACCTCGCGCGTTCGATTCGGCGATGCCTTCGCGTTCAAGTCAACGGGGTTCACAGGCGCTGAACTCGCACGCATCCGCGCGTTGCCGGGGGCGCTGCGATGCGCGGCCGTTGGCTACCACCCGCTTGAGATCCAGGGCGAGCAACTGCTGGGCCTCGACGGGGTCTCCACTCGGCATGTGACCTGCATCGGTTTCGATGTCGATGCGTTTCTCGCCATGAACCGCCTCGAGTGGATCGCAGGGGATCCCAAGCGCGCCGCAGCACGGCTCAAGGACGGCGACGCGATCCTCGTGGCGAACGAATTCATGGAAGCGCGTGCGATTGAACCGGGCGACCGCATCGAACTTGGACGCGCCGACCATCACTTGTCGTTCGAGGTCGTTGGCGTCGTGGGCGCAGCGGGGCTTGATGTCGCCACCCAGTACTTCGGCATTCGAAGCCTTTACATGGACCACGCGCTCAGCTGCGTGTTCATGGACTTCGACGCTGTGGAACGGCACTTTGGGTCGAGAGAGGCGTTCCTGATTCAGATGTCGCTTGCCACCGATGGGTCCGCGCGCACGGACGAGGCGCTTGGCCGCGCCATCGAGGCCGCGGCGCCGGGAGCCATTTTCGCCAGCGCGCGCGCCATTCGCGAGCAGGTCATCGACATCGGATCGCTCCTCCTCACGATCTGCTCGGCGATCGCCGTCGGGGTGCTCGCGTTGGCATCTCTTTCTGGCGGCGCCGTGATCGCCGCCGGCGTGTCGGCTCGCGCACGAGAGTTCGGCATCCTTGAAGCGACCGGTGCAAGCCGCGCGCTCTTGGCGCGTCTCGTCGCGGCCGAGGCGATCCTGACCGGCGTGGCGGCGGCGCTCGTCGGGACGGCATTCGGGTGGCAACTCGCATGGATGGAGTCGCGCGTCTACCACGACCTCATCGGACTTCAGTTGCGTCCCATTCTGCACGGTCGCGTCGCGGCCATCGCAGGAGTTGCGGTTGTGTTCGCCGCGGTGCTCGCCTCGCTTCCAGCCATCGCGCGGGTTCTGCGTCTCGCACCCGCGCGGCTCCTCGCGGCCCCCTAGCACGCCGCGAGCAACGCCGATCGCTCTTTGGTCCAGTCCGTCCACCACCGGCGTGTGGCCGCGGGGCTGTGGACCGCGGCTACGCTTGTGAAGCGTCAACCTGCAATGCCCGCAACATTTAGGATCCATAGCCCGCACAAGCCATCGGGCGATCAACCCCAAGCGATCGCCGATCTCGTTGCGGGCATCGCACAGGGCCGACCCTTTCAAACGCTTCTCGGCGCGACTGGCACCGGCAAGACATTCACGATGGCGAATGTCATCGAGCGGACGCAGCGACCGGCGCTCATCCTGAGCCACAACAAGACCCTCGCCGCGCAACTCTTCGAGGAGATGAAGGCGCTCTTCCCGGAGAACGCGGTGAGTTACTTCGTCTCGTATTACGACTACTTCCAACCTGAGGCCTACCTTCCAGCGCGGGATATCTACATCGAGAAGGACTCCTCGCGCAATGAGGACCTCGACCGCCTGCGGCTGGCGACGACGAGCAATCTGCTGCACCGCACTGACTCCATCGTTGTGGCCAGCGTGTCGTGCATCTACGGACTCGGATCACCCGAGGAGTACGCCAATCGATCCGCCATTGTCCGTAAGGGGTCGACGCTCGATCGGAGCGAGTTCCTCCGCTCGCTCGTGGCCATGCAATACTCGCGCAACGATGCGGCTCCCGGACGCGGCAATTTCCGGGCGCGCGGCGAGGTGATTGAGGTGTGGCCGGCCTACGAGCAGGCTGCAGTGCGAATCGAACTCTTCGGCAGTCAGGTCGAGCGGATCGAGCGATTCGACGCGCTGACCGGCGAGGTCATGAGCGAGGAGGAGCGCGCGTACATCTTCCCCGCAGTGCACTACATGATGCCGCGCGAACAACTCGTTCGAGCCATCGAGTCCATCCGCGAAGAGATGAAAGAGCAGGTCTCTCGCCTCCAGTCCGAGGGCAGACTGCTTGAAGCGCAGCGGCTTCTTGGGCGCACCAGGTACGACCTCGAAATGCTCGCCGAGACCGGCATCTGCCCCGGGATTGAGAACTACTCGCGGCACATGGAAGGCCGCGGAGCTGGCAGTCGCGGGTATTGCCTCTTGGACTACTTCCGTCGCATGCCCGGACGCGCGCCCGACGACTGGCTGATGTTCGTGGACGAGAGCCATGTCACGATCCCCCAATTGCGCGGCATGCACGCGGGCGACCGCGCCCGAAAGACGACGCTCGTCGAGCATGGCTTCCGCCTTCCCAGTGCGCTCGACAATCGTCCACTCATGTTCGCCGAATGGGAACAGCTCATCTCGCAGTGTGTCTTCGTCAGCGCGACGCCGTCGCCATTCGAGTTGGAGAAGTCTGGCGGCGTCGTCGCCGAGCAGGTCATCCGTCCCACCGGGCTCGTCGACCCACCCGTCGAAGTGCGTTCGGCCCGAGATCAGGTCGCCGACATCCTCCGCGAGGTCGGTCCCGTCGCGAAGCGTGGCCACCGCACCCTTGTGACCGCGCTCACGAAGCGCCTTTGCGAAGACCTGACGCGCTATCTCGACGAGTCAGGCGTGCGTGTGCGATATCTCCACAGCGATATCGAGACGCTCGATCGGCTTGAAATCCTCCGCGACTTGCGCGAAGGATTGTTCGATGTCCTCGTAGGGGTCAATCTTCTGCGCGAGGGACTCGACCTCCCCGAGGTCGCGCTCGTCTGCATCCTCGACGCGGATCGACAAGGGTTCTTGCGCAGCGAAGCGAGTCTGATTCAAACGATGGGCCGCGCTGCAAGAAACGCCGAGTCTCGTTGCATCCTCTACGCCGACCGCGTGACGCCCGAAATGCAGCGGGCGCTCGACGAGATCGGCCGACGCCGCGCCAAGCAGCTCGCGCACAACGAGGCTCACGGGATCGTGCCGCGCACGATCGTCAAAGAGCGCCGTAACGCGCTCGAGGGAGAGCTCGCGTCCGTCCGCGCGAGTGCGCCGCGCAAGAAGGAACCGCGGTCGATCCCCAAAGCGGCACTTCTTGAAGAACTTGAAGCCGAGATGCTCGAAGCCGCCGAGAGTCTGGACTTCGAGCGCGCAGCGCACCTCCGCGACGAGGTCGGACGGGTGCGAGACTCTGTGGAAGCGATCTTCAGTGTGGGTGACGACGCCGAACGCGCGAGGCAACGCGACGAGCCGCCACCGGGCTCGGCCGCGGGTCGGCACTCTGGAAAAAAGGGAACTCGACGCCGCCGACGCGGCTGATCACGGCCGCGAGGGGCTGCCCACGCGAGGGGCAGCGGCACCGCGAAGGCGGATGCTCTGCGAACGGTCTTGGAGATCGGGATCGGCGCACGCGGGCGCGGGGGCGTCGCTCGGCGCGGGCACCGAAGGACGAATCCGTGAACCGAGAGCGCGGTGCGCCCGCGCTTGGGCGGAACGAGCAGTGGAATCGACGGTGGCGGCTGGACCTAAGGACACGCTGAACTCCTCGAGTGACCTTCATTTCGGTCCGGCCGATCCGAAGGATGCACAAATCGTGCGCCTATCATGCCACCCATTCGCGCCTGGGCAACCGGAGGCGCAGAAATGCCTGTTTCGAGCCCGTTATCTGCCCCACCATGGCCCGCCGCGACGCCACAGCCTCGAGTTCCCGTGCGATTCGCGTCCGGGGTGCGCGCGAACACAATCTCCGAGGCGTCGACATCGACATCCCGCGCGACCGGCTCGTGGTGATCACTGGGGTCTCTGGGAGCGGCAAGAGTTCACTCGCGTTCGACACGATCTTCGCCGAGGGCCAGCGCAAGTACATGGAGAGCCTCTCCGCATACGCGCGGCAGTTCCTCGACCAGATGCACAAGCCGCAGGTTGAGTCGGTCGATGGCCTGCCCCCCACCATTGCGATTCAACAGCGTACGGGCGGCCACACACCGCGTTCGACGGTGGCCACCACCACGGAAATCTACGACTACCTGCGACTCCTTTACGCCCGCTGCGGTCAGCCGACCTGCTGGCATCGCGACGAGTCGGGCCGAGTGTGCGGGGCGCCAATCGCCGCCACGAACGCGACACAGATCGTTGAGACCGTGGTCAGCCAGTTCGCCAAGTCGCGCGTGATGATCTGCGCTCCTGTGATCCGCGGGAAGAAGGGGCACCACAAGGATGTCGCGCACACGCTCCAGAAGGCCGGGTTTGTCCGTGCGCGGATCGACGGCGCCATCATCGAACTGCGCGAAGCGCTCAAGCGCGGTGGCGAGAACCCGCTTGGTCTCGCGCGCTACGAGGCCCACGACATCGAAGTCGTCGTTGATCGGTTGGTCCCGGATCCCGACCACCGAACGCGCGTCGGCGAGAGCATTGAGACCGCGCTCAAGCAAGGAGCCGGTTCGGTGACGATTCTTTCGGAGCGTCCCGACGGCGGCTGGGACGAATCGCGGTTCAGCGATCGCCTCGCATGCCCGGCGCACCCGGCGTGTTCGCTGGAGGAAATCGAACCGCGGCTCTTCTCCTTCAATTCGCCCCATGGGGCGTGTCCCGCGTGCGCGGGGCTCGGGATGCTCGATGAGTTCGAGATGGATCTCGTCGTCCCCGATCCAAGCCGGACGATGGCGGAAGTTCCGATCGCTCCGTGGCGCAGTAGCGGGAAGCAACTGGCGCTGTGGTATGGGCGACGCTTGCGGAAGTTCTGCGCCAAGGTTGGCGTCGAGGTGTCGACCCCCTTCCGGGACCTTCCCGAACGCGCCTCGCGGATGTTGCTCACGGGCACGACCGCAGCCGACACGGCGGAGTTCGGCATCCGCTTCGAGGGCGCCCTGCCAACGCTGCGCCGCCGTTACCGTGAGACCGAGAGCGAGTTCGTGCGCGAGTGGCTTCGCGCGTACACGCGCAGCTCCCGCTGCGCAGCCTGCGGCGGACGGCGACTTCGATCCGAAGCTCTCGGGGTTGTCCTTGGGTCACCCGGCGAGGCGATGGACATCTCGGCGCTCACCGCGCTCTCGATCGAGCGCGCTCAGGCCTTCGTCGCAGGCCTCCGACTCGGTCCATCCCACGCCACGATCGCGGCGCCCATCCTCAAGGAAGTTCGGGCCCGACTTGGCTTCCTCGACGCGGTCGGACTTGGCTACCTCACTCTCGACCGCAGTGCGTCCACACTCTCAGGTGGTGAGGCGCAACGGATCCGGCTCGCCACTCAGGTCGGGTCGGGACTCGTGGGCGTCTGCTATGTGCTCGACGAGCCAACCATCGGTCTGCACCAGCGAGACAACGACCGCCTCATCGGCACGCTGCGCCACCTCGCGACAATCGGGAACACCGTCATCGTCGTTGAACACGACGAGGACACGATCCGCGCCGCCGACCACATCGTCGATGTCGGTCCCGGGCCGGGCTGCCACGGAGGAACCATCGTCGCCCAGGGTGCGCTCACCGACATCGAGGCGGTACCCGCGAGCCTCACAGGCCAGTACCTCACGCGAGTGCGTGGGGTCACCATCCCGAAGAGTCGTCGATCGCTCACCGAGGCAAACGCAATCCGCGTTCGCGGTGCACGGCAGAACAACCTGAAGTCCATTGATGTCTCGTTCCCCCTTGGCGGATTTGTGTGCGTCACCGGAGTGTCTGGCAGCGGCAAGAGCACGCTGGTGACGGAGATCCTCCTCAAGGCCGCGCAACGACGCCTCCACCAGGGCAAGGAGTTGCCAGGAGCACACGACTCGATCGACGGCCTGGAGGCCATCGACCGTGTCATCGAGGTTGACCAGTCGCCGATCGGACGAACGCCCCGTTCCAATCCCGCCACCTACACCGGGATCTTCGACGAGATCCGAAAGGTGTTCACGAGGGTCCCTGAAGCTCGGCTCAGGGGATATGAGCCGGGACGGTTTTCATTCAATGTCAAGGGCGGTCGTTGCGAGACATGCCAGGGTCAGGGGGTCACCCGCGTGGAGATGCACTTTCTCCCCGATGTCTTCGTGGAGTGCGAGGCGTGTCATGGGGCGCGCTACAACCGAGAGACGCTTGAAGTCCGCTATCGAGACCGGAGCATCGCCGCCGTCCTGGGCATGACCATCGAGGAGGCGTGTACTTTTTTCGAAGCGCACGGGCGCATCGCACGGATGCTTGAGTGCCTCAATGCGGTCGGACTCGGCTATATGCAGTTGGGACAAGCCTCCACGACGATGTCGGGCGGCGAGGCCCAGCGGATCAAACTCGCGGCGGAGCTCGGCGTGGCGTCGTCAGCGCGAACGCTCCATGTCCTCGATGAGCCAACGACCGGCTTGCACTTCGCCGATGTGCATCGGCTCCTCGATGTCCTGCAGCGGCTCGCTGATGCCGGCAACACCCTTGTTGTCATCGAACACAACCTGGATGTC
>SXGS01684826.1_pt1 | contig 20379 bp, 12 predicted proteins | sample 3174681 | NCBI WGS metagenome assembly SXGS01 (sample SAMN11356861, study PRJNA531348) | freshwater metagenome | isolation source: freshwater sample F1-80 | place: China: Fuxian Lake, Yuxi | collected 2017-12-25 | reverse complement strand
TGGCCGCGGGCGGGGTTATGATGGTGATTCCTTCCTACCTCTACCATGATGACCAAATGCATGACATCGTGCTGATCGGCGAACTGCTCGCGATCGCGGCGATCGTCATGAGCCTCATGTTCGTCGTGTGCGACCTCGGACGGCCTGATCGATTCTGGCACCTGCTGCCCGGGTTGGGTCGATTTAACTTCCCTGTATCGATGCTCACTTGGGATGTCATCGTTTTGAACGGTTACCTGCTGCTGAACCTTCACATCTGCGGCTACTTGCTTTACATGCGCTTCCTGGGCCGCAGGCCGGATCCCAAGTGGCACGTGCCATTCGTTTTCCTATCCATCCTATGGGCCATTTCAATCCACACCGTGACAGCCTTCCTTTACTGCGGGCTCGGCAGCCGCCCCTTCTGGAACACCGCCTTGCTCGCTCCGCGGTTTCTCGCCAGCGCGTTCGTGTCAGGCCCCGCCTTTATCGTCATCGCCATCCAGGTCATCCGCCGGGCGATCGGCCAACATTTTGGTGACGGCCCCATCCACACTCTTGTCAACATCATGCGCGTCACCATCTTGATCAACTTGTTCATGCTCGGGTCCGAGGTCTTTGTCGAGTTCTACACCGGCGGCACGCATACGTCAGCAGCGCACTATCTCTACTTCGGCATCCACGGGCACAATGCACTCGTTCCCTGGATCTGGTCCTCTGTAGCCATGACTCTCACAGCCGCGTTGTTGCTCCTGAATCCCGCAGTGTTCCGCCGCTCATGGATGATGAATCTCGCGTGCGTGCTGGCCTTCATCGGTATTTGGATCGAAAAAGGCATGGGCATGATTCTCCCCGGTTTCGTTCCGTCCGTTCTTCATGAAATCGTGGAGTACTCACCCAGCCTGTTGGAATGGAAAGTCACGGCCGGCATCTGGGCACTGGGCCTGATGCTCTATACCTTGGCCATCAAAATCGCGATCAACGTATTTCGCCGCTCGCCGCTCGCGGTCAAAACGCCCGCAGGCAATCTCAGTTCACAGCCGCTTGCCACCTGAAATGTTCATCAGCGGACTCGTTATCACCCTGAAGCCGGATCCCGAACTCGCGGATCAGGCCTTCGCGACACTCAGCGCCCGCCCGGAGTTCGTGCTGGGCGGACGCCAAGGCCGATGGCTTCCCGCCGCCATGGAAACCAGCGGGGAAGCCGAAAGCCGTGACCTTCATGAATGGCTTTGCACTCTCTCAGGAGTGGAGTTCGTCGACGTGGCATACATCCACTTTGATGCAGATAATACCGCCGAAATCCGGCAGCCGAGGTGAACCATGAGCATGGACCGCAGACAGTTTGTCAAACTATCCGCCTTGGCGGCGGCAGGCGCCGTGGCCGCCCAGCGGGCGGGCGCCGCGACGTTAGCGCCAACCGCCGACTCGACCAACCACGACGGCATCGCTTGGCACAAAGCCCCATGCCGTTTTTGTGGCACCGGCTGCCATGTTCGCGTGGGCGTGAGAGACGAAAAAGTCGTGGCTATTGAAGGCGACCAACTGGCCGATGTGAACAAGGGGTTGCTGTGCGTCAAGGGTTACCATGTAGGTCTCGCCCTTTACGGCAAAGACCGGTTAACCCAACCGCTCCTGCGCAGGAATGGAAAACTCGAACCCGTTTCCTGGGACCTCGCCATAGAGACCATGGCCCTTCGTGTGATGGCTGCACCAGACAAATTCGCCATCTACGGCTCCGGCCAGTGGACCATTCCCGAGGGTTATGCGGCTAACAAGCTGATGAAAGGAGGCCTCTCGAACAATCACATCGACCCAAACGCCCGCCTTTGCATGGCGAGCGCCGTGACAGGATACCTATCCACTTTCGGAGTCGATGAACCCGCGGGATGCTACGATGACCTCGACAAATGCGATGTCCTGATCATGTGGGGCAACAACATGGCGGAAATGCATCCGGTTCTCTTCAGCCGTGTCATCGATCGGCGCTCGCGCGGCGAGAAGGTGATGATCATCGACATCGGAACGCGCCGGACGCGAACAACAGATTTTTCGGATCATTACCTGGAGTTCAAACCGCAGAGCGATCTCGCGATTCTGAACGGCATCTCGCATTTGTTGATCAAGAACGGAACCTACCACGCGGAGTTCGTACAACGATTTTGCAACTTTCGGCAGGCGCCAAAGAATCCCTCCGCCGGGCCTCTGGCGCCGCTCTTGGGAGATGCGATGACTTTTGAAGATTTCAAGATCGCCCTCGAACCCTACACTCCCGAGCATGTGGAAAAAATCTCGGGAGTTCCAGCGGCGAAGATCCGCCTCCTGGGAGAGTTGTTCGGGCGCAAAGACATCCGCATCACGAGCGTTTGGTGCATGGGTTTCAACCAACACACCCGTGGCACAAACGTGAATCGACTCTGCCATGGAGTGCATCTCCTCAGCGGCCACTTCGGGAAACCTGGAGACGCCCCCACTTCCTTGACAGGCCAGCCGAGCGCCTGCGGCACGGCGCGCGAGGTGGGAACTTTGTGCCATTTGCTGCCAGGCGGCCGACTGGTCGCCAATCCAGATCATCGCAAGGAATCCGAGCAATTCTGGAACCTTCCCGAAGGCCGCATCAATCCCAAGATCGGACATCACACGGTGCTCATGTTTGAAAAGTTTTGCACCCCGGCCGCCCAGGGAGGTGATATCGCAACACTGTGGGTGCAAGTGACCAATCCCGGCCAATCGTTGCCAAATTTGCATAAACTGTTCAAAGCGAAAAAGGGGTTGCAGGATAAATTCCTGATCGTTTCGGATGTCTACCCCACGGCAACCACCGAGTTGGCCGACCTCGTGCTCCCCTCCGCCATGTGGGTGGAGAAGAATGGCATGTTCGGAAACTCGGAACGGCGGACACAGCAATGGTTCAAAATGGTCCCTCCACCGGGCGAAGCCCGTGACGATTGTTGGCAAACCATCGCGCTGGCGCGCCAGCTTTTCGATCTCGGCCACCCCGGCATGAAGGACAAGGACGGTAAATTCCTTTTTTCTATCAAGAACGAAGCTGGGCAGGAAACGCCTATCTGGGAGTGGAACCGCTACTACGAGGTGAATGTCGATAAGGCTCTCTTCGAGGAATACCGCCCTTTCACTAGGCTGAAGCACAAGGATCTCGCGCCTTACGACGAATACGTCAAAGCCCGCGGCCTTCGATGGCCCGTAGTCCGCCAAACCAGCGGCACGTGGCGCGAGACCAAATTCAGATTTTCAGAATTCGACGATCCCTATGTAAAAAAGAACACGGAAATTCAGTTCTACCACTCCGTGACAAAGGACGACAAAGCTCTCATCTGGTTCGCACCTTACGAAAAAGCCGCGGAAGAGCCGGATGTCGAGTATCCGTTCTGGCTTTGCACCGGCCGTGTTTTGGAGCATTGGCACACGGGAACCATGACGATGCGAATCCCCCAACTTCGCGGCGCCATGCCGCACGCGTACGTCGAAATGCATGCCGCGGACGCCGCCGAGCACGGATTCTCAAATGGTGAAATCATTCAGGTAAAAACGAGGCGAGGCGCCGTGAAACTGCCCGTATGGATCGATGGCCGCGCCAGGGTTTCCCGGGGATCGCTTTTCATTCCTTTTTTTGATCAACGATTGCTGGTGAACGATCTCACCCTGGGCGAGATCGATCCGATCTCAAAGGAACCTGACTACAAGAAGTGCGCGGCGGCGGCGGCCAAAGTGCTCACGAACTCCCCTCTGACTCCGAATTCCACGACGCAGACCCTGTGAATCATCCGAGCCCCGGAACATTTCAAAAAGGCGCCAAGGTCGTCACCGCCATTTTGCTGACAGCCTCGGTGAGCGGCTTTTTCATGGGTTTGCGGCAGACCGGTTCGCAAATCAGCATGTCTGGTCCTGTCTCTCTGGTGGGTCCGGACCACCAAAACCACGCCTTTGCCACCACGAACTGGGTGCCACTGGCGGTGTCTTATTCAACTCAGGATTGGCGCAAAGCGGGCCCAAACGGGAATTGGCAAAGCCACTTGTCATCCCTCGTTCGGACACCACCCAAGAACCCAGCACCCACCGCGCTTGCCTCCGAGCCCGCACGCGCCATCGCGATGTCGGAACGCGCCTCCCGTCGCGCGTTTGAGGGCGCGCCTCCAGTTATTCCGCACCCTGTGATACAAGATTCCTCCGCCGCCTGCCTCGCTTGCCACGGCCCCGGACTGGCGGTGAAAGACAAGGTCGCCGCAAAAATCAGCCACCCTCACTTCGCGAATTGCACACAATGCCACGTAACAGCGGGTGGCCCGGGATTCAAACCCTCGACCACGCAGTTGACAGATCCTATCGCCGCCAACCGATTCGTCCCCCCTCCCGCCCCAGTGGCGCGGGCCAAGCCGTGGCCGCAAGCGCCGCCAACCATCCCCCACAGCACCTTCATGCGCGGCGATTGCCTGAGCTGCCATGGGCCTCTCGGACACGTAGGATTGCGCACCCAACACCCGGAACGATTCTCTTGCATGCAGTGTCATGTTGCCGACGCAAAATGGGATCTACACAGCTTCTCGACGTCCGCAAATCGAGGATGGATCGAAACGACAGATTCTCGAATCACGGCGGGCGTCGCGTTCACAAAATGAATTTCAAGCATGAACACATCGGACCGAGGCCGTGCTTTTTCGAGCTTGGAACAACACGAAGGCTGACCGGAGAAACCACGAATGCCGACAAATACGGTTGGCTTGCTCAACTTGAGCCGTGACTAGGCAACACTCGGTAGGACAGCGCTGCCGCGCATCCGTGATTGTGTAGGGTCAGATTACAGATCTACCCAATTTTCAATGGCCGCAGGGTCGTGAGAAAAACGGGAGGCCGCGAAATAACCCGCCGCACTGTGCCATCCAGGCTGCGCGGCAACGCAGCTCTGCCTTTTGCTGAATGGTGACGGCTCAGAAAGGCAGTTGCCGAAGTCGAATCTTCGCAAGATACTCGCGCAAATTCGCCTTGGGCAACTGCCGTTTTAGGGTTGAAGCATCAAGAGATGAACGTTTCATCCCCCGTCGCCCAGCCCTTGAATCACTCTTACCTTACACGAACCACAGCACTCGCCGACGAATGAACTCCGAAGAAATTACCCCAGCGCCATCCCCGAGTGGGGAGCAGCAAAAACTGCCCGACCTCAACACGACGATTCTCAACATCGGTGAAGTCGAACAGCTCCTGAGCGACATCGAGCAATTTGCGCAAGTCACCGAGATCATTCCAAAATTCGCCGCTCGAGACCACGTTCAAGACACATCAAGCATCACGGTGCAGCAGGCTCGGGAGCTCCTCGCCTCACGCGGCGTGCGTGGGCTCCAACTGCGCTACCGCTACGAGAACGCCGACTGGTGGGACACCCTCATGGTTTCCGGCGACAGGTTCCGTGTGGTTCGCATCCGGCACGACTTTGACCTCAACGAACGTCCCAGCGACCTCCCTCGGTGATGAGTGAGCATCAACCCTAGAAAAGAAGGGGCGATTCGTTGCAAGAAAATCGCTTTCCAGTGCGCCGCGTGATCGAAATCGCCGGTTCAGGCCAGGATTTTTTTAACCACTTCTCCGTGCACGTCCGTCAGGCGGTAATCCCGTCCTTGGAATCGATAGGTGAGCCTTTCGTGATCGAACCCGATGAGGTGCATGAGCGTGGCTTGCAAGTCATGGACATGCACCTTGTCGGTCGCCACGGAGAAGCCCAATTCGTCGGTCTCCCCGTAAGTCATGCCGCCCTTGATTCCGCCTCCGGCCATGAAGATCGAGAAACAATCTGGATAGTGGTCTCGGCCGAGCAGTTTTCCACCAGCGGTGCGTCCTTCTCGGAACGGTGTGCGTCCAAACTCGCCACCCCAGACGATCAACGTTTCATCCAGAAGACCACGCTGCTTTAGGTCCTCGATCAACGCCGCCACTGGTTTGTCCGTTTTCTGGAACTTTCGGGTTAAGCCTCCCCGAATGTCTTCGTTCTCCCCGGTTCCATGAAAATCCCAACCCCAATCAAAGAGCTGAACGTAGCGCACTCCTTGCTCCACCAGCCTGCGGGCAAGGAGGCAATTATTAGCGAAGCTGGCCTCGCCGGGCTGGGCGCCATAGGCGTCCAACGTGGCCGGAGCCTCACGCCCAATATCCATCACTTCAGGAACAGACACCTGCATCCGGTAGGCCAACTCATATTGAGCGATCCGCGTGGCCGTTTCCGGGTGCCCTAGTTCCTTCGATTGGATCTCATTCAATTCCCGCAGCGTGTCCAAAGTTTGTCGTCGGAGCGATCGATCGATTCCTGGAGGATCTGAAACATAAAGCACCGGATCCCCCTTTGACCGGCATTGAACTCCCTGGAAAACCGACGGAAGAAATCCGCTGCCCCAACCGCTTTGTCCCGCGCTCGGCTGCACGCCGCTCGAGATCAACACCACGAAACCCGGCAGATTCTCGTTTTCAGTACCCAGCCCGTACGTCACCCAAGAACCCATGGACGGCCGCCCCTGCCTCGGAGATCCCGTATAAAGGAGAAGTTCAGCGGGCGCGTGATTGAACTGGTCCGTGGTCATGGAACGAATCACACACAATTCGTCGGCAACACGGTGAAAATTCGGCACCGCATCGGACATCCAAATACCCCCCTGCCCGTGTTGGGTGAAGGTTCGAGGAGTGCCCATCAGTTTGGGAACTCCCGACGTGAACGCAAAGCGGCGCCCTTTCAAAATTTCATCGGGACAAGGCTGCCCATCCCTTTTCACGAGCTCGGGCTTGTAGTCAAAAATGTCCAGATGGGGAGGCGCTCCGGACATGTGAAGATAAATCACATGCTTTGCCTTCGGCGCAAAATGGGGTCGCTTGGGCGACAATGGATTCACCGGATGCTCCGCGGAAACACTGCCATGTGCCTTAAGCAAGTTTCCCAAGGCTAAAGCGCCAAGGCTAAAACCGCCAGCTTGCCGAAGAAAAATGCGCCGCGTGATGCCTCTCAACCGATCAATGTGAAGCTCGTGCATAATGGTTTTCGACTCTCCTTCGTTAGCGCTTCATCAAAGTCTCGTCCAGGTTCAAAAGCATATTGGCGATGACGGTCCAGGCAGCGAGTTCTTTCGGATCGTTCTTGGATGTCTTCTTGATGGCAGCAAAAGCAACCGTCTTCTCCGCTTTCTCCACGCTCTCCCCATAACTCGCCGTGGCTTGATTCAGGAGAGCGAGCATTTTGGAAGTCTCGGATTCTGAGGGCCAACGTGCCAGACAAAGCCTAAAACCAAACCGAAGGCGATCCGTCGATAAACCGCCGTTCTGAATCATCCGCCTGGCCAAACCGTTTGCCGCTTGAAGATACACAGGATCGTTAAGGGTCACAAGCGCTTGCAACGGTGTGTTAGTGCGGTTCCGCCGCAGGGTGCAGACCTCACGATTCGGCGCGTCGAAAGTCGACATGGAAGGATACGGGCTCGTGCGACGCCATTCCGTGTAAAGACCCCGGCGAAAACTGTCCTCGCCGTCGCTGGTTTGCCAGTCAATAGAACTTCCAAACGCGGCCGACAAACCAGAACTGGGCCTCGGCGGTTTCACGGACGACCCCCCAATTTTCGGGCTCAGCAAACCACCCAGGAACAAGGCCTGATCCCGCACCATCTCGGCTGTAAGCCGGAACCGAGCCCCCCGGGCCAGCAATCGATTATCCGGATCGCGCTCGAGTAGTTCGGGCGTGACTTTGGATGACTGCCGGTAAGCAGCGGAACTCACCAATAATTTAATGAACCTCTTGAGATCCCAGCCTTTCGCAACCAACTCCGTTGCCAGCCAATCCAGCAACTCCTGATTGAAAGGCAATTCCCCCTGAGAACCAAATTCCTCGCTCGTGCGAACAATGCCTATTCCAAACAGTTGTTCCCAAATTCGGTTGGCCATCACGCGCGCTGTCAGTGGGTTGTTTTCCTCCACCAGCCATTTGGCGAGAGTCAAGCGGCTTCGCGGCGCTCCCTCGGGCAGTGGATGAAAGACCGCAGGGACCCCCTCCTTCACTTCATTTCCGAGACTCATGAAATCTCCTCGGAATTGAATCTGGGTTTTGCGCCGCTTATCCGCGGCCAACTCGCGCAGGATGGGAACTGTGTTGGATTTGATCGACGCCAATTCTGCGCTCGCCGCCGCCAACCGATCCCGTTCTCCTTGCAATCCAGGCGCGACAAACCTCACATAATGGGCCGTCATGGCCTCCACATCCGGCTCGCTCCGCTCGGAAATCGCGGTCGACAAAATACGAAGCACATCGCCCGGAGTTTTCGCGAACGGTTTCAGCCGCTGATCCGAGGCCGTCAACACTTTGAAAGACAGCACCGGAGGCGGCTCCCCGTCCGAAACCACGCGCAATCGCAAGGACAGCCTCCCCGCCGGCACGACGGCTTCAGCCCGGTCAGCCAACAGTGTCAAGGAAGCCATTCGTTCCGAGGCCGAAGGAATCACCCATCCCGGCTTGTCCGCTTCCCCGGATTCGGCAAGAATGGCGCTCAAATCCGCTCCCGGGGCTCCATCCCCAAACGCTGAGGTGAATTGGACTGGGCGCGATCCGTCTATCACCCAATCGCCGTTCGGTGAAGGGGATTCCTTGATTTTCCTCTCCCAAATCACTTCCCTCTTATCGTTGAGCAGGATCACTCTGAAATCACTCAGCCGCTTCGAAGTGTCACCATCTGTTCTGTTCCAAATCGCAATCCGTCTCACATCACGAGGCGATTTCAAATCCACTTCCCACCAAGGATCGTCAGAAGCCTTGGTATGGGTCGTGGAACGTGCATTGACAAAGTGACCATCCGTGTTGCCATCGATCGCGAGGCGGGCGGGCCCATCCGAGTCAGTGCTGCTTTGAGAGGCTTCACCCATGCCGGCGATATTCTCCTTGGGCGCGAAGATTTGGACCTCGGCGAGGGAAAGAATCTTGTTCTTGCCAGGTAATTCCACGCGCACGAATCGTCCCCCGATGCTCTGCTGGGGGTGGGGAGCCAAAGCGGCGGAAACACGAGAGATCATCAACTTTCCGCCAACCAGTCCGTCCTCTCCGGAACGGCTTCGGTTCGGTCGAGCAGGCACTTCAATTCGCACCCCGCTCAGTTGGTTCGATGCGAAAGGAAGCTCGACGGAATAAATATCAACCGCTTTCCCTTTGTGCACGACAAAGCCGTCCCGACCCGTGGAAAGAGTCGCTTCCCGCGAATGCTTTATTTGGTCGGGTTTGGCCGTGCCCCATGAAACATCCGACGGAAAACTTCGCGCCCAAGCCGCGGTCTGCTCTCGAAGCTCGGGTGTCGGAGTGCCCAACGATTTGTTGAGTATGGCGATCTCTTCCTCCAAACGGCCGCGCTGCTTCTTTTGAGCCGACGTGAAGAACGAGTGAACTGGCGCCTCATCAAAACGATCCGCGTCCTCCGTGTTGTTCAAAAAGGCGTAGAAACGGAAGTACTCCTCCTGCGACAAAGGATCGTATTTATGGTTGTGGCATTGGGCACAGGCCATCGACGTTCCCATCCAGACCGCAAAGGTCGTGTTGACTCGATCCACGATCGCCGCGTTGCGAAATTCTTCGTCGTTCGTCCCGCCTTCGCTGTTGGTCATCGTGTTGCGATGAAAGGCCGTCGCCATCAACTGCTCCTCGCCCGGCTCTGGAAGGAGGTCACCCGCGATCTGCTCCAGCGTGAATTGGTCAAACGGCTTGTTTCGGTTGAAGGCGTCTATGACGTAATCTCGGAACCCCCAGATCGATCGCAGGGGATCATCCGCGTAGCCCGCAGAATCGGCATAACGAGCCAGATCCATCCACAACTGGGCCCAGTGTTCCCCATAGCTTTCTTTCCGCAAGAATCGGTCCACGAGCCTCTCGTAGGCGTCAGTGCCTTCGTCGGACAAGAATTGATCAACTTCTTCAAGTGTGGGAGGCAACCCCGTCAAGTCGAGAGCCAGGCGACGAACCAAGGCGCTCCGATCGGCCTCGGGCATGGGTGAAAGACCTTCCCGCTCCAACCTTGAAAGGATGAAATAATCCACCGTATTGCGCGGCCAAACGGTATTCTTGACCACTGGCGTTGTCGGCCTCGTTGGCTTCGTGTAAGCCCAGTGAACGGCATACGGAGCACCTTGCTCCACCCACCGCTTCAGCAGCTCGATTTGCTCGCGATCAAGCCGCTTCTTGCCTGCCTTCTGAGGAGGCATCAACTCGTCCACATCAGAATGAGTCACGCGGGCTAAAAGCTCGCTTTGCGAAGGTTGCCCTGGAACGATTGCCTTGGCTCCCGACTTAGCCGGCTTCAATGCTTCGTCCCGAATGTCCAGGCGCAAAGCCCCTTTCCTCTCCGCGGGATCAGGCCCATGGCACTGAAAACAGTTCTCGCTCAGAATCGGCCGTATCTGCCGGTTGAAGTCTACCTTTCCACCCGCACCCTCCGCTCTTGTTTCCGCGTTCGCGCTCGCGACAAAGCAAACCCATCCGATCATCCAAAGTCGTGAAACGACCCCGGCCACGCATCCCACCTTCCGAAACGCCGAACGTAAACGTGCATCGGCTGGAACCGTTCGCAATATCATTTCCATGTTGGCGCGATTAACCGTGGGACAAAATCCGGTGCGCATGGACGGCAATCACCGGCTTTTCGCAAGCAGGGGCACAGAAGTTGTGAATCTTGGGCTAGCATCAACGCCCAGGCGAATTGGTCTGGCCTTGTCCGAAAATGATAAAACCAGAAAACCCTCCTCCGAATCCACCGGCGTTCAAGACATAACCGGCGTCCAACGCTTTCTCGATTCGGAGCTTCGCCTCGCTGAGATGCGCTTTCGAATAGGCGTCCAGATTGTCCTTCCGCATATTCAGGGCCTTGCCAAGCTTGGCGCTGAGTTCCCGCAGATTCATGAGCGCCAGATTAGCGATGGGCTTGTGCGACGATTGCCCATAGGAACTGGGCATGCTCAAATCTATAAGCCGTTCCACATACTCCCGCTGCAGATTTCGCCTGAGGCTCGAGATCAGCGGCTCACGATCGGTGGACTTTTTATCTTCTTTTTCAAGCTCTGACCAAATCTCCTTTTCGACAACCGCAAGCACCTCGGGAATAGTAATCATGTCCTCCTTGGACGGCGTGCGGAACTCGTTGTCATACACGCGGCCTAAGGTGTCTGGATTGAGAACTCGCGTCAGAACGGTCGCTTGGACACCCATGATCTTGTCATGCACCGGCCATGTCGCGGGCTCGAACGCGGCCCGGAAGTCGTCCAGCCACTTGTCCACGGTCATCTTGCGAAGCAAATCGGTCGAAAGGCCGTAGGCTTCGTCTCGGAATGCGGTTTCGATCAGAAATGCGAGTGCCTCTCTCTGTTCCTTCACTGGAACCACTTCCACGGGTGCTCGACCGCCCTTCTCACTCTTCTTGTCACGGTTCACAAAGGCCCCTCCCAACCAACCAGACATGAAACTCAACGCCCTGGTCTGCACCGCGAGGGTCATCTCATACGCATAACGAGCGCGAGACCAGCTCTGGCCTTCTTTCACAAATTTGTCCAGTATTCGGGAACGGTGGAACTGCGCCAATTCCATCTGTTTTCGCGCGTAATTAAGGGGGTCAGCCCCAAAGTCGTAACGCCGCGCCAAGGGATCCGGACCCATCGTGTCTTCATCGGTGGCGTATTGCAGGTCCGGCTCGGCGGACCGTGACAGAATCTTCTTAAGATCCTCCGCCTTGTCGCTCGAAGTGTAACCATATTCAATAGCCCAAAAGTCGTACGGCCCGATGTCGATCATTCCATAATCCCCCTGCTTCTCCTTATCCTGCCAATCGTGCATGTTGACGGGGAGATAATCCATCACGGAACCAGCGAACGGCTTCTTCCCCTTCACTTCGGCGCTGTTCAGCTTCTCCATCGTATAAATGCTGGATGCCTTGAAGTTGTGCCGCAAACCCAGTGTGTGCCCGACTTCGTGAGCCACCAATTCAGCGATGAGAGGCCCCACGAACCATTCCGGCACCCCGTCCAGCAAATCCTTCGGATCCTCTTTCTTGACCGCCTCTTTGCCCTCATCCTTGGACTTCCCTTTATCTTTGCCCTTGTCGGCGTCCTTTTTGTTGTCCTTATCCTTTTCTTTATCTTTATCCTGAGGCGCTTCCTGACCATCGCTTTTCTTTTTATCTTTGTCCTTGTCGCTTTCCTTTTTTGACTCCTCAGCAGCCTCGCCGCCGTCTTGAGCGGCCAAAGCGTCATTGTGCAGCGCGAATGAAAACCTGATCGCCGCCAAGTCCAAGGACTTGCACTCCGCCGCTCGGCAAAAGCCATTGAATTGGCTGGTTCTTCCCACAAGGCCGTCAAAATCGTTGTTCCCAACCAGGGTGGGATCCACGGCCGCCATCTCGTGCCCTCCGAAGGCCTGGGCGCCCCGGGCCATCAAGAAGGCGACAACCGAATCGCGGTTTGAAGGGTCCGCCAAACGAACACGCGGATCCCACTGGGGCCGGCCTTGCAGCCATGCGAGCGTGGCGGGACTCATTCCCTCCATGGCCAAGCTCGGAAGCACTTCGTTAAACTGTTTCCAATAGTGCCGAATCCAGCCGTCCGTCAACACGATGTCCGCATCCAGAATCTGACCCGTGAGTGGATCCACGCGGCTCGGGCCAATGGCGGTGCCGATGTTGTTGTTCAGCCACCGCACAAAATTGTAACGGACGTCCTCCGGATTCTTCTCCATGTGCGCCCCGGTCGCCGCATCTTGGTAGTAAATCTCGATCGCGTTCGCGAGTCCGACTTTTTCGAATGCCTTGTTCCACATCAAAACCCCTTCGCGCACCCAGCGGCGATAACGAATCGGCGTGGTCGACTCAATATAGAAAACGATCGGGTTCTTAGGAGGACTAACCTTGATGTTCGGATCCGCCTTTTCGAGATGCCACCGGTTAATGTAGCGCACTTTGTTCTCCTCGGCTTGGTATTTTCCAAGGTCCGCGAAGCTCGTGGTGAAATAGCCGACGCGCTCGTCCGCCAACCGAGTTCGATAAGCCGGATTTGGGACGATCTCGCTGATGGAATAGTGCAGTGATTTCATCACCCCGCTGGACATCGGCAACTCGAAGGCGAGTTCCACGTTGCCCGGGAACGCCTTGGCGGTCTTGATCGTCGCCAGCGCGGTCTTCGCGCCAGCGGCCATGGGACCGAAGAACTTGGACGCTTCGGCGACCAATAGCGCGTCCATGTCAATCACAGGCCCTTGACCGGGAACAAGCGCCAAGATCGGGACATCCACAATCACTCGGTCGGTAAACAGCCGTTGCACGCTGGCCTTCGATTCCGCTTCGCCCGTCGATCGCACCTCCAACTGCGGCGTCATCAGCACAAGACGTTTGTCAATTCTCTTCCAGTAAACGTACATGTCCCCGGCCTGCAGACCCGCGAAGCGCTCTCCACTCGCAACGGTCAAAGCGATGAAGAACTTCTTGAACTCAAATTTCTCGGGAAAAACGGCCAGCATTTGGTTGTCTTTGCGGCGCACCCAGATTTGCAACAGGCTGGGCACCTTGTCGATTGAGGACACGACTTGCTCGTAGTCTCTCAACACCTCGGTATGCGGCGGGAAATCGGGCCTCCTTTCGGCAGAAACGGGCGTCGGGGAGGTGGCCGGATCTGGTTGCGCGGCGCTCAACATTCCAGATCCAAGCCCAACCAGCGCGAGGCAAAGAGATCCTATGAGATGCCTACCCTTTGCCGCGCCCGCTCGAAACCTTGGAACCCCGGGCTCCAAAAGCTCGGCTCCCATTGGGTCCGCTTTCGTGAAAGGTTGCCGGAATTCACGCCGTGCCATCCAAAAGGTGGCCCATCTGCTGGGGAAAAAAGGGATGTTGATCACGATTCGAAACGTATCCACTCGGGTGATTTCGGACAAGCAAAAAGCCGACGTCTCACCAGTCCACAACCGAGCCGTCCTGCTCGTCGTAAGTCTCGCGATTGCGCCAGTCGTGGCCAATCTTGTCCGCCAATTTCTGCTCGTCGAGTTCGATTCCCAAACCAGGACCCGTCGGAAGGCTCAAATACCCCCCCTCAACTTTGAACGGCTGCTTCAGGTAACCCTCTCCAAGACTCACTTGTTCCTGGCACAAAAAGTTTGGAATCGAGGCCGCTAACTGGACGCCACAAGCGAGTGATATCGGCCCCAATGGGTTATGGGGCGCCATCGTTGCGTAAGACGCCTCGGCCATGCCCGCGATCAGCCGCGCCTCCATGATCCCACCCGCATGACACAAGTCAGGCTGCAAGATGCTGGCGGCGCCTTTTTCTAAAATCTCACGAAAACCCCATTTCGTGAAAATCCTCTCGCCCGTGGCAATCGGGAGATGGGTCCCCCGCGCTATTTCCGCCATCACATCCACGTTCTGGCATTGGACGGGCTCCTCAATAAACATCGGTTGGTATGGCTCCAGAGCTTTGATCAGCAACTTGGCATTCTGCGGGCTAATCGCACCATGAAAATCGATGCCGATATCGGCATCCTTGCCTCCCGCGTCTCTCAGCGCGCCAAACGCCTCGGCAGCCTGCTCGACGAACTTCTTTGAGGCGACAAATCCTGAACGTGTGCTGTCCTTGACCCCCGTTTTGAATGCCGTGAATCCTTCGGCTTTCTTTTGCCTCAGAGTTTCCACCGAGTTCCCAATGTGGGCGTACACACGGACTTTGTCGCGTGTAGGGCCTCCCAGCAATTCGTAGATTGGAACCCCGAGGAGTTTCCCCTTGATATCCCACAACGCTTGTTCAATGCCGCTCAGGGCGCTCGTCAGCACCGGTCCTCCCCGATAAAACGCATGCCTGTAGATCGCCTGCCAGTGATGCACCACGTTTCGGGGATCCTTGCCGATCAGATACGGGGAGATCTCCTCAACCGCCATCGCGCAGGTTTTCGCTCTCCCTTCCAACAGCGGCTCACCCAATCCCACAATGCCGGCGTCCGTGTGGACTTTCAAAAACAACCATCGCGGCTTCACCAAGAATGTCTCGAGCTTCGTGATGCGGAGGCGCGTCTTGAACTGCGGCGGCCTGCCTTGAGCCGGTGGCAGTCCACCGTAGGGCTCTTGCGCCGGCCTCTGAACAGGCCCCACTTGGGCTTGCGCAACCGGTGTTCCCATCGCCACCAGGCCCGCGCCTCCAAAGATTTCAGCAAGAAACCCTCGCCGATTCCTTGCGGATGGCCCCGCTCTGTTGAGATGTTCTGTCGATGAAGGTTTCATGGTGTTCAACATTATTCGATATGGACGATTTCAAGGTCGATCGCCATCTCTAGCCTTGAAGAACTTGATCAAGCGGGGCAACACGAAAGCGACGCCGAGCGCCAAGGCGCAAGCAAACGAGATCGGACGCGTCACAAACGGCCAAAAACTGCCGTCACTCTTAATCAAGCCTGTCCGAAGATTCTCTTCCACCATCGGTCCTAGAATCAAGCCGAGGATGAGCGGGGGGAGGGGCACTTTCCACGCTTCCAAAAAGCAGCCTCCGATCCCCGCCGCCAGCATGATCCAAACATCAAACATGCTGTTCCTCAAGGAAAACGCCCCCACCACGGAAAAGATCAGGACCGAAACATAAACCACGGCCCTCGGAAGCTTCATCATCACGCCAAAAGCTCGTATGCCAAACCAGCCAGCGGGGATCAATAGCAACTGTGTGATCAGCGCGATCAATAGAAGCCCCTGAACTTTCGTGCCGTTCTGCTCGAAAATGAGCGGGCCCGGTTTGATATCATACATCAGGAGAGCACCTAGAGCGATGGCGGTCACTGAGTCCCCGGGAATGCCAAACACGAGCGCAGGAACCCAAGCGCCGGCCACAGCAGCGTTGTTGGCGGTGGTCGGCGCCACAACCCCCTCATCGCACCCGGTTCCAAAGCTCTCGGGTTTCTTGGACGTCTTTTGCGCCAGTCCATAAGAGGCCCAAGCCGCGATGTCAGCACCTGCCCCAGGCAACGCGCCCACGAATGTCCCCAAAAAAGATGACCTAAGAATCAGATGCCGCTGCCGCCACAATGTGGAGAAGAGTTCGACACCACTGACTTTGTGTGTGTCGCGACCCACCAGAGTCGTGCTGGATTCTTTCAGCCTCAGATTCCGGAGCACTTCCGACAGCCCAAAGAGCCCAATCATGATGGCGATAAAATCCAATCCAGACGACAGCGATGGCTGTCCGAATGTGAAACGCGCGGTCCCGCTCACGCGATCAATGCCCACCGTCGCCAACAACATGCCCAGCGCGGCCGCAATCAGGCTTCTCAACACCGGCGCCCGACTCACACTGGCCCCTACCCCCAACCCCAGTATCCCAAGCCAAAAATACTCGTAATTGCTAAATCGCAGCGCCACGCGCGCGATCTGAGGAGCTATGATGATCAATAAAATCGTTCCAATCAGCCCTCCGATGGCCGAACAATACAAATCCAGCAACAGCGCCAGCCTCCCCTTGCCCTGCTTCGCCATTTCGTGCCCGTCAAGGACTCCCGCCGCTGACGCCGGAGTGCCTGGAATGCGCAAGTACACTGCCGGAATATCCCCGGCGAAAATCGCGGTGAAACTGATCCCAAGAATCAAAGCCAACCCCGTGTTGGGATCCGGTATGTAAAATGTAAACGGAACGATCAGCGCCACCGCCATCGTTGCCGTCAATCCAGGGGTCGAACCGACGAACAGGCCAAAGGCCATTCCCAAAAGCCATGGAATCAGCACGCTGGGCTTCAGCAGCATTGGCAACGATTCAATCATCCTTCAATGCGCTCCGGGGACCAAACGAAAATCGGCTTCATGGCAGTTGAACTTTGAACAACACCACGAAAAGGAGATGAACGAGCCCCACCACGAGCGCGGCTGAGGACCCCGCGACAACGGGCCTCGCACCCAGGCGCCACATCCCCACACTCCCGAAAAGCAAAGTCGACCAAATGAAACCCATCCAAGGCAGCGCCAGAACGTAAGCCACCAACCCCAGGGCAAATCCCCTTGCCTCCGAGGGTGCGTAGTCGCCGCCTCTGATCGGGGTATCGTCCGATCCAGCGGACAACGCCCGCCGCCGCATCCTAAATGCCTCGATTCCCAGCATTCCCAACAACGCGATGCCTAAACCCAGAGGGGCCGCGTAAGGGCCCGGGTCGCGGTTCAAACCCAGCGACTCGTAACCCGCCGATCGGATGACCTTCCCCCACCTGTCCTCCTCTTCCTTCAAAAAATCCGCGAACTCTCGCGCGGATCGATATCGGATGCCGAATCCATTCTTCTTCATGAACTCGATGAACTCGGGGGATTTCACGATCTCTTCCAGGGTAGATTCGAGTTTCATGATAATTTCCCGCGGAGTCTGTTTCGGAGCCAGAACCCCCCTCCATCCAACCGCCTCGTAGGAAAACCCCTGCTCTCTGGCGGTCCGGAATTGCGGGAAATCTTCGACCCTCGCGGGCCCCATCACCGCCAGGACATCCACGCTTCCCGCATCGATTTGGGCGGCTGCCTCGGGCAAACTGCAGGCCACGGCATCAACATGCCCCCCCAATAACTCCACGAGCGCCGGGGCTGATCCCTGAGTGGGCGCCCAAATGACGTTCGTGGCCGACACACCCGCCGAAAGCATCAACCCGGACCGAGCCAAATCCCAAGCGCCACCCGTCGCCGTTCCAGACATTTTTATGTTTCCGGGCTCATCTCTCGTCGAATCCAAAAAACCGCGAAGATCCTTCCATCGAGCGCCCTTCTTGACGAAGAGGGCCGCCGCGTCCGCGTTGATCTGCGCGACAGGCTCGAAATCTCTCCAAGTCAGCTCTGAAATCCCCATCGAAGCCAAAGTACTGAGCTCAAATGTTCCAAAGACCAGCGTGCGCCCATCCGGCGGCGCGAGGGCGCCCGCCGAGTGACCGACCGAGCCTCCCCCTCCCACGCGATTCACCACGATCACCGGTTTCCCCAGCCGCTTTTGCAGACCGTCCGCGACGAATCGACCAACCCGATCGGTGCCTCCACCCGCGGCCCAAGGCACGATCAACGTGATCGAACCGTTGGGATACTCCGCCGCTTGCCGGGAATAGGACCCTCCGATCAACTTGAAGAAAGAGCTCGTGAAAAGAACCGCGACCAATACGGCGGCCCAACCTTTCGAGCGACGGTGATGCGGGATCGTATCAATTCCTTGCATCAAATGAACCTTTGCGGACCGGACTCAGGGCCTGACTGCGGTCCCATCTGGACGTCTCACAGGCTCCCAATAAGCCGGGCTCCGCGCATTCTCAATCGGATATTTCTTGGCCGCCGCCTCGTTGAAATCCACACCCCATCCCGGGGCTTCATTGACATAGGCATAGCCCTTCTTCACCGTGGGACAACCCGAGAAAACTTCCCGAGTCGGATCGTTAAATGAAATGATTTCTTGAATCCCGAAATTCGGAATGGCTAGATCCAAATGAAGGTTTGCCGCGTGCCCCACGGGACTCACATCACCCGGCCCGTGCCATGCCGACCTCACGTTGAACACCTCGGCCAAGGTCGCGATTTTTCGCGCCACGCTGAAGCCTCCGGTCTGACTCAGATGAACTCGAATGAAATCAATCAATCGATCCTTGATGAGCGGGACCCATTCGTGGGGGCTGTTAAATAACTCCCCCATGGCGATCGGCACCGTGGTCGCCGCGCGCAACTGCCTGAAATAATCGTTCGCCTCGGGAGCAACGGGATCCTCGATAAAATACGGGCGGAACCGCTCCAAATCCTTGAGCAAACGAACCGCATCGCGAGGCTCGATCCGCTCGTGAATGTCGTGAAGCAGTTCCACGTCCTCACCGAAAATCTCGCGGATGTGCTCGAACATCTTGACCGTGGCCTGGAGATAGGGCCGCGAGGCCATCACCCGATCCTGGGGCATCCCAAATCCCGCCTCCCGAAAATCCGGTGATGATGAGAGATGCTCCGATCCATAACCCCCCATTTGAATCCTAATGTGGCGAAAACCTTGTTCCATTTTGGATCGAACACTCGCCTCCAGCTCCTTGAGATCTCGACCCGTGGCATGGCTGTAACAATCCACAGCAAAGCGACATTTCCCACCCAGCAACTGATAGACGGGAAGCCCCGCGCGTTTGCCTTTAATGTCCCACAAGGCCATATCGAGACCACTCAACGCGTTGTTTAAAACAGGCCCGTTCCGCCAATACGAGCTCGTGTAAGCGTTCTGCCACAGATCCTCGATATTGTCCGGATCACGGCCCTTCGAAAAAGGATCCAGGAAATCGTTGACCGCCGCCAGCACGGGTGATGGCCTCTGTGTGTACGTCGCGCATCCAAGACCATACAGCCCCTGGTCGCTGGTCTCGACCCTCACCACAATCAAGTTGACCCCAGCCGGTCTGAGAGCGAATGCGCGGACCTTGGTGATTTTCAATGGGGCCGAGCCTCGGCCGGATTTCTCCACCGCATCCGCGGCGCGCGACTCGCCCCGCGCCATGAGTCCCAACGCGCCACCAGCAATTCCCAGTCCCAGGTTTCCCAGCCAATCACGACGGTTCAAGTGGCACCTATTCATAGTCAGCTCTCTTTTGTTTCCCGAACACTCTGTCAGAAACCCCGTCCATCCCTCTCTCAGTTTCGTGCCCAAAAGCGGCAATTGGCCCAGGCGAATCTTCCCTAATTCCAGGCGATCCAGGCACTCCGACTCATTCACCAGTTCCACCTTGGATTTGCCTCGTTCGGCCTCATGCCTTCCTCATCCAGGATTTATGCCAATCTTCACCATGTCCAACCGCCGTTCGTAGGCTGATAGTTGCGGAACGTAGCGCGTGAACTGCATCAGGACGCCAGCGACGATCCTGGAAGATTCACCGCCTTGAGCTCGTCGGGAATTGGACGAAGGGTAATGGAGAGCTTGGGTGGAAGGCAATCTCAACCTTCGAAAACGCGCCATGGCGGCGCTAGACAAACCAAATGAGCGCCAGGTTGACGTAGCCCGCCGCGAGCACATCGTCCGCTGTCACTCCCCATCCTCCCGGAAGCCGCTGGCTTCCATTCACCGGCCACGGCTTCCAAATGTCGAATACGCGAAACAGGAAAAAGACCCCCGCCAACAACAGGATCTTTCCTGGCGCAAAGATATCCGGAATCCCAGGAAATTCGCCGGACCGGCGCCATTCCAGCATCAACCAACCCGCGCAACAAACCGGCACAGCCACGATCTCGTCCACCACGACCGAGCCCGGATCATGCACCCCGAGCGCTTTCTCCGCTTCCCCGCACGCGACTATCGAAATGCCGATCGCGACAATCATCCCGCTCAAAAAAAACCACAGCGATGCGGGAAGCAGCAACACCGCCAACAGCACGAACCCGAGCAAAGTTCCAAAAG